>CAFBPJ010000044.1_pt1 | contig 8345 bp, 9 predicted proteins | sample 7269691 | NCBI WGS metagenome assembly CAFBPJ01 (sample SAMEA6814141, study PRJEB35770) | uncultured Actinomycetes bacterium | biome: Freshwater; feature: Freshwater reservoir; material: water | place: Czech Republic | collected 2017-06-27 | depth 30m m | reverse complement strand
TACCGGACGGGAGCTTCGGGATGCCAGCCCGGGAGGTGCTCTGGCTCGTGCTCGTGGATTGCTGCTGTTCCTGGTTCAGATGGTCCTGTGCTGCTGATTGTCGTGGTGCTGGGTCTCGTCATGATGCTGGTAGCAGTCGTGATCATCGTGCTGATGCTGGAGGTCGTTGCTGCGCTGATGCAGTCGACGGACCGCCGCCGCGCGCCGCACCTGAACGTGCTTCTGGAGGAAGTCGGGCTGGGCAAGCCACGCGGAAGGCCGAAAATGGTGCCGATTGTGAGTGTCCGAGGGGGGACTTGAACCCCCATTCCCCGCAAAGGGAACTAGCACCTCAAGCTAGCGCGTCTGCCTATTCCGCCACCCGGACGTGGCGCAGGAAATCCTGCGACGTGAAGCATACCTGCTGGCTTCAGTGCGTTGGAACGGGCAGGATGGTGGCATGACAAACACCTGGGAGCCACTACCTCATGCTGAATCCGAGGTGGTTGGGTTATTGCGTGACTTGATCCAGATCGACACCAGCAATTGGGGTGAAAGCGCCGAAACAGTGGGAGAGATAGTTGCAGCGGATTACTGCGCTGAGCGCCTCCGCGAGGCTGGTTGGGCCCCTGAGGTGTTCACGACCTCGAGCCAAAACCGCGCCGGGGTGTATTTGCGGGTCCCCGGGTCTGACCCGGCCGCGCCCGCGTTGCTCTTACACGGCCATCTTGACGTGGTGCCGGCAATGGCCTCCGAGTGGAGCCACCCGCCATTTGCGGCTGAACTCGACGGTGGCTTTGTGTGGGGTCGTGGCGCCGTAGATATGAAAGATATGGACGCAATGATTTTGGCGGTGGTAAGAGGTTGGGGTTTCACCGGTATCAGGCCCCGCCGCGATGTCGTCGTTTTGTTCTTGCCAGACGAAGAGGCCGGCAGCAGACATGGTGCGCACTGGCTGGCAGCGAACCGGCCTGAAATGTTTGCAGGGGTAAGTGAGGCGGTCGGTGAGGTTGGAGGTTTTTCAATAACCGTGCGTGACGACTTACGAATTTACCCGATCCAAACGGCCGAAAAAGGTATCCGGTGGATCCGCCTTGAAGCATCCGGGCGCGCGGGGCACGGTTCCATGCTGCATGACGATAATGCGATCACGGAGTTATGTGATGCGGTTTCAAGGGTCGGGAAACATAAGTGGCCGCTGCGGATTACCAAGACCGTAGAAATGTTCCTTGAAGGGTTGGGCACCGCATACGGCATTGAACTTGATCCACATGAGCCAGAAGAACTGCTACGTATACTCGGTACCTTCGGTGCGGTAGTTGGTGCAACGATGCAAAATACCGCGAATCCGTCGATGCTTAATGCAGGGTACAAACACAATGTGATTCCTTCTGATGCAGCTGCATGCGTTGACGGGCGCGTGGTGCCGGGCTACGAGGATGAATTTGAAGCAACGATTAGAGAGCTGGTGGGAGAAAAGATATCGGTTTCAACGCTGGTCTCAGACATCGCTCTCGAAGCGCCATTTGATACCGCAACGGTAGACCTGATGGCTTCGGTGCTGCGCGCAGAGGATCCCACTGCGCAAACACTTCCCTACATGATGTCCGGTGGTACCGATGCTAAGGCGATGTCTCAATTCGGAATTGACTGCTATGGCTTCTCGCCGTTGCAGATGCCTGCTGATGTTGATTACTGGCGCCTATTTCATGGGGTCGATGAGCGGGTACCCGTGGCTGGACTGCAGTTTGGGGTTCGGGTACTGGATAGATTCCTGCGAGCGTGCTAACCCCCTAGGGGCTTAGGCCGTTCGCGCAACTCGAATTACTTTGCGGCGTAATCTGATGTTTCGCCGCCCATCTGGAAATATCCTGAGTCGGTCCAGTTCCCAGTGCTCAGTTTCGGCAACACTTGTAAGTAGTTCGCGGGCAGATTCGCGGCTAGTTTCGCGTGACATGGCGATCTCCCGAAATTCCCAGGTAGTTGCAATTGATTGGGTGGGTTTCATCGACGCTGTGCCCACCCGGCTTCTGGGTAACCCAGGGGTGGTGCCGAAACCTCGTCAAGTGCTCGGGTGATTTCCTCGGGCAGCTCAAGTTCTTCAGATGCGAGCGCTGCAAGTAATTGATTATTCGTTCGAGCGCCAAGAATGGGAGCGACAACGCCAGGGCGATCACGCAGCCAAGCCAAGGCAACCTCGGTGGGTGAGGCGCCAAGCCCTTCGGCCGCGGTGGCGAGAGCGTCAACGATGCGTCGCCCGCGATCTTCAAGGTAAATCTGGATCCAACCGGCTGTCTCAGCATTGCCGCCACGGGAGTCGCTGGGGGTGCTGTGTCGGTATTTACCCGTCAATACGCCTCTGCCAAGGGGTGACCAGGGCAAGATTCCTAGCCCAAGTGTTTGGGCAGCGGGAACGATTTCACGTTCGATCCCTCGCTCAAGTAGTGAATACTCCATCTGAGTGGTGACGATAGGTGCCCGACCGGCCACCGCGCGCTGCCACGTGGCAGCTCTTGCCACCTGCCAACCGGAGTAGTTGGAAACACCTACGTAGCGAACCTTGCCACTTTGAACGGCGTCGTCGATAGCGCTAAGTGTCTCCTCCATGGGGGTGCTGGGATCCCACGCATGCATTTGCCATAAATCGATGTGATCGGTGCGCAGCCGGCGAAGTGAAGTCTCAAGGGCCGCGAGAATATGACCACGTGAGGCATTGAACTTACGCTCCAGGCCGTTGGTGGAAACCGCTTTGGTAGCAAGCACCACCTGATCGCGGGCACCGAACTCCGCCAGGAGTTCACCGAGCATTTCTTCGGATGCGCCATCGGCATAAGTGTCGGCCGTATCCACCAAGGTGCCCCCGGCGTCCAAGAAAACGGCTAGTTGATCGCGCGCCTCATATTCATCGGTGGTTCGGCCCCAAGTCATGGTGCCAAGACCAAAACGGCCCACCCATAATCCAGATCGCCCTAGGGGTCGTTGCTCCATGAAGACACGTTACCCCGTGACATAGGCTCATGCCATGAAACTTGGCGTCAATTTAGGTTACTGGGGTGCGGGCAACGACGCCGACAATCTGGAGTTGGCCCGTGAAGCCGACCGGCTTGGTTACTCGGTGGTCTGGGCTGCTGAAGCTTATGGATCCGACGCGGCAACGGTGCTGGCCTGGATCGGTGCCCAAACATCGAAGATTGACCTTGGCGCCGCGGTATTCCAGATTCCCGGCCGCACCCCGGCGAACACCGCCATGACTGCGGCAACCTTAGATTCACTGTCGGGCGGACGATTTCGCCTCGGGCTCGGGGTGTCTGGCCCACAAGTATCAGAGGGCTGGCACGGGGTGCGTTTTGATAAGCCCTTGCAGCGCACCCGCGAGTATGTAGACATTGTGCGGATGGCCCTATCGAGACAAAAGGTTAGTTACGCCGGCGAGTTCTTCACCCTCCCGCTGCCAGATGGCCCCGGGAAGGCCCTGACTCTGACGGTGCACCCGGTGCGTGCTGAGATCCCGATTTATCTAGCGGCGATCGGTCCTAAGAATCTGGAACTTGCCGGTGAGATCGGTGATGGTTGGCTGGCTATTTTCTATTCACCGGAGCATTCGGGTGAGGCCGCTGCTGCTATCGCCGCGGGTAGAGCGAAGTCGGGTAAAACAATCGAAGGCTTTGATGTGGTGCCCACGGTGCCAGTCGTAATCGGTGATGACATAGAGGAATGTTCCAACTTTGTTCGGGCGTATTCAGCTCTCTACATCGGTGGCATGGGCTCGCGGGAAAAGAATTTCTACAATCAACTTGCCACCCGCATGGGATATGAGCAGGCGGCTATCGAGATACAGGACAAATATCTAGCCCGCGACTACTCAGGTGCCGCCGCAGCAGTACCGCTTAATTTCATCGATCAAACGGCGTTGATCGGCCCGCGTGATCGTATTCGTGATCGACTTTCTGCATATTCCGACGCGGGTGTCGGCACCTTGTCGGTCGCCATCTACTCGGGCACTTTGGACGAGCGCATTGCCAGCCTGCGAACGATGGCCGAAATTCTGGATGAGTCTGGTCTTGCTTCTTGACGATCTCGTGGTTTGAAGCTGTCGTCCTGGGAGTCGTGCAGGGCTTAACCGAGTTTTTGCCAATTTCCTCAAGTGCACACATTCTCGTACTCTCGCAGCTGTTTGGCTGGGAAGATCCCGGCGCTGCCTTCACCGCGGTTACCCAAATTGGCACTGAACTTGCTGTGATTGTTTTCTTTTGGCGTGACATCGTGCGCATTGTTGGCACCTGGGCTCGCAGCCTCGTCAATCGTGACCTACGTTCCAATATTGACGCCCGCATGGGCTGGTACATCATCATCGGCACGATCCCGATTGCAGTACTAGGTCTTGCGTTCTCGAGCCAAATTGAAACTGCCGCCCGCAATTTGTGGCTCGTTGCCTTCACTTTGATTGTCTTCGGATTGATACTTGGTTTTGCGGATCGCATCGGGAGCAAGATCCGCACCCTTGCCGCCCTAAGTGGCAAGGACGGCATCATCTTGGGTTTCGGTCAGGCTCTAGCTTTGATCCCCGGGGTATCAAGATCCGGTTCCACCATTTCAGTGGGCCTGTTCTTGGGCTATACGCGTGAGGCGGCAGCACGCTATGCGTTCTTATTAGCGGTGCCCGCGGTCCTCGCATCCGGGCTATATGAAACTACCAAGATCGGCTCAGATTCCTCGGTAACTTGGGGTCCGACCATCTTGGCAACTATCATCGCGTTCTTCGTTGGTCTTGTGGTCATCGCCTGGTTGCTTCGCTGGGTATCAACGCGGTCGTACACCCCGTTTGTCATCTATCGGGTCGTGGCTGGTGTGCTAATCATGATTTTGCTAGTAACCGGAAAACTGACAGCTTGAGAACGAGCTACAGCCAACCGGATTTCTTAAAGGCCCTGAATAAAAAGACGCAAATAATGCCCATAACTCCAAGTACCACCGGGTAACCGTAGGGTTCGTGCAACTCGGGCATATTGTCGAAGTTCATTCCATAAATAGCCGCAATCATTGTTGGCACCGCCGCGATGGCAACGTAGGCACTAATCTTTCGCATATCCCTATTCTGTTGCAGGTCTTGTAATGACGTCGAGGCGACCAACATTGTCATGAGCAAGTTATCTGAGGTGTCGACCGAATCAGATACCCGTAGTAGGTGGTCACCGATATCTTGGAAATAGGGCTTTAATTCTGCCGGAATATACATTCGATCACCCTGCGAGAAATCATGTGCGGTGATAAGCAAGGGTACGATCGCCCTACGTATTTCAACATTTTCACGTTTGAGCCGGTAAATCCTATTGGCATTACTCGCAATTGAGCTCTGCGCGAATACGTCAGTTTCAACCTCTTCAACATCTTCGGCCACGCTATCGCTGACCGATAGGTACCTGTCTACAGCAGCGTCCAAGATCGCATAGAACACTGACAGCGGCCCATGGGCTCGTAGCGTCGGGCTAGTCTCAATTCGATGCCGAATGTCATCTAGTTGACCGATGCTGCCGTGTCGAACTGTGACCACAAACCAGGGACCGATGAATATTGCCAATTGCCCGGTGTGAACATCTGAAGTGCTCTCCACGTAATCAAGTAATTTGATAATTGCTAGGCCGTGACCACTTTCGTCCAGTTCAATCTTTGCTCTTTGTTGCGGATTGGCCGCGTCTTCTACTTGTAAATGCGGCAGCTCAAATGCCTCCGCAATCAGCTCCATTTCGGGTTTGGTGGGCTCAAAAACCCCGAGCCAAATAAAGCTGTCGGCATTTTCCCGGCACTGGGTAACCAGTTCATGCAGTGCCGTCCGTAGGTGGGGATCACCGGGCTCTTGGTAGCTATATGCCCCGATTGCGGGGATAACTCCCGCTTTCGAATACAAGCCCATAGCCTTGATCACGTCCGCATTCTGCCTTACTTGGCCCGGCCATCTACGCTCAGCACGTGACCACCCTGATCCTCGTCCGTCATGGGCGCACCAAAGCCAATACCGAAGGGGTGCTCGCTGGTTGGACCCCAGGGGTTTTCTTAGATGATCTTGGTGAGAAGCAAGCTGTGGCCGTTGGTGAGCGACTGGCAGCCTTGCCACTGGCCGCGGTCATCGCTTCGCCACTAGATCGCACCCAGCAGACCGCGGATGCAATCTGTGGGCTGCAGCCGGCAACCACAGCTCGGCACACCGACGACCGCATTGGCGAATGCCGATACGGTGACTGGACGGGTAAAAAGATCAGCGAGTTGGCCAAGGATCCGATGTGGCAGGTAGTGCAGGCACACCCCAGCGCGGCAGTCTTTCCGGGGAAAGCGGGGGAGTCGATGGCGTCCATGCAACATCGAGCAGTGAGCGCTGTTCGTGATTGGAACCTGACACTTGGCGACTCCGCGATCTATGCGGTAGTTAGTCACGGCGACGTCATAAAGGCAATTGTTGCGGATGCCCTCGGAATGCACCTTGATCAGTTTCAACGAATTCAGATCGACCCCTGCTCCATCAGCGTTATTCGTTACACGGCCACCAGACCTTTTGTCCTGCGCACAAACGATTCTGGCAGCGACCTGTCGAATCTAAAGCCACATGCACAAAAGGCGAAGCGGAAACGCTCTTCGAGCAAACTCAGCTCGAGTGACGCAGTTATTGGTGGAGGTGCCGGCTAGTGGCGCGTCAAGTTTTCGACTTCACTGAACCAGCGAGGTTCATCGTTGGCACTGTGGGCATGCCGGGTGAGCGCACTTTCTTCCTGCAGGCACGTCAGGGCAATCTGGTCACGAGTGTTGTTATCGAGAAGCAGCAGGCGCTGGTACTTGCCGAACGAATCGATCAGTTGCTTGAAGAGGTGCGTGAGACCCGGATGCCAGTTGTTGAGATACCAAGTTTTGTGCGTCCCGAAGACGTTGATGTCGCCGCGTTGGATCTGCCAATTTATGAGGAGTTCAGGGTGGGCGCTATGGCGCTCGGATGGGATGAAGGAACTTCAAAGGTAGTTATTGAAGCGCATGCAGTTGCCCAGGAAGGCGACCAAGTCCCGGAAATTGCCGATGACAATCTTGAAGGGGTTGACACCTTACGAGTTTGGCTAACCCCTGCTCAGGCCCGCAGTTTTGCCGAGCGCGCGCGTGCTGTTGCCGCTGCAGGGCGGCCACCTTGCCCGTTCTGCAATCAACCACTAGATCCAGAAGGTCATATTTGCCCACGCGCGAACGGGTATAGACGACGCGCATGATTTCTCCAGCCAGTGATTGGATTAATTCGGAGGAGCTAATTCAGGCTCTGACTTCAGGTGAGCTCGAAGTTGAGGGCCGGTTGGCCGGCGCCTCAAACGGCACCCTTCGTTGCATTGTGCCGATCACCGCACTTAGCTCCGTGCGCTGTGTTTATAAACCGGTTGAAGGTGAACGACCTCTCTGGGATTTCCCTGACGAAACTTTATCAAAGCGCGAAGTTGCTAGCTATGAAATGTCAGAGGCACTGGGGCTGCATGTGGTGCCACCAACGGTGTGGCGCGATGAAGGCCCTGCCGGGCCTGGGATGTGTCAGGTATGGATTGATGAAATCTCAGAGATCCAGCTGGTTGCTGTAATGCCAAGTGGCGAAGATCTCACGAATTGGCACCATGTTTTTGACGGCAGCGATGATTATGGTGGTGCTGTCTCGTTAGTGCATGCTCGGGATGTCACCCTCCAAATGGTTGCCCTGCTAGATGTTGTCATCAACAACGCCGATCGCAAGGGAGGTCACCTACTTGTGGATGAGCAGCACCGGGTCTGGGCAATAGATCACGGGGTCAGTTTTAGTACAGAGGAGAAACTGCGCACGGTGCTGTGGGGTTGGGCCGGAATGCCGATACCCGATGAGTTAGCAGAGCCGGTTGCGGCGCTAAGTGGAATGCTTTCTACTGGGATCCCAGAATCCGTCACCGGGTGGCTAAGCACCGATGAAGTTGAGGCCTTGGAAATTCGGATTAAACGATTGCTTGCTGACGGCACGTTTCCATTGCCGTCAGCAAATTGGCCGGCTATCCCTTGGCCGGTTTTCTAATGACCTTCGGCTGGATACGGCTGCGGGAGCACCTAGATAGAGTGCGGTAGTGAAATCCTGGCAGTGCGATCCTGTGCCGGTTCTACCCGGGCCAGAGCTACCCGGTAACGGTCTTCCGCTGCGTCTATTTGATACGGCGACCCGTGAAATTCGCCCAACTGCACCCGGCAAGACCGCGACCATGTACGTATGCGGGATCACCCCGTATGACGCGACACACATGGGCCATGCGGCCACTTACGTTGCTTTTGACGTGCTGCAACGAATCTGGCGCGATAGTGGTCATGATGTCAAATACGTGCAGAAC
>CAFBPJ010000043.1_pt1 | contig 8380 bp, 7 predicted proteins | sample 7269691 | NCBI WGS metagenome assembly CAFBPJ01 (sample SAMEA6814141, study PRJEB35770) | uncultured Actinomycetes bacterium | biome: Freshwater; feature: Freshwater reservoir; material: water | place: Czech Republic | collected 2017-06-27 | depth 30m m | reverse complement strand
GGCACCGGTAGGCCAAGACACCGGACTTCGTGAAATCCGCCTGCTGGTCGAAAATGGCGTTCCGGTATTTGATGGTCCGCTGGGGCAGGTGCACCATCAGGATTTGTTGGCCGACTATGCACTATTTCTTCGGAATCTTGTTGACGTGTCGGGCGTGCGCCCACTGCACGTGGTAGTTGACGCCGGCAACGGTATGGGTGGCTACACCGTACCGGCGGTTCTGGGGGAGGCCGCGGGGTTGCCGCGCCTACCTCTGACAATCGATGAGATGTTTTTTGAACTTGATGGCTCGTTCCCAAATCACGAAGCCAATCCGATTGATCCGGAGAACTTGGTTGATTTGCAAAAACGGGTCCTCGAGGTCGGAGCCGATCTTGGTTTGGCTTTTGACGGGGATGCCGACCGCTGTTTTGTAATTGATGAGCGCGGTGAAATCGTCAGCCCGTCAACTTTGACCGCGCTGATTGCAGCGCGTGAGCTAGCTAAGCATCCAGGCTCGATGATTATTCACAACTTAATCACGTCTAAAGCGGTTCCTGAAGTGATTGCCGAATGCGGTGGAACGCCGGTACGCACCCGCGTGGGCCACTCTTTCATCAAAGCGAAAATGGCTGAGACGGATGCGGTTTTTGGTGGTGAACATTCGGGCCACTTCTACTTCCGAGATTTCTGGCGTGCCGATTCCGGAATGTTGGCGGCACTCTATGCAATTGCGGCGCTTGGCGAAACTTCCGAAGGAACCACGATGTCGAGTCTGCTCAAGTCATATGACAGATATGCAAGCAGTGGTGAGATAAACACTGAGGTAGTCGACCAGGAGGCGACCACTCTGGTGATTCGCAATACTTACGGCGCCGGTGCTGGTATCGAAACCGATGATCTTGATGGGTTAACCATCACGGCGCCCACATGGTGGTTTAACGTACGTCCGAGTAACACTGAACCATTGCTCCGCCTAAATGTTGAAGCAGACGAGGTGGCTGTCATGGAGCAGATACGCGATGAGGTGCTCGCAATAATGCGAGGGGGAGTGTCATGAGTGTCGGGCCGCTGGGTTTAAGTGCAGCCTTGTGGAAGGTGTTGGCATGCCCGTGTCCGCAGCACGCACCGGTCGCCGCCGATGAACTAACCGGTCAAATCGCCTGCACCAAGTGTGATGCGCGTTTTGAGGTATTGGACGGTATCCCGATCATGTTGCTGGATTCAGCGGATCAGGGCTGAGCATGCTCGTTGTTCGCGGTGCGATTAAGGATTATGCCTGGGGTATCACCGATGGCCTGGCCCCTTGGGCTGGTGAGCACACCGGAGGCCCACAGGCGGAATTGTGGTTCGGGGTCCACCCGGGTGGCCCGTCCCCGCTTGTTGATGCTGACGGCGATGAAACCGGTGAAGTCCTCGCGGATAAATTTGATATTGCGGCGATCCCGCTCTTGGTCAAGATCCTCGCGGCGGCGCGACCACTAAGTGTGCAAGTGCATCCCCAATTGGCGATCGCTGCGGCTGGCTGGCAAGCGCAGCAGGTACCTGGTGCACCTCGGGTACTAAGTGATCCATTCGAAAAAACTGAAATGCTTATTGCCTTAAAGCCCTTCGAGGCTTTTGCTGGTTGGCGTGATCGTGAACAGGTGGTTGCTGTATTAAAGGAGCTGCCCGGAGCCCAAGATGCGATAGCGCGCCTTCTGGCGGATGACTTAGGTGGAGCTATCGGTGCCCTGCTGGCACTTGGAACGTCTGAGCGAATTGCCGCACTCGAGGCTGCCACCAGGGCGGCGGGTCTGCCCGCGGATGAAGTGGCGGCCTACTCGACGGTGGCCGAGAATTATCCCAATGATTCAGGTGCACTGGTGACCGTGCTACTTGACTATTTGAGCCTTGCCGCTGGTGAAGCGGTGTACGTGCCAGCCGGGGTCCCGCATAGTTACATCCGCGGCATCGGGCTTGAGGTGATGACTTCTAGTGACAATGTGATTCGACTTGGGTTGACCAGCAAGCCGGTGTTCGTGGATCGTGCCGTTGCTGCACTTTGCCCAGACCTTAACCCGCAGATAGTCCGATCGGTGTTCGGAGACACTCTGTGGCCGGTGAACTCTCCATTCGTGGTGCGCATGCTCACCGAAGGTTCCGAGCGCATCCCGATGGGCGCTTATCGCATCCTCCTGCTCATTGAAGGCACCGCTCGGGTAGTTTCAGATGCGGCAGAGATAACTTTGCGTCCGGGCACCGCTGCCGTAATGGCGGCTGATGATCCAGACGCCCACGTTGAGGCTGACGGTCTGGTTGCCATAGTCCAATCCACCGAGCGTTAAGGGGAGTAGATGAGCACCGAGGGTGGCAAAAAGGCGATTATCGCCGCGCTGATGGCGAATATTGGCATCGCGATAAGTAAATTCGTTGCCTTTATATTCACCGGATCCTCCTCGATGCTGTCAGAAGCCATCCACTCGGTTGCCGACTCGAGTAATCAGGTATTGCTGCTCGTCGGAAATAAGCGCTCGCTGAAGCCCGCCGATGAGAAGCACCCATTTGGGTATGGTCGTCGTCGCTTCGTTTACGGATTCATTGTTGCCGTGGTGCTGTTCCTCATTGGTGGACTTTTCTCACTTTATGAAGGGCTTCATAAGTGGCAGGACCCTGAACCACTAAACGATTGGTGGATTGCGGTACTAGTTCTAGTTATCGCCATTGGCCTGGAAGCATTTTCCTTTCGCACCGCGCTGCGTGAAGCAAATGAGTCACGCGGCAAAAGGTCACTTGCGAATTTTGTTAAGGATTCGAGGCAGCCTGAACTGCCAGTGATTTTACTCGAAGATGCCGGTGCGCTAGTGGGTCTGGTGTTCGCATTGATCGGTGTGGGGATGGCGGTCATCACCGGTGATGGTCGCTGGGATGCGGTTGGCGCCATGGCGGTTGGCACCCTGCTGGTTGTTATCGCCATCTTCTTGGCGATGGAGATGGCCACGATGCTGGTGGGCGAGAGTGCGCTGCCAGAAGAGGTGGCGGCTATCCGAGCGGCCTTGGAGTCGGCGCCTTTGGTTGAGCGGGTTATCCATCTGCGCACGGTGCACATGGGCCCAGATGAGTTGCTAGTCGGGGCTAAAATCGCGATCAGTCAAAGTGAAACGGCGGCTGGCATCGCAGCCGGTATTGATGAGGCCGAGCGGGCGCTTAGGGCTGCGGTGCCGACAGCGCGTTATGTGTTCCTCGAGCCCGACCTGGACCGGGCGCGTTAGATTTGCCATATCTTTATGATGTGGCACAATAAGGCCGTCGTCATGGTCCGGAGCCCTGGTTCCCATCGCGGCCTCCCTTGCCTGGCGAACCAACGAAGCCTCGTGCCGTTCGCACCACTTACGCCTACGAGGAGTTCTCTAATGTCTGTTGTGAAATCTGATGGCACGCCTGACTACAAGGTTGCCGATTTGTCCTTGGCTGACTTCGGTCGCGATGAAATCCGACTAGCCCAGCACGAAATGCCGGGTCTGATGGCGATGCGCGACGAATTTGGCGCAAGCAAGCCGCTTAAGGGTGCGCGCATCACCGGGTCATTGCATATGACGATCCAGACTGCTGTCCTGATAGAGACCTTGGTTGACCTCGGGGCTGATGTGCGCTGGGCCTCATGCAATATCTTCTCGACCCAAGATCACGCCGCCGCCGCTGTGGTGGTTGGTCGCGATGGCACGGTGGCTGACCCTAAGGGCGTTCCGGTATTCGCCTGGAAGGGCGAGTCCCTGCCCGAGTACTGGTGGTGCACCGAGCAAATCTTGATGTGGCCAGATGGTAAGGGCCCGAACATGATTCTTGACGATGGCGGCGACGCCACCATGCTCGTGCATAAAGGTAAGGAGTTCGAGGCTGCCGGTCTCGTACCGACCCCGGATGAGACAACTTCGGAGGAGTACGCCGTTGTTCTTGAAACTCTGCGCCGCTCACTAACCGAAGATGCGACCCGTTGGACGGTTATCGCAGCGGGTATCAAGGGCGTCACCGAAGAGACCACGACCGGTGTGCATCGTCTCTACGAAATGATGCGTGCGGGTGAACTCATATTCCCAGCCATCAACGTCAATGATTCGGTAACCAAGAGCAAGTTCGACAACAAGTACGGTTGCCGCCATTCACTTATCGATGGCATCAACCGCGCCACCGACACCATGATAGGCGGCAAGGTCGCGGTGGTTTGCGGCTTTGGCGATGTGGGTAAGGGCTCGGCTGACTCACTACGGGGTCAAGGCGCCCGCGTGATCATCACCGAGATCGACCCGATCTGCGCGCTGCAGGCGGCAATGGACGGCTATCAGGTGGCCAAGCTTGAAGATGTCCTTGATATTGCTGATATTTTCATCACCGCCACGGGCTGCTACGACGTCATTACCGCCGAGCAAATGGGCAAGATGAAGCACCAAGCGATCGTTGGCAACATCGGCCACTTCGATAACGAAATTGATATCGCCGGCCTCGCTGAGACACCAGGTGTCGTGCGCAAAACCATCAAGCCGCAGGTTGATGAATGGACGTTTGCTAACGGCAAATCGATCATCATGCTCTCCGAGGGACGCCTGCTGAATCTTGGTAACGCCACCGGTCACCCGTCCTTCGTGATGAGTACCTCATTCACGAACCAGGTGTTGGCCCAGATCGAGCTATTCACCAAGCTCGACGAGTACCCACTTGGCGTGTACACGCTGCCTAAGGCACTCGACGAGAAAGTCGCACGCCTCCACATTGATGCACTTGGTGTGCGTCTAACCGAATTGAACAAGAAGCAGGCGGAGTACCTAGGTGTTGACGTATTCGGCCCCTACAAGCCAGAGAATTACCGCTACTAGGAGTGAACTGACTGCACTTCGAAATTGGGGCCACGGTCTTGTAAGCCAGCACCGCGGTAACGTGGCCCCATGATTGACACCCCACCAGTGAAAGCAGCGCGTTGGGGTCTATGGGATGTCCTGATCACCTTGGGTGGCGCCTTGGTGCTGGGTGTTGCTGCGGCACTTGTCTTGGACGCACTGTCGGCGCCACTTGCGATTCAGGTTTTGGTCGGAGGAATGGCGCCGTGGTTGGCTCTTGCGGGGTGGCCGCTTTTTATCACCTCGGTTAGAGGCAACGGCCCACGCATGGATCTGTCCTTGAGCCTAAGTTGGCGTGATGCCGGCTCGGGGCTAGTTGGTGGGGTAATAGCCATTATCGCCGCGGTTGTGGTTGCGTTGGCCACAGCGGCAATTTTTGGTGAGTTCAACTCAGCGGCCGGCGATGTGGGTGTTGAGCTAAAGGCCTTGGGTGATTATTGGCTACTCATTGCTTTTGGGCTGATGATCGCGGTGGGCGCCCCAATTGCTGAAGAGCTGGCATTTCGCGGCCTATTCTTCGCGGCCTTGCGTAAACATGGTGTGGGACCGGTGCTGTCCGTGGTCATAACGGCCGTGGCATTTGCCCTTTTTCACCTAGAACCGGCCCGACTCGGGGTGTTGGTCACCATCGGATTGGTCCTCGGCATCGTCCGCCTGCGCACCGGCTCATTGGGGGCATCGATGGTCGCCCACGGGGTGGTTAATGCGCCAGCTGCGGTAATTCTCGTCATTGGTTTGCCAGGAGTGGCACCATAGGGTCATGAACACCCAACAAGGCCCGCCTTTGTCGGCCCGTGGCCGCGTCCTCATTGTCGATGATGACCAAGCCCTCTCCGAAATGTTGGGCATCGTCTTGCGGGGTGAAGGCTTTGAACCCGTCTTTTGTGGTGATGGCGCGCAGGCACTCCAGGTCTTTCGAAGTTGCAAACCCGATGTCGTACTACTTGATTTGATGCTTCCGGGGCGCGATGGCATTGATGTGTGCCGATCAATCCGCGCTGAATCTGGTGTGCCCATCGTCATGCTCACCGCGAAGACCGACACCGTTGATGTCGTTGTGGGTCTGGAGTCAGGTGCTGACGACTACATCGTAAAACCATTTAAGCCAAAGGAGTTGGTTGCTCGGATCCGCGCTCGGATGCGCCGCAATGATGATGCGCCACCTTTAACTTTGACTATCGGTGATTTAGCCATCGACGTCAGCGGGCATCAAGTCACTCGCGATGGTCAAGCTCTTTCACTAACACCCCTTGAGTTTGATCTCCTCGTTTGTTTGGCGCGGCGGCCCGGGAAGGTTTTCACGCGCGAGGTGCTCCTGCAAGATGTATGGGGATATCGCCATGCGGCAGATACCCGATTGGTGAATGTCCACGTACAGCGCCTTCGTGCCAAAATCGAGCACGATCCAGAAGATCCGGCGATTGTTGTCACGGTCAGAGGCGTCGGTTACAAGGCCGGCTCGGCGTAGCCGGTTGTCGGTTATCGCCAAGATTCGCGTCATCAACCAATCGATATGAATAGGTACCTAACCGGAAGCATTGACGTGCTGCTTGCCGGCCCGCGGTGGGTACGGCGCATCTGGCGGAGCTCGCTACTTTTGCGCGTGACAACCACTACGTTGGCGCTGTCAATTTTGGTGATGGCGGCGCTCGGGTTTTCCTTGCTCTCCAGAGTAACTAGCGGTTTACTTGAGGCAAAGGATCGGGTCTCGGTGGGGGAGGCCGCTGCGGGGTTATCTGAGGCTCAACGCGTGTTGGATGCGGCAGACACCGGCACGACGACACCTTCAGCAGCCCGCTTGGTTGATTCTGTGGTAACCACTTTGGCGGCACGTGCAGGTTCACCAGGGCAATTCGATGTCTTGCTTCTGTCGTCAGGGTCAAGTCCTGATGCGCCAGAGCGCGGGACAAACTTGGTTTCGGTTACCAGCGTGCCGCCCGAACTTCGCACCGCTGTCACCGATTCGAAGCGCCAATCTTGGACCTACACCGACATAAAGTCGCTTGACGGGAGATCAACCCCTGGGTTAGTGGTTGGTGGCCCACTTAGTGTTCCCAGTGTTGGAGATTATGAGTTGTACTACTTGTTCCCATTAACTCAAGAGCAGCAGACCCTGGATCTAGTGCGCAGCTCGGTCGTAGTCACCGGGATATTGCTGGTTGGCTTATTGGCATTGGTCGCCGGTCTCATAACTCGTCAGGTGGTCGTCCCCGTTCGCGCTGCTGCCCGTACGGCACTGCGTTTCTCCGAGGGGTATCTGTCGGAGCGGATGAAAGTAAGGGGAGAGGATGACCTCGCGCGGTTGGCCGGGGCGTTTAATGACATGGCGACGAGTATCGCGCGACAGATCAAGCAGCTTGAGGGGCTTTCGCGGGTGCAGCGCCGATTCGTGTCTGACGTCTCCCATGAATTACGGACACCTTTGACCACAATTCGGATGGCCGCAGATGTGATGTTCGAGGAGCGGGCGTCCTTTGACGGGCCGACGGCGCGCGCGGCCGAGTTGCTACAGGCCCAGTTAGATAGGTTCGAGTCATTGCTGGTTGATCTACTCGAGATTTCGCGATTTGATGCTGGTGCCGCGGTTCTTGATGCCGATCCGCTCGACCTATATGCGCTGGTATCGAGGGTGATTGATGGCTCGACCCCACTCGCCGAACGTAGCGGTGTGCCACTGCGTCTTCACTCCGTAGGTGAGCCCAGATTGCTCTATGCGGATTCGCGTCGTATTGATCGAGTGATAAGAAATCTCGTTGGCAATGCAATAGAGCACGGCAATGATCGCGGGGTTGACATCACGATTGGCAGCAACCTAGAAGCAGCGGCCGTAACAGTGCGTGACTACGGAGTTGGTTTGCGACCGGGGGAGGCCTCGCTGGTTTTTAGTCGATTCTGGCGCGCAGATCCCGCGCGGGCTCGAACTACTGGGGGCTCTGGATTGGGTTTGGCGATCGCGCTCGAAGATGCGCGCCTGCATGGTGGCTGGCTGGAGGCATGGGGTGAACCGGGTACGGGTGCCTGCTTCCGCTTGACTTTGCCGCTAAACGTGCGCGGTTCTTTCATTGCTTCACCACTTGATCTTTACCCGGATGATTCTGCTCCAGCAAGTAGTAGCCCGATCGAGAATGTCGAGGTGCGCTAATGCGTAGATGTGCAATTTTCCTCGCGGCAACAATGTTACTTACTGGATGTGGCTCACTGCCTGGCTCGCTTACGGCTCAGGTACCCACGTCCGGGCCGATACAGCAAGGTGCGCAGGTTAATCTTGATCGCAAAGATCAGTTCATTCGTGTCATTGCGCGCAGCCCGCGCGATGGCATGACACCAACTCAAATCGTCCAAGGGTTTTTGGACGCATCGGCGTCTTTTGATGGCGATCATGCGGTTGCGCGGGAATATCTGACCGGCTCCGCTAACAGCCGGTGGCTACCGCGCCTGCAGGTGTCGGTTTATGACGGTGCCGCGGTTATTACTTCCAGTGGCAATTCCGTGACACTGACCGCGAGCCAGACCGGCAGGATCGATGAGAT
>CAFBPJ010000041.1_pt1 | contig 8446 bp, 9 predicted proteins | sample 7269691 | NCBI WGS metagenome assembly CAFBPJ01 (sample SAMEA6814141, study PRJEB35770) | uncultured Actinomycetes bacterium | biome: Freshwater; feature: Freshwater reservoir; material: water | place: Czech Republic | collected 2017-06-27 | depth 30m m | reverse complement strand
TACCGCGTTGATGGCCAACCCGGAGAACAGGAAGACAACCGCGGCACCGATGATCAAACCAACAAGGTTTGCCGGCGAAGCAACGTCAAGGACACCGAAGAACTGGTAGCCCTCAGGGACGACCTTGCCTAAACCGTCGACCAAGGTGCTGGGCTCCCAGCCGGTGCTAATTGCCGCGGCAATAACTGTGTCGCGGAATGCGCCGAACAGGGCGGTCGCGGCCAGAACTGCCGTTGCAATCGCGATGCCCTTGGTGATGGCCTTGGTGGAGTTACCAATTGCATCAAGGCGGGTCAGTACCGCGGCACCTTCACCGTGGACGTCCCCGGACATTTCAGCAATGCCCTGCGCATTGTCAGAAACCGGACCGAAGGTGTCCATCGAAACGATGACGCCAACTGTCGTGAGTAGGCCGGTGCCAGCAAGTGCGATGGCAAACAGGCTGAGCAACACAACTCCGCCACCGAGCAAGAACGCACCGTAAACCGCAGCACCAATAAGCAGCGCCGAGTAGACCGCCGATTCGAGTCCGAGTGAAATACCCGAGAGGATCACTGTTGCTGGGCCGGTCAACGAGGTCTTGGCGACATCATCAACAGGGCGACGATTGGTCTCGGTGAAGTAAGCGGTGAGTTGCTGGATCAAGGCCGCAAGTGCGATACCAATAAACACGGCGCCGATTACGAATACCCGTGGGTTAAGTGAGGCCCCGGTTAGCTCTGCGGCAATGCCACCAAGTGACTCGATGCCCGCCCAATCGGCTGGCACCCAGACGTAGACGGCGATAATTACGAGTACCGCCGAGATAGCCGCAGAGATGAAGAATCCGCGGTTGATAGCTGACATACCCGAACGATCCTTGGCGCGCGGGGAGACCGCGAAGATGCCGATGACCGCGGTGAGCACACCAATGGCCGGGATGATTAGTGGCAGCACGAGGCCAAGTTCACCGAAAGCTGCCTTACCCAAAATGAGTGCGGCGACCAAAGTGACGGCATAAGACTCGAAGAGGTCAGCGGCCATACCGGCGCAGTCACCGACGTTATCGCCGACGTTATCGGCGATGGTTGCCGCGTTGCGGGGGTCATCCTCGGGAATACCCTGCTCGACCTTGCCGACGAGGTCGGCGCCAACGTCAGCGGCCTTGGTGAAGATACCGCCGCCAACCCTCATGAACATGGCGAGCAGTGCGGCACCGAAACCGAAGCCCTCAAGTACCTTGGGTGCTTCACCTTTATATACAAGTACCACTAGAGCGGCGCCAAAGAGGCCTAGGCCCACCGTGAACATGCCTGCAACACCGCCAGTGCGGAAAGCAATCTTCATGGCCTTCTGCTCACCGCCAGCGTCGTTGGCGGCAGCGGCAACGCGCACGTTACCGCGCACCGCTAGCCACATGCCGATGTAACCGGTGGTGCCGGAGAACACCGCACCAACCAAGAAGAAGATGCTTCTGCCAATGCGCTCGCTGGTGGTCTCGGCCGGGAGCAAGAACAGGACGAAGAAGACGATTACCGCGAAAATCGCGAGGGTTTTGAACTGCCGAGTGAGGTATGCCGAAGCACCTTCTTGGATCGCGCCGGCGATCTCCTTCATGCGATCGGTGCCTTCACTGGCCGCCAGCACCTGGCGAACGAGGACGGCCGCAACGCAAAGGGCGGCTAACGCGATGACAGCAACGATGACAACGAGAGTCATGTTGGTGCCGGATAACTCAATCATGGGTCTCCTGACCTACCGGGACAACGCGGACATAGATAACGGGCGGAGTCTACGCAGGGGGTATCCCACTGGGACAAACAGGTGCGAAATCAGGCGGAGAGGGCCGAATCCAAAGTCGCATGAATATCTATCAGGGTGTCGATCCCGGTGATCGAGAACACCCTCATGACCCTGGGCTCAGACACCACCAACACCAGCGTGGTTCCGGCCTCGCGGGCCCGCTTTAGGGCGGTTACAAAAACACTCAGGCCCGAGGAGTCCATGAAAGTTACATCGGTGAGATCAACAATGACCGGTTGGCCGGCCGCAATGGCCGGGCTCAGCACCTCGGTTAGATCCGGGGCAGTATGGATATCGAGCTCGCCGCTGACCGTAATTACGGTAGCGGCCCCTACTTCGCGGGAGTGCACGACGAAATCCACGTGCCCACTCTGGCACATAAACAGCCGAAGTGGAGTTTTACTGCTCAGGTTGGCCCGCTCGGGCAGTCGCCCCGATCCCTGCCAGCGGTTGACCCACGAAACCCAATAGGTGTTGGAGGACTCCAGGCGCCGGCACCGTGCCGCTGACAACTACATCACCGCGGTCTAGGTAACAGGTGTTTAACTGCGCGCCGTTGGCCTGGGCCACGAACTGGGCCTGATCACATGGCTGGCTAATAGACTGGGCGCCCGCAAGGGCAGCTAGATCCATCGCGGTGCTGACCTGCTGACGCGCCACCGCGACCTGGCCGGTGGCCATCGTTACAAAGCCACCAAGAAGCAACATGAAAGTGAGAGCCAGGGACCAAATAGTGGCCGACCCACGATCGGCACGCATGGCTTTCACCAACTGAAGTTTTCTCGGGCGGCCAGCGCAGATCGGTGCACGGTGAATCCGAGACCGTCAAGCATCGGCATAGGCAGTGATACGTACTGGGTGAGTTCAACCAGGACACTCTCGGCTGACTGATTGATATTTATTTGCGCCTTGGGGGCCTGCTCATTGGTCTTACGCGCAATAACCTCGACATTTTCACCGCGAGCTATTGCCCGAGCCGACTCGCGAGCCACATCACCAAGGGACAGTGCCGTAGTAGCAACACCAAGGGACCAGATAAGTGACATCGCAATACCGAACAGCATTGGGATTGCAATGGCGGTTTCAAGAAGAACGCTGCCACGTTCACGCAGAAGAGAACTTCTGATGGTGTGGTGTGGTGGGCCGACATGGCCCACCACACCTCCCCCGCATGGTTTTGTCATCCGCCGAAGATGGCTTTGAACGCCGAAGCAATGACACTAAAGAGTAAATCCTTTACCGCATCGCTGGTGAGCAACTTGATCAAGATGCCACCGAGACCAGCGACAGCAACTGTGCCGACGGCATACTCGGCGGTTGATAAACCGCGCTCATCCTTCGCCAGACGTGAGAGCAGAATACGCATGGAGTTCTCCCTAACGAACTTTATTTGCCGACGAACGGTCGGCGCGTGATGCCTGTTGGCAATGCCCACTGTGTTTTAGTTTCTGATTCGGCGAAAGTGTCGTTTCAGGAGTTGTGGACGCGGCGTCAGAGCAGATATGAAATGGGGATAACTTCAACCATTAAAGAGGTCACTCGCCATCGAGGCGACCACCGGAACAACCCCGAGTAGCAGAAAAGCTGGCAAGAAACATGCGGCGAGCGGTGCCACTGCACGCACCCCAGCGGCGCGTGCAGCAACTTCAACAGCGAGGCGATGCTTTCGCCTTAAGTCATCGGCCGTTCCCGCTAACAGCGTTGATAACGGGGCACCCGAAGTTGTTGATCGCACAAATGCGAGGGCAATTGGCGCTAGCGATGGGTCATCGCGCAGGCCGGCCCACGCATCAGCCGGATCCGCGCCCAAATCCAGGGCCGCGCCTATTGGCAACAGTAAATCTGAACTTGGTGCGCCGACTGCGTCAGCGACCGCTATCAACGCAGCACGAAGTGGTGCACCGGAAGCCAAGGTGGCGGCCAATAAGTCGGCAATGTCGGGAGCTTGCTTCATCAAGGTCGCGCGCCGTGTGCGAGCTGCCCGCGGCTCCATTCGCATAATGATTTTTGGCGCAATGACCGCTATGCCAAGACCGAGGATGATTCCCCCCACGCCACCAATAACAAGTGCTGCACCGATGCCGAAGACGACGGCACTCACCATTGTCAAAGCCTCGCGCGACATTCGTCGAGAGGCCTTGGGTTGGGTAAACAATTCAAGCAGCCGGCCTTGAGATGAGGGGCGAACCCAAAACCAAACTGCAGCAAACGCTGCCCCGGCGGCAAGGGCACTCATAGTTGGCGCTCCACGGCCGTGGCGATCCGCGAGGTCCACGCCATGCCCGCCACGGTTAACAGCACGCCGCCTAATAAACAGAGCAAGCCGGGCGGCGTGCCAAGCAACCATTGCAGTGGATCGGCCCCCATTAACATGCCCATCGCCAAACCGATCAACGGCAAAGTAGCGAGCATTCGCGCGGTCGCACGTGGGCCGGCCAGTTGCGCCTCGAGTTGTACCCGCACATCCTCAGCAACCCGCGCCGACTCCGCCAACCGATCAACCGCCGCGGAGAGCCCACTTCCCGATGCCGAACTCACCTGCCAACAGGCGGCTAACGCCGCTAATACCGGGCGGGCTTTAGCATCATGGCGTAGTGCTGAAGTGACATCACCATCAAGTCGTAAAGCCGCCAAAGTCGCGGGCCAAACCGGTGGGCTCCCGGCGGCGTTGAGTAGGGCCACACCAAGTGGTTGCCCGCCGCGCAGTTCAGCGGCCAATGCCGAGAGTGCCTCAACGGCCCTAATACGTTGCGTGGTGATCTTGCCCCTTGATGCGGGTCCGAACCCAAGGCGCGCCAGAATAAAATTCGCGATATCCACCCGGTGCGGAGCTACCTCAACCAGTCCGGTCGTCGTCAGCCGCCAACTCACATCGACCGGCATTAACAGCGCGACAGCGAAGGCGATGAGCAGAGCACTCACGAACATCATTGGGCGCGACCCGAAGGCTGACTCGCCCCAATGCGGTCGGTTAGCTGCCTAATGCCAGGTTCTGGCAGCAGTTGACCACCGTGGCGGCGCAACGCCGGCACCGCCCGCACCAATTGATCTTCGCCCCGCGTTAACACGTAGATGCCCTCAACAACACGTTTGCCATTGGAGTCACGTTGTAGATGCAACACCGCATCCAGGCCCGCTGCGACCAAGGCGTGCACCGCAAGGCGATCTAAACCAGCTGTCAGCCCGAGCGCCTCCAAGCGAGCCGGCACATCCGCCGCTGAATTCGCGTGCACCGTGCCGCAGCCACCTTCGTGCCCGGTGTTAAGGGCGGTCAATAATTCAACAACTTCAGCGCCGCGCACCTCGCCTACCACAATTCGATCAGGGCGCATCCGAAGTGCTTGTCGCACTAAATCGCGCATGGTAATCAAACCTGCACCTTCAACATTTGCCACCCGCGACTGCAGGCGTACCGCATGCGGATGAATCGGCATCAACTCAGGTGACTCTTCGATCATAACTATGCGTTCATCCGCTGACACTAAACCGAGTAACGCGGACAGAATTGTTGTCTTGCCGCTACCAGTGCCTCCGCTAATTACAAATGCCAGGCGTTGATCAATCAAGCTGCGCAACCACTGCGCCCCGGTGGCGTCAATACTCCCGGTGGCAATTAGTTCGTCGAGGGTAAATGCTCTGCGCTGCGGGACGCGAATTGAAATCAGAGTGCCCTCGACTGCAATAGGAGGGATAGCCGCGTGAAGCCGCGAGCCGTCGGGCAGTCGCGCATCAACAAATGGTGTGGAGTCATCGAGTCGACGCCCAACAGATGAAGCTAGCCGTTGCGCTAACTTGCGCACTTCGTCATCGGAGCGGAAAACCACATCGGTTAGTTCAAGGCCATTCCCGCGATCTATCCAAACATTGCTTGGCCCGTTAACCAACACATCGGTCACCTCGCCGGTACGAAGTAGCGGCTCAAGGGGGCCAGCACCCACTAACTCTTGGCGTAGTGATTCGACCAACCCGAGCACGGCGTCATCGCCCAGCACCACACCTTCGGCGCGAAGGGCGGAAGCCACTCTGGTGGGTGTTGCATCCGCGTGCGCTTCAATCAATCGGGACCGCACGCGATCAAGTAGCGGGGTACTCAAGCGACACTCAATTGCGTGACCGCGCTTTGAAGTGCTTCAAGGCAGGCCCGTGAAAACGGGGTGCGCGGCCCAGGTATCTCACCGTGCTCCGCACCGGCTGCAATTGCCGCATCCTCGGGTAGCATCGCTAAAAACCCTTGGCCTAAGGCACGTTGCATGTCACTTGCGGTTAATCCACTCGGTGCCTTGCGCATTAGCAGAGCGAGCGAGCCACCGAAATCAAGTGCGGGCAATAACGACGCCGCTGCCGAGGCGGCCCGAATCGAATTTGGCACAACAACATACGCACTTGTTGCGCGGCCCAGGGCGATGGTTGCAATTGCGTCGATAGAACGCACCAAGTCAATGACGACAAGCTCGTAGCCGCGCACTCCAGCGTCAAGTACGCAGGTAAGTACCTCTGCATTTAGCTGACCCGCGTATTGGCGGCCGAATGAAAGCACCGCCAGGCCATCAACATGGGGTAATGCATCGTTCAAGGTCGTTGCACTTAATCGGCCGCGCGCTTCTGCAAGGTCTACCCAACGTGCACCAGGTGCCTGCTCTGCTCCGAGAAGTAGGTCGATGCCCCCACCGGTTGCGTCAGTATCGATTAGCAAAGTTTGCCGGCCCTGATTTTGCGCGGCATTTGCCATTACTGCCGCGACAGTTGATGCACCGGCTCCTCCGCACGCCCCCAGCACACAAATCACCGCGCCTTGCCGTGACGGGCCTTCACCTGAATCCGCGAGTCGCTCAATTAGCCAACGTTCGGCATCGGGCAACGAAACAACGTGCTCTGCTCCAATTGCGATGGCATCGCGCCAAACTGCATCTGACACCGGCGGGGTTTCACTCCCGCCAGAAATTTCGCGGGCAATCACTACGACATCGCGGCGCCTCGGCATCTGGCTGAACTCCGCGAGGCGGTCAACGCCTATGAGAACAAGCGGTGCTACAGCCCATTGCGCCCTAGCCGAGTCAGCATGCGCGGCGAGATGAATATCGACACCAGTGGCCGCGGCTAGCCGCAGGATTTCTTCGGTGAGTTCACTGTCATCAGTAATTAGTAAGGGGCGCCTAGTTTCCATGGGTCCACCCTCGGCGGCAGCAGCTCGCGGTGCCAGTGTCAGCAACTCGGCTGTGGACAGCCTTTTTTGGGGCTGTGGACAACCATTCACCAATAGTTTTCGCATGGCACGTGGTGGGCTGCGCGCCAATGGCCCCAAACGAGGTACCGTCAAGGAGTGAAAACCGCGGCCTTCTTTGATCTAGACAAAACCATCCTTGCTCGATCTAGTTCATTTGCGTTCGCGCGGCCTTTCTATAAGGGCGGGTTGATCGGTCGCAGCGATGTCATCCGCAGTGCCTACGCCCAATTTGTCTATTTAGCGTCCGGCGCCGATCACGACCAAATGGAGTCGATGCGCACCTATATGTCGAAGTTGGTTACCGGCTGGGACGTCGACAAAGTCAAACAGATTGTCGCTGAAACCCTAGATGAAATTGTCGATCCGATGGTTTATGAAGAGGCCATCAAGCTCATCGAAGATCACAAAGCCCGCGGCCACGCCGTCATAATTATCTCTTCATCGGGCACCGATGTGGTTGAACCAATAGGACAACGGCTCGGGGTCGACATCGCGATCGGCACACAAGTGGCCGTCGAGGACGGCCACTACACCGGCGAGATCTTGTTCTACGCATACGGTGAAGGCAAAGCTGAAGCGATGCTGGCTCTAGCAGCCGAGCATGAATACGACCTCGGCTCCTCCTACGCCTATACCGACTCACAAACAGATCTACCCATGCTTGAACTCGTCGGCAATCCCGTTGCGGTAAACCCCGATACTGAACTGCGCAAAGTCGCAACCGAACGCGAATGGCCCGTGTTGGATTTCGCGACTCCGGTGGCCTTGCGCAAAACTATCGACACTAAGCAGGCTGCCGCAGCTGGTGCCGGCGTCGCTTTAGGTGCCGTTGCACTCGGTATTGCTTGGTACGCCCGCCGCCGAGTAACCCGCGCCTAAAACCCTGAGATCTCCGGCCGCCAACATCATTTGACCTGAGTGCGCACGTTTTAGTCGTGAAATCTAGATTTTTGGTTGTTTTCACGACCAAAACGTGCGCGCCCACGGAAGCCGAACTGAATGCGCATGGGGACAGTGCAACCTCTTAGACGGTGACGGCTTTGGCGCCCAGCGCGCAGGCGGTGGCAAACCAAACCAAATAGGCCGATGAACCGGCCCTGGTGCCCGACGCATAAGCGCGTAACGCTTCGACATAAGCCGGGCGACCAAGGGTGAACATCCCGTTCTCTGGGATTGTGAAAAGGGACGGGTCAACCGCCCGCTCGGCAAGCACGCATCGTGCAGCAGCGCGCGCGACCAAGCCAGAGCCCCACGTAAATGGTCGAAGAGTAAGTAACTCGGCGTGCACGATGCCGGCAACCAAGATTGCGGGAGCGGCGGTCGGGGCAATCACCAACCCAGCGAGGAGGGCGAGCCGGGGGCCCACCTGGGCAGCCGGAGGCAGGCTTCCGATGCGCAGCGGGTCGTCAGCGATTTCTAGGGCCCGCGGCCTTCCCAGTT
>CAFBPJ010000038.1_pt1 | contig 9079 bp, 5 predicted proteins | sample 7269691 | NCBI WGS metagenome assembly CAFBPJ01 (sample SAMEA6814141, study PRJEB35770) | uncultured Actinomycetes bacterium | biome: Freshwater; feature: Freshwater reservoir; material: water | place: Czech Republic | collected 2017-06-27 | depth 30m m | reverse complement strand
TCCATGATGGCGATCGCTCGGGCGCTCATATCGAGTTGGCCTTTGAGTACCCCATGGCGAGCCAAGGTGGGATCTGCGTGGTGCAGGCTATGCCAGGACTCACCAAATGACGGGATCGCGAGCCAGGCCACGTTAGAGGAAAGGTCACGATTATTGAAGGGCCGCGAGCCAAACACATGACAAATTGAGTTTATCGACCAAGTCACGTGATGAACCAGGGCGATTCGAATTAGTCCGCCCCAGAACAGGCCGGCGAGTGCGCCCATCCACGACCAAGTGATTAAGCCACCCAAGAGCGCAGGAAGCAAGATCGATGCGGTGAGAATTGCTGGGAAGAACTGGGATATCCGGCTTAAATCTTTATCGGCGGCGATATCTGGTGCGTACTGTTCGATTGGGGTTTGAGCTTCGTCAAACAGCCAACCCACGTGTGCGTAGTAAAGGCCCTTAGCGACGGCGCGCTTGGAGGTGCCAAAGCGCCATGGGGAATGGGGGTCACCAACCTCATCGGAGAATTGATGGTGCTTACGGTGATCGGCAACCCATTGGTCAAGGGAGCCTTGGATCGCCATGGACCCGGCGATCGCCAACCCGATCTTCACCGCGCGCGGGGCTTTGAAAGCACCGTGCGTGAAGTAACGGTGATAGCCCAAAGTGATGCCACCGGCGGTCAGAGCCCAGAAAAACAGGATTAAGCCGACATCAACCCAAGTGAAGAAGCCGGCCCAGAGAATTGCCAGTGGGATAGCAGCAATAACCGCGAGCAACGGCAAAATGACGAACACCGCGATGGTGATCTTCATGCTGCTATTGAGTAGGCCCTCCTCATTTTGGCCCCGAACTCCGCTGTTTGTAAAAGTTGATTTATCTGCGGTCAGTTCGAGCTCGGACGTACTTCGCATCTGTCTCCTTTTGGGGGCTCCGCGGCACCTACGATACCGTAACTTACGCTACCGTAACCTATCTAAGTACGCAAGGTAAGGCGGAGCATTTAAGGTAATCACCCCCAAGTGTTTTTGGGTACGTCATCAATCCCGGGTCGTCTAGCGGCAGGACAGCGGACTTTGAATCCGTCAACGGTGGTTCGATCCCACCCCCGGGAGCTCTCTAATCTCCGGGGCCCCCGCATTTGGCCCACCCCCGGGAGCTTTCCAATCTCCGGGGCCCCCGCATTTGGCCCACCCCCGGGAGCTCATTTCAGTTGAATGCGCACGTTTTTGTCGTGAAATACTCCGATTTGGCGGTTTTCACGACAAAAACGTGCGCACTCAGCAAAATTCCGGGCACCGGTGCCACGGCCGAGTCCAGCCGATTTGACCGGCCGCCGGGTCGATAGAGTTAGGCCACCTTCCCCGGTAATTCGCAGGCGCAGTGCTGTGCTTGACCCCAAGCGCAATTCGTACGCGTGCCCGCATGTGAGCGAAGGTGGGTGAGTGCAGATGAACCGGCCTTCAGCAGTGGTGATCCTTGCCGCGGGTGAGGGCACCCGGATGCGCTCTTCGACCCCGAAAGTCCTGCATAACATCGCGGGCAGATCACTGCTTGGCCATGTGATCGAGGCCGCGGCCACTTTGGAGCCCGAGCACTTGGTAGTGGTCGTTGGTCACGGGCGCGATCAAGTTATTGAGCACATTACTGAGATCGCGCCATGGGCTTTGATCGTGGTGCAGGCTGAGCAACTTGGCACCGGGCATGCGGTGCGCGTTGCCCTAGAAGACCTTGACGGCCGGGGGGCGATCTTGAGTGATGCACCGTTAGTGGTGTTGACCGGTGATACCCCATTGCTGTCGGGTAGCACCTTGGTGCAGTTGATTGTTGCGCATAATGAAGCAAAGGCCGCTGCGACAGTTCTCACCACCCACCTTGATGACCCATACGGCTATGGTCGGATTATTCGCGATGCCGCCGGTGGGGTGCAGCGCATTGTGGAGCAAAAAGATGCAACCGCTGATGAGCTCGTGGTTGATGAAATCAATTCGGGGATGTACGCCTTTGATCTAGCTAAATTGCGTGGAGTGTTAGGCCGCTTAACTTCTGATAATGCTCAAGGTGAGCAGTATCTCCCCGATGTCATAAGCCTGCTGCGAAGTGATTCAGCAGCGGTCGCCGCTTCGATGTGTCTTGATTCGTCCGAGATCATGGGGGTCAACGACCGCGTGCAACTTGCGAGCGCCGCAGCCACCATGCGAGATCGGATAAACACTCGATGGATGCGCGATGGAGTAACTATTGCCGATCCGGCAACCACCTGGATCGATGTTGACGTTGATATTGAACCTGATGTCATGATTTTGCCGAACACGACTTTGCGCGGCCCGACTTCAATTGCAACGGGCGCCCAGATTGGCCCGGGCACCACTTTGGTCTCATGTGAAATTGCCGAAGATGCCACCGTGACCCACACGTGGGCGGAGTTAGCCGTTATTGGTGCCCGTAGCAATGTCGGGCCGTTCACCTACCTGCGCCCCGGCACCGTGCTCGGTGCCGACACCAAGGCTGGTGCTTTCGTTGAGATCAAGAACTCAACGGTGGGCGATTCCTCCAAGGTGCCGCACCTGTCATATGTGGGTGATGCGCAGATCGGCACGGGCAGCAATATCGGGGCGGCAACTGTCTTCGTGAACTATGACGGAGTCGAAAAACACCACACCGTTATTGGCGACCATGTTCGGGTGGGCAGCGACACCATGCTCATCGCTCCGGTAACCATCGGCGACGGCGCCTACACCGCCGCCGGGTCGGTAATTACCGAAGATGTGCCGCCAGGGGCAATTGGTGTGGGGCGCTCGCGGCAGCGCAATATCCTCGGGTGGGTGCTTCGGCGCAGGCCGGGCACCTCATCAGCACAAGCAGCAAGTCAAGTAAGTCAACCGGTAACTCACGCACAGGAGGATAAGTGACCGAACTCGTGGTGGCCAACAAGAAGCGAATAGTGCTGCTTGCCGGTAGGTCACACCCCGAATTGGCGAATCAAGTTGCCCATAACCTTGGCATCCCGCTATCCAAGACAACAGCATTTGATTTCGCCAATGGCGAGATCTTTGTAAGATTCCAGGAGTCGGTGCGCGGTTGCGACGCTTTCGTTCTGCAAAGCCACACGACGCCAATTAACCAATGGATCATGGAGCAACTGATCATGGTTGATGCATTGAAGCGGGCATCAGCAAAACGCATAACAGTGGTCATGCCGTTCTACGGCTACGCGCGCCAAGATAAGAAGCATCGCGGACGCGAGCCCATCTCGGCTAGGTTGATGGCGGATTTGTTCAAGGCTGCCGGCGCTGACCGTTTGATGACAGTTGACCTACACACTTCACAGATTCAAGGTTTCTTCGATGGTCCGGTTGACCACCTGTTTGCGCTCCCGCTACTCGCGTCTCATGTCGAGAGCAAAGTTGAGCGAGCCAAGATCACGGTGATCTCACCCGATGCCGGCCGGGTGCGGGTTGCTGAGCGCTGGACCGACGTGCTCGGGGCACCCTTAGCGATCATCCATAAGAGGCGCGACCCCGACGTGCCAAATCAGGTCCGGGTACTTGAAGTTGTCGGTGATGTTGAGGGTCGGGTTTGTGTCGTCGTCGACGACATGATCGACACCGGTGGCACCATCGTGAAAGCGGCCGAGACGCTATTCGACAATGGTGCGGCTGATGTCATCGTGGCTGCCACCCACGGCATCTTGAGTGAACCGGCAGCCGAGCGGCTCCAAAACTCGCGGATCTCCGAGGTGATCGTCACTGACACTTTGCCGATTGCCGAAGATCACCGTTTCCCCAAGCTCACGGTGCTGTCGATCGCCCCGATTTTGGCCAAAGCCATCAACGAGGTTTTCACCGATGGTTCGGTCACCAGCATGTTCGAAGATACCGATACCTCAGCGGTCAACTCTTCACACTGAGCCACCTCGATAGCCACCTGGCGGGGGCGTTAGGTTCAGAAATTGGGCCCGGGCTAGACTTTCGTCACTCCTCGGCGAGGGTGTGCCAGCTTGCTGGTCACCGTGATCGACGCGGTCGGCGCCAAACGCGCTTCACCGAGGTGACTTTCACTAAGGAGAAGTACGTTGTCACAGGTAGCCATCACCGCTGAAGCCCGCTCCGAATTCGGTAAGGGCGCAGCCCGCAAACTCCGCCGCGAAGGCCGGATTCCCGCTGTTATCTACGGCAGCGGTTCCGAAGTTCTCCACATCACCTTGCCTGAGCACGAGCTCAACCTCGCGCTGCGCAAGCCACGGGTGGTGCTCGCGGTCTCCTTCGAAGGCTCGACCGTCATCACTAAGCCCCGCGATGTGCAGCGCGATCCGGTCAAGCGGGTACTTGAGCACCTTGACCTCGTGATCATCTCCAAGCTCGAAGCCGCGACCCGTGGTGATATGGCTGATGCCATGAAGGTTGCTGAGGCAGCCGCGGTTGAAGCCGGCATTGACCCAGGCACGGTCGCAGCAGCGATGCAAGATGCCATCGCTCGCGGTGAAGACCCAATGGCAGCCGCACTGCACGCTGTTGCTGACGTCCGCGCGCAGGCCGAGGCTTACTCCGAAGTCAACACCGCACAAGCCGAGGTTGATGACGCTGCCGCTGCCGCTGGAGCAGCTGTAGCTGCTGCATCAGCACCACCCGCTGCGGCTGATTCGGCTGCCGAGTAGTTCACTTACTGAAACGGACATCCCATGACCTGGCTCATTGTGGGCCTGGGTAACCCTGGTCCGGACTACGCGGCGACCCGCCACAACGTCGGGTACCTCGCGGTGGCCGAACTTGCGGTTCGAATGGGCGGGCGGTTGGCGAAGCACAAACGCGCCAACGCCCTAGTGCTGGAGGGTCGCCTTGGGTTTCCCGGTAATTCGGTAAATGCGGTGCTCACACAGCCACTGTCGTTCATGAACGAGTCGGGTGGGCCAGTGAAAGCTTTGATGCAGTTTTATGACGTTGCTGAAGATAATTTGATCGTGCTCCATGATGAGCTTGATATTGCCTTCGGCAGTATTCGGGCGAAGTTTGGTGGCGGCGATAACGGCCACAATGGTTTGAAAAGTATCCGTAAGGCGTTGGGGTCCGGTGAGTATTTTCGGGTGCGACTTGGGATCGGTCGCCCAGCTGGGGCGCAGGATCCAGCTGACTTTGTCCTCAAACCATTTGCTTCTGCGCAGCGTGCCGAAGCTGGGGTGATGGTGGCCCGAGGGGCAGATGCTGTCGATTCTTTAGTTTTCGATGGGCTAGAGCGCACCCAAAATATTTTCAACGGTGATGGTGAGGCGGGTTAGATGCACAAGCTCAGTGATGCTGAACTATCTCGAGCCATTGCGGCGCAGGCTGGGCAGGCGCTACTTAACTTGCGCTCGGCATTTGGCGAGCTCGGCCCAGCGGACAAAGATCGGGCCAATGAATTACGAAAATCAGGCGATCGCACCGCACATGAATTAATCGCTGAACTATTGGCTGAGCACCGACCAAATGATGCTTTGCTGAGCGAAGAAGGTGCAGATGATGCTCGACGGCTTTCTGCCGAAAGGGTTTGGATAGTTGACCCACTTGACGGAACTTGGGAGTATGGCCAAGGGCGCCCAGACTTCGCTGTCCAAATCGCGCTATGGCTGCCGGCAACGATGTCCCTGGCAGCTTGCACGGTTGACCTCCCGGCGCAGGGGATGTCTCGTTCGGTGCTAGACGAGGTGGGTGTCCCTGCGGATTTACCAGTTAATCGTCCTATTCGAATAGTGGCGTCGCGCTCCCGTCCACCAGCCACTTTGCCTAAGGCAGTTGAACTCCTTGGTGAGAAATTGGCGGCGGCTGGTTTAAGTGAGCACGGGGTTGAAATCGTAGATGTCGGATCCGTGGGTGCGAAAGTCAATGAAATGTTGTGCGGCCGAGCTGAGGCTTATGTGCACGACACCGGCTTCTATGAGTGGGATGTCGCAGCTCCGTACGGGGTGGCTGCGCACTATGGCTATATCGCCAGCCATATTGACGGCTCACCGGTGACTTTCAATCACCTGCCCCCTTACGTAACCGACCTCACCGTTGCGCATCCACAGTTAGCGGAGTTACTGCGCGAGTGCCTTGCTGAGGCGTCGCACCTGTGAGCCTTACTGGTCTCCTGAAGGCGGTCGCTACTCAACCGGCGTTTATTCGACTTGCCGAATCACGGGTGGCAACAGCCGTTGCGCCCACCGCATTGGCGCCGGTGCTCTTGGCTCAGCTTTGTGCGCCGGCTCCCATCGGAGCGGGGCGACGACTGTTAGTGGTTACCGCCACCGGTCGAGAGGCCGATGATTTAGCTGAAGTGCTGCGCGCCCTGGTGCCGGAGCGCGAGGTCGCGGTATTTCCCTCCTGGGAGACCTTGCCCCATGAGCGCCTATCACCATCTTTGGACACCGTCGGGCGTCGCGTTGCTATCTTGCGCCGGCTAGCACATGCAGATGCTGCGGATCCATTAATTCCGCCGATTGATGTTTTGATTGCGTCGGTACGTGCAGTGTTGCAACCGATGGCCGCCGGTCTTGGCGATGTTGAACCGGTGCGGATAACTCACGGGATGAGTGTTGACCTCATTGGCTTAGTGGAGCGATTGGTTGAGCTCGGCTATGAGCGAAATGACTTAGTTGAACGGCGCGGGCAGTTTGCGGTTCGAGGTGGGATCCTCGACGTCTTCCCCCCACCTGATGAGCACCCACTGCGGGTTGAATTCTGGGGGGATGTGGTTGAAGAGATTCGAACTTTTTCGGTTGCTGACCAAAGGTCCCTTGAGCTTGCCCACCACGGATTATTCGCGCCACCGGTGCGTGAGTTGCTGCTTACAGCCAAAGTGCGCGAGCGGGCCCGGTTACTTGCGTCCTCGGCACCTGAAATCTCGGATGTAGCCGCTCGAATAGCCGAGGGGTTACATGTTGAAGGCATGGAGACTCTTATCCCGGTGTTGGTCGACGGCATGGTCTCGCTGCCTGAACTCATCGATCCATCGTCAACTTTGGTGCTGATCGAGCCAGAGCGCCTTCGCACTCGAGCCCATGATCTGGAGCGCACCGCGGCTGAGTTTTTGGCTGCTTCATGGCACAACGCCGCGGTAGGGAACCAAACGCCGATAGACCTAGCGGGGGCGTCATATTTATCCGTTGCTGAAATTTTGGACTTGACCGATGCCCGCTCCATGCCTCGGGTCTTGATCACCCCGCTGGCAAGTGATGTCGAGCTATTGGATGCGCGCGATGATGAAGTTATTGACTTCGGGGCCACCGCCGCGAACTCGTATCGCGGTGATGCAGGTTTGGCTTTCACTGACATTGCTAAGTGGGCGAAGGCCAGCTGGCGGGTGGTGTTAGCGAGTGAGGGGCACGGTTCTGCCGAGCGATTTGTCGAAAGCTTGTCGGGCGAAGATATCCCGGCACGCTTGGTTGACTCGTTGGACGATGAGCCGAAGGCTGGCGTGGTGAGTGTGACGACGGCGAATATGGCGCACGGATTCATCCTCGCTGGGTGTGAACTAGCGGTGCTGACCGAGACCGACATCGTGGGGCAACGGTCGTCGACCAAAGATATGCGACGACTGCCATCGAGCCGGCGACGCACGATTGATCCGCTAACCCTCGCCAAAGGGGATTTTGTTGTTCACGAGCAGCACGGGGTTGGCCGCTACGTTGAGATGGCAAAGCGCGAAGTTGGTGGTGCAGCACGTGAGTACTTGGTGGTCGAGTACGCGCCTAGTAAGCGGGGGCAGCCGGCAGACCGGCTCTATGTGCCGACCGACCAACTTGATTTGGTTACCCGCTACATAGGGGGCGAATCACCAAGTGTGCACCGCCTGGGCGGCGCAGATTGGGAGAAGTCGAAGGGGCGTGCCCGTAAGGCGGTTAAGCAGATCGCTGGTGAGTTGATCAAGCTCTACGCTGCGCGTCAAGCCACCAAGGGCCATGCATTTGGGCCGGATACGCCTTGGCAGCGCGAGCTTGAGGATGCCTTCGCATATGTCGAGACTCCAGACCAACTCTCGTGTATTGACGAAGTCAAAGTTGATATGCAGCGCGAAATTCCGATGGATCGGCTGATTTGCGGTGACGTGGGTTACGGTAAAACTGAGATCGCGGTGCGGGCTGCGTTTAAGGCGGTCCAAGATGGTAAACAGGTCGCCGTTTTGGTCCCGACTACTTTGCTGGTGCAACAGCATCTTTCGACATTCGCTGAGCGCTACGCCCCATTCCCGCTAAAGGTTGCCGGGCTCTCGCGTTTCAACACCGACAAAGAAGCCCGCGAGGTGGTGGCGGGTTTGGGTGATGGCACCGTCGACGTGGTGATCGGCACCCACCGCATGTTGACCGCGAATGTGCGCTTCAAGGATCTGGGTTTGGTGATTCTTGACGAAGAACAGCGATTCGGCGTGGAACACAAGGAGCACCTGAAGGCGCTGCGGACAAACGTGGATGTGCTGGCGATGTCAGCGACCCCGATCCCGCGGACCTTAGAAATGGCGGTGACAGGGATCCGAGAAATGTCGGTCATACAAACGCCTCCAGAAGAGCGGCTTCCGGTGCTGACATTCGTTGGCCCATATGACGATAAGCAGATCTCCGCGGCAATTCGCCGTGAGCTACTTCGCGAGGGTCAGATTTTCTTTGTCCATAACCGGGTTGAATCAATCGAGAAAGTTGCGGCTCGATTACGTGATTTAGTTCCTGAGGCACGCTTTGCAACGGCCCACGGTCAGATGAATGAGTCCACGCTTGAAAAAGTCATCGTGGATTTCTGGGACGGGCAAATTGATGTGCTTGTTTGCACCACGATAGTCGAATCCGGTATCGACATTGCAAATGCGAACACGTTGATTGTTGATAGAGCCGACACCTTCGGGCTTTCGCAGTTACATCAATTGCGCGGTCGAGTTGGTCGCGGGCGTGAGCGGGCCTACGCCTACTTCCTTTATAACGCAGATAAGCCAATGACCGAGACCGCCCATGAGCGCTTGGTCACGATCGCCCAGAACACCGATTTGGGTTCGGGGATGCGCATCGCGATGAAGGATCTGGAGATCCGAGGTGCCGGCAACTTGCTCGGTGGCGAGCAAAGTGGCCACATCGCCGATGTGGGAT
>CAFBPJ010000037.1_pt1 | contig 9086 bp, 7 predicted proteins | sample 7269691 | NCBI WGS metagenome assembly CAFBPJ01 (sample SAMEA6814141, study PRJEB35770) | uncultured Actinomycetes bacterium | biome: Freshwater; feature: Freshwater reservoir; material: water | place: Czech Republic | collected 2017-06-27 | depth 30m m | reverse complement strand
CGCGAACAATGACATGATCTTCAAGCACCACAAAAGTTGGGGTGCGACCGGTTTCTTGACCCACGTTAATCCTCATGTTTCGACGACCTTCAACTTCTTACCCAAGTCTATCGTCAGTGCACTAACTTGTTATGCCAGTGCAGCAAACTGACATCGGTAAGGCTGGCGACCTGATCAATGACAACCCTGAATCGTTCAGCGTCAGTTTTTGCCCCCTCAAAAGTGTACACGAGCCAACTTTCAAGGGAGCGACCTTCATCTAAAGTGAGGGCGTGCACAACTTCAGCGATCATTGTTCGCTGCCTCGCATACTCCGCATCGGCACCATCGCGATTCATTACAAACTTGACCGCGATGGCCTTCATGACCGCGACTTCATCGCGAACTTCATCCGGCACAATCAAATTGGCCGCGTACCGAGTCAACGGCTCCGAACCGTATTCAATCTGAGTTGCGATTTGCGCGCTAACGCAAAACCGGCCGATCAGGTAACTGGTAAAACGCTTCAACTCGCGCAGCGATGCCATTGAACCGTCGAAGTGGCCGGGCCAGTATTCAAGTTGCGTCAGTCTGCGCAGCGCCTCAACAAGGGCCTCCGGGTCTCGATCTGGGCGGTAGCGCTCGAGGGCTATTGCAACTAATTCTTGTTGGATTTCCGAACTGGTGAATTGCTCCAGATGGACAAGTCCAGAATGAACGGCATCTTCGGCGTCGTGCACCGAATATGCGACGTCATCAGACCAGTCCATCGCTTGCTCCTCGAGGCAGGTTCGCTCCCCCGGAGCACCAGCGCGCAGCCACTCAAAAACCGGCCGATCATCTTCATAGAAGCCAAACTTCTGGGTGCCGGCGCGTCGCCCCCACGGGTATTTACAGGCCGCATCCAAACTTGCGCGGGTCAGGTTCAAGCCGACACTTTCACCCGACGCGTCTTCCATTTTTGCCTCGAGTCTTGCGAGCACGCGCAGTGTCTGGGCATTACCTTCGAACCCACCAATTTGGGACGCGAGGCGATCGAGTTCAGTTTCACCATTGTGACCGAAGGGCGGATGACCAAGATCATGAGCCAGCCCAGCGACTTCAACAAGATCTGGGTCGCATCCAAGGGCGTCACCAAGCTCGCGGGCAATCTGGGCCACCTCAAGGGTGTGAGTTAAACGCGAGCGCGGGAAGTCTGAAACCCCGGAAACCATCACTTGGGTCTTCGCGGCTAGCCGGCGCAACCCAACCGAATGCAGCACCCGGGCCCGGTCCCGCGCAAAACCACTGCGCACCGTCTCTTTTACCGGCTCCTCCACAATGCGTGCGAGGTCGGCTTCGAGATACCCGCGGGGTTGACCCATAACTCCGAGAGTAGTGGCACGACTCTTCGATGCCTCCGCACCCCGAATCATCTGAGTGCGCACGTTTTGGTCGTGAAAACCATGATTTCAGCCGATTTCACGACCAAAACGTGCGCACTCACCGCAACTACCCTTCACCGGACTTAGCTGCGTGAGCTCGCCCCCGAGCCCCACCTCGAGAACCTGTGGATAAAACTTTGCGCCGGCAACCGGTTCTGCTGCAAGGTTGGCGCGTGCCAGATCCAAGTCGAACCGTCAGCACCAAGCAGGTGATCATCCGCATAGGTAACTCGCACCCCATTGATCGGGCCAATGCACTTGCTCAGGGATTGACGGTGGGACAACTTCGCTCTGCACTAACTGCTGGCCGCCTTGTTAGCTTGCAACCTGGAACTTTGCTGCCGGCCCAAGTTTGGGAAGCAGCAGAAGGGCGCCAGCGGCATTTGTTCGCGGTGACAGCTGCGCTACTTCGGCACCCACGAGCAATTGTCAGCCACGGGTCAGCCGCGGCCATCCATGATTTACCCTTTGATCGCGTGCGCCCGCACGTGGTCATTGATCCGGTGCTCGGCGAGGTCCCGATAGTTGAACTCACCCAGCCCGGCAAGGGCCGACATGCTCACCGGTTGCGAATTTTCCCGGGGGTGGCACCCTCTGCGCACCTCGATGAACTCCTCGGCTTCCCGTGTACCAACATCGCGCGCACCGTTTTGGATCTTTGTATCAACCTGCCCCCACCTGAAGCGCAGGCGCTAATAGATATGGGCCTGCGCCGCCTGATTTCAACAAACACACCGAACCGAAATATTCGACGGCTCGCCAGGGATCCAGTACACCGGGATTACGCAACCAACAGCATGCTTACTACCTGCGCGGGCTTCTCTGGCAGGCGTGGGCTCAAGGCTTTGGCTACGAAACTTCGTGCTGGCGAACCAGCCGCTGAATCGGTCCTCGAATCCATCTCGAGATGGCAGATGCAAACACATAAATTATTGATGCCGCAGTGTGGGGTTCCGGTCCTTGGTGACGATGGCCGCACCTACTGGGCTGACTTCACCTGGGAGCACTTGAAGTTGATCGGCGAGGCTGACGGATTCTCCAAATATGTAAATAGATCCGATCACGTGTCTGAGAAACTCCGACAAGAAGCCCTCGAACGTGCGGGTTGGTCGGTGGTGCGCTGGACTTGGCACGAGGCTGTCGTCACGCCATTGGTCATGATCAACCGGATTCAAAATGCCATCGCGCGCCGGCAGTTACCCGGTAGGCGCACCGCCTGATCGCGCGGGGGCGCGCGGGGGCGCGCGGGCGTGGGCGCGGGCGTGGGCACCTGAGTGCGCACGTTTTGGTCGTGAAAACCTCGATTTTGGTCGATTTCACGACCAAAACGTGCGCATTCAGCGAAGTGACGGTGATCGGTTGCTAGCGGGTGGGAGTCGTGATGATCTGCGCCTGATCCCAACGGGTTAGCAGATAGAACCGAAGCAGCGCTGCCGTCTCCCGCCCGACGTATTCAGACGTTAATGCGGTCCCTGGTCCGGCCTCGGTTGGTGAAAGGTGAGCATCAATGCCGAAGCCGGCGGCGGTTGCTTGCGCCCGCGCCGCATGCGGCGGGTCGGTGACAAGAGTTGCTGACTCCCAACTTAAATCTCGCATGATGGTTGCCACCACCTGTAGTGCGCCAACGGTGTCTGCCCCGGTCGTGAACGCGACCACATCGGCCGCGGGAACGCCACTGGCGATCAGTTGCTCGCGCGCAAATTTTGCTGAGCGTGCTGGGCCGGTGACCACGATGACCGGCGCGGTGCCCGCAGCGTATAACTGGGCGGCATGCGCTAGGCGAGCATTCATTACCGGTACGGGATCACCCCAGTAGCGAGCCGGATCAAGGACCACGATGGCCTGGGTCGGGCTGCGGTCATCGAGTTGGCTGGTCAAGACAATTTGGCAAACCGCACCGATTGGAAGTAGCAGGGCCAAGAAAACGAGTACCGTGCTGGCCGCGGTGAGCAGCCCGCGCGGGGTCCGCGGCACGGATGCGACGATTGAAAGTGCCACTGCTCCTGGGCGCGCGGGAACCGTAGGAGCACTCACGCCCCAATATTCACACGGGTATCAGAGGTTACCCAGCCGCCACACCGGGTGTGACCACATCGTCACCCGCCGCTAACGCTCAGCTCAGCCTCGAGCAGGTTTTGGGCAGCTACCTCGTCAATAAATGGTGACTCCAGCCAGCCCTCGGGCAAAGTTGGGCGGCGCCCGCCAGAAGTCCGGCCCCGTGGGCCCGCGCCCACCACCTGATTGAACTCTTGATCACCGTTCATTTGGCCGATGAGTTCGTCCAACTCCGCCAGCGTCGAGACCGTGCCAAGGCTTTGGCGGATCTGCTGCTTAACACTGAAGCCCTTCAGATACCAAGCCATATGTTTACGCATATCGCGACACCCGCGGCTTTCGCCATAATCACCACATAGTAATTGCGCGTGCCGGCGCAAGGTTCGCAGTACTTCATCAAAATGTGGATCAGCGGGGATATCCGCTCCCGTGAATGCTGCTGCAAGTTGACCAAATAACCAAGGCCGCCCAAGGCACCCGCGCCCAACAACTACCCCATCTGCGCCAGTCTCACTCATCATGCGAAGCGCATCTGCGGCTGTCCAAATATCGCCGTTGCCAAGTACCGGTGTGCCATAGCCCGCAAGCTGCTCCTTGAGTCGAGCGATCGCTGACCAATCAGCGGTGTCTCCATACATCTGTGCTGCGGTACGCCCATGAAGGGCAACCCAAGCAACACCTTCTTGAGCAGCAGCAGCCCCTGCATGAAGGTAGGTCAGGTGTTCGTCATCAATCCCCTTGCGCATCTTTACCGAAACCGGCACTTTGCCGTTAGCGGCTGCGATCGCGGCCCGCACAATCGAACGAAAAAGATCCTGCTTCCACGGAAGTGCGCTGCCGCCTCCTTTACGCGTTACTTTCGGGACGGGGCAGCCAAAGTTCAGGTCAATATGGTCAGCTCGATCCTCGTCAACAATGATCCGAACCGCCTGCGCCATAACCTGCGGGTCTACCCCGTACAACTGCACCGAGCGCGGATTCTCGTCGGCCGCGAAAGTCACCATGTCGAGGGTCTCATCATTACGCTCGATCAAGGCCCTAGAGGTGACCATCTCTGAGACGTAGAGCCCGGCGCCAGCTTCGCGGCACAGCCGGCGAAATGCCCTATTGGTGATGCCCGCCATGGGGGCAAGGACGACCGGCGGGTCAATATTTAGCCCCCCGGCGCTCAATCCTTTGGCGAAAGCCGTCGTGGTCACGTGGTGATTCTCCCATTGACCGCTAGCATCGGCACGGCCGCATTCCGACATGGCGTCGGTATGGTCGGCATGGCTGGCATGGGTGCCCCGATCAACACGTGGGCCACCGGGCCAAGATAGGGAGACCATGAACGCCCCAGCACTTTCGGAGCAAAAGGTTCTCACCGGCAAGAGGCGCTGGATCGCCCTAGCCTTCTTGTCCCTGGGCGTGGCCATGATCATCCTCGACGCCACCGTCGTGAACGTCGCGATCCCGTCGATGATCAAAGACTTAAACCTCACCACTAATGATGCCGAATGGATTAACGCGGCGTACTCACTTACCTTCGCCTCGTTACTTATCCTCTCGGGCCGCCTGGCCGACCGCTTCGGCCGCAAACTCCTCTTCATCATCGGCATCATCATCTTTGTCGGTGCCAGCGTTCTGGTCGCAATTTCAGACTCATCAATCCACCTCATAGCCGCGCGCGCATTACAAGGCGTTGGCGCCGCGATGATCTTGCCGGCCTCGCTATCGGTAATAAATGCGGTCTTCGTCGGCAAATCCCGGGCGATCGCTTTCGCGGTTTGGGGAGCGACCATCGGCGGCATGGCGGCCCTTGGCCCGCTGGTCGGTGGCTGGTTGACAACCTATGCTTCCTGGCACTGGGCCTTCTTGATCAACTTGCCGATCGGCATCATCGTGCTGATCGGCGTCTTGCTGGCAGTGCCAGAGACTCGGGATCTACTCGGGCGCAAGGGCGTTGACCTACCCGGAACACTTCTTTCAACATTCGGGTTACTCGGAATAGTCTTCGCGCTGATTGAAGGCCAGCGCTATGGCTGGTTGATATCGACCGCACCATTTAAAGCGGGTCCGTTAACTTGGGACACCGGCCGCTTGTCCCTCGTATTCATCTCGGGGGTACTAGGAGTCATTGCCCTGCTAGCACTAATCCTCGTCGAGACCCGGCGGGCCGCAGCCGGCAAGATCGTCATTCTTGACCTGCGCCTGTTTCGCATTCGATCCTTCGCAGCCGGTAACGGGGTCGCCGTTGTTGTCAGCCTCGGCGAATTCGGATTGCTTTTCACCCTCCCCCTCTTCTTGCAGGCGGTCCGCGGATACAACGCGCTGGAAACCGGCGTTATCTTGCTGGCACTTGCCATTGGCTCATTCTTCGCATCCGGCGCTGGTGCCCCAATTTCCCAGCGGGTGGGACCGGTTCGAGTCCTGCAACTCGGCATGCTGCTCGAAGTCATCGGGATCCTCGGCCTCGGTTTTGTGATCTCCCCCGAAATTACCGGCTGGGGCCTGGCCCCGTGGCTGTTCCTCTACGGGATGGGCGTGGGCTTTGCCACCGCGCAGTTGACCGGGGTCGTACTTTCGGAGGTACCCGTTGCCGACTCTGGGCAGGCCAGCGCCGTGCAGTCAACCTCGCGCCAAGTTGGCGCTGCAATCGGTACCGCCATTTTGGGGACAACTTTGCTCATCGGGCTCGGAAGCGCGGTGACCAGCCAACTCGAGGCCCGCGGGATACCCACCGCCCAGGCCCAAGAGGTTTCCCAAGCGGTGGCCAGTTCAGCCGGGCAGGCGATTCCCGGGCTCGCCTCGGCCCCTGGGGGCGATGTCTTGGTCGAAGGGGCCTCCGCGGGCTTCGCCCAGGCCACCAAACTGGTCTCCTGGGTGGCCGGGTTCTTTGTCCTCCTGGGCCTATTAACCAGTTTGCTTTTGCCCAAAAACACCGCACGCGTACTCTCTGAGGGGTACGCACCGCCCAAGAGTTGAACCACCAGCCCAGCAACCCGCTGTGCTACCGTTGATTGACAATCATTTCCACTAGGAGGAATGCATGAATCGCACCGAACTCGTGAGTGCCATTGCCGCACAGACCGGCTCAACCGCTACGGCAGTTGACCAGATCCTCGCCGGCTTGAGTTCAGTTATCACCGAACAGCTCGTCAAGGGCGAGAAAGTCACCATCCCCGGCTTTGTGACTTTCGAGACCGCAGATCGCGCTGCCCGCACCGGCCGCAATCCCCAGACCGGCGAAACCCTCCAGATTGCCGCAAAGCGTGCCGTCAAGGTTTCCGCCGGACAGTCACTCAAGCGCGCAGTTGCTGGTAACTAGTTAGACCGCTCAGCTTTTTAGTCACACAAGTGTGGCTGGGCCCGCCTCCTGGTGAGTTGTAGCAAGAAGACATCAAGTTTTCTTGTAACAACTCATCAGGGGGCGGGTGCTTTTTTCTGCGAAGCAGCCTTGCCTAACAGGCCGGCAGCCGCGCAGCCAGCCAGCCGGCCACCGCGTCTAGCCCGATCCGCTCCTGCTGCATGGTGTCGCGCTCACGAATGGTGACGGCCTGATCTTCCAAAGTTTCGAAGTCGACGGTGATGCAAAATGGCGTGCCAACTTCGTCTTGGCGCCGGTAGCGACGGCCGATAGCTCCTGCATCGTCAAAGTCAACGTTCCAGAGTTTGCGAAGATCCGCGGCTAGATCCTTAGCCTTCGGTGAAAGATCTGCATTACGCGACAGAGGCAGCACTGCTGCCTTTACCGGTGCCAGGCGGGGATCAAAACGCAGCACTGTTCTGGTGTCGACGCCGCCCTTGGCGTTCGGGGCTTCATCCTCGGCGTAGGAGTCAAGCAGGAATGCCAAAACCGCGCGCGATAGCCCTGCCGCCGGTTCGATTACGTAAGGCACCCAGCGCTCATTCTTTTCCTGATCGAAATACGACAGGTCAGTGCCCGAATGCTCACCATGGGTGGTCAGATCAAAGTCGGTGCGATTGGCGATGCCCTCAAGTTCAGCCCACTCTGAACCAGCGAACCTAAACCGGTATTCGATATCGACTGTACGTTTTGAGTAGTGGCTGAGTTTTTCTTTCGGATGCTCAAAGAACCTCATGTTCTCTGGGTCCATACCTAGGTCGACATACCACTGCCAGCGCTGCTCAAGCCAATAATCGTGCCACTGCTCATCGGTTCCCGGCTCGACGAAGAACTCCATCTCCATCTGTTCGAACTCGCGAGTACGGAAAATAAAGTTACCGGGCGTGATTTCATTTCGAAAACTCTTACCGGTTTGGCCAATACCAAATGGCGGCTTTTTACGGGCTGACGTCATGACATTTAAATAGTTAACGAAAATCCCTTGGGCAGTTTCAGGGCGCAGGTAGTGGACGGCCCCGGCATCTTCGACAACCCCGATGGTCGTGCGTAGCATGCCATTGAAATCCCGGGGCTCGGTGAAATCGCCCTTCGTGCCACAGTTGGTGCAGGTAATATCGGCCAGACCGTTGACCGGCTCCTTGCCGTGCTTGTCTTGGTATGCCTCAATTAGTTGATCCGCGCGCCAGCGCTTATGGCACTTCTTACATTCGGTCAATGGATCCACAAATGCATTGACGTGGCCCGATGCCTCCCAAACCTGCGGCGCCAAGATGATCGACGAATCAAGGCCCACGACGTCATCGCGGCCGCGAACCATGTGCTGCCACCACTGCCGGCGAATATTGTCCTTGAGCTCCACGCCATTGGGGCCGTAATCCCAGGCAGACCTCGTGCCACCGTAAATCTCGGAGGACTGGAAGATGAACCCACGCCGCTTACATAGATTTACAACGGCTTCAACACGATCGGTGGCCATTTTTGCGCTCCTTCTTGAGCGCGAGGCGCGCTCCACTCCGGCTGGCTGTCGGCGGACAACCGAAGTCTAGGCAAGGGCCACAATTTCTCGGTGACCGGTACCTGTCACATTAGGTTGTTTGTCATCGCAAGTTGGCTTGGGTGGCGGGTAGTAGGGCTGGCACTTATGGGTCTGGGACTGCGCCGCGGGGAAGGTACGGTCTTTCATCTTTGGTTAACCGCTCTTCTTTGTGAGCGCAAAGTGTTGGTTAAAATCTAGGTGCGTCACAAGTTCATTTTTGGGGGTTGGTGGTGGCTCGGCGTCTACGTATCTTGACGAACGAGCATTGTCATCATGTTGAGGTGCGAGGCGCTTTCCCTAGCGTGTTCGAGGCCACTACCGCAAACCGCCGACCCCAAGCCGCGAGCGGTCAGGGGCCAGCAACAGGGTTTAAACACCCCCGCCTAATGGCGGGGAAGGTTGCTACTCTTCATTAAACGGTTCGAAAGGACGCAAAACAGGGTATTGGGAAGAGGAGCTTTGGGCGCCGCTGATACCGGCAGCGCCTGGCCGCACCCAAAGAACACCGAGTGCGAGCCGATCAGACGGCGCTGAACTAATCGGCGAATTCACGTCACTATTTGGCACCTGGTGCTCCACTCCTCTCGTTGTGGTCTTTACAGGTATGAACTGCTTCGTTGAGTGTTTACTATTCTTCGCTACCCTCAAAGCAGATGAACGAGTTAGGGTATAAAAAGGCGGGGTTTAGGGTGCCGCCGATACCGGCTACACCTGGGCGCACCCAACTAACACCGAGCGCGAGGCG
>CAFBPJ010000035.1_pt1 | contig 9350 bp, 9 predicted proteins | sample 7269691 | NCBI WGS metagenome assembly CAFBPJ01 (sample SAMEA6814141, study PRJEB35770) | uncultured Actinomycetes bacterium | biome: Freshwater; feature: Freshwater reservoir; material: water | place: Czech Republic | collected 2017-06-27 | depth 30m m | reverse complement strand
TCAGCTGCCGGCCACAATTCGCTCGGGGTGTTGAAATACACGATCGAAACAACTTCTGCGGGTGAGCCAGCGCCCGCCGCCACCGCGGCACGCACATCATCAAGCCGGGCAATGCGGTGGTCGAGATATGCCGTCAGGATCTTTGTTGGGGCATCAAGGATCGGCCCATGCCCAGGCAGAATTCTCTCGATGCCTTGGCGCTCGGCCAGATCACGTAGGCGGGCCAAGCTCACGAGGTACTCACTTAGGCGGCCATCGGGCCAGGCCACCACGGTGGTACCGCGGCCAAGAACCGTATCGCCGGTAAGTAGCGAACCTTCTTCAGGCAGCAGGAGGCAGACACTGTCTGAAGTGTGGCCGGGGGTTGAAATTACCTGTACTTCGAGATCGCCAGCGGTGACAACATCACCGGCGTCTAAGCCCTCGCCACCGTGGCGATGCATTGGATCCACGGCGCGCACTGGCGCACCGGTTAATTCACCAAGGCGCCTAGCCCCTGCCGAATGATCGATGTGACCGTGGGTTAAAAGAATTGAAGTGATGCGTGCATCGCGTGCGGCCACTTTTGCAACTACTTCGAGCAGGTGGTCTTCGTCAGCTGGGCCGGGGTCGACAATGATCGCCTCGGCCGCACCCGGTGCATGCAGTAGCCAGGTATTAGTACCATCCAAAGTCCAGGGCGACGCATTCGGAGCCAGCTCGCAGGTGGCGGCAATTGTCTTTGCCCCACTGGCCCACTCAGCGGTTGAGCCGATGAAGGGCAGTATTCGACCGGTCACCGATGCATCCCCGTGAGTTCGGATAATTTCGGCGCTGGCTGATTGTCTATCAGGATTTCTCCGGTGTCGGCATCAACGATGGCCCAAACCTCGGTGCCATCGTTGGCAATGCGTGGTCGAGGTAGCTTGGGTCTGATTACGCGATTGCGCGCCGCCTCAAACAGGTCATCCCCATTATCGTGCTCAGCCAGCCATTGCAGGGCCATCAGAGTTGGAAGCAGCAGCGGCAGACGCCCGGCAGCGCTTTCGGCTAACGCAGCCGCAGGGGATAACCAGGTGACTAAATCGGTCTCGGTGCTCAAGGAAGTCGCTATTTGCTCTTCGGGCATCCGGGCTAGAAAAAAACGGGCGCTAAAGCGGGTCGGTACATCTTCCGGAGTCACCCAGTGATCAGCAAGCACAAGGTCACCGGGTTCCTTCCGCAGAGTAACCCCGGTCTCTTCCAAGACTTCGCGTACTGCGCAGTTGATATACCCGGTAATGAGATCGCCGCTGGTGAAATCAGCATCATCAACCCGACCGCCCGGGAAGACATACATGCCCGGTGCAAACCGCATTGTTTTTGATCGACGCATTAAGAAGGTTTCGAACCCACCTTCAACTTCACGAAGTAAAATGACAGTCGCCGCGGGCCGCGCCTCCACTATTTCCATAATTTACTTAGAAATCTCAACGACCAGTTCAACCTCGACCGGTGAATCCATCGGCAGGACGGCGACGCCTACCGCAGATCGCGCATGAACCCCTGCATCACCAAAAGCTTCACCAAGTAACTTACTCGCGCCGTTCATGACAAACGGCTGGCCGGTGAAATCCGGAGCACTGGCGACGAAACCAACGACTTTGACAACGCGCACCACTCGGTCAAGATCTCCGATAACAGATTTCACGGCAGCAATCGCATTTAGTGCGCATAGTTGTGCCAAATCTGCCGCGTCATCCTGATTAACTTCAGCACCAACTTTGCCGGTTCTTGGAAGCTTGCCGTCGACGAACGGCAGTTGACCTGAGGTGAAAACGTAACTACCGGTGACCACGGCTGGCACATACGCGGCCACCGGCGCCGCCACCTCAGGCACCGTCAAGCCAAGGGCCGCTATACGTTGCTCAACACTTGATTGTGCGCTCATCATTGACTCCTTTGAGATTACGCGAGCGGACGTTTGAGGTAGGCGACCATATTCTCCGGATTAGGCCCGGGCACCACCTGCACGAGCTCCCAGCCATCTTGACCCCACGTATCGAGTATCTGTTTTGTCACATGAACTAGCAACGGTACGGTCACGTACTCCCATTTGGTCATACCGCAGAGTAGTACCCGTCCTAGAAGTGGGCGAGGCCGCTGGCTGCACTTAGACTGGTGAAGTGAAGGACATCATGTGGCCTGGCGTGGCCTTACACGTGGTTTCCGGTAAAGGTGGCACGGGTAAAACAACCGTTGCCGCGGCTTTAGCTCTAGCCCTCGCCCATCAAGGTAAGCGCACCTTGCTGATGGAAGTCGAAGACCGCCAAGGCATCGCTCAACTATTCGACACCCCTCCATTGCCCTACGAGGAACGCAAAATCGCGGTTGCACCCGGTGGCGGCGAGGTTTGGGCACTAGCAATAAATGCCCAGGAAGCACTACTTGACTACCTAGACATTTTTTATAACCTGCGTCGAGCCGGTTCAGTCTTGCGCCGAATGGGTGCAATTGATTTTGCGACCACCATCGCCCCCGGCCTTCGTGACGTGCTCTTAACCGGCAAAGCCTGTGAGGTCGTGCGACGGATTGACAAGCGGGCGCCCAACGCCTACAGCGCCATCGTGCTCGATGCGCCACCAACCGGCCGCATCGCTCGATTTCTAAATGTGAACTCCGAGGTTTCGGGCTTAGCGAAAGTCGGGCCTATTCGAAATCACGCCGATTTGGTGATGAGCATTATCTCCTCACCGCGCACCGCGGTTCACCTTGTCACGTTACTGGAAGAAATGCCGGTTCAAGAGACCGCTGATGGCGTAGCCGAACTGCGCGCTGCGAATTTGCCAGTGGGCGGCATCTTTGTAAACATGACTCGGAAACCGATGCTAACGGGCGAGCAGCTTCAGGAGGCACGGAGTGGCACCTTGCCCGCAGAAATAATCGGGCAATGCCTAAATGAATCCGGAATCGAAGATCTTGGTGCCACTATTGTTTCGACACTATTACGCGAGGCCAATGAACATGCCCTGCGTGTCGACCTCGAGGCCCGCGAAAGCGAGCGCATAGTTGAGCTCGGGCTCCCGACTTTCTTTTTGCCACTACTTTCCGAGGGTATTGACCTAGGCGGGCTTTATGAACTTGCCAACTTGCTCCGCGAGGGTGGTATTCGTTGAGACTCAACGCACCAGTTCTTGAAATTGATGCACTACTTGGCGATATGTCGATCACCATCATCGTTTGCACCGGGGCTGGCGGAGTCGGTAAAACAACCACGGCAGCAGCACTTGCGCTCCGGGCAGCTGAGCAGGGCCGCGATGTTTGTGTCTTAACTATTGATCCGGCTAAGCGCCTCGCGCAAGCAATGGGTTTGAGTGTTCTCGACAACACCCCGCGCCGAGTTGAGGGTGTTTGCGGAGCAGATGGCAAAGGTTCACTGCACGCGATGATGCTTGACATGAAACGCACTTTTGACGAGGTCGTTGAAGAGCACGCTGATCCCGAACGTGCCCAGACGATACTTGATAACCCCTTCTATCAAGCACTGTCGTCATCATTTGCCGGTACGCAGGAGTACATGGCAATGGAAAAACTCGGACAGCTGCGCGCTAAGGCCGATGAGGACGGTAGCTGGGATCTCATCATTGTTGACACTCCCCCATCGCGCAGTGCCCTTGATTTCTTGGATGCCCCTGAACGCCTCGGGTCTTTTCTTGATGGCCGCTTTATCCGGATTCTTACCGCACCCGCGCGCGGAGCTGGGCGCGGAATAGGCAAGATCGCTGCATTCAGCTTCGGACTATTCACGAGCGTTCTGAATAAAATTCTTGGTTCACAAGTACTTGCCGACGTCGGAAGTTTCGTCGCTGCGATCGACACTACTTTCGGTGGCTTTCGTGAACGCGCGGACGCTACTTACACCCTGCTACAAGCTGCCGGCACCTCATTCGTGGTAATTGCTGCTCCCGAACGCGATGCGCTCAGGGAGGCTGCTTTCTTCGTCGAGCGTTTGAAGTCAGATTCCATGCCCCTTGCTGGGCTGGTACTTAATCGTGTCCAAGAAGTACGTGAAACGAATTTATCCACCGAGCAAGCAACCGCATCGGCAGAGAAACTTGAGAAGCTGGGTGCCAATGAGCGCCTGACAGCAGCTTTACTCCGCCTGCACGCCGACAGGCAACGGATCTACACCCGACAACTGCACTTGGCGGAGCGGTTCACCGCTGCTCACCCAGGTGTTGCCGCCACCACCGTGCCAGCCCTCGCTGAAGACGTCCATGACCTTGCCGGGCTGCGCGAAATTGGAGACCTGCTAACTACGAGGCTCGAGACGTAGTTTCGTTTAAAATAACCTGACGCTCAAATTCACCATGTGCCGCCTCAAGCAGCACCCGCCATGAAGTCACATTCGGGCGGCGGCGAAGCAAGGCCCGGCGCTCACGCTCGGTCATGCCACCCCAAACGCCGAACTCAACACCATTATCGAGGGCGTCAGCGAGGCACTCGGTTCGCACCGGGCAGCCCAAGCAGATGTTCTTGGCTCTCTTCTGAGCGGCTCCTTGGACGAAGAGGGTGTCGGGGTCGGTGCCCCGGCAAGCCGCGTCAGCGGCCCAGTCGCGCTTGAACGTCATACTCGCTCCACCCCAATAGATTTCAGCGATCAACTGCTACCCGGCTACCCCGTCTGGCTGTGGCGGGTGACGTGAACTATCCCCCTCCGCACTGGCCGGAGTCAATAGTTTTTCCAGACCAATTTCCACCGGGCCCGACCCCAAGGGTGTGGCTGGCACCCACGGGGGAACCAGACGACTTACGCTGGACGTCTGATGAGTATGCAGAAGCCCCCGAACTCGGACCAGGCCCAGCCGGCAACTGGCCGCCGGACGGGGATTTTGGGCTCCTTGGCGCGGGTAGGGGCGATCTTGGCGGTCGCTGTAGTCGCTGGGCTGGTGCTTGGCCTGATGGCACTGCCGTTCGTGGGGGGCGCCGGAGTTGCGGCCCGCAATGTGGTTCAAAGCTTCGAAAGCCTGCCAGACTCAATCGTTACCCCGCCGCTACCAGAGCGAACCCGAATTTTGGCCGCCGACGGCACTGAACTGGCCGTTATCTACTACCAAAATCGGGTCGAAGTGCCATTGCTCAGCGTCGCACCCCTTATGCGTCAGGCCGTCGTCTCGGTCGAGGACTCCAGGTACCTAAGCCATCACGGTGTAGATCTACGTGGTGCACTACGCGCTTTAGCGAGTAATACCTCGGCCGGAGGGGTACAAGAAGGTGCCTCGACCTTGACGATGCAGTACGTAAAGAACGTACTAGTTAACGAAGCAACCACCCCCGAGGAGCTAACAGCCGCTCGAGGCCAAAGCACGCAGCGCAAACTGCGAGAAGTACGTTACGCGCTGGCACTTGAGCGTGAATACACCAAGGCCCAGATTCTGGAGCGATATCTAAATATCGTGTACTTCGGGGGCGGAGCTTACGGGGTCGAAGCAGCCGCCCGCCGATACTTCTCGAAGTCTGCCGCCGACTTAACTCTCGCCGAAGCCGCAACTTTGGCCGGTATTGTGCAACAGCCGGTGGCCTTCGACCCGCTGCGGAATCCCGAGCTTTCCCAAAAGCGCCGCAATGTCGTACTCAAGCGAATGGCCGACCAAGGTTACGTCTCACAGGATGATGCACAGCGGGCCAGCGCGATACCAATGGCCTCAACCCTTCGCCCGAATAATGTCGCGAACGGCTGCACCACTTCATACGCTCCTTTCTTCTGTGACTACGTGTTGCAGACAATTCGCACCGACCCGACTTTCGGTGATACATCAGAGGTTCGCGAAGCATTTTTACGACGCGGTGGCTACACCATTCGCACCACCTTGGATTCTAAAGCCCAAGCTGGTGCGTTCACGGCGGTCACCGAAACGATCCCGATCACTGACGAAAGTAAGCGTGCAGCAGCCATCAGCATGGTTCAACCGGGTACCGGAAACATCTTGGCGATGGCTCAAAACCGGCTTTGGGGTACTTCAGGAGTAGGCCGCACGACCTATAACTACAACGTCGATCGCTCATACAACGGCACCATTGGAATGCAAGCTGGGTCAACGTTCAAAATCTTCACCTTGGCGGCCGCTCTTGAAGCTGGCATCTCACCACTTGAACCAATTCGCTCACCGTCACCGAATACATTCGAAGGATTCGTTAACTGCGAGACCGGCGCCTCATTTGGACCGGTGACCGTGCGCAACTCAACCGGAGCCGGAACCTTTGGAATGGCGCAAGGCACCGCATACTCTGTCAATACTTATTTCATGGCGCTTGAAGAGCGCACTGGGCTTTGCCGCCCGGCAGAAATCGCTGAATCAATGGGCGTCTTCCGCGGCAGTGGTGAGCCGCTGCTACGGGTACCGTCGTTCACCCTCGGCACCATGGAGGTAACACCACTGGCGATGGCAAATGCCTATGCGACTTTCGCTGCCCATGGCATGCATTGCCAGCCTCGAGTGATTTTGGAGATCCGCGATCGCGATAACAAGTCGATTCCGGTACCCCCTGAAAAATGCCAGCAGGTTGTCGAACCGAATATTGCCGACACTGTTACCGCGCTGCTCACCGGTGTCATCGACGGCCCTATCCAAGGGCGCACCGGCGGTGCGATGTCACTGCCCGATCGCCCAGCGGCCGGCAAGACGGGTACCACGAATGAATCAGCCGCAGTTTGGTTCTGTGGCTTCACCCCCGATATCGCTGCGGCGGTTTGGGTTGGCGATCCGCGCGGTGGCTTCGGGTATCCGATGAAGGATGTGACGGTAAACGGCAAGTACTACAGCCAAGTATTTGGTGGCACGCTGCCCGGGCCGATCTGGCAGCAGGCAATGGAATCGGCACTGGCCGGCACGTTACCGACAGATTTCATACTCACAGCTGATTACGGTTTACGGCCGGCGCGGGGCCTAACATCCTTACCCGGATTAATCGAAGTTGAAACCGGCGGAGATGTTTTCACTTTCGATAACTCCAATGCGGACGGACTCGACCCCAATGCTCCGGACCCAATCGACTCGGATCCAGCAGCACCCATCGAGCCAGTTCCAGAAGTTGATCCGGTGCCGGTTGCCCCCGTAGTACCGACACCCACACCGGTTCCTCCCGTCGTACCGACACCCACACCGACGGGTTAGTGACTACATACCTAACAATTACATACCTAATGCGCCGCGCACCAGCGCAGCAACCTGACCACCATCTGCGCGGCCTTTAACCTGCGGCTGCACTATTTTCATCACCGCACCCATCGCCGCTTGGCCAGTGGCTCCATCGGCCGAAACTTTGGCGACCGCCGCATCAACCACCGCCTTGACTTCGGCCTCACTCATCGACTCAGGCAGATACTTTGCGATAACACTGAGCTCTGCTCGTTCGCGATCTGCTAGCTCGGGGCGATTTGCGGTGTCATAAGCATCTGCTGACTCCCGTCGCTTCTTAGCCTCGCGCCCTAACACCGTCAAGACATCATCATTGGTTAACTCGCGGGCCTGCTTCCCTGAGACTTCCTCACTCGTGACGGCCGTGAGAACCATGCGCAGGGTCGCTACGGTGAGTTCATCCCGGGCTTTCATTGCGGTCGTTAGATCACTTTGTAATTGCGCTTTTGAGGTAGTCATGCCCCCATTGTCGCAGGCGACCGGTCACAGATGGCACGATCAACCTATGCGTGGCTCTACCAAGGCCCTATTGGGGCTTTTTGCTGCCGGGACGGCGGGGTTGGCCTATGCCCGCTGGGAGGCGCAGGCATTTACCCTACGTCGAGTAGGCGCCGTCGTACTACCAACCGGCCAGCCTGCAATGCGGATTTTGCATTTATCGGATTTGCATCTCGTACCCGGTCAGCGCAGCAAGCAAATGTGGGTGCAGTCTCTACGCGAGTTACGACCAGACGCCGTAATCGTCACCGGTGATTTTCTCTCGCATGTGGATGCCGTGCCACATGTCATGGATACCCTTGACCCACTTTTTGACTTGCCTGGCGCATTTGTTCTCGGTAGTAACGACTACTACGCGCCGAGGCCGATAAATCCTGCGCGCTATCTAGCGGGACCATCCGGCCTCGAACCAAACCGACCGATGTTGCCATGGCCGACTTTAGTTAGCGGACTTACCGACGTGGGCTGGCTTGACTTAAGCAATCGGCGAGCCACCATGAAAGTTGCCGGCCGCCACGTTGACGTCCGTGGCGTTGATGACCCACATATTGGACGCGATAAATATGACGACGTAGCTGGTGCTTTCGATCCCGCGGCTGACCTTGCACTCGGTGTCACGCACGCTCCTTATCTACGCATCCTTGATGGCATGGCCGGGGATGGCGCAGATTTGGTTCTAGCCGGACATACTCACGGCGGCCAACTGCGTCTGCCGGGTATCGGAGCCTTGGTAACTAATTGCGATCTTGATCGATCTCGGGCGCGGGGGTTATCACGCCACGGCAACGCGCATCTGCATGTGTCGGCCGGCCTTGGCACCTCCCCATACGCCCCGATTCGCTTTGCCTGCCCACCCGAGGCCACTTTGCTTACGCTTACCGCTGTTTAACGAAGGCAGCACCTGCCAGCCAATAACGAGCCTCAGCGTTCCGTTAGACTCCGCAAGTCCTTCGGGGTGTGGCGCAGCTTGGTAGCGCGCTTCGTTCGGGACGAAGAGGCCGTGGGTTCGAATCCCGCCACCCCGACGCCAGGTCGGGGGCTGATCAATTGGTCGGCCCCCGGTCAAGCACCCACCAATGAACGCCCAACAATGCGTGCACATCCGAGCGGAGGGCCCCACATGAAGGTTCCAGATCGCCGGCCTGATCGTGCGGAGTTTGGGCCCGTAACCGCCAACTATGTAAAAGCAATGGGTTGGCGCTCAGTGAATGCCCACACCCACATCTCGCTGGTAAACCGCTACGCCTATGTGGAAGTTCCCAAAGCCGGGTGCGGAACCATGAAAGCAACCTTGGGTGGCCTCGAAGCGGCACGACTCGGACCCAAGTTCGTAGAGCGAGTGCAGGCGGCGCCACATGACCGCACCAAGATGACACCGTTCGTCAAGCCATTCCAACTACCACCTGAGCAACTCGAGGAAGTGTTTACCTCTGCCAACTTCAAGCGATTCGCCGTGGTGCGTGATCCCGCCGCGCGACTGCTCTCTGGTTATCTTGAAAAGATCCGGCAAGGCCTGCAGCAAAGTGTGCCGATATTCGAGATCTTGTCAGCACAAGGCCGCGCACCGGAATCGGCCGCTGATATTTCTTTCGCGGATTTCATTGACGTAATAGGTGCTCAAACCTCCCGCGATCAAGATCCGCATTGGAGGAGGCAGGTGGATCATCTTGGCCTGCCGGAGATGAAATATGACGC
>CAFBPJ010000034.1_pt1 | contig 9357 bp, 7 predicted proteins | sample 7269691 | NCBI WGS metagenome assembly CAFBPJ01 (sample SAMEA6814141, study PRJEB35770) | uncultured Actinomycetes bacterium | biome: Freshwater; feature: Freshwater reservoir; material: water | place: Czech Republic | collected 2017-06-27 | depth 30m m | reverse complement strand
CTTTAGTGCGCGTAGGGCAAGTGTCGCCGGGGCACCAAGCACTAACATGATTGGAGCCAGCATTGTCATGGTCATGTGTTGAAACATGTGTAAGCCAACTGAAACCTGCGAGTAAGTAGCAATCCCTCCGTTCGTGCACCAAATCATGATGCCGATGCCAAGTAACCAAGCTATGAGCCGACCCCAAGGCCATTTATCCCCGCGCCCTCGAAGGCGCGCGACGCCGATGCAATAGAGCGCTGCGCCAACGATGCCGAGAGTTAGAAATAGGGGCTCTAGGCGAAAACCCAGGCCAACGGTGAGCACGGTCGGTGGCGGTGGGTAGGCAAATCCGAGCAACGTTTCGCCAAATGAGTTGAAGGGTGTTTGCAGTCTTGGAGAGGCACTTGACGCGAGAGAAACGCCGAGGGCGACGGCGATCATCATGATGACTAGTTCGAGCCCGGCAATTCGAGCGAAGAGGGCCACCCCGGACGCTTTTATGGGGCCCGAAATAAGCCGTCGACGCATCACCCAGCCGATTACTCCAAGGCCGATGATCAGTAGCGCCTTGACGAAAACCACTTGACCGTAGCCGGTGTTGAATAACTGATCCAGTGACTCAAGGCGCGTATATGCATTCGCGATACCACTTAGTGCTAAAAGTGTTATTGCGATGAGGGCAATTGCGGAGAAGCGTTCAAGTGAGCGCTGCAATGATCCATCGCGGCGGACGGCATGCAGTGCCAGTGCCATCAGGCCGCCGACCCAAATTACTGCCGCAAGAACATGGGTAGTACCGGCGGTGATAGCTAGCGCATGATCACCGAGGCCGGAGCCGTGGCCACCGAGCACCGGTAGCGAGACTGCTACCAAAGCAACACTCAGCCACCCGGCCTCAGCGCCGATGGTTGAAGTGATGAACGCGCCAAAGGAGACGATAAAGGCCAGCAGCGCCATTATCATCAGGGCGCGGGTTGCGGGAATATCACCCGCGTAAGTCGCGAAAATGGCTGGATTGAATGCTTGGCTAAGTGTGATGCCAAGAACATTGGCGAGGACGAAGAACATCTGGGCAAGGGCTAGTGCTGACCAGATGAGTGCCGCTATCGAGGCCCGAACGGCATCTGATCGCCCCACCCTAGAAACAACACCGTCCTTACCCGACGGATCAAGTAGGCAAGCAGCAATTAGCCAACCAATTGTTGCGAGGGCCGCGACTTCAGTAAGTAGGCGCAGTGTTGGAACCCCCCACACAACAAGTGGCCCAGGATCTGAGAGCCCGGCGGCTGGTGATTCATACCCGCCGCCCGTAATCACTAAAGACACTGCGAGCGCGCAAACCGCGAGCACCACCAGGGCAACGGCAAGCAAGGAGATAGCTCCAAAACCTAACGGTGGGCTCGTGGTGCTGCGCGATGCGCGTTGCGTGGCTGTCTGCCTCATCTACGTGTGCGCCTTGCCAAAATGATGACGGTGATCGTGGCGGCAAGAGCGAGAATTAGACCAACGAGTCCTATTGGGAAACCGGTTGCGGGCTCCGATGTTGGCGATGCTTCAGGTTTTGCCACCGGCGTTACTTCAGGTTTTGCCACCGGCGTAGGTTCGATTGCTGCGGCCGATGGTGTGTTGCTGTTCGAGGTGTAGGAAAACCCAATCGATCCGGTGATCGGATGCCCATCACCAGAGACGACTCGGTAGGAGACGGAGTAGTTATCGGGAGGTAAATCAGCCGGCCACGGGATGGTCGCGATGGCGCCCACCACGGTGGCTACGTCACCGCTGACGACATCTCCGGCGCCGTTGGCGATCGCCACATCTACGGCTTCTTTAAGAAGCTCCTCATTGAAAGTCAGCACTAACTGAGTAGGTGGTGCACTCAGCACCGAACCATCGGCGGGGTCTGATGAAACCAACTGAGAGTGCCCACTTGCCGTAGTGACACCCACTAACATGGCGAAGGCGCCGAAAATGAAAACGAATAGCAAGCGGCGCAATAACATGCACTTATTCTACGAGCCTTGGGGGCTTAGAAGGATTCCTCGGTCAGTTCCATGACTTCAAGGGTGGTTGCTTCGGCAACTGCCCTTTCGGCTGCCAGTAACGGGAGGCGATTGCGTGCGAACCACTTGGCTGTTTCTATCTTGCCGAGGTAGAAGGGTCGATCACGATCAGAGGCACCTGCTGCAAGCGCCGCAACCGCCACCTCGGCTTGGCGGAGTAAGAGCCAGCCAATGAGTAGGTCACCGGTTGCCATCAGCAGGCGAGTGGTGTTCAGGCCAACCCGGTAGATCTCACGGGAATCAGTTTGTGAAGCCACGGCCCATTGCCCTAGCAGGCCAATTATTGCCTGGACATCCTCAAGGGCCTTTCCGAGTAGTTCACGTTCGGTTGCTAACTGCCCAGAACCTTCATCACCTTTTACCGTCTCAGTGATTTGCGATCCTAAATAGAAAATCGACTTGAACTGGTCACGGACCATCTTGCGGAAGAAGAAGTCGAGCCCCTGAATGGCAGTCGTGCCTTCATACAGGGTATCGATTTTGGCGTCGCGAATGTACTGTTCAACGGGGTAATCCTGAAGGTAGCCAGAACCACCGTACGTTTGTAGCGATACCGCGAGCATTTCATAAGAGCGCTCCGATCCAACACCTTTGACAATCGGAAGAAGGAGATCGTTCATGCGCAGGGCGGCATCCAAGTCGACACCTTCTGTACCGGCCTCACCCATCTCAACTATGTCTTGCCAGTAGGCGGTGAATGCGATGAGTGCTCGCATCCCTTCGGCATATGACTTTTGGAGCATCAAGGAGCGGCGGACATCGGGGTGGTGAACAATCGTCACGCGTGGTGCGGTCTTATCGGTCATCTGTGTTAAGTCAGCGCCCTGGACGCGAGTTTTCGCGTAATCAAGGGCGTTGAGGTAACCGGTTGAAAGAGTTGCGATGGCTTTGGTTCCTACCATCATGCGCGCGTACTCGATGACCTTGAACATCTGGGCGATGCCATCATGAATGTCGCCAACGAGCCAGCCAATTGCTGGTTCATTCTCGCTGAAGGTGAGCTCGCAGGTCGTTGAAACTTTCAAGCCCATCTTCTTCTCAACGTTTGTTGCGTAAACGCCATTGCGGGCGCCTAGTTCACCGGTCTGGAAATCAAAGTGAAACTTGGGTACGAGAAAGAGGGACAGACCTTTGGTGCCTGGCCCAGCGCCAACTGGTCGCGCCAGCACCAAATGCATAATGTTCTCGGCCATGTCGTGCTCACCGGAGGTTATGAAACGCTTAACGCCTTCAATACGCCAAGTGCCGTCACCGTTGTCTATCGCCTTGGCCCGGCCTGCACCGACGTCGGAACCGGCGTCTGGCTCTGTTAGCACCATCGTCGAGCCCCAGCCCTTGTCGATGGTGAAAGTAGCAGCCCGTTTTTGATCCGCGTTGCCGATACTGTCAAGAATGCTTGCGAAACCGGGCCCGGACATAAACATGAAGGCGGCGGGGTTCGAACCGAGCAGCATTTCGCTGGCCGCCCAACGCAGTGACGGTGGCGCACCAGAGCCGCCCATATGCGCTGGCAGGTCGAGGCGCCACCACTGTGAATCCAGGAGCAAGCGGTAAGACTTTTTAAAGCTCTCGGGCATCGTTACCGTTTTAGTCTTGGGGTCATAAACAGGTGGGTTTCGGTCTGAGTCCGCGAAGGAGTCGGCGAGCTCACCGGTTGCTAGTCGTTCAACTTCGCGGAGGACATCGCGCGCAGTGTCCTCGTCCATATCCGCAAAAGGCCCGTTGCCAAGGCGATCACCGGCACCGAATACCTCGAAAAGGTTGAACTCCAGGTCGCGAAGGTTGCTCTTGTAATGTCCCATTACCGACCTTGCTCCTTTGATAGTTAGGCCTTTTCAGTTTGCCGGAACTCCCTGCCCCTTAGCAAGGTTACCCGCCAGTAACCTAATAATGCTACTGATCGGTAACTTGCGCAAGTACGCGACTCGTTCTGCCCACCGGTGTCGCGGCCCACAATTATTCGCCACAATGGGGGCATGACGGGCTTCTGGACAACATCGGTGACCCCGATTGCCCCTCCAAAATCGGCCAACCCTACCTTGCGGTTCCTGCTCTATGCGGCGGCACTGACCGGCGGTTGGGCTGGCCTGCTGAGCCTGCTCGTGTACGGCATCGGGCGCCTACTCGGGGTGCCATTTGAGGTCCCGTCGTTATTTGGCGGTGACCTAACGGTGGTCCCGTGGCTTTTAGTGCTGTTCGCCCCGGTGTTTGTCGCTGCAGTTGGCGCGCTGCTCTCAAGTTTGATGCTCGGGCGACGCGGCGCCCGCCGGGTTGTTTATTGGGGTGGCACCTTTATCGCTTTGCTTTCACTAAGCAGGATTCTGATGCAACCCGCAGACGTGCTTTGGTCTACCCGAATCTGGTTAGCAATCCCGAACGTCATCACGTGGCTGCTTGTAGTACCGCAGCTGGCTCGAATTGTCGGAGATTCAGAGCCGGGGGCAAGTGTTGAACGCGACGCGTAAAGGAAGGTCACTTCCCGTTGCACTCGCCTCAGCAATGCGGCCGAGGCAATGGTTAAAGAACGTTCTTGTACTTGCCGCTCCATTAGCGGCGGGTTCACTTTTCGAGCCATCGGTGTTGGTGCCGACCCTTTGGGCATTTGTCGCATTCTGCCTCATATCGAGTTCGACATATTTAATAAACGATATTCGTGACGTTGATGCTGATCGCAACCATCCAACGAAGTGCAATCGCCCGATTGCCGCGGGAGACCTAAAGCCGAGTGTCGCGGCAGCGTTCGCAATCGCGCTCGCACTTGTGGCGCTGGCCTTGTCTTGGTGGATAAGGCCAGAACTAGCTGGCGTTGTTGCAATCTATTTCATTTTCACTCTTTCGTATTCTCTGATCTTAAAGCAAGAGCCGGTTATTGAACTCGTACTCATTGCTATGGGTTTTCTGCTTCGGGCAATTGCTGGCGGCGTCGCATCAAACCTGCCGATCTCACAATGGTTCTTGATAGTTGCCGGCTTCGGATCACTCTTTATGGCCGCGGGCAAAAGGTTCAGTGAACTCGAGCGATCGCTGAATCAGGCCACTGGCACGGATACACCAAAGCGCCGCAGCCTTGATGGCTATTCATTGGGCTATCTGCGTTTCGTCTTGGGTGTGTCAGCAGCAGTCACGATAGTTGCCTACTGCCTATGGGCCTTCGAGGTTGGTCAGGCTCCGTCGACCCTGCCGTGGGCGCAGTGGAGTGTGCTGCCGTTCGTACTTGCCATATTGAGATATGGCGTGGCTATTGATCGCGGTAAAGCAGAGGCCCCCGAGGACGCGGTGCTGCGCGATAAGGCACTGTTAGTGATCAGCGCCGTATGGTTGTTGCTGTTCGGTTTAGGAGCAGTGGGCGCCTAATGTCACAACAATCACCGCTACGACTTGCTGACGACGAACAACTCCTAACCGGGTGGGGGCGTACCGCCCCTTCCCTGGCGAAAGTCGTGCAGGTTCGCACCGTCGAAGAAGTGCAAAAGTGCATCGAAGAATCGGGGCCGAGAGGAGTATTAGCTCGTGGGCTTGGCCGCTCATATGGTGATGCGGCCCAAAGTGGCGGGGCATCGGTAATTGACCTCGAGCAAATGTCATCAATCTCCTTGGACGCGAATACCGGCACCGTCACGGTCGGCGCGGGCGTGAGCCTCCACGAACTCTTGCTTGCCACTGTGCCCGCTGGGTTCTTCGTGCCGGTGACGCCAGGAACCCGAATGGTGACAATTGGTGGCGCCATCGCAGCTGATGTGCACGGCAAGAACCACCACGTAGAGGGCAGCTTTGGCAGTCACATGCAGGAGATAAAACTCGTTGACGGTCTCGGTGCCTTACGTGAGCTCAAGCCAGATGATCCGCAATCACAGGAGCAATTTTGGGCCACGGTTGGCGGTATGGGTTTAACCGGAGTTATGACCGAGGCAACTTTCAAGATGATACCAATTTCTAGCTCCCTAATAAGTGTCGATACTGAGCGCTGCACAGACCTGGACGCAGTGATGGCGCGAATGATCGAAAGCGATTCGCAATACCGCTATAGCGTGGCGTGGATCGACAGTGTCTCTGCATCAGGACGCGGGGTAATTACCAGCGGTGATCACGCAACGGCCGATCAGTTGCCTGCAGATAAGCGCGCAACGGCGCTCGCTTACGGTCCGAAGCCATTGGCGAAAGCACCCGGGTTTATACCCAGTGGACTCCTCAATAAATTTACCGTGCGGGCTTTCAATGAAGCCTGGTTTCGCAAAGCCCCGAAACGGGAGCAAGGCGCGCTGCAACCAATTTCAGAGTTTTTCCATCCCCTTGATTTCGTCCAAGACTGGAATCGGGTTTACGGCCCCGCAGGATTTGTCCAATATCAATTCGTGGTGCCAGACAAGGCCGGCGAAGTTATTGGTGCTGCGCTTCGCAAACTGCAAAGCATAGGTGCACCTAGTTTCCTGACGGTGTTAAAGCGATTTGGTGCTGCCAACCCAGCTCCACTTTCCTTTCCGCAGGCTGGCTGGACTTTGGCCGCTGATGTTCCTGCAGGCATCCCGGGGCTCGCGGCGGCTTTGGATGAATTGGATGAGTTAGTTGCCAATTCAGGCGGACGGCTCTACCTTGCCAAAGACTCAAGGCAGTCGCCAGAAATGTTCGCACGCACCTATCCGCTCCTAACGAAGTGGCAGCGCACCCGAGATCAAATGGACCCCAAAGGTATTTTCAAGTCAGACCTAGCCAGGAGGTTGTCTCTGTGAACGATGCACTCGGTGATCCGCAGTCGGTACTTGTCTTAGGAGGGACAAGCGAGATTGCTCTGGCCACGGTGCGGGCTTTGCCGCGTAATCGCCTTAAGCGAGTGGTGTTAGCGGGGAGGCCGTCACCCGCGCGCGATGCAGCAATCGCTGCGCTAACCGGTGCGGGTATTCAAGGTGTTTCAGCGATTGATTTTGAGGCCAAGAACACCACGGAGCACGCGGTGCTTATTAATCAGGTTTTCGATGCCGGGGATATTGACATTGTTCTACTTGCTTTCGGGGTTCTTGGTAGCCAAGACGAAGGTGAGGCGAATCCCGATCTCGCGGTGGAGGTAGCTACCACCAACTACACCGGCGCGGTGAGCGTGGGCTTAATAGTTGCAGCACGATTGAAGAGTCAAGGCCATGGGTCACTCGTAGTCTTCTCAAGTGTTGCAGGTGATCGCGCACGGCGATCCAATTTTATTTATGGGTCCACGAAAGCTGGTCTTGATGCCTTCGCACAAGGCCTCGGCGACGCATTGCATGGATCGGGCGCAAATGTTCTTGTTGTCCGCCCGGGCATGGTGCGTACGAAGATGACAACCGGTATGCCAGAAGCACCGATGACGACCGACCCAGAAGTGGTGGCGAAGATTGTTGTGGCCGGGTTACGAAAAGGCAAGAACACTGTTTATGCTCCGGGGCCGCTGCGCTTCGTCATGACCGCGCTGAAGACTTTGCCGCGGCCGGTGTTTAGGCGTCTGCCCCAGTAATCAGCAAACACGATGCACTACTGATTGCCCAATGCGCCGAGGGTCAACTGGTGCGGGTAGATGTCACCTAGCTGAAGCACCGTCGGGGTAGGTGACTGTTAGTGGATCTTCGAGGGCAATTGTCACTTTTTGTGAGATGGGCGGGCTCGGGGCCGAGTATCGGACGTTCGGTGCAGGATCGTTTCCAGGTCCGCCAGGGTTGTAGACGGGGGAGTACGCACCGGTCGAGGGAATTTCGACGGTGGTGATCTTGCTGACGGCCTCTACCTCACCGGACAAAATGATGTCGATGTAGTTGTCCTTGTCCTCAACGTAACAGTCGTTGTAGGTTTCTTGTTTCTTGCCGAGGTCAGCCAGCCCCACGACGCGGAGCTTCTTGCCGTCGATGAGGTAGTCCTTTCCGGTCTCGGTCAAAAGCACTGTGTCCCCGGCGCTCGTCGTTGCCTGGAGTAGGAAGAACCGAGCGAAGTCGGTGGGGAACAGTCCGCGGACACCATCCGCAGTCATCCCCCCACTCGTGTAGGTCCGCAACCTGTATTGCGCCTGATCTCCGTATAGGGCAACACCATCGTTGGGCAGGTGCTGTTGGAAGTCTTTAGGAGCAGTGTCACCGTCGGTAGACATTCGCGTGAGTTTTGCCCCAACAAGTTTGGGGCCGCCGCGCTTGGCCGGCTCCACATCTGGATCCGTATACGGAGATCCGGGAGCATCAGCTTTGAGGCCAACGGCGCTGACAATCTGCAGGCCGGGACCGACCAACTGCAACGGGGTCTCATCCAAGACAACCTCGATGGAGGTTGGGTAGATCGCACCAGGCTGACTCGAAGAAAAACGGTTGCCGAAGTGGCCGAAGATCACCGCTACCGACCGCTCGTTGTACTCCATATTCGGATAGATCGAGGCAACCTGTGGGGTCACGGCCTGCCCGTTATTCAGATTCACTCTAAAGTCGGTAGCGTCCAGAGTGCTGGGAAGCATCGGCCAACTGAACTCGATCGGTAATCCGTCGGAGTAGTAAACCTCCTGGCCATACGATTTCGCTACGCCGTCCGGGGTCCCAGCCGAGGTGTAACTCACCAAAGTAGCGGTCTGGTCAGGTGAACAGGACACCGTATTCCAGGCACCTCCGGCCAGGCGAGTCAAAGTCCGGCTCAGGGCGAGGTTGTCGGTGCTCAGGCCAGGCACACCGATGATATTTGTGAATCCCAAACCTGCCGCGAGCATTTTGGGCTGGCTGTCCCAGATGTCTGCATTGATGATTTTGTCCTCGCGGAGCGTCTGGTACATCAACGTTGTGTCCTGTCGCTCGGCTTGAATGACAGTGCCGCACCCGACAAGGAGGACTCCAGCTAACGCTAAAAGTCCTATCCTCCGCACCCGTCGAGGTTATCAAAGTCGGGTGAGTTGGGTGCACTTTTCCTGAAACATGCACCATGCCGTAATAGCTCGAAGATGACTACGAACCACTAGCAATTCAGGGAAAAGCGAAGGTCGCTTTGACCATTTGATGATCAGAGGCTTGGTAATCAGTGTTGAACGCCTTGCCAGTTAAATAGATGACTACCTCGTAGTCAATGACCCTTAGCCCGGTGCCGTAACCCATGATGTAGTCGATTCGAGTTGCTTCGCCTTTTGGATTTTTCTTGGTCTTTTGAAACTTATACGGCGCTGCGGGGAACCCCTGGGAGCCTTCCCCCAGGCGTGGGTTGTAATTGATCGTTGAGTACTGAATATTGCGACGCAATCGTGCCGAGTGGGCGTCAACCCACCCCGCGCTAGTGAGTGCCATTTGAACACCGTTTGGCTGCCGCTTCGCATATGAGTTGAGGTCTG
>CAFBPJ010000033.1_pt1 | contig 9595 bp, 8 predicted proteins | sample 7269691 | NCBI WGS metagenome assembly CAFBPJ01 (sample SAMEA6814141, study PRJEB35770) | uncultured Actinomycetes bacterium | biome: Freshwater; feature: Freshwater reservoir; material: water | place: Czech Republic | collected 2017-06-27 | depth 30m m | reverse complement strand
GAAGATGAGCAAAGTAGTTCCGACTTCAGCCGACGTTGTTGTCATCGGTGGCGGTGTCATGGGCGCTTCGGCGGCCTTTCACCTTGCCGAAGCTGGAGTAGAAGTCGTTCTGATTGAACGCGGTGATCTCGCCGGTGGGTCAACCTCGAAAGCCGCCGGTGGCGTGCGCGCAAATTTCTCTGATGCGCTAAATATCGCACTTGGAAAGCGCTCACTTGAACTTTTCGCTAACTTCCCGAAAAGACCCGGGCAGCAAATCGATCTAAATCTCTCGGGCTATCTATTTGTCTTAACTAGCGCCGAGGCGGTTGCTGACTTTGATCAAGCGGTGGACCTGCAGAATCAATTGGGCGTACGCGCAGAAATTGTTGATCCGTTGAGGGCCGCTGAACTTTCACCGTATTTGGACATCTCGGGAGTTCTCGCGGCCGCCTGGTCACCAGACGACGGGCACTGCTCACCTGAATCTGTGGTCCAGGGCTACGCAGTGGGAGCGCGAAATTTTGGCGCGCGTGTCATGACACACACCGAAGTAACAGATATTTTGGTCTCAGGTGGCGAGATCAACTCGGTCGTAACGCAGGCAGGTCAAATATCGACCCACTGCGTGATCAATTGCGCCGGGGCTTGGTCACCGCAAATTGCGAACCTGGTTGGTTTTGAGTTGCCCGTCGTTCCTGTTCGCCGGCAACTGGTAGTGACTGCGCCACTTAGAAACGCGTTGGCGACAGCTTTCACAATCGATTACGGGTCGACCTTCTACTGGCATCGTGAAGGTCCAGGGATGCTAATGGGTTTCTCCGATCAAACTACGCAGCCGGGCTTTGATTGCACCGCTGACCAGGAGTTCTTGGGAAAGTTAGCCGAGCTAGCCAAGGTGCGTGCGCCAGCATTACTAGATGTTGGTATCAAGACCGGGTGGGCGGGGTTGTATGAAGTTACTCCTGATCACAATGCACTTCTTGGTGAAAGCCGTGAAGTTTCACGAATGCTCTACGCGACTGGTTTCTCCGGCCACGGCTTCCTGCAGGGCCCGGCAATAGGGGAGATTCTGCGCGACCTGTATCTAGGCCGCGAACCCTTTCTTGATATTTCACCACTTGATGTTCGACGTTTTGCTAGCGGAGCGCTTCGCCCCGAGCGAAACATCGTCTAAATCTTGCCAGTGCGGCATTTAGGCGCGAGATTCGAACATGCCAAGTATGGCTGCGATCCCGAGTACCGAACGCGGTGAATATGCGGCTCGCCAGAGCCCACCATGGTTTGCCCCCTGCACGAACAACTCCATTGGGTTTTGCAATTTGGTAGCGGGATTCGCAGTGGCCTTTGGATTTCTTAGGTCATGCACCAACAGTGCGGCCATCAAAGTGGTTGAAGTTGCTGGCTCGAATACTTCAATGCCGAATCTTCCTGCGCCAGCGTAGGCGGCGGCCAGCGCACGACTCTTTACTACAGATTGCGTCCGCGTTGCAGGGGCTAGATTGATAGAAACTAGGGTGCCGGTGGAACGCGCAACCAATGCACGCCATCTCTGGAGGCGCTTTGCAAGTGCGTAGTTCGCTCCCTGCTGCGAGATTAAAGAGTCATTAAGGCCGATTTCAGTGCCGTCAGCTGAAAAAATCGTTTCTGGGTAGTTGGGTTCAAACTGCTTAAGGGTGCGAAGTGGAGCCTGGAGTAGCCCACTTAGCCCTCGAGCGTCCCAGCGCCGACGTGATTCAAGGACAACTTCGAGGGGAACCATAAAGGTATCGGTGGGTGTGGCCAGGTAAGCAAGGGAAATGTCATCGCGGCTATCGAGCAAGTCGGCAACTACTGCGTCGGCCGCCATTGACAGCAGCACATGTTGTGATCCGTCCGCGTACGCGTACGTACCAATCACGAATGGTTGCTTGATTTCAGCGAGCCAAGTTCGTACTTCAGGGGTGCGTGTGAGTAAATTCGCCCCGGCCACATTGGCGATCGCCACATCATCTTCTGGGTGCACCAAGCCGTCAACAACTAGTGGCGGGTTGCCGTCAGCATCTAGCTCAATTGGAATTCGTATTGAACCGGCCGTGCTGCGCGCAATCTCAATGAGGCGCTGCCAAATTGCGGGCCGCTGGAGGTCGACCGCGTGCACGGTCGCTCCCCAACGAAGCAGAGATCTGATGGGACCCATTTCGGCCCCGGCCCCTAGCAGTGCGATGTCTACCCCACGGAGATCGAGCCATTCTGGGTTGTCGAGCACTAGGTGAATTGCTTCAGCGAAACTTGGCTCGGCAATGCCATCGTTGACCCATTTGTCGACTTGGTCTCGTAAGTGCCGGCCAAATAACCTCCTACCGTGATAAGGCAACGACAGGCCGGACTCCAATTGCGCTGCACCTTGAACCTGTACGGAGCCAAAGCCAGAGGCTGAAAATGTCGACAAGGCCTCGCCTAAGTTCAACTCCTGGCCCTCGCGACCAAAGCGAAAACGTCGATGCGCAGAGGCCAGCCCATCGCGGGAGACCTGCAGTGCAGCATCTGAGGTGACGGTAGCCGCCTCCACGATGTCACGGATTGGAGTTAGGTATCCAGATCGCCAATCGCGGGTGTGCTCAATGCGCTCGGCAAGTGATGGATCCACTCCGCGAGCACAATCGGCGAAGATCGCCCGCCCTGTTGCGCTCGTGCTGCGCGTGCCATCACCGCCCGCCGGGAAGCAGACCCCGTCGGGAGTTTTGGAGTCTGGATTCACTGGCACAACTGCAGAATACCTATTTGGTTGGCGGGTGATCGTGCGGCCCAATGCAGCCGAGTTCGTCTGCGATCTTGAGGGTGATGTCGACGTCCGCCATCGTTGTTCTGAAATTGGTAAAGCAGGGCCGGAGCCAAACCTGTCCATCGATAGTTGCTGGTGAGATATAGACCCGACCGTCGCGCTGCATCCGAGCGCAAACATCGAGATTGTGCGCATCAAGGTCGGTGCAACCTGGCAGCACATGTCGAAACGGCACAATTGACAATTGCGGTGGTGACGCCAGCACCTCAAAGCGTGGGTGGGCCTTTGCAGAACGATAAAGGTGCTGTGCTTGCTCACAATTATCGGCTATTGCTGCTCGAAATGCTTGGGCACCGTGAACGCGCAGCGCCAGCCATAACTTCATTGCACGCAGGGGCCGTGAGTACTCCAAAGTTATGTCGACCGCATTCAATTCGTCATCCTCGTGAGGGATATATGCCTCATCATGGGCAAAGGTGCGCGCAAGGGTTCGCGCATCACGAACCAAGACTGCACTGCAGGCTTTAGGGACAAACATCCACTTATGTGCGTCTACGCTCACTGAGTCAGCGCGCGAAAGTCCAGCGAAGAGCGGTGCGGTTAGCGGTGCGCTGGCGGCGGGTAGGCCGTAGGCGCCATCGACATGGAGCCAAATACCGAATGACTCGCAGATATCCGCAAGGGCGGCAATTGGGTCCACAGATCCGGTCAGCGTGGTGCCGGCGGTGGCAATGACGGCAACCGGCGTAACCCCGTTTGCCAGATCGAGTGCGATCGCTGCGCGAAGTGCCTCAGGTTGCATACGCCGTTGCTCGTCAATCGGGATATCACGAACCGCATTGCGTCCAAAACCCAAAAGTTCAGCCGCACGAGTAATTGAATAATGGGCTTCGGCTGAGCAATAGATCGCGGGTCGAGTGTCACTTAGCCCAGTTGTGCGGGAACCAGGGAGTGCCCGTTCGCGGGCGGCAGCGAGCGCCGTGATATTGCTGATGGTGCCGCCACTGGTGAATGAACCCAAACGCGCGGGAAACCCCAAGAAATCGGCTAGCCAGCCGATGGTCTGGGCTTCCAGGCGCGTTGCAGCCCGGGCATCTAGTGCCAAATTAATGTCGTATGAGTGGGCGAGGAGATCTGCCAGCGCACCAATCTCGAGTCCGCTTGAGCCGATGTAGGCCAAATATCTGGGGCGTGATTGGGCTAGTGAGGCGTCTAGGACATCACCGGCGGCATCGAGGCTTTCAATAACATCGCTGCCTTGCTCAGGTAGCGGTTTGCGTAGTTCATTGATGAGGAGTTCGCTGATTTCGGTCTCAGATTCACGTGGACTATCGAAATCGCGCCACGCATGGGCAACAAGCGCCGCGGCGTGCTCAAGTGCAGCTTCCCGACTTGCCCCTAATGAGAGCGAATCCTTCATCGTTCCAGCAAATGCTTACGGTAAGGAGCCAGTTCTGCGGTGCGGTCAACGCCGACAACCCCGACCAGGCCGCTTTCATCCGAATACTCAACTATGCAGGCGTCGTCCGCGGTGCCTTCAACTATCTGGATTGAAGTGGCTAACCCAGGCATTCCGAATGACTGAAGTTTGTATTGGTACTGGTCGGACCAAAAAGAAGGCATGGCGGCAAAAGGTGCTTGATCTGGTTGCTCACCGCGCAGGAGTGAGGCGAGCGAGGCACCGGCGCGCCGGCCGGTCTCGGTCGGGATATTCCAGTGCTCGATGCGCCGAGGGACGTTGCCGAAGAGCTGGTTCGGATGTCGGGCAATGTCACCGACGGCAACCACCGGCGCCTCGGCAGAAACCACCATCGCGTGGTCGACGAGTAGCCCGTCGGTGAGATCAAGTCCGTTGCCCGCGAGCCACTCCACATTACAAACCGAGCCGACAGCTTCAACAACAACCGACGCGGGTAGCTCGGTGCCGTCATCGAGTAACACGGAGGTAACGTGCTCTCCTCCAAGGAAGGACTGCACGGTTCGGCCCAGGTGGAAGTTCACGCCGTGGTGCTCATGGCGTGATCTCATGCCCATACCAAGTTCAGCACCAAGTGGTCGCAACATCGGCTGTTCATCAATTGCGACGATATGCACCTCGGCGCCCAGGCCACGTGCCGTCGCTGCGACTTCGCACCCAATAAAACCTGCGCCCATGATCACCGCGGTGCGCCCCGGCAAAAGGTAGTTACGCAAGTTCATCGCATCGTGGGCGGTTCGCAGCACGTGACGACCGGCTTCAGGACCTGCGATAGGCAACCGGCGTGGACGAATCCCCGAAGCGATGACAAGACCGTCAAATGACAAGTGGGTGCCATCGGCCAAGGTGATGGTCCGGGCCGCGAAGTCACTTGCGATTGCCGGTGAACCTAGTCGCCACTCTACGTCGGAGACCGATGGCTTACGGCGAAACTCAAGTTCAGCAACATGCACTCCAGCGGATAACGCCTCTTTGGATAGAGGTGGCCGGTTGTACGGCATTGCTGGCTCATCGCCGACCACGGTGATGGCACCTTCGAAACCGGCACCACGAAGGGCCTCGGCTGCTCTTAACCCACCAAGGCCGGCACCTACTACGAGAACTGTTGCAGCCACGCTTTTTTTATTCCTTCTTATTCGACCGTGATCGCTTGCATGGGGCAGACGTCTGCGGCACTTTCGATATCTGCGCGCCGTGACTCGTCGGCCTCTTTGACGTACTCGAGTTGCCCGTCGTCATTCAACGCAAACACGTCGTCGGCTTCGAAGCAGCACTGCCCATAGTGCTGGCACTTATCCATATCTACAGTGATCGTTACCACGGTTACTCCTCTTCGATTCGGGATGGATACAGATCTTTTGACGGTGTCCGGATACCTCTGAACTCCCAATCGCCACCCATGGCGGTGGAAACTACCTCTTCACTCTCAGTGGGTTGCGCACCAACATCGGTGCGAATCGGGGTGGGGCCTTCGACAATATGGTTACGGAGAATACCTAGACCTTCGACTTCTACTTCGACAACATCGCCGGGCTGGACGGGCCGCGAGAAGGCTGGGGTTCCTGAGAACAGCAGATCTCCGGGGATCAGGGTGATGGTGCGCGCAATGTCAGCAACGAGGTAATGCATATCCCACTCCATCTCTGTGGTGGTGGAGGATTGCTTCACGACGCCATTTACGCGCGTTTGAATCTGCTTTCCATGAAAGTCCCAGTCGGTAACGACGCCCGGGCCGACAGGTGCCAAAGTGTCGCTGCCTTTAACTCGCAGCATCGAACCGGCATCGGTATCGCGGAAGTCATGGAGCCCATAGTCGTTGCCGACGCTATAGCCAGCGATGTAGTCACCGGCCTCGCTGGGCGAAACATTTCGACAGGTTCGTCCGATCACGATGACGATCTCGCCCTCGTAGTTAAGCCACTTACAACCGCGCGGCCGCACTACGGCCGCACCATGTGAGTTAAGTGCACTGATGGGCTTTTGGAAGTAGGTGGGAGCCGGTGGCAGCTTAGTCATGAACTCGTCTGAGCGCGACGCGTAGTTAAGGTGCACCGCAATAATCTTTGACGGTTCGGTCGGGGGCAGGTGAATTGCTTCAGCAATCGCGGTTACTCGTCCGTCACCTGCAACCAACTCATCCCCATGTCGCTCAACCAGAGCTGGGTAGCCATCGAGCAAAATCCTTCGGAATTCGCTCATGCCGACAAACCAACTTCAGCCCAACCGGCAACTGGACGATCGAACCAAATGTGTACCTGGCCCGTGCCTATCGAATTCTCGTATTCGCTAAATAGTCGACCAGGTGCTACCACGTCACTTTCGCCCATCGCGGCGATCATCATTAAGTAATGTGCGAACTTGCCCTCGGGTCGGTATTGCATGTAGTCGGGCATGGCGGCGAGTACCTGTGCATGATCGCCGCTCTCGAACCAAGCGATGCGTTCGAGGTCGGCCGCGTAAGCCTCCGGCGTGAAGATATTCGACGGGTCACTCGCCTCGCGCGAACGCAGCTCACGCAGTGGCCAGAAGGTATGCGACAGCGCACCGGACGCCAGTAGCAAAACCTTGCGGTCGGTTTCGCGAATGGCTTGGCCAAGGGCCCGGCCGGCTCTAAGGAAATCTTCGGTGTCGCCGGTTTGGGCAACGCTCATGGAAATCCAGCGCTTATCCGGTAGCCCCTCACCAAGGAATTTCCAGAGGTTGACGGTTGCGTAGTAAAGGGGCAGGTAGTGATCTTCATTGGCGGTAATCCAAGTGCCGTTTTCTTCACCACGGGCCGCGATGGCTTTTGCTAACTCAGGATCGCCCTTCCAGTCATAGGGGATCCGGCACATACCCCGTGGTAGTTCTTCGGAGGTGAAGAGACCTGAGCGGCGATCGTGGGCGCTCACGACGAATTCAACGGTGGTGTACCAATGAGAGTCGAGCACAACCACGGTGTCGTAGTCGAGGGTCTCGAAGACTTCTTTGCGTAACCTCTCTAGTCCTGGCACAAGGGAAATCTCTTTGCCTTGGTTTATCTCGAGCCGGGTCGCAAGCGGCAGCATGATGGTAGGAACATGCGCAAGAATTCCAGCGCCAACAACTTCACCCATAACTATCTCCCCTAATTCCATCCGGTTGGTGCATAAACGGTGTTCTTCACGTCAGCGTAAAAATCAAATGACCAACTGCCACCTTCGCGGCCAACGCCAGATTTGCGGGATCCCCCGAATGGCGCTTGTAAATCTCGAACGAAGAAACAATTGACCCAGATAGTGCCGGCCACTAGGTGCTTGGTGAATGCTTCTGCCCGCTCGCGACTGCCGGTGACAAGAACCGCCGCCAGACCGAATTCGGTGCCGTTAGCCATAGCCAAGCCTTCTTCATCAGTTTCGAAAGTCTGCATGGTGAGCACCGGCCCGAATATCTCATCGGTCAAAATCTCGCTGTCGATCTTGGCATTGGTCACCAAGGTTGGCCGGTAGAACAAGCCACCGAGTTCAGCATTGCGTTCACCGCCAAAAGCTATCGTGGCGCCAGCATTTCGCGCCCTGGATACGAAGCCTTCGATGCGGTCAACATGATCAGCATGAATATTCGGCCCGATTTGGGTCTCCTCATCGCGTGGATCCCCTTGCCTAATTTGCAAGGCCCGCTCGGTGAACTTCTCGGTGAATTCGGCAGCGACACTTGTATGCACGAGCAGTCGAGTACCTGCAAGGCAAACCTGGCCGGCATTGTCGTACTGCTCGAGCGCCAAAGTCGCAGCGAGATCAAGGTCAGCGTCGTCAAGGACGATGGTCGGGCTCTTGCCACCAAGCTCGAAGGAGCAGGGCGTGAGGTTATCGGCGGCGGCGTGTGCGACCAATTTCGCCGTCGGCACGGATCCAGTGAATGAAATTCGGGATATCCCAGGATGGGCAACCAGTGCGGCGCCGGCTTCTTCGCCGAGCCCCTGCACGACGTTGAAGACGCCTGCAGGTAAGCCGGCCTGCGCGGTTAAGTCGGCAAAAAGTGAGGCCGTTAGTGGCGTCCATTCGGCTGGTTTAAGAATCACGGTGTCGCCCGCTGCAAGTGCCGGTGCGATCTTCCAGGTGGCGAGCATGAGTGGCGCATTCCAGGGGGTGATCAATGCGGCAACCCCGGATGGATCCCAACTGACCACATTGGTGTGATCGCGGGTGATGAAGTTTGGGTGGTGTAGCTCATTGATCGCCCAGTCTGCAAAGACCCGCAAGTTGTGCACGACACGTGGCATTACGCCGCGGCGGTGTGAGCGCAGTAGGGATCCGTTGTCGGCGGTCTCGACCTGTGCTAGCTGCTCAATATTGGCCTCGACGAGATCAGCGATTCGATGAATGATGACACCGCGCTCACGTGGGCTAAGGGCCGCCCACGATGGGAAGGCAGCCCGCGCAGCCGCTACGGCCGCATCGACTTCGGCTTTACCACCGCGCGCAATATTGCCCAGTGGAGAACCATCAATGGGGGAGATGTCAGCGAAAGTGCTCGCCGATGCTAGGCGGGAGCCGCCGATCCAGTGCCTGGTGTCGACATCAACACCGGCAACGCTCGTTGTGCTCATAGTCACCTTCCAAACAAAGGTTAAAGTGGATCGTTCGGACCCTAACGGAAAAAGTCCCGAATCACCAGACGAACGGGACCTCAATTTCTCGGCGTCGAACCTATTCGGTGGCGCTGATCAAATCCCGCAGGATTTGGGCCGCCTGAGGTAGATCACCCGTCGTGATGTGCCGGGTGATGTTGCGCTCCTCGGCATTGAATTCAGGGAAGAGTTTTTTCATCAGGCGCCGACCTGCCGGGGTCAAACTTACCAGCACCAGGCGGCCGTCTGAAGTTGAGCGTTCGCGGGTCAAAAAGCCGCGACCCTCCAAAGTGGTTAGCACCCCACTCAGAGTGGCCTTGGAAAATCCACCCTCGGCGGCAATCCCCCGGGTCTCGATCGGTTCCCAGATCCAGACCACCCAGAGCACGACGAAGGCGGTCCAGGTGAGGTCGGATTTGGCGAGAACCGTGCGTTCAAGGTGATTTCGGACCGAATTGGCAGCCCTAAATAGGTTCGAGGTGACCGCCATAGCCTCGAAATCCAATTTGAGGCCGCCGAGCCGGGAGGCGACTTCACTTTCGGTCTCATTTAACGTGTGTTGGCCGGCCATGTGCCCACTCTTTCAGGATTTTTCGGAATCGGATAGTTGTTCGGGGGCGAAAGTTCGATCTGAGTTCCCATCCCCGGCGATAGAAGGCTACGCTGTGCCGATAATTTGGGCCCGAACGATTATCGGTCACCGTAAATGGAGGACGCATGAGCACGAAACCGGACATAACGCTGGCAGATCTGGATCTCTTTGCTGATGGAGCCCCGTGGGCAGTAT
>CAFBPJ010000030.1_pt1 | contig 9996 bp, 5 predicted proteins | sample 7269691 | NCBI WGS metagenome assembly CAFBPJ01 (sample SAMEA6814141, study PRJEB35770) | uncultured Actinomycetes bacterium | biome: Freshwater; feature: Freshwater reservoir; material: water | place: Czech Republic | collected 2017-06-27 | depth 30m m | reverse complement strand
GCTAACACCCGGGATTGGCGTCACCTCCTATGCGATCGGAGAACGGAACAGCATGCCACCGATTGCCGGTGCAACTTTGTCGGGAGCGCAACTGGATCTGGCGACCCTGGCCGGCTCGGTAGTGGTCTTGAACTCTTGGGCCTCATGGTGCGCACCCTGCATTGAAGAGACTCCGGAGTTGATTGCGGCAAGTTTGAGAACGGCAAGTTCAGATGTGGTTTTCGTCGGGCTAAATGTCAAGGACGAACCAACCAAGGCACGCAAGTTCGTCGAGCAACTACAAATCCCATACGACAGCATCATGGATCCAGAAGGTGCGCTGCTTGCGACGTTGCCGGAGGTGCCCCCGGGCGCGCTGCCCAGCACCTTGGTCATTGACAGAACTGGCCGAGTTGCCGTGCGCATCATCGGGCAAGTCCCCCCGGGCGAACTAGCCGGCATTTTGGAAGCCGTGTCAGCCGAGTCAACAGCAGCCGAATAGGGTTTAGCGGTGGCGAGTGCTGATGATCAAGCGAGCATCGTGGTGAATCATGAACCCCTTGACGATGTGCGCGACATCAGTGGCGGTGTCACAACTGGATCGGTGAGTATCGGCGATACCGCAACAATGAGCACCGGCATCTGGGAGCATTCGGTCGGAGTGTCAATCGACACCGAAAACGATGAGGTGTTCGTGGTGCTTAGTGGGCGTGGCCGCATCTGCCTGCAGGATGGTGCAATCCTCGAACTGGGCCCAGGCACTGTCGGACGTCTGCTTGCAGGCGAGCAAACTCGCTGGGAAATTGACGAGCCCCTACGCAAAGTGTGGGTGAGTCTCAATGACAGATGAAGATGCTTTACTCGCGGCCTGCGGTGCGGCACTTGCCGATGGCGATGTAGTAACTGATCCGGACCGCTTGCCTACTTATACGCGGGACAGATCGACCGGCTCTGAAGCCGGCGAGCCTATTGCTGTTGTTTTTCCGCGCACGACCGAGCAGGTAAGTGCGATCATGAAAGCGGCCCACCAGTATCGGATTCCAGTGGTGCCAAGGGGTGCGGGTTCGGGGTTATCGGGTGGCTCGAATGCGATCGATGGGTCGTTGATCGTGTGCGTCGAAAAAATGCGTGATGTACTCACCGTGGATGCCGGGAACGGCTATGTGGAAACACAACCGGGTATTTTCAATACCGAATTGCGTGATCATGTTGCAAAGCATGGTCTTTGGTATGCCCCCGATCCAGCGAGCAAGGATTTCTGCTCAATCGGTGGCAACGTCAATACCAATGCCGGTGGCTTGTGCTGTGTTAAGTACGGCGTGACCCGCGATTCGGTACTCGGCCTCGAAGTCGTCCTTGCCGATGGGCGGGTAACTCGAATCGGGCGTAGAACGATCAAAGGTGTCGCAGGCTACGACCTCACGGGGTTGATGGTCGGCAGCGAAGGCACCCTTGGCATTGTCACGATGGCCCGCCTTAAGTTGCGGGCATTGCCACCGCCTCCAACGACCGCGGTAGCTGTGTTCGCTGATGTTGGTGCTGCTGGGCTGGCAGTTGAGCAGATAATGGCGCAGTTGACCCCGAGCATGCTTGAACTTATGGATCAAGCGACAATCACGGCCGTAGAAAACTGGCGCCCTATGGGTCTCGACACGACCGCGGGTGCATTGCTAATTGCCCAGACCGATGCTGCTGGCAGCGCGGGTATTGCCGAAGCTGATCTGCTGCTCGAGATTTGCGAGCGTAATGGTGCCACGGAGGCTTACCGGTCAGAGGACCCAGAGCAAGCCGAAATGCTCGTAGGCGCCCGGCGAATGGCGATCCCAGCCCTAGAGATGATGGGGGATTGGCTTCTAGACGACATCGCGGTGCCACGTTCGCAACTTGGGCGAGCGATGATCATGATTGCTGAGATTGGGCAGCGGAACGATGTCTTTATCGGCACTTTTGGCCATGCAGGTGACGGCAACCTGCATCCCACAATTGTTGTGCCACGCGGTGATGAAGGCGCGGCAATTCGTGCGATGGTCGCGTTCAATGAAATCCTTGATGTCGCGCTAAAAGTTGGTGGCACGGTAACCGGTGAACATGGCATCGGCACACTGAAGCGAGCCCATCTTGCGCTCGAGCTAGATGAGGTAGCGATTGATTTGCATTCGCGCGTGAAGGCCGCATGGGATCCGCTGGGCATATTGAACCCCGGAAAGGCACTGCCGCGCTGGTAGGTATTTGATCGGGCTATTCAAGTCGGATATTTGGCAGCACTCGGCCGAGCCAACGTGGCACCCACCAATTGGCTTTACCGAACAGAGTCATCAAAGAAGGCACCAAAATTAGTCGGATGATGAAGGCGTCAATTAACACGGCAGAAGCGAGCGCAACTCCGAACAATTTAATGGTGTCAATCGGTGTTGGCACGAATGACAAGAAAACACTCGTCATGATCGCGGCGGCGGCGACAACAACGCGCCCGGAGCCGGCTAATCCAAGGCGTACCGAAAGCGAATTATCTTGAGAGGTAGCCCACTCTTCACGCATGCGCGAAACTAAGAAAACGTGATAATCCATCGAGAGGCCAAAGAGTGCGGCGAACACCATGATGGGCAAGAAAGGCAGGATCGGGCCGGTGCCGGTGACTCCGAGGATCGAATCACCAAATCCCAATTGAAATACCGCAACAGTGACGCCTAATGCTCCAGCGAAGCTAAGTAGTGAGGTTAGAGCGGCCGTTAACGGGATGAGCAGCGAGTGGAAGAGAAGCATCAGTGCGATGAAGCCCAAGCCGACAACGAGAAGCAGGAACACTGGCAGTGCGGCCGTTAATCGAGTGGTGAAGTCCTCCGCGACGGCTTGGGTGCCGCCCACATAAATATGCGTACCGGTGTCGGCTAAGAGCTTCGGTGCGGTTTCGGTTCGAATTAGATCAAGCAGGGCACCGGTTGCAGGATCGGAGGGCGCGGTGGTTGGCTGCACGATTACCGAGGTGACTGTGCCGCCGGATCCGAATACCGATTTATCTAGTTTTAGGATCGGCATCATGCCTGAGGAGGGAATGGTTTGTGCTACCCCCGGTGTCGCCTCCAGCGCCGCGATGGTTTTGCCCAGGGCGTTGAAGTCGTCAACACTTGAGGTTTGGACAGCAATGAAAAATGGGCCGTTCACCCCGGGGCCGAAACCCTCGGCGAGGAGATCAAAACCGGTGCGCTGGGGGCTACCGGGGGCGGCGCTGGAGTCATCCGGGAAACCCAATTGCATCGAGGCTGCAGGTAGGGCCAGCCCGCCGACGATCGCTAAAGCAATAAGTGCGGGAACTATTGGCTTGCGTTGTAAGAGCTTGCCATAAGAATTCCAACGCGAGGCTTGCGGATCGAAAGCTTGTGGGTGCCTAGACCACGGGGCTCGCAGGCTAAGTGCCCTTGCCCCAAGTAGTGAAAGCAGTGCCGGCAGCATCCACAGCGCCGACAACATCACTAAGAGGACCGCCACGGCTGCCGCTAGGGCGAGGCCATTAAAGAAATTGATACGTAGCACAAACATGCCAAGCAGGGCGACAATGACGGTAGACCCGGCGAACATCACCGCTTTACCCGCCGTGCCAACCGCAGTTAGGGCGGCTTCTTTGGGGCTCAACTCGGAGCGAACCCCTTGGTTGAATCTATTCAAGATAAATAGTGCGTAGTCAATGCCGACCCCGAGGCCGATCATTGCTGCCAGCGTCGGGGCAAATGATGCGACGTCAGTGAGGTGCGCAACCACCAAGATCATTAATTGCCCGGCGACTAACCCGGTAACGGCGACGATGATCGGTAACCCAGCTGCAACGAATGACCCGAAGGCGAGCAGCAAGATGATGATTGCGATCAGTAGGCCAATCCCTTGTGATGAGTCAGGCCCAACCCCAGCGGCATCGAGCACCGCACCGGCGCCACCGACAACCAAAGTCGATGTTCCGCCAGCCTTGACTATCGCGTAGACCTGATCAGATTGTGCTGCCGAGAGTGTGGTGCGGTCGAAAGTGACATTCGCGTATGCCACCTTGTCATCAGGTGAAATTGCCGTGATCACCTTTTGGGTGGCTGCCGCAGCGTTTTCGATGACTTTGATCTCAGCCTTGACTTTATCCATAGCACTAATTGCCTTGGTTATGTCTTTTGGTATTCCTGCTGCGAGTGCGGCAAGTTTCTTCGGATCAGCTTTGGCTAGGTCACTAAGTACCGCCGGTGGCAATTTCGCGAACTTCGCCAGATCACCAAAGGCCTTGGTGACCGAATCAATCTCATATTTGGTGATTCCAACGAGGAAAGCTAAGTCGGCTGGTGTCAATTTCGCCAGCGCGTCCAATGTCGGTTTGGAGACTTCGGTAAATGGCTTCAAAGCGGGCCAGAGTTTTACCAGCGCGGCCAGATCTGCGGGCGGCAAGTTGATGAATGCATCCAATCCGCCAACAGCAGCCAGGGCAATCTTGATATCTGTCGCGTTGAGCCCGACGAGGAACGAAAGGTCAGCCGGGGTGATTGCCGCGAGGGCATCGAGTACCGGGCGCGGTGCTGAAGCAAGGTGAGCGACCTCGGGGAGCGCGCGGCCAATGGCGGCCAATTTTGCGGGATCGGTTTTCTCAATGGGCGCCAACGAGTCCAGGGCATCAACCGCGGCGTTGATCTTGTCTTCGGGTATCCCGGTTACTTTCGAAATCTCGGCTCGCGCCACTTGGCGCACCGCCTTGCGAAAATCAACCGGGGTGGCCTTCGGGCATTTGGAGCCGAAATTCTCCCCATATGGCCCGGCAACACATTCGGTATACGGCAGGGCGGCTAGAGCTTTGAGGGTCGGCTCAATCGACGACTTAGTAGCCGACGAGGTCACCGATGCATCCGGCGTGGACCAAACCACCTTGAGGCTTGAGGTATCAGTCGGCTTTCCCGCTAAGGCACTGAGCATGTTTTGTGCGGTGGTCGATGAAGCGCCCGGCAGGGCAAAACTGTCATTGAAAGTTCCGCCGAACCGCGAGGCACCAAGGCCAATAAGCACGATTAGCAGGATCCAGGCGATTAGGGCCCGAACCGGCTGCCTTACCGCCCAACGGCTCACTGGGTATCCCCCGCATCACTAGGTTTCCGAAAGTACCACCCTGCGGCAGACTCTAAGCGATTCGCGTGCCACCTTGCCAGCTACCACTTGCTGTGTCAGCCTGCTGCAGGAGTTTGCTCAAAATACTTAGTTGGCTTGGCGATCTGTGTTCTGCGAGATCGGCAAGGGTTAAGCCGAGGGGCACCGGGTTTGGAATCATGAAACGGGTAACGTGAAATATAACCTTTCCGTTATCAGATTCAACCAGCTCGTATTTAGATTTGAGTGCACGAATTGATTTATGGGCAACGTAGCCCTCAACAATTTTGGTTGGACTCTTCGTGACGCGGACATCACTGACTCCAGAAAGAGCGATGCGATTATCGCAACGAAGTTTGTCCAGGTGTTTGGGTGTGATTTCAAAAGTGATGCGCTTTGCACGCGTGCGTAGCCACGAGCGCAGCAGCTCATCTGGCTGCTTAGATTCATGAAGTCGATCAAGGTAATGAGTAAGTCGAATTAGCTCACCGGCACTTAGTGTTGCCGGTGGTGCGCTACCCGATAGTGCAGCGATGAGGCCGGCGGTCATTCGCTGGCCTAAGGGCCGGCACGAGAAAAGTTTCAATTCTTCGCTTTGATCATCGATGAGCCAAATGCCACCGGTGCGATGGGCTTTGATTCGCCCATCCTCTATGAGTTGTAGTACCCGGCGTGCTGAAAAGCCATGCACTTCAGCGTATTCGGTTACTCCGCGAAACATTTCATTGCCATTCGTAAGTCAGTATGGATGTGTAACAGTAAGTCAGTTGAGGGCTTAAGCGTCAATAGTTATAGGGCAAATGACCATGGAAGAGAGGACGCCAGATGGCTTCTTGGGGGTCGGTTCCCGGGTGACACTTACGAGGACCGCAAAAGCCTCATTTAAGGACCTGTGCCCCCATGATTGCCTCATACGTGCCGGCGCTTTGGCGCGGACGTTTTTGGGCTCGGCGGCGCACCTTGATGATCGTTTCGATGAGCGTGATTTTTGCGCTAGTGATTTCGATGTTGAGTTCGACCGGTGTGGCTCGTGCGGATGAATTAGCGCTGGCTGTTCCTGCCGTTAGTGAAACTCTCCCAGCGAGTGAAGTACCGGGTGAAGTTCTCAGTGAAGTTGATGGGCCGTGCTTGGTGCGACCTGAGGCGAGTGCATCTGCGAGCCCGAGTGCGAGCCCGAGTGCTTCGGCGTCTGCGTCTACGAGTCCGAGTGCAACTCCGAGTTCTTCGGCGTCTGCGTCTGTATCTGCATCTGCGAGCCCGAGTACGTCGGAGTCTGCATCTGCGAGCCCGAGTGAATCGACGTCTGCGTCTGCATCTGAGTCTGCTAGTGCATCACCAACTCCTAGCGGGTCGAGCGAAGCCACGGCGAGTGTTTCGCCAGCGGCGCGAACAGCAGACTTGCCGCCCACGGCGGAGTCATCTCCTACTGCATCTTCCAGTGCATCGTCCAGTGCGCCTGCCAGTGCGTCCGCTAGTGCGTCCGCTAGTGCGTCCGCTAGTGCGTCCGCTAGTGCGTCCGCCAGTGCGTCCGCCAGTGCGTCCGAAAGTGCAGCACCAAGCCCGTCGTCAGCGCCGTTGGAAACTCCTTCGCCATCGAGTTCCCCTTCAGCGTCGCCATCGAGTTCCCCTTCAGCGTCGCCATGGAGTTCCCCTTCAGCGTCCCCCTCAGCGACCCCCTCAGCGACTGCGAGTGAGTCCGCCGGGCCTTGGTGCCCACAAACCCCGACCGGGCTGACCGCGGTGCCGGGTGATAATTCCGCCGTTTTGGCCTGGGATCTCCCACTTGAGGATGAGGCCACAGCGCTAACCGGCTATGAGGCCACGGTTTATTCGATCGAAGACCCGGCAGATACCCAGAAGGCCACTTTTGCAGCCTCGGCACTGGCCGCGACTATCACCGGGCTGCGCAATGGCCGGGTTTATCAGGTGGTCTTGAAGGCGCAGAATGCAGTTGGTTTGAGTGCGCCAACGGAGGCGGTTGAGGTCAGGCCAACCAACGGCATTGACGGGGAAGTTTCACGGTTAGTCGTCGAATATGAAACTGGTGTCGCCTCAGTAGAAGCCCCTTTGGTTGCGACCGGGTCCGACGTAATCGATGAAGTTGGCTTGGAGCCGGGCAAGGCGTTAGGCGATGGGCTCATGACGGTTGAACTCACCGAGCCTGTCTCTATAGCTGATGCTGAGGCCATCGCAGAGGTGTTGACGGCGGACCCGCGCATTGTTTCTGCTGAGCCAGATCAAGTTGTTACAACTGCGTCCTTCCCTGAGACCTCACCAAATGATGCGCAGTTCGCTGGCCAGCAATGGAATTTATGGGGCACCTATGGCATAGGTGCCGCCGAAACCCCGAATGACATGACCACTGCCTATTCGACCGCCCAAGGCGCTGGGGTGCGAGTAGCCGTCATTGATACCGGCATCACTCGCCATGAAGATTTCGGTAATAGGTTGTTGCCCGGCTACGACTTTGTCTCGTCTTACCCTGAGTTGAAGTCGTCACGAGAAGCTGTACCCATCGGCTCCGACCCAGCCACCAATGCGGTGAGCTTTGATGGTGACTACGTAGCAACTGACACATATGGTGAGCTGGGTTGGGATAACAACCCGGCGGATCCAGGTGACTGGCGCGGTGTTGCACCAGTTCGTAATAGTTCTTGGCACGGCACCAACATCGCTGGCATCATTGGTGCTGAGGCGAATAACTCCATAGGTATTGTTGGAGTTGCACCAAAAGTCGAAATACAGCCCATCAGAGCGCTTTCTTGGCGCGGTGGATTGCTGTCGGATGTTGCCGCATCAATAACTTGGGCTTCGGGTGGTGTTGTTCCCGAGGTCGCCGAAAACCCAACGCCGGCCAACGTCATCAACTTGTCTTTTAGCACCGAGGGTATGTGCACGCCAGCACTTCAAACTGCAATTGATGGTGCGCTATCTCGAGGCGTCACGGTGGTTGCCGCGGCTGGCAACGCCAATGATGATGTCAGCAAATATGCGCCGGCCAATTGCGATGGTGTCATCTCGGTCGGTGCATCCGATCGCAACGGCAAGCGCGCAGGGTACTCAAACTTTGGTATCGGGATCGACATCTCGGCACCGGGTGGTGACGCAAACGGCGACGGATCAGCAGGTGTCTTCACCTTGTCGAACACTGGAGCACAAGCGCCGCTGATTGATGGTTACGCCTACACGCAAGGTACCTCGGTGTCGGCGGCACATGTGACAGGTGCCCTTGCCCGGTTGGTTGAACTAAACCCCGAGTCGACACCGTCTGAATTGAGTTTCATTCTCACTGGCGCTGGAAATGTCAAACACTTCGCGCAGGACTCTTGCGACATCGATCCGCTAAAGACTTGCGGCCCGGGAATCGTGCAGATCGCATCAAATACGATGACGAACACGTTCAACTACACAGGTGCGGTGCAGACCTGGACTGTTCCAGCCGGCATTACATCCGTCTATGTGGAGGCCTTGGGAGCTAACGGGGGCCTTGGAGGGGGTGGTTCGCGGGGTGGGGCACGAGTGCAAGGGACTCTTGCGGTCACTCCTGGTGAAACTCTCAGCATCTATGTCGGAGGCGGTGGCGGAGCAGGCTCGGCAGGTGCAGCTGGCGGTTGGAATGGCGGTGGTAACGGCCAGGGCACCTACGGTGCAGGTGGTGGTGGCGCCACAGATATTCGCCAGGGCGGAACAGCGGTGGTCAATCGGGTGATCATCGCTGGGGGTGCTGGTGGTGGTGGGTTCTATGGTGGCGGCGGTGCAGCCGGATTCCCTTCAGGATCAGCTGGTGTGCTGTGCTCGTCGACCTGGACGAGCTGCGTCAACAACAGCTCGGGCGGGACTCAGTCTGCGGGTGGCACCAATGGGGTGGGGGCGAATACTTCTGGTTCGAATGCCGGTGGAGGTGGTGGTGGCTACTTCGGTGGTGGCGCGGGCGCCACCAATGCCGCCGGCGCTGGCGGTTCGAGTTACTCATCCAATGCCGTCACGTCCGTCACGCATACCGCTCAGGCCAACGCCACCAACAGCGCCCATGGCTCCTTGACAATCACGACAACGGTGCCCTCACTTACCCCGACTGATCTCACCGCTGCAGGATTCACCCGTTCGGTGGACTTGTCGTGGACCCCATGGTCATTCGACGCGGTGACCGGCTACCGCATCAAGTGGGGCACGGACCCAGCATCAATGACCAATCAGATTGACGTCAATTCGCCGGCCTCAACATTTCGCCACCAGAGTCAAAATGTGTTGGCCATCACGAATAAGGCATTAACTTCTAATGTCGCGACTCTTACCACATCGACAGCCCACGGCTTGGCCGTTGGTGACGTGGTAGTTGTCGAAGGCGTTGGAAGTCCATTCAATGGCACGGTGACGGTCACGACTGTGCCAACCAGTACCACTTTCAAGTTCGCCTTGACTTCCGTGAATGTCACGTCATCGGCTGTCAACCCAACAGGTATCGCGCAGAAGCAATTGAGTTTGCCGGTAGGCACGACTTTCTATTACAAGATTGCCGCGCGCTACACAGATACTGCGCAATCGTGCAATGCGAGCTGCTTCTCGGCCTACACCTCACCGGTGGTTAGTGCGGCAACTGTTTTCGCGAATGGCACTATCTTTGAATACACCGGCGCACCCGTGGCCTATACCGTCCCAGATGGAGTTAGTTGGCTGCAAGTCGATAGCCAAGGTGGCCAGGGCGGAACGGCAGGAACTAACGGGTACTCCGGCGGCCTCGGCGGCCGCGCTCGGGCGACTATCCCGGTTACTGCGGGTGAAACCCTGTTCGTCTATGTGGGTGGCTCTGGGGGTGGAGTAACGCGCACTTACGACACCTCACTTACCCTGCCATTCACTTATTCATCGGGCTGGAATGGTGGTGGCACCGGCAATAACACCAATGCCGGT
>CAFBPJ010000029.1_pt1 | contig 10074 bp, 8 predicted proteins | sample 7269691 | NCBI WGS metagenome assembly CAFBPJ01 (sample SAMEA6814141, study PRJEB35770) | uncultured Actinomycetes bacterium | biome: Freshwater; feature: Freshwater reservoir; material: water | place: Czech Republic | collected 2017-06-27 | depth 30m m | reverse complement strand
GTGACAATATTGTGCAGACTCGCCATCCGGTTTCGGTGGGTTCGAATCGCACCCTTCGGATTGCCGGTGGTACCACTTGAATAGTTCAAGGAAACCAGGGCATCGGGATCTACATTAAGTAGCAATGGCTCAGTTGATTGGTTTTCGAGAAATCTCTCATATGGTGCGGCCCCGTCAGCACCGCCAGCACCGCCATTGATAACAATGACGTGATCTACCATAGCTCGCACGCCCTCGGCCTCGTCCCAGAACTTTGCATCAAGGATCAAAACCTTTGGGGTGCAGTCGGTCGCAATACGCACCCAATCGGTTGGGTGCAACCGGTAGTTGAGTGCCACTCGACACAGACCTGCGGTGCTGATGCCCAAGTCGGTTTCGATATACGTATTTTGATTTGACTGAAGGTCAAGTACGCGGTCGCCCGTCTCTAGGCCAAGGGCCCGCAGGCCGCGGGCAAGTTGCATGACACGTGAGCCGGTGCGCCCAAAAGTACTCGCGCCCTCGGGACCATCTAGGGCAATTCGGTCGCGGTACCTGCGCATTGATCGTGCTACGAGCCGGCCGACATCCATCTAGTGCCCCTCTATTCCCTGAAATAAATTTAGATCAAGCGCATCTGCGTACATTGCGTCCAATATCCAGCATCCATCGCCGAGTACGGCAACAGGATTTAGATCGAGTTCGAATCCAGTTGGCCACTCGCGGGTGCAGCTAGCCAGCTGGAGCACCATTCGGACGAAAGCCTCGAGGTCACTCGGAGCCGCACCACGCGCACCCGCAAGCATCGGGGCCAGTGCGGTCTCGGCGATCATTTCGCGCACATCACACTCATCAACCGGGAGTAACCGAACCGCCGCATCAGCGACGATCTCGGCAAGGATGCCGCCGATACCGACCGTCAAGACTGGGCCAAGGGCACTTGGGGTAATGCCAACAATGGCCTCAACCCCACCTTGAACGAATCTTTCGACGAGCACCTGGCCCCCGAGTGCCTCCAAACGAGTGAATACTTCAACCGCATTTTGTGCGGTCACCCCCAGCACCACTCCGCCCGCATCACTTTTATGCAGGAGCCCAGGCACTATGGCTTTGCAGACAGCCAACCCACCAACTTGCGAAATGGCGTTAACCGCTTCGGATGCACTGCTGACCAGCACCGACTCTGGAACCGGCAATCCGGCCGCCGCGAGAATTTGCTTTACCTGTTTTTCAGAAGCTCCTACCTCCGGCACCTGCGCTAGGTGACCAGTGGGATTGGCTCGGGTGCGCCGCAGCGAGGTGGCGTGCAAAGCCTGCAATGCCGCTACCGCTCTTTCGGGTGTCGGATAAACGGGCACCCCATTTGCCGCTAGGACCGCAGCACCTTCTGGCGCGAGGGAGGCAGCACCGGTTCGTACCGCCAGTACAGGTAGCCCGGTACGAGTTCGTACAGCGCCGAGGGCGCGAGCAATTCGGGTTACATCCGCACCAACCAAGACCGCGAAACAGGCGACAATCGCATCAACGCCTGGATCGGCGGCCAATCGGTCAACACACTTCTCAAATAGTCCTGGCTCAGCCATTACCGCCGCTGTGACATCAACCGGATTGGTCGCATTGCCGTAACTGGGCACGACCGCACTTAAGTCAGCAATGGTTGTGGCTTCAAGTTCAGCGAGCTGCATTCGGCAAGCCTCGATCGCATCGGCGGCCAAAATTCCGCTGCCTCCTGAGGTGGTAACAATCCCGATCCGCCTTCGGGGCATGCGCGCGCCTGTCGCAAAGAGTGCCCCCGCGTCAAGCAATGCGTCAATATCAGCAACCCGCGCGATGCCCGCCTGCCGAAGCGCCGAATCAACCACTTTGTCCGCAGACGCAAGTGCGCCGGTATGTGAGGCTGCGGCCTTCGCCCCAGCCTCACTGCGCCCTGCCTTAACTACTGCTATTGGTTTCATAGCAGCAGCACTAGCTAGTGCGCTTATGTCACTTAGTGACTCGATGTACATAAGCACGGCATCGACCGAAGGGTCGTCAACTAATTGCGCTGCAACATCAACAGCGGTGATATCAGCCTCGTTGCCGGTTGTAACCGCAATACCAATTGGCACACCACGTTCGAGCCCCAACGAGAGCGCACCGAAACCTAGCGCGCCTGATTGGCTAACCAGCGCAATATTGCCAGCGGGGATTGGAGTAGCAGTAGAGGAGAATACGGGGCTGAAGGTGGCAAATACCCGGGCCGGGCCGCCAACCGCACCGATGCAGTTGGGGCCGACAAGTCGCATGCCGTGCGCGCGCGCAACTCGCACCAATTCCGCTTGCGCCTTTGCGCCGTCAGCACCGGTCTCGGCGAATCCCGATGTCATCACAATGCATACTGAAGTGCCTACTTGGGCACAATCGGTGACAGCCGCGAGTACAGCTGAGGCCGGCACCATAACGAGAGCTAAGTCCACCGACCGTCCGATTTCGGCCATACTCCTGAAGGCCGGCAGCCCCATTACCTGACCACCTTTGCGATTCACCGGGGCGATGAAGCCCGGGTACTCGTACTTCTGCAAGTACTCGATGGGTAGGCGACCCATCGCGCCGGGTCTATCAGTGGCACCAATTACCGCGATCGATTCAGCCGCCCAGATGGCTTGCAGGCTGTTCACGGGAGGATCGCGATCCCCTCTATTTCAAGTAACGCCGCGTCGTCATATAGCCGGGTAACTCCGATCAAGGTCATAGCTGGGTAATCACGACCAATGAGCCGCTGCCAGATCTGCCCGATTTCTTTGGCATGCCCGCGATAGTCGACCGGATCAACCGAATAGATGGTCAGCTTCGCCAACTGCGATGGGGTGCCGCCGGCCGCCTCAAGGGCTACCAGCAAATTTGTCAGAACCTGTTCGAATTGCTCGACAATGGTTTCGCCAACAATCACGCCGTCGATATTCGAAGCTGTCTGCCCAGCAAGCAATACCAAAGTGGTGCCCTCAGCAAGCACAGCATGGGTAAAACCGATGGGTGGTGCGAGTTCGGGCGGGTTGATCCTTCGCACTGTCATTACTGCACCCTTCTGCCATCGATCACTACACTCAACCACTGCCTTAGGGCAGTTTCTCGCCCGGTGGACCGAACAGGAGAGTGCAATGGAGATCCCACCAAGCCTCCTCGATCAGTTCACCGACCCGGGCATAACGCGCATCCTTGTCGCTCGACAATAATACGACACATGAGCACCCCCCGTCCTGTTCTTGCTGCCGCCCGCCGGACTCCATTTGGGCGGTATCGCGGTGGCCTGTCCGGCATCCGCACCGATGACCTCCTGGGTCAAACGATCGCGGCCCTTATCGCCGGCACCCCTGAACTGGACCCAACTCAAATCGATGACGTAATCATGGGCGACTCCAACGGGGCCGGCGAAGACAACCGCAATGTCGCCCGGATGTCCGCCCTACTTGCTGGCCTACCACTGACCGTGCCCGGAGTCACCGTCAATCGTCTCTGCGGCTCCGGTGCCGAAGCCATCGTCCAAGCGGCCCGGGCCGTTCGCGCCGGTGACATGGACCTAGTCCTTGCTGGAGGCGTTGAAAGTATGAGCCGGGCACCTTATGTATTACCAAAATCAGATAAGCCACTTGATCCAGCAATGCGACTCGAACAAACTACCGTTGGCTGGCGCCTAATCAATCCGGCTTTCCCCGCCCATTGGACCGACAGCCTTGGAGCCTGCGCCGAACGCAGCGCTACCGCGCGGGGCATTAGTCGCGCTGAGCAAGATGATTGGGCGGCGCGTTCACATGAACTTGCTAGCGCAGCTTGGGCCAAGGGCTACCACGATGGCTTCGCCTTCGCGGTAGACGGCGTCAGCATTGACGAGTCCATTCGAGCCGACTGCACCGCCGAGACTCTCGCACGCTTAAAGCCGGCATTTACCACCGACGGCACCGTGACGGCGGGTAACTCATCCCCTATTAATGATGGCGCCGTCGCCACCTTGATTACTTCCGAAGAAAAGGCACTCGAACTTGGGCTGGCTCCAATAGGTGCGATCTTGGGTTCTGCGGTAGTTGCCACCGAGCCGGATGATTTTGCGAGCGCACCGGTGCCCGCAATACACAAGTTGCTTCAGCGAACCGGGCACTCATTCGCCGATATCAACCTTTTTGAAATAAATGAGGCTTTCGCGGCCATGGTGCTGACCGTGCTGCACGATGCACCCGAAATCAATCTGGCAAAAGTGAACCCAAATGGCGGCGCCATCGCCATCGGCCATCCGGTTGGGGCCTCCGCGGCGCGCGTAGTTGTCGATACCTGCCGTGAACTTCAGCGGCGCGGGGGCGGTTTGGGCATTGCGACGGCATGTATCGGGGTTGGGCTCGGCATCGCAGTACTAGTGGAGGTTTGATGATCAAGCTCACTGAGTTCACCGATGTCACCTACGAAGTCATAGAAGGCACAGCTGTCATAACTATCAACAGGCCAGATCGTTATAACGCCCTCCGCGGGCGCACCGTTGATGAACTCATCTACGCCTTTCGCTACGCCTGGGTCGACAAAGCCGTCGGCGCCATTATTTTAACCGGTGCCGGCTCGAAGGCTTTCTGCAGTGGAGGCGACCAAAAGGAACGCGCAGCGACCGGCGGCTACGGCGAAACCGAAATGGGGATGTTCGAAATCGATCGACTGCACCGGCTAATCCGTGAGGTACCCAAGCCGGTAATAGCAGCCGTCAATGGGTTTGCAATCGGTGGTGGCCATGTCCTGCATGTGCTCTGCGACGTGTCGTTAGCCGCAAGTACCGCGAAATTCGGCCAAGTGGGCCCACGTGTCGGTAGTTTCGATGCCGGCTTCGGCACCGCCTATCTGGCCCGCGTGGTAGGCGAAAAACGCGCCCGCGAGATCTGGTTTTTCTGCGACCAATATGACGCCACCACCGCCGAGAGATGGGGCTTGGTCAACCGAGTTGTCGAGCCAGATGAGCTAATGCCGCTCGCGCTTTCCTGGGGCCGCAAGGTGCTGGACTTATCCCCCACCGCGATCAAGACTCTTAAGCACAGTTTCAATGCGGACACTGACCACCTCGTCGGACTCCAGTCGCTCGCATTTGACGTGCTCGATCTGTTTATCGATACCGATGAAGCCAAGGAGGGTGGAGCCGCCTTCAATGAGAAGCGGCCCCCGGATTTCACGCCCTACCGCTGAAATCAACCGAACCAACAGGCAGATTTGTGCCATTAGTAGCAGTGTTTCTACCAAGGTAGATTGGTTCCATGTCCCTCAACATTAAAAACCCCGAAACCCATCAGTTGGCCCGAGAGTTGGCCGCTCTCTTGCAAACCACCGTAACCAGTGCCGTCACCTTGGCCTTAAAAGAGTCCATCGCAACTCGTGAAACTGGTAGTCAGCCGGTAGACAAAGTTGAGCGGCTACGGGCTATCTCTGCGCGAGCGGCGGCACGGGTGCGGGCCACCAGCGGGCTTAATCTGCACGACGTCGCTGCGGCTCGCATCCAATAGTGCAAGCACCTTTGTAAATTACCAACCAAAATCAGCTGACCAACCACCGCCGTGGCCGCTCGGAGGCAACTTCCGTTTCCACCAAACTAAGGCGCGGCTTAGGGTCTTCGGCGCGACCCGCCGGCGGCTTGCGGCTGCCTGCCGCATATTGCTTCGGCCACGGCATCCGGTACTCCTGATCAGCGGCCGCGTGCAAGGTCCAAGCCGGGTCATATAGATGCGGGCGGCCAAGTGCGCATAAGTCAGCGCGACCAGCGGCGATGATGGTGTTGATGTCATCCCAGCTGCTGATTGACCCGACAGCTATGGTCGCGATCTTCGAAATATTACGAATTCGATCGGCAAACGGGGTTTGGTACGTGCGGCCGTATGCCGGGCGTGCATTTGCCGCGGTCTGCCCGGTTGACACATCGATGATGTCGGCACCGTGCTCAGCGAAGGCGCGTGCGATCTCAATTGAGTCCTCGCCACTTAGGCCCTCATCAACCCAGTCTGTTGCCGAGACTCGCACACTCATTGGGCGGTCAGCCGGCCAAGCGGCCCGGACAGCATCAAAGACCTCGAGCGGGAAACGCAACCGGTTTTCGACGCTCCCGCCGAACTCGTCGGTGCGCTGATTGCTTATTGGGGTCAAGAAGCTGGAGAGTAGATATCCATGGGCGGCGTGCAGCTCAAGTAGATCAAAGCCGGCGGCCGCGGCCCGCTCGGTGGCTTCCACAAATTCGGCCTTCACGGCCTCCATGTCGGCCCGGGTCATTTCACGTGGTACCTGATTTATCGACTGATACGGCAGGGGGGATGGCGCAATTAGTGGCCAATTACCGTTCGGCAGTGGCTGGTCGATGCCATCCCACATGAGTTTGGTTGAGCCCTTACGGCCCGCATGCCCGAGTTGCACCCCGATCTTCGAAGGGGTGGTGTGTACGAAATCCACGATCTTTGCCCAAGCCTGGGTTTGCTCGTCGGTCCATAGTCCACCGCAGCCGGGTGTGATGCGGCCATCAGCCGAGGTGCAAACCATTTCGGTCATCACCAAGCCGGCGCCCCCCAACGCCCGCGCACCTAAGTGCACCAAGTGGAACTCTCCGGGAACACCGTTTTCGGCTGAATACATATCCATTGCCGACACCACGACCCGGTTTGGGAGCTCCAAGCCGCGCATTCGAAATGGCATGAACATCGGAGGCCTCGCAGTGGTGCCAGCAAGAACTCTGCCTTCGGCAATCTGGTTTTGCAGGAGCCAAGTGTCAACCCGCTCCATGAACTCCGGGTCGCGCTCGCGCAAATTGCCATAAGTGATTCGGCGTGAGCGGGTCAATAGGTTAAATGCAAATTGGATCGGATCCTGATCCACGTATTGAGTTATCTCCTCGAACCACTCAAGCGCAGCTTGCGCTGATCGCTGGGTACTCTCCACCACGGGGCGGCGCTCCTGATCATAGGCAGCGAGGGCCTTGGCTACATCGCGGTGTTCGAGTAAGCAGGCGGCCAGTGAGATTGAACCTTCCATCGCCAACTTGGTGCCCGAGCCGATCGCGAAGTGCGCGGTGTGTGCTGCGTCTCCCAAGATAACGAGATTCTCATAAGCCCACGTGGCATTGCGGAAGGCACGGAAATTCACCCAGCGGCTATTGTTCGTAAGCAGTGGCTGACCCCCTAGGTAATCCTTGAATATCTCTTCGACTCGAGCAATTGATGGCTCATCGCTTTTCCCAATGGGCAGATCCGCGGCCGCATCTGCCATTTCTTCGAATCCAGCTCGGCGCCAAATATCTTCATGCATCTCGACAATAAACGTGCTGCTGTGAGAATCCATCGGGTAGGCATGAGCCTGCATCGTCCCCCAGGGCGTATCCACGATGAAGAACTTGAAAGCCTCGTAGACCACCGGAGTTCCTAGCCAGATAAACTTGCACTTGCGGAAGTCGACGGTTGTTCCGAACTCTTCTTTAAAGGTTTCACGAGTCGCGCTATTGATGCCGTCGCTGGCAAGGACTAGGTCGTAGTCGGCCATCAACTCTTTGATAGGGGGAGCTTGGGTATTGAAGAGGACGTTTACGCCATTGTCGATCGCGCGACGTTGCAAAATTGCAAGTAGGTTCGTGCGACTCATCGCCGCAAATCCGTGACCGCCGCTTGTTAAGACTTCATCGCGATAATGAATATCGATGTCATCCCAATACGCGAACTCTTTAGACATCTCCTCGTAGATTGACGGATCTGAGACCCGGATGCCCGATAAAGTTTGATCACTGAAGACCACGCCGAAACCAAAAGTATCCAAAGGGGCATTGCGCTCCCACACCGTGATCTCGTATCCGGGTTCGAACTGCTTCACCAAACTCGCGAAATACAGGCCACCCGGACCTCCGCCAACGACTGCGATTTTCATAGTTCTCCTTCAGCGCTGACAGCCTTGGCAAAATGGCCGTCTGTAGCGGATTATTGACTATCGCCAAAATAGCGGTATAAATTATCCCACGCAAGTCTAATTTCTGACCCTGCAGAAAGATGTGCCCATGGCAACTAACCGCTCAATCACCCACCCGGCCGCTAGGTTCACCGACAAAGTCGCGATCGTTACCGGCGGGGCTGGTGGCCTCGGGCACCGGATTTGCCTAGGCATCGGCGCCGAGGGCGGCAAAGTTGCCGTGTTCGATACCAATTCCGAGGCGATCGAGCAAGCGGTTGCCGATCTCATTTCAGCGGGAATAGAGGCTGTCGGGCACCTTGTCGATGTTCGCGATTCGGCCACCGTGACAGCAGCCGTCGGCGAGGTGGCCACCTACTTTGGGCACCTAGACATCTTGATCGCCGCGGCGGGCGGCAGTTTGGCCACCCCAAGAGATCTAGCCGACATCTCACCCGCCGATCTCGATCTCGTCATCGACGTCAATGTCAAAGGCACTTTCAACTGCGCCCAAGCCGTCGTCCCCCACCTACTAAGTGCGGGTGGTGGGGCGATCGTCACGTTCTCCTCGATCGGTGGCCGCTCCACCAGTCCGGTAACCGGCGTGCCCTACGCGGCCGCTAAAGCAGCCATCTTGGGCTTAACCCGCCGGCTAGCCCGCGAGGTTGGGCCTGACGGTATTCGGGTTAATGCCGTCGCCCCCGGATTATTTCTCACCGGGCGGCTACAGGGAATGTTCGACGCCATGACCGAGGTAGACCGTGCCGAGGTACTCGGCGGCATCCCCTTGGGACGGATGCCCGAGTTACAGGAGTGCGTTGATCCGGTGCTCTTCCTTGCAAGCGACCAATCCTCCTACATCACCGGCGCGGTACTTGATATCAACGGCGGCCGATTCATGGCCGGTTGATCCGGCCCGCCTACACTTCACCCATGATCACTGCCCTTTGCTTTATCCAGGTAGTACCCGAGCATGTCAACTCCGCGGGCGAGGCCATCGCCAAGATTCAAGGCGTCACGGCTGCTTATTCGGTGACCGGTAAAATTGACCTAGTGGTTCTCATTGAAGTGCGCACCCACGAGGACATCGCGAAAGTTGTAACCGATGGCATCTCCAAGGTGAAGGGCGTGCAGTCAACCGAAACCCATGTTTCGTTCCGCACATTTAATAATGCAGATATCGAGGCCGGGTTCTCACTCGGCGCTGAAGAGGGTTAAAGCCCGCTAGCTTGTAGTCGCTGTCCTAGTACTTCGATGGCTTTAACAAGCCAAATGCGTGGATCTCCAAGTGCCGCATCAAGTGAACCGGCAACTTCAACTAGTGTCACGACGTCACTCTTGGTTCGGATACCTAGTTCTTCACCTTGCTTAGCGGTCAATGTCGAGGAGCCCGCGAGCGCATAAACCGGTTTACCCGCTGCCTTGGCGATAGCTGCCACAAATGCCGGGCCTTTACCCGCCAATGTTTGTTCATCAAGACGCCCTTCACCAATTACCACCGCATCGACATCGTCAACCGCAGAGGATAAATCCGTTAATCGCGCAATGGCCTCTGCTCCTGACTCAATCTGCGCGCCGATTACCCCTGAAGCGGCTACCGCAATCCCGCCCGCCGCACCAGCCCCGGGAAGTTCCTCAAGTTCGCCCACGGTGAATCTCCCAGAGTGATGCGCGACAACCCGGCACCACTCCCTCATGGCCGCATCTACTTGGTAGCACTCTGCCTCGCTAAGGCCTTTTTGCGGTCCAAAGACGTGAGCCGCACCGAAGGGTCCACAGGCCGGGCTGTCGACATCAACCAGGAGGGTCCAGGTGCAACCATCAATCAATTCTTGATTTACCGACGGGCCGATAGACGAAACCCGCAATAGCCCACTCGCGGTAGGGGGTACTTCATCGCCATTAGCGTCTAGGAGTTGGTAGCCGAGGCCAGCCAGTAAACCCAATCCACCATCAGTCGAGGCGCTGCCCCCCAAAGCAATGAGCAGGTGCTTGGCACCTTGTATTAGCGCCTCCCGTGCCGCCAGCCCAACACCAAAGCTTGAGGTATCCCACGGACGTGGTGCCAAATCTTGGACGCCGGCGAGCCCACAAATCTCCGCAAATTCGATTACTGCGGTCGCGCCTTGCAGGGCAATTCTAGATTTATTGGCGCGCATCAATGCATCAACTGTGCTT
>CAFBPJ010000027.1_pt1 | contig 10392 bp, 7 predicted proteins | sample 7269691 | NCBI WGS metagenome assembly CAFBPJ01 (sample SAMEA6814141, study PRJEB35770) | uncultured Actinomycetes bacterium | biome: Freshwater; feature: Freshwater reservoir; material: water | place: Czech Republic | collected 2017-06-27 | depth 30m m | reverse complement strand
GCCATTGAAAGACCAGGCGCCCTCATCTGGAGCATCGAATCCGGTTAGCAGGTTGAAGAATGTGGTCTTACCCGCGCCGTTGGGGCCAATGAGTGCGGTAATTGACCCGCGCTGGATCTCGACGTGGGCAACATCAACGGCTGAAAGCCCGCCAAAACGGCGCACGATTGAACTTGCAACCAAAATGGGATCAGGCTTAGGTGCGCCAGGTACTCGTGGCACCGTGGCGAGCGCCGATTGCGCCTCTAGGGCACGTTGGCCGTTAGCGGGCATCAAGGGCCAACTCTCTTTTATCGCCGAAAATGCCTTGCGGTCTGAAAATCATCAGACCCATGAGGCCAAGGCCAACGAGGATGAATCGGATCGGGCCAACGTCGGTCGGCAGTAAGAACGTTATCCAGCCGGCTTCGATCATCTGGTTCAAGAATTCGCCAACGAATACCAGCAAGAACCAGAAAATAATTGCGCCCACGATCGGACCGAAAACCCGTGCAGCGCCACCGAGCAACAAAATGGTGTAGGAGAAGAACGTTACATCCGGTACGAAGTTATCGGGCTGTACCGATTGCTTCGCTACGGCCCAAACTATGCCGCCTACCGTGCCGAGGAGGCCGCCCAAAATAAGTGCCTGCATCTTGTATACGTAGGCGTTCTTACCTAGCGATACCACCGCATTTTCGTCTTCGCGGATACCCTTCACGACCCGGCCCCAGGGGCTACGAACTAGCAGCCAAGTAGCAAGCGTAAAAATCGCGATAAGGGTCCAGCCGACTGTTACGACCCAAAGATCTTGCCGGGTCCAAGTCAAAAATGGAAGGTCGATATCAGCATGGAATGGATTTAGGTCATGGAAGGCCTGACCCATTTTGCCGTTGATCCCGTTCGCGCCACCGAAAGTATCGCGGAGGGCGATTGAGCGTACGAGTAGTCGGATTATCTCACTAGTTGCGATAGTGACGATTGCCAAATAGTCGGCTCGTAGCCTCAGGGTAGGAATACCCAGAACCAGGGCCAATGCCACTGAAGCCAATAGCCCGATGGGAATCGCAGCCCAAAGACTCGCGCCGAAACTGATCACGACTACACCGATGGAGTAGGCGCCGATTGCCGCGAAGGCCACCTGCCCGAAGTTTAGGAGGCCGGTATAGCCGAACTGGAGGTTTAGGCCCATGGCGGCCAGGCAGTAAATAATGGCTGTTACACCCAAAGCTTGGGTGATGGATTGGCCTAAGACGAATGAGAAATCCATGTGTTAGCCCACCCGCTCTCGTCGCCCAAGAATGCCCTGTGGTCGTACCAGCAAAATAATGATCATCAAGAACAGGGCACCGACGGTCTTCATTTCGGTGGGGATAAACAAGGTGGACAATTGCACGAACATTCCGACTACGAGTGCGCCAACAATGGCGCCGTAGATGGTGCCAAGCCCGCCGAGGGTTACCGCCGCGAACATCACTAAAAGCAGGCGTTGGCCCATATTCCAGGTGACATCTTGGGTTGATCCGAGATAAATCCCAGCGAATGCTGCGAGCCCAGCACCAAGAATCCAGACGACGGAAATGACTCGCTCAACGTCAATACCGGTGGCAGACGCCAGCGCTGGATTATCAGAAACAGCTCTTGTTGCCTTACCAATACGAGATCGTTGCAGCCAAAAAACCGTGGCAGCTATGGCGATCGCGGCCAAAATAGCAAAAACTATCGACTTAGGGGTGATACTCACCGGGCCAAACTCCAAGCCAGATTGGCCGGCGAACTGCTGATAGCTACGGGGGGAGCCACCGAAGAAGAGCAGCAGGGTGTAGCGAATCGTTATCGCCAGGCCGATAGTCACGACCATGCTCGCAATTAGGCCCGTCTTGCGCCGGCGCAGCGGCTTCCAGAGGATCCTATTTTGACCCCACCCCCAAAGAATTGCACTGAGCGCGACCGCAATCGGGGCGGCGATTATCAGGTTCAAACCTAGTTCGTTCAGTACAACCGCGGTGAAAGCACCCAAGGTCAGGAGCTCGCCGTGGGAAAAGTTTGTTAATCCGGTGGTACCGAAGATCAAGTTCAGCCCGACCGCACCTAGGGCAATCAAAATCCCAAAGAACAGGCCGTCAACGAGTAATTGGGAGATCCGCGCCCAGGTGAATGAGCTCGTTGTAGCTGTACCCCCATCGGCTCCGCTCGCGAAAGTGAAGAGTACTTTCTTTTCGCCACCCAGTACTAAAATCGATCTGTCTTGATCCGCTGCCTTACTAAAAGTGATGCCGGTGGGCAAGGTGGCCGCATCAACTGTTAACTGATATGTACCGCCCTTTGGGACTTCAATGCGGAAAGCACCGTCGGACCCCGAAACGACCGTCTCGGTAAAACCTTCAGCCGCCGCGGTAAGGGAGACATTTACGAGCGCGGAACCATCAGGGCCTTTAAGGGTACCCACAATTGCAGTGCCAGCGGCCGCGGCCGAAGGCGCAAAGGCCATCAGCAAGCAGGCCGCGATGGCGGTAAGAAGGGCCCCGATGCAGAACCGCGGCCTGATCCCGATACGGATGCGGAACCCCCTCGAATTTAGCTGTTGAGCGTCCGGAGCATAACCCGATTGGCTCGCCTTGGGTGGGCTAACCACCGGATAATTTTCGAATAAGGCAAGTTAACCGTGCGGTGCACAGCAGGTGGCCTCCATCATCAGTGATGGTGATGCTGTAGGTCGCCACGGTCTGGCCCTCATGAAGGGGAGTAGCGACACCGGTCACCAGGCCACTTCGCGCCCCACGGTGGTGGGTGCACGAAAGATCGACGCCGACCACCATGCGACCGGGGCCGGCGTGGATTCCGCCGGCGATAGACCCCAAACTCTCGGCCAGCACCGCGTTGGCTCCACCATGTAAGAGGCCATAAGGCTGGGTGTTGCCCTCAACGGGCATGGTAGCGACCACACGCCCCGGTCCCGCCTCGGTCACGACAATCTGCATTCGCTCGGCCAGCGCCCCGGCCCCGGCACCAGCCAACTCGCGCAGAAGTGCCGCGTGGCCCTCGGCAGATTGGCTCATGAGCAGACTCTAGGGCCATTTCACCGGCGACGTCAGATCGGATGACTGATCGCCTTTAGGATCAACAGGTGTCCCATATCCGGCTGTTGCTACTTGATGGCCACTCACTTGCGTATCGAGCCTTTTATGCCCTCCCCGTTGAGAATTTTTCAACTTCTACCGGGCAACCCACCAATGCTGTTTACGGGTTTACTTCCATGCTGATCAACGTGCTGCGCGATGAGCAGCCAACACATGTGGCGGTCGCCTTTGATGTTTCTCGCCAGACTTTCCGAACGGAGAAATTCCCGGCCTATAAGGCGAATCGCGCAAGCTCTCCTGTGGAGTTCAAAGGCCAGGTAGACCTAATCCAAGAGGTTGTTCGGGCGATGGGCATCCCGGTGGTTCTGTGTGATGGCTACGAAGCCGACGATGTCATTGCGACAATAACCGGTCGGGCCTTGGCCAGCGGTGGTGAAGTCCTTATCGTGACCGGGGATCGTGATGCCTTCCAATTGGTCACCGAGCAGGTCACGGTGCTGTATCCAAAAAAAGGTGTTTCGGATCTTGCGCGCATGACACCGAGTGCAGTGCAGGAGAAATACGGGCTGAGCCCGACGCAATACCCAGATTTTGCGGCGCTTCGGGGTGACCCGAGTGACAATCTGCCGGGCATTCCTGGAGTCGGTGAGAAAACTGCCGCCAAATGGATAAACGAATACGGCTCACTTACTCAGCTGATAGATCGGGTCACCGAGGTATCCGGCAAGGTGGGTGATGCACTCCGCACCGCCTTGCCGCAGGTCATCGTCAACCGTGACCTGACCGCACTGCGTACTGATGTGCCAATTGACCTAGCAATCACCGACTGCGAATTGCGGCCTTGGGATGAAGCGGGCGTTGAGCAGGTGTTCGAGGCTTTGCAATTTCGAACCCTTCGAGATCGATTATTTGCCGGGCGTCCTAAAGCAACTAACGACACCGGGAATCAGGTGATCGGTGGTGCAGTGAGGGCCGAGGCTAAGGCCATTAGTACCGACGAAGTTGCCGGATCGGCCGCGAAGGAATGGTTGGCTGGGTTGCGCCCACCGTGTTCAGTCTCCTTTGCTGGGGTCTGGGGGCGGGGGGTTGGGGTATTGGATGCTGTCGGCATTGTCGATTCGCTCGGCACGGCGGCGATCATCGACGTCGCTGATCCTGCGGCCAAGAGCGCGGTCCTTGATTGGTTAGCGGATCCGGCTATTTCAAAGTGGACCCACGATGCGAAAGGGCCTGCGCTAGCGCTAGCCAGCGCAGGTTCGACCATTGAAGGTTTGGCATTTGACACGGCGCTGGCCGCCTACATAGTTGCGCCCGGCCAGCGCTCAATGCTCCTGGCTGATCTGGCACAGCGGTTGCTCGGCCGTGAGTTGCTAACCGAAACCACGAGTGACCAATTGAATTTTGACGATGCACAATCACATGCGGGGCTTGCCGATCAAGCGGCCGTGATCGGTGAATTGACGCTCGCGTTAACGAAGACCCTTGAAGATGAGGATGCGCTGAAAGTTCTAGCGGAGATTGAGTTGCCGCTGGTCGATGTGCTTGCTCGAATGGAGCACGCCGGTATCGCGGTAGATACAGCTGAGTTGCAAAGCCTCTCATCGGAATTTGGCGCGACAATGCATGAAGCGGAAGCGCGCGCCTATGAAATCGTTGGGCGTCCGTTTAATCTGGGCTCACCGAAGCAACTGCAAGAGGTTCTTTTTGTTGACCGAAACCTACCGAAAACGAAGAAGATCAAGACCGGCTACACGACCGATGCCGAGGCGTTGCAAGGACTTTATGCCCAAACGAGTGATCCCTTGATCGAACAGCTCCTTAATTGGCGTGATAGATCAAAGCTGCGGCAAACCGTGGATGGGCTGTTACCTCTAGCTGATGCCGAACACAGAATTCACACTACTTTCAATCAGACCACGACTTCAACCGGCCGGTTATCGAGCACCGACCCAAACTTGCAGAACATCCCGATTCGGACCGAAGCGGGGCGCAGGATTCGTGAGTGTTTCGTCGTCGGAGCAGGCTACGAAGGCTTAATGACGGCTGACTACAGCCAAATCGAAATGCGAATCATGGCTCATGCATCCGAAGACGCCGGGCTCATTGACGCATTCATCAGCGGTGAGGACCTGCATACCACCGTAGCCAGTCGGGTCTTTGGGGTCTCGCGCGATGCCGTTGACCCTGAAATGCGAAGACGCACCAAAGCAATGTCATATGGACTGGCATACGGGCTATCGGCCTTTGGGCTAGCCCAGCAGCTAGGTATCGGCCCACAGGAGGCCGGTGCACTAATGAATGAATACTTCAAACGTTTTGGTGGAGTTCGCGACTACCTTGCTGCTGTAGTTGAAGATGCAAGGCAGACGGGCTACACCCAAACCATGTTTGGGCGCCGGCGCTACCTGCCCGATCTAAATAGCGATAATCGGCAGCGACGCGAAATGGCTGAGCGCATGGCATTGAACGCTCCTATACAAGGAACAGCTGCGGATATCGTCAAACTGGCAATGCTTAGTGTTGATGACGCGCTTAAATCTGAAAAAATGCAAAGCCGGATGCTGCTCCAAGTGCACGACGAACTGGTTCTTGAAGTATTCCCTGGTGAACGTGTCAGGCTAGAAGCTCTGCTGCGTGAAGCCATGGCTGGAGCTGCGGTATTAGCGGTGCCGTTGGACGTCTCAATTGGGTTCGGGTCATCGTGGGATGCCGCGGCGCACTGATCTGTCGCCACTTGACCTCTGGATTGCACCATTTATGTAGTCAGTCACCCCTATAGCCCCGACAACCGCCCCGTTGGGCACGTTAGTACCGCGGTGGCGTATCCTTTGCGGGTTACGCACAGGGCGGGGCCCCAGACCTAGTGGGTCAAGCAAGTTCTTAGGTTCAAGTCCAAGAGGGCCGGGCCAAGGCACCGGTGCGCAGCACCATCGGATTCAGTTCCCTGCATCCCTATCCACCGGAGCCTTTTACTCCATGACATCCACCTCAATATCAACAAGTCCCCAGGTTGCAATCAATGACATCGGCTCGGCTGAGGATTTCCTCGCCGCCATCGATCTGACTATCAAGTACTTCAATGACGGTGACATCGTCGAAGGTACGGTCGTAAAAGTTGATCGCGATGAAGTACTACTCGATATCGGCTACAAGACCGAGGGAGTTATCCCCTCCCGTGAGCTCTCCATCAAGCATGACGTTGATCCCGGCCAGGTAGTTTCCGTGGGCGACCACGTTGAAGCCCTCGTCTTGCAAAAGGAAGATAAAGAAGGTCGACTTATTTTGTCTAAGAAGCGCGCACAGTACGAGCGCGCCTGGGGCACGATCGAAAAGATTAAAGAAGAAGATGGTGTCGTTGAAGGCCTGGTCATTGAAGTAGTCAAGGGTGGATTGATCGTTGACATCGGGCTTCGGGGCTTCCTGCCAGCTTCCCTCGTTGAAATGCGTCGAGTCCGCGACCTGCTGCCTTATGTCGGCAAAACTCTTGAAGCGAAAATCATTGAACTTGATAAGAATCGCAACAACGTGGTGCTGTCCCGCCGCGCTTGGCTTGAGCAGACTCAAAGTGAGACCCGCCAAACCTTCTTGACCCAGTTGCAAAAGGGTCAGATCCGAAGCGGCGTGGTCTCGTCCATCGTCAACTTTGGTGCTTTCGTTGACCTAGGTGGCGTTGACGGTCTAGTGCACGTGTCTGAGCTCTCTTGGAAGCATATTGATCATCCGGGCGAGGTAGTCGAGGTTGGCCAAGAAGTAACCGTTGAGGTACTCGAGGTCGATATGGATCGCGAGCGCGTTTCGCTGTCCTTGAAGGCAACCCAAGAAGATCCTTGGCAGCACTTTGCACGCACCCACACCATCGGGCAGGTGGCCCCTGGCAAGGTAACGAAGTTGGTGCCATTCGGTGCATTTGTTCGGGTCGAAGAAGGCATCGAAGGGTTGGTGCATATCTCCGAGTTGGCCGAGCGTCACATCGAAATGCCAGAGCAGATCGTCCAGGTTGGCGATGACATCTACGTCAAGGTCATCGACATTGACCTCGAGCGTCGTCGCATCTCGTTGTCACTCAAGCAGGCTAATGACTCAAGTGATGGTGTTGCGGTTGAAGAATTTGATCCGTATTTGTACGGAATGGCGCCAGCCTTCGATGAGTCGGGTGCATACATCGGCCCAGATGGCTTCGATCCTGAGACCGGTGAGTGGAAAGCGGGCTTTGAAACTCAACGCACTGATTGGGAGAAGGAGTACTCAGATGCCCATCAGCGTTGGGAGGCTCACCGTAAGCAGATTGACGAAGCACGGGTTGCTGACCAAGCTGCGGTAATCGAATCTGGCGAAGGGGCATCTTCTTACTCCACTGAGTCCAGTGCCGAAGAAGGCGCATTCGCCTCGGATGAGGCCCTGCAGGCACTTCGTGACAAGCTGACCGGGGAGTAGTCGTTTCGTTTTCGCGGTAGTAAGCGTGGCTCGCCTAGGCTGGGTGCATGAAGCGCATCGGGCTCACGGGCGGGATCGGATCTGGTAAGTCGACGGTGGCGTCGTTGCTCCTAGAGCACGGCGCCATTGTCATTGACGCTGATGCGATTGCCCGTGAACTCGTTGAGCCAGGCCAACCCGCTCTCGCAGCCCTAGTGGCCGAGTTCGGACCAGGCATCTTGACCCCGGTTGGCACGCTCAGTCGCGGTGAATTGGCAAAGCTGGCTTTTAGTGATCCTGAAGCCACTAAGCGCCTGAACTCGATCATGCACCCGTTGATCGGTGCGGAGTCGGCCAGGCTCATACAGGCCGCCCCTGAGTCTGCCGTGGTTGTCTATGACATGCCGCTTCTGGTCGAAACAAACCAACGCGACCTTGTGGACCTTGTTGTCGTTGTCGACGTCCCCGAGCAAGTGCAAATTGAGCGTGCCGTGTCTCTGCGTGGCTTGGAACAAGAGGATGTCGAGCGTCGGATGCGGGCGCAAGTATCACGCGATGAGCGCTTGGCTATTGCCGATTACGTTATTGATAACAGCGGATCAGCTGAAGAACTCAAGGCCAGCGTGGCTGGCCTATGGGCGGATCTCAAGTTGCGGTAAAGGCGCTCGTCAGGGGCCGGGTAGGTTTGGGTCATGACCCGGCCGGTGACTGATCTACAGCGACGGGTCGCCCCATTCGAGGTAATCGCCCCTTTTCAGCCGTCAGGTGATCAGCCGAGCGCGATAGCTGACCTAACCAAGCGGATCTTGGCCGGTGAGCGTGACAATGTGCTGCTGGGGGCAACCGGTACCGGCAAAAGCGCGACGACCGCATGGCTGGTTGAGGCCCTCCAGCGCCCAGCTTTGGTGATGGCTCCAAATAAGACCCTGGCAGCCCAATTGGCAACTGAGTTTCGTGAGTTATTGCCGAATAATGCGGTTGAGTATTTCGTCTCCTATTACGACTACTACCAACCTGAGGCATACCTGCCGCAAAGTGACACCTTTATTGAAAAGGACTCTTCCCTGAATGAAGAAGTCCAACGGCTCCGACATTCGGCCACGAATAGCCTGTTAACGCGACGTGATGTTTTGGTTGTGGCAACGGTATCGGCAATTTACGGTCTCGGAACGCCGCAGGAGTACGTCGATCGTATGGTGAGGTTACGAGTCGGCGAAACCATGGAGCGCGACAAATTGCTACGCGCTTTTGTTGATATTCAATATACGCGAAATGACATCGCATTTCAGCGAGGAACATTTAGGGTCCGTGGCGACACGGTTGAGGTTTACCCAGTTTATGAAGAGCACCCTGTGCGCATCGAGATGTTTGGCGATGAGGTCGAGCGGTTGATGTCTTTACATCCGGTTACGGGTGAAATCCTCACAGAGGACCAAGAGATCTATATATTCCCAGCAACTCACTACGTGGCTGGCCCTGAACGGATGGATCGGGCAATTGCTGGCATTGAAGCTGAATTAGAGCAGCGATTGGCTGAATTCGAAGGCCAAGGAAAGCTCCTCGAGGCGCAGCGGCTCCGAATGCGAACCACCTATGACATCGAAATGATGCGCCAGGTTGGTAGTTGTTCGGGTATTGAGAACTACTCACGTCATATCGATGGTCGCGAACCTGGTAGTCCACCTAATTGCCTGATCGACTATTTTCCTGATGATTTTCTGATGGTAATAGATGAGTCGCACGTGACAGTGCCACAAATAGGCGCCATGTATGAGGGCGACATGAGCCGTAAACGCACCTTGGTAGAACATGGGTTCAGGCTGCCAAGTGCCATGGATAACCGCCCACTTCGCTTTGCCGAGTTCTCCGAGCGCATTGGCCAGACGGTATACCTGTCGGCGACCCCCGGGTCCTATGAACTTGGCAAAGTCGAAGGCGACGTGGTGCAGCAAGTTATTAGACCAACCGGATTAGTTGACCCTGAGGTCGTCGTCAAGCCGACCCAAGGGCAGATTGATGATCTGATGGATGAAATTAGGCAGCGCGCCCTTCGAAGTGAACGGGTGCTGGTTACCACCTTAACTAAGCGCATGGCGGAGGATCTAACTGATTACTTGCTCGAAAATGGGGTTCGGGTGCAATATCTTCACTCGGAGGTTGACACGTTGCGCCGAGTAGAACTACTGAGAGAGTTAAGGCTTGGTGTATTCGATGTACTGGTGGGCATTAACCTCTTGCGGGAGGGCCTTGATCTGCCAGAAGTTTCACTTGTTGCCATCCTAGATGCCGACAAGGAGGGTTTTTTGAGGTCTGAGACGTCATTGATTCAAACAATTGGGCGAGCCGCCCGAAATGTGTCGGGTCAGGTACACATGTACGCGGATAAAATCACTCCTTCTATGCGAAAAGCGATTGATGAGACCAATCGTCGACGGGCAATTCAAGTTGCCTTCAATGAGTCACATGGTGTTGATCCGCAGCCGCTTCGAAAGAAGATTGCTGATATCACCGATCTTTTGGCAAGGGAGGATGCAGATACTGCGGCACTCATGCAAGAATCAAGTAGCAAACGCAAGGGCTCTCGGCTGGCAGGTGCACCTGAGACCGAATTGGTTTCACTGATCGACGACCTAACCAAACAGATGCATCAGGCTGCAGCCGATTTGCATTTCGAACTAGCCGCTCGCTTGCGGGATGAAGTTGGCGATCTAAAGCGTGAGTTACGCGGAATGCGAGATGCTACCTGATGGATGTCTCATTGTGGCTATGGGCTGTTACCGTAGTTGGGCTTATCGGAGTAATAGCAGTCGACCTAATAGTTGTTGATCGGCGCCCTCACCACTTTAGTTCGAAAGACGCAGCACGCTGGGTAATTTTCTATATCTCCTTGGCAATCCTTTTTGCGATCTTCGTAGGGGTC
>CAFBPJ010000026.1_pt1 | contig 10456 bp, 20 predicted proteins | sample 7269691 | NCBI WGS metagenome assembly CAFBPJ01 (sample SAMEA6814141, study PRJEB35770) | uncultured Actinomycetes bacterium | biome: Freshwater; feature: Freshwater reservoir; material: water | place: Czech Republic | collected 2017-06-27 | depth 30m m | reverse complement strand
GTGGATCCTTCAACCTGCTGAAACCGTCAAAAAACGGGCCAAGAGTGACGGTTCGAGCAGGTTCAAGCCCTACACGTGACGGTTCGAGCAGGTTTAGGCCCCCTAATTCTTTGGACACCACAAAAATTAGATTGTTTTCACACCCATCACGTGTTTTGATATTGATTCAACAATTATCTGTCCGCCAAATATTAGGGAGAATTTGATGCCGAGTAGTGACATCGCGGCACCAGCAAGTTCAGCGCCCACCGATCGGCTCACACTTGGTGTTAGTTGGGTGCGCCCGGGTGTGGCCGGTATCGGCGGCACCCTAAACCCCTCTACCACCATGGGCGGGTGCTGGTGCTGTATCTGCTTTGAGGGCCATGAAGATTAGTACCCTGCCTCGCCACTAGGTGGGGTGTTTAAAGCTCGTTCCTGACGGCTGCAGGTTTGGGGCCAGCTGACGACGGTAGCAAACCTGGCCGGGCATTAAGTGTTAGGCGTTTCGCTATTGCATTTTAGTTTATTTGGTGTTCCCATTGGGGGGTGGCGAATCTGCGGCCCGCTACCCCTTCGGAAAGGACATTTAAAATGCCTAGTGTGGAAGTTAGTGCCCCGGCTATTTCACCGGCCTGTGATCGGTTGGTTCTTGGTGTTGGTTGGGTGCGCCCCGGTGCGGCCGGTATCGGTGGCACTCTAAACCCCAGCGCCTGGATCTTGGGAGGGTGTTCCTATGGGGGCTGTGAGGGAAATGAAGATTAGTTAAAGCTCTGGGAGCTAATGCTCGGTTGAGTGGTGCGTTGTTTTAAGAAAAACTGCGATTTTCTTGTAACAACTCATCGCTCAACGAGAGAAAAACAACAACGAGTGAAATGGAGATCAAATGTCGAGGAGTGAAGTTAGTGCCCCTGTTAGTTCACCGGCTAGTGATCGTTTGGCCCTTGGTGTTGGTTGGGCGCGGCCCGTTGCGGGCAGTATCGGCGACACCCTAAACCCGTCCACCCCACCCTTCGGCAAGGGAGCGGGGAGCTACTGCTTTGAGGGTAGCGAGGAGTAGGACCCTTCGCTACCACTAGGTGGAGTGTTTAAACCACGTAACTGGCCCTTGACCGCACTCGATTGGGGGCCAGTTTCTTGTTTAAGGGTGGCGGAAAGATCCAGTAAACCCTGTGTGTTTGACAGTTTGTGACGTACAGTTGAATTAGGTGCCGGTTTGGGTGCCGGTCCGTTAAAGAATGGGAGCACCAGATGCCAAATGTTGATATTGCTACCCCAGCAAGTTCAGCGCCAACTGATCGGCTCACACTCGGTGTTGGCCCGGTACGCCCCGGTGTGGCCGGTATCGGCGGCACCCTAAACCCCTCTAACGGCCATGCCTTTAATGTGTGTAATTGCTTTGAGGGTAATGAAGATTAGTACCATTCCCCACCACTAGGTGGGGTGTTGAAACTCGGATACCGACCAAAACACAGGAGAGATAATGTCGAAGAGTGAAGTCAACGGACCAGTAAGTTCCGCGCCGATCAATCGGCTCGCACTTGGTGTTGGTTGGGTACGCCCTGGTGTGGCCGGTATCGGCGGCACCCTAAACCCCTCCCCGGCGGACTACGGCCGGGCCGGTATGTACTCTTTTGGTTGCTTTGAGGGTACTGAAGAGTAGCAACGCACAACTCAACTAAGAAGTTCACACTCAAATCGCTTTCAACGAAAAGGATGGAGCACTAAATGCCAAATTTTGATGTTGCTACCCCAGTGAGTTCCGCGCCAATTGATCGGCTCGCACTCGGTGTTGGTTGGGTGCGGCCTGGTGTGGCCGGTATCGGCGGCACCCTACCGGCACCCCTTAACTTTCGGAACAACCCGCCCTACTGTGGTTCTATATGCTTTGAGGGTAATGAAGAGTAGCACCGTTGCCTACTACTAGGTGGGGTGTTTAAACCCTGTTGCTGGCCCTTGACCGCTTGCGGTTGGGGGCCAGTTGTTTGGGGAATGGCTTCAGAAAGTTGCATGGAACCCTAGGCGAAGGACGATGTTTGACGTACCGTTAGCAGGTGCCTGTTTGGGTATTGAACCGTAAAGCTATAGGAGTATTTGATGCCAAGATTTGACGTTTCCGCACCTGTTAGTTCCGCGCCAACTGATCGGCTCGCACTCGGTGTTGGTTGGGTGCGCCCCGGTGTTGCCGGTATCGGCGGCACCCTAAACCCCTCCGGCACCCGCCCGGGGAATTGTTGGGGAATTGTTGGATGTTTTGAGGGTAATGAGGAGTAGCAACCCCGCCAGCTTCGTTGAGTGGTGAGTTGTTACAAGAAAAATTCAAACTTATTTGCAACACCTCACCACTCAACGAAGAAGTTCACACCTATCAACGAAGTAATAGATCCCAACGAGAAGATTGGAGCACTAGATGCCAAATAGTGATATTGCTACCCCAGTAAGTTCAGCGCCAACTGATCGGCTCGCACTTGGTGTTGGTTGGGTGCGGCCCGGTGCTGCCGGTATCGGCGGCACCCTAAACCCCTCATACGGTGATAAAGGTATAACCCCTGGCGGTGAGGGTGGCTATTGCTTTGAGGGTAATGAAGAGTAGCACCGATTCCTACCACTAGGTGTGGTGTTTAAATCCGGCTACCGACCTACAACACGGGAGAGAAAATGTCGAAGAGTGAAGTCAACGGACCAGTAAGTTCCGCGCCAACTGATCGGCTCGCACTTGGTGTTTGTTGGGTGCGCCCTGGTGTGGCCGGTATCGGCGGCACCCTAACCCCTTCCTTCCTAGGCGGGGGGAACAGCAGTTTATTGCTTTTTTGAAGGTACTGACGAGTAGTACTGTCCCCCACCGCTAAGTGGAGTGTCTAAACCACGTAACTGGCCCTTGACCGCACTCGGTTGGGGGCCAGTTGTCCGCGGTAGTGAACTCGAACACTCCACATCGCCACAGCGCGGGCCTCGGGCCACTGGTGGCGGGCGAATTAGGTGCAGTGCCGGGCACCTTGGTACGACACATTTGCACATTTCGCCAAAGCGACCTGGGGTAAAGGGCGGGTAGTAAAAATTTCCCAAGGGAGCAGGTGTGCGCCACGCTTGCCCTTCATTCAGACACCCTCACCGAACCCGGGCGATACGTTAAAGCAACACTGCGGGCGGACTACATCCAAGCAAATTCAAATAGATCGCGGTAAATCTTGCCTGCTGGTGTCAGCGGGTTCAACTAACTATGACTGAATTTTCGTAGGATGGTTGAGGTGAGTTGCCCGGTGACGAATTGTGGGAAGCGGCGCTCAAAGGCATCAGTGAAAAAAGGGAAGGTAAGAAATGCGAGTACCGCGCCAGCAGGCCCTTCTGGGGGCTTTTGTTGTTTCTGCTTTCGTACTTAGTGCGTGCAGCTTGGGATCCTTGGAGTCTGCAAGCCCAGCGGCAACCTCGCCAGCGGCAGTGTCCGCGGCCCCTGAGGCGGCTGCGGCAGCGGTAGAGATCGCTGGGGACTTCAAGATTGGTGATACCGGTCCCGGTGGTGGGCTCGTGTTCTATGACGCGGGCGCTGTCCAACCATGGGGGAGGTACCTGGAGGCTGCACCGGCGAAATGGTTACGGGGAGATGACACGAGCGACTTGTATTGTGACGAATTTGAAGAGGCTGTCGAATTGACGGTTGCGGAAGCCATCGAAGCGGGTGTGGCTGGTGCGGGGGAAAAAAGCGAGTTGCTAAATCACTGTTCAAGATTCGTCTTTGAAGGAGACGACCCCAAGCAGCAGTGGTGTGGCGGTCCGGAATTAAATAATTGGAATTGGGATGTTGCTGGGACGAAGGAAACGGTAGGGGCGGGTGCGGCGAACACTGAGTTGATAGCTGCTGCGTGCGGGGCGGGTGCGGCGAACGCAGCGCGCGCCTATGACGGTGGTGGTAAGACCGATTGGTTCTTGCCCTCCAAGGATGAGTTGAACGCTTTGTATGAGCAGCGAGACACAGTTGGTGGGTTTGGGGCCGATTTCTACTGGAGTTCCTCGCAGTACGATGCGATCAACGCGTGGAACCAGTACTTCCCCGCTGGGGATCAGTACAACTACAACGAGTTCACCGGCCGGGAAAATCCTCCGGCTTACGGTATCCGACCGGTCCGGGCCTTTTAACGATTCAATCATTCACCAATTGATTAATTTGTTCTTTGGTTTGTTGATACGCGCAGACGGCCGGCTCACATTCGAACGGCTGGCTCGGTGAGGTCACTGGATGGCTGGGTCGAAGAAGGTCTTGGGGAAGGGCTCGTTGGCGAGCGTGTAATGCCACCACTCCTCGGGAAGGTTCACGAAGCCCGCAGCCTCCATCATGGACACGAGCAATTGTCGGTTGGCCCGCTGCTCTGCCGTGATGTCTGGACTTGCAGTCGCCGCGAGGGGGTCGAAGCAGTCAAAGCCCGTGCCCATGTCGATGGAGGTATCGGCAAATCTCTCACCCACAGGTGCAGCGCAGTCGACGATGGGATCGCCCACGGCCCACTGCGGGCTTGCCGTCGACCCGAGGGGCACGAGAGTGACATCGACCGTCGACCCCCGGCTATGCCCGCTTTTCGCCGCGATCAGGCCCAGCGGAAATAGCTGGTCCTTCGCCAAGCGTGGATAGAACTCACCGCGCGTGACATCGTCACCGGGGTCTTTCGCCCATTCCACGAAGTCGTTGACGGCCCGTTGCGGGCGGTAACAGTCGTAGACCTTGAGCGAGTAGCCATTGGTCTTGACGGCGGCCTGCACTTCTGCCAGGGCCTGCGCCGCTTCAGTGGTGAGCCAGCACTGGGGAGCGTTGTACCCGGTGACGGGCCGACCCATGAAGTTGTGCTCTCCGTTATAGCGGATCTCCTGCACGATGTCGGGAGCAACTTCGGACAAACGGGTGAACCCTGCGGGCAGCTCGGCCGTCTGACTGGCACATGCGGTGAGGGCGAGTGTGGCGACTACTCCGAGTAGGGCCAAAATCATGGGTTGACTGCGCATAAGGCAATGTTAGGTTCAATGTGCTGGAACCGTCGACAGGCTCGTAGCTGTGAAGGGCAGTGCTGAATGCACTGCCCAAACAAACACCGGTAGGCCCCTTACTCGGCGAGACTTTACTGATGGGCCGTACGAGCGGTCAATTATGATTCGGGGGTGTCCGTTCTGCGAAAGACGTTGGTTGTTGCTGTGGCCATCATTGCGGCGGGCGCTTTGATGATCGTTTCTTTCCTTGCATTTAGCACCTGGAAATCTAACGTCCACCAATCGAACTTGGCCGCGTTTTACGCCACACCTGAAGACTTCAGTCAAATCCCTGGCACGCTCCTTCGATGGGAACCACTCGGTGTTGATGTCGCCGATGCCAAGGCGTATCGATTGCTCTATGTGACTGAAGACCAACAGGGTAAACCCGCGGTGGCCGCGGGCATGGCATTTATTCCCGACAAGGAGCCCGATACTCCTCGACCCATGGTCGCATATCTTGAGGGAACCACAGGTCAAGGTGATGCCTGCGCACCGTCGCGCTCACCTGATCCGCTCCACAGGGTGCAGAATTTCCTTCCTGAGGCAATGGCCCAAGGCTGGGCCGTGGTCGCTCCCGACGAATACGGTGTGGGAACGCAGGGGGTTCAGCTGTATCTGATCAAGGAACAAGAAGTTCGCGACACCGTCAACAGCATCCGCGCCCTTAGATCTCTTCCTGATGCCTTGACGGGCAATGACTTTGCGGTTTATGGGTATTCCCAAGGTGGGCACTCCGCATTATGGACGGGCCACCTCAGCAAGCAGTTCGCTCCCGAGCTAGACCTCGTGGGAGTTGCCGCCGTAGCTCCCGCTGCAGACTTGGCGTCAATCATTGATCGTCAATGGGATTCGGTCGTGGGCTGGGGCATCGGAGCGGATGTCACACGTTCCTGGTCAATTGCGTATCCGGATCTCCCGGTCGATCCTTTTCTCACTGACGCGGCGCGAGACAACTTCGAGCGAATAGCCGAAAGTTGCACCTTCGGCTCTTTCATCGAAGGCACGGTCCGCCACGACATATTCAGGCAAGATTTTTTCGCCGACAACCCAGCGGAAAATCCAATGTGGGCGCAAGCTCTAATGGAGCAGACACCACCGCCGTATTCGGCAGCGGTGCCGATCATGCTCGTTCAAGGGACGGCTGATCAAATAGTTCTAGCCGGCCCCAATGCCAACCTGCAGGAATCATGGTGCGCTGCCGGTTCCACCATCAATGCCCTATGGCTTGAGGGGGTGGATCACATTAATGTCGCTGCCCTGGCTGGGCCCGCCGTGACAGGGTGGATTGTGGATCGATTTGCCGGGCTAACCGCGCCAAATACCTGCAGTGTCCCGCCGCCTTGGAGTTTGATAACTGTGGAGTGAGCTCAAACATCAGGTTAGCGATTAGCCGGGCGGGGGAGGCGCCAGCAAGGAGAACGCGCTATCCGGCCCACAAACGTTGTCTATGCCACACTCTTGACATGAAAGGCTATGAATGAATCGAGATACGACTCCATACGCGGATCTGTGAATTATAGTGAGGTGCGTTGCGTCGAAGTCGCAGTTATTGGCGCAGGCATAAGTGGACTTGCAGTTGCCGACCAATTGATCCGTGCAGGCCTCTCAGTCTGTGTGCTGGAAGCGCGTGCTCGCGTAGGCGGGCGACTACTTGGCTCCCCCTTTGATCTAGGCGCCTCGTGGTTTTGGCCCGGGGAGCATCGCGTTATGGCGCTGACCCAGCGGCTCGCAATCGAAACATTTGAGCAGTATCGAATCGGTGACGCACTTATTGACGACATCGCCGGCTTGCAGCGTTACCCTGGTAATCCGATTGATGTTCCTTCGTATCGGATCGCCGGTGGTACGTCTGCGTTGGCGGCTGCCCTCACCGCAGATTTACCTTCCGGAACCCTTCATCTAAAGCAACCGGTGCATGAGATAACTTCCGAGCTCCACATTGCTGCTCGCGAGCACCGTTGGCAAGCGCATCATGTAGTTATTGCGCTACCACCCTCATTAGCTGTTAACGCAATAAAGCTGCCGCCTGAACTCCCAGAGGAACTGACTGATGTTGCTGCGCGGACTCCAGTGTGGATGGGAGATTCGGTTAAAGTTGTCGCGCACTTTAAGGAGCCGTTCTGGCGCCGCGATGGATTAGCTGGCGCTGCCATAAGCAGGCGCGGTCCACTCGCTGAATTGCATGACATGTCGGGTCCAGGCGGCGAGCCTGCCGCTTTGTTCGGCTTCGTGCGTGCTGCATCCATGCATGACGACATCGAATTTGAGATTCGCGAACAACTTATTCGAATGTTCGGAACGAGGGCATCGGAACCAATTGATGTCCTAATCCAGGATTGGAGCAGGGAGCAGTGGACCGTGCCACCTGGCACCTATGGCCTCCCTGATTACGCAAAGTTCGGCCACTCGATTTATCAGCAACCCGCGTTGGCAGGTCGACTGCACTGGTCCTCTACTGAGACAGCACCAACCTATGCCGGCCACATTGAAGGAGCCCTAGCAGCGGCTGAGCGAACCGTGACTTCGATATTGGGCAGTTGCGTCGTCAAGAATTAGGCGAGCATTCGCCATGATTGCACTGAATGCCTGCGATGACTGCGAACTCGGCGCCGAAGTCGCACCTTTGCGCTACGGCGTTGGCGTGCCCGGGGCGACTTCCTTGTTGCATTGCGACTGGAGTACCTCCACAAGTTTCGTTGAGTGGTGAGTTGTGATCAGAAAAAATTCAAACATAGGTGTATCAACTCGTCACTCAACGAAGAAGTTCACACCTGTTGAATCACCTGTTAGTTCAGCGCCAACTGATCGGCTCGCACTCGATGTTGGTTGGGTGCGCCCAGATGTGGCCGGTATCGGCGGCACCCTAAACCCCTCCACCTGTTTCATGAGTTTGTGCTTTGACGGTAATGAAGAGTGACACTCTTTCCCACCCCTAGGGGGGGTAATCCCTGTTGCTGGCCCCTGACCGCTTGTGGTTGGGGGCCATTTGTTTCGGGAATGGCTTCAGAAAGTTGCATGAAACCCTAGGCGAAAGGCAATGTTTGACGTACCGTTAGTAGGTGCCTGTTTGGGTATTGACCCGGAAAGCGATAGGAGTATTAGATGCCAAGTTTTGACGTTTCCGCACCTGTTAGTTCCGCGCCAACTGATCGGCTCGCACTCGGTGTTGGTTGGGTGCGCCCAGATGTGGCCGGTATCGGCGGCACCTTAAACCCCTCATCCGGTACCCGTCATGTGGCGTGGGAACTGCTTTACTGCTTCGAGGGCAATGAAGAGTAGCACCATTCACCGCCACTAGGTGGGGTGTTTAAATCCGGCTACCGACCTACAACACGGGAGAGAAAATGCCGAAGAGTGAAGTCAACGGACCAGTAAGTTCAGCGCCAACCGATCGGCTCGCACTCGGTGTTGGTTGGGTACGGCCCGGTGTGGCCGGTATCGGCGGCACCCTAAACCCCTCTATTTTTACACCCTGCGGGTTCCTTGGGTTGTGCTTTGAGGGTAATGAAGAGTAGCACCGTTGCCTACCACTAGGTGGGGTGTTTAAACCCTGTTGCTGGCGGAATGGGGGCAGCACTTGTACCATCATCTTGCCTGAATGTTTTCAAAATGCACCAAGGCGATTTTTGTGTTTCCATGCTTACACGGGGTGACCTTCGCCTCGCTGACACATATACAAGAGATAGGGATGTAGATCTCATGCCAAATATTGACGTGAATTCACCAGTTAGTTCAGTGCCAACCGATCGGCTGGCACTCGGTGGTGGTTGGGTGCGTCCGGGTTTGGCCGGTATCGGCGGCTCACTAAACCCCTCGCCGGCGTCGGCACAAATTCCCGGATACTGCTTTGAGGGTAGTGAAGAGTAGAACTCGTACCCGCCAATAGGTGGGGTGTTTAACCCCGGTTGCTGACCCCTGACCGCTCTTGGTTGGGGGCAAGTTGCTTGTGAAATTGGTTCAGAAAGTTTTGTTGAAACGTGGGCGAGTGATGGTTTTTGACGTCTCGTGCAAGTAAGTGCCCGATTGGGTACTGGCCCGTGGAATGATTGGAGCACAACATGCCCGGTACCGAAGTTAATTCGCCAGTTAGTTCAGCGCCAACCGATCGGCTCGCACTCGGTATCAGTTTGGTTCGCCCGGGGGTGGCCGGCATCGACGCAGCCCTTAACCCCTCTTCGATATCTGAAGGGTATTCGACTTGCTTTGAAGGAAATTAAGAGGAGAAATCTTCTCCGCCTCTAGCTTCCGTGTTTGAAGTTTGTTGCTGGCCTCTGACCGCTCTTGGTTGGGGGCCAGTTGTTTGTTCAGCCGTTGTAGAAAGTTTCTTCAATCCCTAGGTGTTTGACGCTATGTGACGTATCGTTTAATTAGTTACCCGTTTGGGCATTGACCCGTCCGACGATTAAGGAGAATGAGATGCCCAGTATTGATGTTGTTAACCCAGTTAGTTCAGCGCCAACTGATCGGCTCGCACTCGGTGTTGGTTGGGTGCGCCCCGGGGCCGGTGCTATTGACGGCGGCCTAAACCCCTCCTTGCCGGGGCTCCTTACGGCTTTCACCGGTTTCCGGTTTACTTGTGCTTGGTGCTTTGAGGGCCATGAAGAGTAGCACCGTTGGCCTACCACTAGGTGGGGTGTTTAAACCCTGTTGCTGGCCCCTGACCGCTGTTGGTCGGGGGCCAGCTGTTTGCGGTAGTGAACTCGAACACTCCAGCGAAAGTGCCTGGCACCGTTACATGACGACAATGCTCGTCCGCCAATATACGTAGCCGCCGAGCCATGTCCAACCCCCGAAAATGAACCTGTGTCGCATCTAGCTTTCATCCACCACCTTGCGCTAACAAAGAAGATCGGTAAACCAAAAATGAAATGCATTACCTTCCCCGCGGCGCTAAAACTGCTTGCCGTGCGGTAGCCGGTCTCCTACCTGTGGGGATTTCGTGAGATAACCGTGCGCCCCAGGCCAAAATTTGCCGGGCGTGGCAAGTCCAGGATCGGGGTCAGGGCTTGGCCTTGAGGAGGAGCGGGGATTGCCCCCTAAATCTTGAACCACAGACCGCTTTTCCTTGCCTTTCCTGTAGGGCTGTGTTCTCATGGTGGGAAACTGAATATTCGTCAACCTAGTCAAGGAGGAACGCTGTGCCAAATATTGATATTGCTACCCCAGTGAGTTCGGCACCAACTGATCGGCTCGCACTCGGTGTTGGTTGGGTACGCCCCGGTGTGGCCGGTATCGGCGGAACCCTGAACCCCTCATTATGGCCAAGCATGTATAACGCACGTGATCTTTGCTTTGAGGGTAATGAAGAGTAGCAACTCACCGCTCAACGAAGGACCTCACACCTACCAAAGAAGTAGTAGAGCTCAACGAGAAGGACGGAGCACTAAATGCCAAGTACTGATATTGCTGCCCCAGTAAGTTCCGCGCCAACTGATCGGCTCGCACTCGGTGTTGGTTGGGT
>CAFBPJ010000025.1_pt1 | contig 10620 bp, 10 predicted proteins | sample 7269691 | NCBI WGS metagenome assembly CAFBPJ01 (sample SAMEA6814141, study PRJEB35770) | uncultured Actinomycetes bacterium | biome: Freshwater; feature: Freshwater reservoir; material: water | place: Czech Republic | collected 2017-06-27 | depth 30m m | reverse complement strand
TCATTCCCTTCCACTTTCACGCAGGTATGCCGGCGATAGAAACAAAAGTGGCTCAGGCCTATCGCCAGGACTCGGTCGCACTTGAAGAAGACCCATCGGGATGGAAAGGACTATTCCTGGCCTCGGCCTTCTTGTTGCAAGCTAAGCGGCCGAGGTAGCAGACTTCACTGGAGATCATGCTGGGCTTCTTAGCCACACGAATTAGGTCTGAGATACGACTCCCCGATAGTGCGATGCGCTGCCTTTGTTGTTTTACGCACGATTACCCGACTCGAACGGGTAGACCGTGAAGCCATCGCAGCGCATTACTGATCGGGTACGACAAGGCCGCCCGGCTAAGTACCGATCGTGCGCCGCTCCATCTTTGGAATCCCCGGAGTCGTGTCATTGATTGCCCAGCTGATGATCACATCGGGGGTGATTCGAAAGCGTTCACCTTCGTCATGACTTTCTACCGTGCAGGAGCCGATCACCTTTATCCCCCGCGGTGACCACGGATTCGTCGAGGCGAGGTCGTCAATCACGACCGTTGCACGAGGATTGGCTTTGACGTTGCCATAACGCACGGTCTTTCCTATGTCAAAGCCAGAGGTGAGGATGTCGTCACCATCGAGCTCGAAAACGACGGGCGCGACGTCCGGCCGCCCGGTGAGCGAAGCCGTCGCAAAGCGCATTAGCGGCTGGGAGTGCAGGTACTCGATCTCAGCAGGTGTAAAGGCACTCACTAGTCACTCCAGATGGGATATTCAAAGCCAGCAGCGCCGGCCTTCCAAGTGTAGTGGTCTATCTCCGGGTCAGGAGACCTGTCGCTTGACGAGGGCCGCGAAGACCCCACCCTTGGCGATCAGCTCGTCATATGTCCCGCTATCCACCGCGACACCGGCATCTATGACGATGATGCAATCGGCCGCACGGGCGAGAAGAATGCGCTGCGCTTGCCGCCCGAGATATTGCTCGGGTCAACGATCGCGTTCATTCCCATTGGCATATTGCTGAAGTGATCAGCGACGGACGTCTTTCCTGCAGCCTCCCAGGCGAGAACTTCGTCGGTTGACGTCGCGCCCAGGATTTTGCTCAGGATGTTTCCACCGGTGATCTGACCTTCCGGAACCACGACTCCCATTTGGCTGCGCGCTCAACAATCGGAGCTTCAGTGACACTCGGCAGATAAGACAAAGTAACGGATAGCAGCGCCCCATGGCCCGGACCCGAGCTAAGCTTCCACTCCTCTGATACCGCCTCGATATCGCGGAGGCCGAACCCGGGCACTACTTCCGGCGGTAAGCCGCGGCCGTTATCGAGCGCTGCAATATGAATGCCAGCAGCCGAGGTGGAGTCCACGGTGATAAACGCTGAGGAGGCGCGCCCATGGGTAACAGCGTTATTGATGGCTTCCTCGATAACTGAGCCAACACGTCACCTAGTACGCCAAATGCAGCAAGTTCAACATCAGCTGCCATGTTCACGAAGTGAACCTCGAGCGCGTAGTGCTTACCACTGATGGTGTGCTCACTCGGGGTGAGGAAGAGGAATTGAACTAGCGAGTAGTCCTTTCCATCAAGAGTGACGGAGTTCCCCTTAGCGAGGATCAACGGCCCAATCTCTCTCGGCCCAATCTCTCTCGGCCCAATCTCTCTCGGCCCAATCTCTCTCGGCTCAGCGGATGAGCCCGCGGTTTCTCAGGGTTCGCTGGCGAAGCGGGGTGAACACCACGCGCTCGACAAGAATTCCCGCCGCCATGATCATGAATATCGAGCCGAGGACAAGCGCCATATCACCAAGTGTTCGGCCAACATCGAGCATCTGACCGAGGCCCAGCCCAAGCGCCGGTGAGACAGCGATGAGCTCGGCAGCCATGAGTGATCGCCAGGCAAAGGCCCACCCCTGCTCGAGTCCCGCTAGGTACCCCGGCCACGCTGCAGGAAGCACTATGTGCCAGACCCGCGGCAGGCCCTTCGCGCCCATGACTTGGCCGGCGCGCAAGGTAATCGTGGGCACTTGGTCGATGCCCGCGATGAGGCCGTTTGCGATCGACGGTACTGCGCCGAGGAGCACGACCGTGTAGATCGTTGCATCAGAGAGGCCAAACCAGATGATCGCCGCAGGCACCCATGCGACCGAGGGCAACTGCTGCAGCCCCGTGAGTATCGGACCGAAAATCGACCGCAGGGTCCGGTTAAGCCCGAGGGCGACGCCGATGGGGGTCGCGACTATGAGGGCAATTATGAACCCCTGCGCCGCACGCCTCATGCTGTTGAAGGTGGCACCCCAGAGGATCTGCTGCTCCGCCTGCATTGCCAAGGCGTCGTACACCTGGCTAGGCGACGGGATTATGTAGTCGGGCTTCCACTGCAGGTAGATAATGATTTGCCAGATTGCGAGGATGACAGCGATCGCGATTAGCGGAGAAAGCGCCCGACCGATAACGCCCTTAACGCTACGGCGTTGGCGTGGTCCGGTCTCAAGCGCGTCGAGTCCCTTCTCTAGGGTCTCAAGGTCCGTCGACGAATCAACTCGCGGATTTGGTTTGGTGTCTATCGCCTCTATGTTCGACTGATCACTTGGCATGACGGCGGATCTCCTGTCGAAGCTCGGCGGTTATCTGGGAGGCGAGGTCGGCAACTGCAGGCGAGTCAAGGGGCCACGGACCGTGATTTTCCACCTTCCATTCGCGAATTATTTGTCCCGGTCGTGAAGACATAAGAAGCACGCGCTGACTGAGCCGAGCAGCCTCGCGCACATTGTGCGTGACGAAGATGACGGTCATCTTCGTCTCGTTCCAGATTCGTGTGAGCTCCTCGTGAAGGAGATCTCGCGTGATCGCGTCAAGCGCGGCGAATGGCTCGTCCATGAGGAGGATCGACCTCTCCTGGGCGAGTGCACGTGCAATCGCAACCCGCTGGCGCATGCCACCCGAGAGCTCATGCGGCCGCTGATCGTACGAGCGCTCGAGGCTGACCATGGCGAGCAGCTCTTGTGCCCGCGCCTTGCGCTCAGTCCGGCCTACGCCGTTGAAGAGCATTGCCAGTTCAACGTTCTTTCCCGCGGTGAGCCACGGCATAAGCGCCGGCTCCTGGAACATAAGGCTCGAGGGTCCTGAACATTCGATAGTCCCGCTCGTGGGCTTGTCGAGCCCGGAGATGAGGTTAAGGAGGGTTGACTTCCCGCAGCCCGATGCCCCAACGAGCGAGACGAACTCGCCAGGGCGCACATCCAAGGTGACGTCATCAAGTATGACGGGACCTTCCGGGCTGAATTGCTTCGATACGTGGCGCAGGCTCACTGAATTCGTGGATGAATCCCCGACCGGGTCGTTGATGTCCGGGGCTCCATTGCCTGTGCCATGCGTTGGATGTGCGCCGCTGGCGATTGTCATCGTGCGTTGCTCCTAAATTAATTGTGATGTGGCTCTTTAGGGGGGGTGTTACTGCAGGCCCAGTCCGCCGGCAGTGACGGTGCGCGCCTTCGATGCCTTGAGCACCGAATTCAGCAACCGCAGGTCGTAAATCCCCGACACGCCCTTCGGCCCGAGAGTGAGCAGGCCCACGCTGACCGCGTCATCTGCGCCCCGCTTGAGGGTGAGGGGAAGCGGATCCCAAGTGAAGCGCACGTTGCCCCACGAGCGATTGATCACCGCATCAGGCAGCGGCTTTCCTGTCCACTTGGTGATCTGCTCCTGAACAATGTCCCTGGATTTCAGAACGTTCGAAGCGATGTAGCGAATGGCCGTGTTGTTTGCCTGGAGGATTGATCGAACAGTCCCCGGGTACTGGTTCAAGAATGCCTGGCTCGCGATGATATTCGTGGTCACGTACTGTCCACTGGGTTGCCAGAGCGTCTTCTCGTCGACGAGGACCTTTGCGCCGGCCTCGAGGATCAATCGTGATGCCCACGGCTCTGGGACCCAGGCTCCATCAATGTCACCCCTCTTGAACAGGGATAAACTCTGGGCGTTATCCGTCGGGATGACTGTTACATCGCCCCCGCCAGCAACCGTCGTCTGCAGGCCCTGCGTCTTAAGCCATGTACGCAGCGCGACGTCCTGAGTATTGCCGAGCTGCGGCGTTGCGATCTTCTTGCCTCGGAGATCGGCCACCGTGTTGATGCCTGGCTTCACGACGAGGTAGGCGCCACCCGACGTCGCCCCTGAAACAACCTTGAGCAGGGTGCCGTTTGTCGAGTTGTAGCCGGTTATCGAGGGATTTGGGCCGATGTACGAGACGTCAATTGCCCCGCCCTTCATGGCTTCGATCACTGCTGGCCCTGCGTTGAACAGAACGTATTCGACCTGCGTGCCCTCGCGATTGAGGTTCTGCTCGAACAGACGCAACTGTTGCGCGACTAGAGCGGGGGCGTGGGTGAGATTCGCGAAGAAACCGATGCGCACCTTGGGTGCGGTCGGCAGTTTCGGCAGCGCGGCCGAGACCGTTGGAGTCGGGCTCGGGGACGGCGTCGGCGCTGCGAGCGCCTGGCTCGTGCCGATTCCGATGGCCAGGACAGCACCCGCAGCACTAATGGCGAGTGCCTGCCGCACCGCCCGGCGGACTGAAGTGGTTGCTAAAGACATTTCGTTGTTCTCCTTCTGAGATGTTTTGGGTCGTGCATCAGGTTGTGGTCGACACTTCGGAGCCGCTATCTCATGTCTCCAATCGACTCCGGTTCGGCCTACGTTCGCCGTTCGCTCCGAAGTCGTGACGGTGGTGCCCGATTCGGATGTACTCGATTTGCTGCACCCTTGCCTCCTTTCGACGCTTCCGACAAAACCAAGATCAAGTGGTCTTTTACTAGTAAGTCAATAGGAATAGTATGTGTAGCAGCAAGTATGGTCAAATCAAGGAGGAGACAGGCGTGTCTCGAGTAGTTCAGCCGGGCTATGCGCTGAACGAGCGGATGACCGGGAAGAATGGGAGCGTACATATTTTCGCCATGTAAATGGCTGGCGCATCCGCGATAAACGTAACTACCGCCATTCCGGCGTTAGGGCGTGTATTGCAGCGTGACCGTGGCCGGCTTCAGCCCATCTTCAACATGAGAATTGGCAAGCCAACGCCGGATCACGGCTTCAGAAATACCGAAATCCCTCGCAATTTGGGTAATAGGCGTTTCATTACTCCGCGCGATCGCGGGCGATATCACGACGGAACTCTTCAGGATGAGCAGGCTGCGTCAATATCCGAGTGTTGAAGCCCTGGCATCAAAGCGCTTAATACTCCTGGCGTGCCGCGAGTCGCGCAAAGTGTCCACCGCTTGCGCGAAGTTCCGCGGGCGTGCCCTCCTCCTCGATCCGGCCACCTGAGACAACAAGTATTCGATCAGCGCGTTCGACCGTAGTGAGCCGGTGAGCAATTGCAATACGTGTGACGGGACGCCCCAAGATCGACCGCATGACAATGTCCTGCGTGACGTTGTCGAGGGCACTGGTCGCTTCATCGAGGAGAATCACCCGCGGATCCCCCGCGAGCGCACGTGCAATCATTAGGCGTTGACGCTGTCCACCTGAGATTGCGCTACCGCGTTTCCCGAGTGGCTCATCTAGTCCGCGGGCTCGGACTTCTTGCTCGAGTCCTGACTCGGCGATGACCTTCCACAGGGTGTCATCGTCAACCTGTAGTGGGCCGCAGATGCACTCGCGGAACGTAGAACCAAATGGTACGGAAGCCTGGAGAACGGTGCCCATCTGCCGGCGTACCGCCGTGACATCGAGCTCGGCGAGGTCTTTACCGTCGTACGACACGACACCGCTCCAAGGGTTCTCGAAGCCGAGGATGAGTCGCATCACCGAGGATTTCCCCGCCCCGGACGGTCCCACAATTGCGACGAACTCCCCCGCCTCGACTGTGAGGGTTAGGCCGTCGAGCAGCGGAGGCCGCTCGAGGTCGTAACCAAATACGACATTGGTCAACTGAATGCGCCCCTGCAGCGCACCCGGTGCCCGGGCAGGACCTGATCGCTCAACCACTGAGGACGTGATCGGCACCATGCGTTCAAGGGCGGGTTTCAACTCGCTAATTAGATATAAACTCTGGGTCAGCTGTGTCATAGCAATAGTCAGTTGCGCGACCGCCACAAAAGCACCCATGAAGGCCGCCGCAGAGAAGGCACCCCGTTGGGACGCGACGACCAAGACAAGCACCGTGTTCATGACAAGGGGTGCTGCAGCAAGAATGGTAAATCTTTTACTCGACTCCGCCTCGAGTTCCCTCACCGTGCTCAACGCCGGTGCCGCGGTCTGGGTCCAGCGCGCGAGTGCCCGAGACTCAGCACCACCCACCCGAATGGGCACGATTGCCTCGATAAGCGACATGGTACTGCTATTGAGATCACTGCGTTCGGCCATCATTACCGTAGTGAGTCTCTTAATACGCCGCTGAATCAGCGACATCAGGATCATGGTGATTCCAATTGCCAGAGAGATCACAAGGCCGAGCACAGCGTCGATCGAAAACAGGAAAAGTAGATTAACCAGAGCGAAAGATGTGTTAATCACCGTTCCGACCGTGCCATCGTTGACGTGCACGCGAGCCATATCCACTGACAAAGTGCGGTTAAGAATCTCACCATTGGACATTCGTCGGAAGAAGGTCATGGGCTGACGCAATAGGTGTGCCATCACCCCCGGAGCGAGGCGGGTATCGCTGGTGTTCCGCAACCGAATAAGCAAGAAGTTGCGTGCCACAAGTAAAAGTGCGCCGCCCACACCTCCGAGCGCTAACGTGACCATGATGCCGACGGCCAGGCTCGCGTCTCCCATGGGCACGGCGACAGCGAAAAGCGCCGACGTGGCGAGCGGAAGAATCAGGGCTAACGAACCTCCGACTAGTGACAATAGTAGGAGGACACCGACCTGCTTTCCGCGACCGCGCAGCGACCACTTAATGAGCGCGAGCCACGACGCGTTGGAGGGTAGCGAGCCTGTGATGATGACCGTGTCAGCGTCAGAGTTGGCCTCTGCCCCACGAAATCGGGAACGGATGCGAGTGCCCCCGGTGATTGCCTCAGCACCGGATCCGTGCGGCAAAATCGCCTGGGCACTGTCTCCTGCATCGGTGACAGCGGGACCCGGCAAAGAATCCCACCAGCGTTCTTGGGACGGTGCCGGCGCGGTGAGTACACCGGAAGCTGCGGAGATAGCGTCCAAGGGCGAAAGCTGGCGTTCCACGCGCGGATCAGGCGCACGCACCACCTCGTTCATCGAGGTCAGCGCCACGGAGTAGGCATCAAGTAGGGGTGAGGGGAAGCGATGCGCACTCGCGATACGTCCGAAGGAAGTGCCGGCGGCTGCCATTGCGGTGATGGCGTCGTCTAGTGATGCATCGCGTGGAGTTTCGTGCTGCTCAGCCATTGATTAACTCCGCAAATAGACCCTCGCGCGAGATTTCCGCGTAGGTGCCGCGCTGCGCGATGCGCCCCTGATCGACGACGAGGATCTCGTCGGCGTCGCGGATCGTGCTCAGCCGATGTGCGACCACGATTGCGGTCAACTTGCGCTCGCGGAGGTTCGCCTCGACAGCGGCCTCGATCACGGTGTCGAGCGCACTCGTCGCTTCGTCGAGCACAATGATTCGCGGGTCGCCAGCAAGAGCGCGCGCTATAGAAAGGCGCTGCAACTCTCCGCCACTAAAGCCGCCGTCCGCCGATACGACTTGATGGAAGTACGCCCCCGGCCGGCCGAGGATTGTTTCCTCAATGCACGCGTCGCGTGCGGCGCGCTCCAAGGCATCATCTGTGATGCTGTCATCCCACAGCGTGAGGTTGTCGCGGATCGTGCCGGGAAAGAGCGCAGCCGTCTGCGGGACATAAGCGATGTCGCGGGTGCGCCGGTCGCGTGGAACGGCCAGGCGGGGTACCCCATCGAGGGAGACGTAGCCCGACCAAGGACGTAGTTCACCGGTCATTAGCTTCGCGATGGTGGTCTTGCCGCTCCCGCTTGGGCCCACGAGCGCAACCCGAGAACCCGCCGCTATTTGGAGGGAGAGATCTCGCAGCAACGGGTCCGGAGAATCTCCGTAGCCAAAGTTCACCTCGTGTAACGAGACTTGTCCATTGAGCCGCTGCGTTGACGCCTCGTCGGAGTCCGTGACGGTGAGCATTTCGGCGTCAAGGGGTTCGCGCAACACCGGACCGAACTCCTTCTCGGCACTGGCGACGGTTTGCACTACAACCGCGACCATGGCCACCGAGGCAAATCCTAGGAGCACCGCAACCGCATAAGCCTGCGCTGCCACCACGGTGCCAAGCGAAACGGTGCCCGCGAAGACCTGAGCAACCCCGATCGCGAGGAAGGCGCCCAGACCTAATGACTGGCCAAGAACTGGCACGGTGCTCGTGTATTGGTCCGCGATACCCAGTTTGGATATCGAGGTTGAAAACTGCTGCCGAATAATCGACCATCTGGAGAAGGCGAACTGCTCCCACGCAGCGGCTTTGAGCGACTCAGCCGAAGAAACTACGTCGGAGGTAAATCCGGTGAGCTGGACCCATTGCACGTCGTAGCCACGCTGTGCGCGTGATCGGCTCCGCAAGGCCTTCATGATCGAGATCCAGAGAATTACGAGAATCACGACGGCGGTCAAGCCCATGAAGACATCGAGCAAGAAAATCATCAGGAGAAAAATGATCGATGTCAGGGCTGTGGCGAGTTGGAGGGGCAGGATGTAACCCCCCAACTGGCAGTAATTTCGCAGGGCTTGCAGTCGGCCGATCAATTCACCCGAGCCAAAATTCTGGAGGGTAAGCACCTTCATCGTGAGAATGCTCCACGTGAAATCAACGGTGCTTGAGCGCTCCATACGAATCCTTAAGCGCCTGAGTACGGAATACTGGAGAAAGACGGCGGCAGCGGCAATCAAGGTTGCGATTAGGATTCCCAGGGCGGTTACCGGTCCCCACGTGGGATCTAAGCCAACAATGAATCTGTCAACAAAGATCTTAACTAGCAGGGGCACTGTGATCCCCGGAACAAGGAGGACGATCGAGACCACGAGAATGTAGAGCGCGGCCGACCTTGACCCGAACAGTAGTTTACTAATTATCTCGCGACTTGACCGATCGGGCTCGAAGCCCGGTAGCGCCGTACCATCCGGAGCGAGGCTGTAGGTGCGCAAAAGCAGATCCGCGGCAACATCCGGGGCTAGGCCCTGCAGCCCCCCCAACTGGCGCTCGATCACGTCTTCGTCGATAGTCCGGCCTTGTGCGCTGAGCGCGTTGACGACCCGAGCCACCTGACTCACTGCGTGAGTCACTCGAGCACCGACTTGTCCCGCACCAACATCGACACACTACTCAGGGTACCCGAATTGATTTCCACGTCTGGGCCTTGGCCAATTGACCAGGCGTATCCGGACGGAGTCGAGGGATCCGGTGTCAACTCAATGGTGACCTCAATCACCGGCCCCCCCGCAAGGAAGAACTCGACGAGCGTGGTGTTGCCCCCGACAATGAAATCAATCCGTTCAGCCGAAACAGGCGTCGGCGACAGGGCAGCCACCGTGCCGAGGATCACACCGTACTGAGCGCGTCGAGGCGCGTCGGCGGGTGAGACCAACGCCTCCATGCCTACCCGGATCGTCTCTGCCTCTGTCGCGAGAACAAAAGCCTTAACGATTAGCTGGGCCCCGTCAGGCTGCATGAAAAGCATGGGGTCACCCGGCAAAGTTACTCGTCCCGGAAGTGCAGACACCTCTACAACGAGCCCATCCCCCGGGCTCAAGAGCGGCGTGGGGTCGTTTTGGCCATCGACAAAAATGCTTAGAAGTTCTTGACCCTTCAGCACCCGCTGACCTGGCTCGACGTCGACGCTGCTAACAACGCCACTAAGTGTTGTGCCCACCTCGGTATAGCCGCCCGCTGGGAGGACATAGCCAAGACCCGACACAGTTTGTGGGGCACGACCGAAAACCGCCCACACCAGGACAGCCGCAACCAGGACGATAAGGCCTATCAGCGAGACCACCAGGGGCCGGGAAAGAGGTTTGTCGGATTCGTTGACGGCAGCGGCCGGGTCTGTCGGGGCATCAATTCGCATACCTAAAAAATACCCCATTTCATGTAAGCGTGATGATTTTTCTTGAAAAAACGGGTGTGATTCACGACTGTGTGACAACTTATAGGTGGTCCCGTGTGGTGCTGCTATCGGAGGGAAGCGAGGGGATTGGCCTGGTCACCAGGCGCGAGTACTCCGAAGACCTGGGGAAGCGACTCACGGAGTGAAGGTGAACCGGAACAGCACCCTGTACCTTGCCACATAGTTACACCCGCAATTGAATCCCAACAGCACGAAGCAAACCATGGAGGATCAATGGAAGTACGGTCGGCAGTTGCGGCTGCAGCTATTGCTGGAATGGCACTCGCGCTCTCTGCATGTGGTGCTAACAGCACCAGTACGCCAACAGAGTCCGCTGCGGCAGACCTAGGAGTGTCGGCAGCAGCCGCGTACGGCAAGGGCGACAAACCCGCTAATGCTGCAAGCAGAATCGTTGCGATCCCCGAAAGAGCCAACGCCACTGGATGCGCCGGCTTGCGAACAACTTGTGACCATGTTTTCCGTGGTGCATAGGTAATCACCGAGGCAAGTGCGGGAACTGTCTGAAGAAGAACACGACGTGCCTCATCAAGCTGCGC
>CAFBPJ010000022.1_pt1 | contig 11264 bp, 16 predicted proteins | sample 7269691 | NCBI WGS metagenome assembly CAFBPJ01 (sample SAMEA6814141, study PRJEB35770) | uncultured Actinomycetes bacterium | biome: Freshwater; feature: Freshwater reservoir; material: water | place: Czech Republic | collected 2017-06-27 | depth 30m m | reverse complement strand
TTAGCGCCTTGGTCAACCGTCTCTATGATGTAAGCGCTGGCGCAGTGCTGGTAGGTGGCGACGATGTTCGTGAATTGCAGATGCAGTCACTGCATCAGGCGATTGGCACGGTTACCCAAGATGCGCATTTATTCCATGACACCATCAGAGCTAACTTGCTTTACGCCAAGCCTGATGCCACCGAAACCGACATGCTCGCTGCCTGCCGCTCGGCACAGATCGCGGATATGATCACGGCATTGCCGGGTGGATTTGACACTGTGGTTGGCGACCGCGGCTATCGGCTATCCGGAGGTGAGAAACAGCGAATCGCTCTGGCGCGCCTGTTGTTGAAAGCGCCTCGAATCGTGATCTTGGACGAAGCGACCGCGCATCTTGATAGCGAAAGTGAAGTTGCGGTGCAACTAGCCTTGGATTCAGCCCTTGAGGGTCGGACTTCGATCGTGATCGCGCATCGATTATCAACAATTCGCCGAGCCGATCAGATACTTGTTGTAGTTGATGGGCAAATCGCCGAACGCGGAACCCATGAAGAGTTGATCAGTGTCGGTGGCGCATATTTTGATTTGTACGAGGCCCAGTTCGCCGACCAAGTGACTCCGAACTAGAGCAGCCAGGCCAAGCTAAAGGGCTGGCGAATCACGTGCATCCTCATTGGCTTCACGCCTTAGGAAGAAATACCAACCAACAAGTGCGACACCAGCGAATAGCAGCCATTGTCCCGCATAGGACAGGTTCATGGAGTCGTCGATTTGAGGTGCGGCCACAAACACGAGCGCCTCTTGTGACGGCGTGGTGGTCGTGAGCCTCAAGTAGCCATCGAAATCACCAACTAACGGAAGCACCGAAGGGTCCACGGCGCCAACCATTTTGGCTGGCAAGCCTGTGCGGGAGGCTTCATTTACCTTTTCAAAACCATGCCAGGAACCGATGACGGTGACCTGGCCGGGGGGTGGTTCTGGTATGTCAGGCGAGGTGGTGGCTGAAGAGCTGGCTGATAGCCAACCTCGAACAACCCACACAGTGCGACCGTCAGCAAGCATTAAGGGAGTTAGCACCCAGAACCCATTTCGCCCATCTTGGGGTCGCTGGCGCACCACCACCTGCGTTGACCGGTCGTAGGTACCGGTTACCGAAATACTTTTCCAGTCGGGGGCTCGTGCGACGAGCGCTGTCAGATCGGTTGGGTTGGCGGCGGCAGCTTCTTCCAATGCGATGCGCTGGGTTTGTTTTTCGTTTGCTCGATACCATTGCCAACGACTTAAAAGTCCGAAGGCAACAATCGCGATCAAGACGAGGGCAGTAAAGGCAATCCACCTGCGGGTCCGGAGTAAAGCGAGCATGGTGCCAGCCTATGGCTGACGGGAATCAGAATTCTCGGCCCGCGTTAGGGCCGGCTGGCTTTGCTCCGCAACACCCAATTCTCCGGGTTCATCATTTTCGCGCCCGGCATTTGCCACCACCACGGCTAGGTAAGGTAGAACTACTGCACCGGCAAGGAGTACCCAGCGGGGCCAGCCGGGCACGATAATCGCCCCTAGGACGCATGCGGTACGAATGCCCATTGAGATTAGATAACGACGAGTGCGCCCGGTCTGTTCTTGACTCAGGGGCCGCTGAGCCTCGGTTATTGTGAAAACCTCGATATCCGGTACCTTGTCTTTACCCACGTTTGGCCCTAACTCCCATGTTGCCACCGTAAGGCCAATTGGTGGCTCGCGCTTACCGGGGCACAAGAAAATGACAGTTTGGTAGGTGTTAGGTTCGACACCATGAGAAATCGCACATTCGGCATGGCTGAAGTTGTTGGCACCTCACCTGACAGCATCGAGGCAGCGGTCAGCACCGCGGTCGAGAGGGCTGGCAAGACGATGAAGCACATCGACTGGTTTGAAATCACCCAGGTCCGCGGTTACGTCAAGGATGGCGCGGTCGACCACTTTCAGGTTTCCATCAAAGTCGGGTACCGGCTCGAGGATGTCTAATGCGCGTTCGTCGGGGTGATCCGCTGAGCACTGGCCGCGAGGTCGATCGCTTGATGGCATTTAGTGACGGCGTGGTTGCTGTTGCCATTACCTTGATGGTCCTGCCGCTGATCAATATTCAAGGTCCACCTGCGGGCGTGCCCCTCTACACGGTGGTCACCAAGAACCTAGGCCAAATAGTGATTTTCCTATTCACCTTCTATGTGGTCGCTGTGATGTGGCGGCTGCATAGTCGAATATTTGGTCAAATTCGAGGTTACGATAACCCGCTATTTTGGTTGAACGTCACCTGGCTCGCAGCAATTGTGCTGTTGCCTTGGTTTAGCAGCTTATACGGCGACACCTTTGCACTAAGTGGATCGTTCACGGACTTCAGCACCTCGGCGACAGCCGACATAGCGTTGTTTTACTGGCTTCTCATGGCAAGTGTTAGTGCACTGGGCACCTTGATGGGACGTCACTTGACCCGCAATCCGCGTTTACTATTACCGGGATCCGAGGCCGCCAATCTCTCGGGCGCAGCGCGTTATCGCGGATGGATAATTGCCGGATATTTTTTGTTCATCGGTGTCATGAGTTTGTTCTCATCAGCTATCGCTTCGTATCTACCTATTGGCATCTTCGTTCTGAGTGTGTTTCTCAAGCCGAAACAATCAGCTGCAGAGGTGCCATCAGGCGCTCCGAAGGACTCGAATGGAGAATCAACGTGAAAGATATTGCTCTAGTCACCGGTGGAAATCGAGGCATCGGTCTCGCCATCGCTTTACGGCTACGGGCCGCTGGCCATGAGGTCGTGGTTGCTTGTCGATCCGGTCAGGCCCCTGAGGGTCTAGCCGCGGTAGCGATGGATGTTGCTGATCCGGCTTCGATTGATGCCGCATTTACCAAGGTTGAGAGTGAATTTGGACAGGTCTCGATCATCGTAGCTAATGCCGGAATCACTCGTGATGGGTTGCTAATGCGCATGAGCGATCAGGATATTGATGACGTACTCAACACCAACTTGGCGGGAGCGATACGTATTTCGCGGCGTGGTTTACGCGCCATGATTAAAGCTCGTGATGGGCGCATCATCTTTATTTCATCGGTTGTGGCAATGCTGGGGTCTGCAGGCCAGGTGAACTACGCGGCAGCGAAGGCGGGCCTGATCGGAGCCGGGCGCTCCTTGGCTCGTGAAGTCGGATCCCGCGGTATCACCGTTAATGTGGTTGCGCCTGGATTCGTCGAAACGGACATGACTGCTGATTTAGACCAGGAACGAAAGGCGTCGATCCTTGGTGCGGTGCCCTTGGGACGTTATGCTCAACCCGACGAAGTCGCAGCGCTAGTGCAGTTTTTAGCCTCGAAAGATGCCGGTTACATCACTGGATCTGTGATTCCCATTGATGGTGGACTTGGCATGGGCCACTAAAAAGAGCAGGAGCAAATTTAAATGGGGATACTGCAAGGTAAGCGCATACTGATTACCGGGGTCTTGACCGACCAGTCCATCGCCTTCCATGTTGCCCGCTTAGCCCAAGAGCAGGGGGCGTTCGTTGTCCTGACATCTTTTGGACGGGTCATGTCTCTTACCACACGCTCAGCCGGTCGACTTCCGTCGCTGCCACCAGTTATTGAACTGGACGTTACAAATGACGATGATTTATCGGCTCTCGAAAGTCGAGTACGCGAACACGTTGATGGGATTGACGGTGTATTGCATTCAATAGGGTTTGCCCCCGAATCGGCGCTGGGTGGTAATTTTCTAGCCACGAGCTGGGCAGATGCTGGGACCGCACTGCAAGTATCCGCGTTTTCGCTCAAGTCACTATCTGTAGCAGCTGAGCCACTGATGGGTCCGGGAGGTTCAATTGTCGGGCTCGATTTCGATGCCGCGGTGGCTTGGCCTAAGTATGACTGGATGGGGGTGGCAAAAGCGGCACTAGAAAGTACCTCCCGTTATCTCGCCCGTGACCTCGGGCCGAAAGGCATCAGAGTTAACCTGGTGGCGGCCGGCCCAATTCGCACCATGGCAGCTAAGAGCATCCCAGGGTTTGAAGAGTTCGAGGGGGTTTGGGGCTCGCGGGCACCATTAAGTTGGGATCTCGATGATCCTGAGCCGGCAGCGCGTGCTTGCGTAGCTTTAATGTCCGACTGGTTCCCGGCAACAACGGGGGAGATCGTGCACGTCGACGGTGGGGTGCACTCACAAGGTGCCTAGTAAGCAACTCGTCTTAATTAGACACGCCAAATCTGCATATCCGGTTGGTGTCGATGACCACGAACGCCCGTTAAACGAGCGGGGAGTGCGTGATGCCACTGCGGTCGGTGAATGGCTGGCAAATTCGGGGCTGTTGGATCTAAATCTATCCGTGGTGGTGTCATCGGCCAGGCGCGCACAAGAAACCTGGGCGCTGATCAACGGAAGCATTATTGAGGTAGTAGCTCGAACAGAGCCACGGCTTTATGAAGCTTCACCGCAAACGATTTTGGCGGTGATTCAAGAGACCCCGATTGAGGTTGAGGCCCTAGTCGTCATCGCCCATAATCCGGGGCTTGAAGATGCAGCTTCGACGATCGCTTCGAATCGCGAGTCAAGCTCCTACCAAATGCTGGCGGAAAAGTACCCGACATCCGGCGTCTCCGTATTTGAGGTAGCTGATTGGGCTGCTATCGCGACCGACTCGGCCTTCCTTACTAGTTTTAGCGTGCCGCGCGGCTAGTTAGGCGATAACGGGTGCCGGCGTGACTACACCGGCTCGCGCATCGGCTCCTTCTATATCTTCCCTGGTGATTCCCAGTAGATACAGCACCGAATCAAGGTAAGGCACCGAAAGTGCTGCGTCGGCAGCTTCACGTGCTGCTGCTTTGCCGTTGAACGAAACGCCAAGTCCGGCAGCTTCGAGCATCAAAACATCGTTGGCACCATCACCAATCGCTATTGTTCGTCGCATTGGGATCTCGTATTTCTCCGCGAACTCCTCAAGTGCGGCCTGTTTGCCCTTGCGGTCAACGATTACGCCAACAACTTCACCGGTTAAGTATCCATCGCGAACTCCAAGGTGGTTGGCTCGCACGTCATCGATGCCCAGCTCATCAGCGAGAGGCATTATTACCTCTGCGAAGCCACCAGAAACCAGACAAACCCGGTATCCCAGGGTATTCAAAGTGCGGCAAAGGGTGCGCGCGCCGGGCGTTAACTTCAATCGTGATCTGACTTCGTCAAGCACAGTAACGGGCAGGCCTTTTAGTAAAGCTACTCGAGCTCGAAGCGCGGTCACAAAGTCCAAATCGCCCGCCATCGCCAGTGCGGTGATTTGGGCAACTTCCGCACCAACTCCAGCATGTTCGGCGATGAGGTCAATGACTTCATTTTGGATAAGGGTTGAGTCAACATCTATCACCACCAGATGTTGTCCGCGGCGATCAAGCCCTGACTCCTGTACGGCGATGTCGACACCCACCTCCGCAGCGGCAACAACAAGGGCGCGGCGTAAATCGTGTAGTTCGGCGCCTGAACCCTCGAACACCACCGCGGTGACCGGATAAGAGGCGATCCGGCGGATTCGATCGATATTGCCGCCGCGATTTGCGATCTCCTCGGCGATGCGGGAAACCGCATTTGGAAGCAGTGGCGCCCCAAGAATCGTTACGTGTACGCGACCGCGCCTTCTTACGGTGTCTTCGAGGGCGCCGGGTACTGTCGTAACGTCCATATCAAGTGCGGCTGCGGCCGCGCGAATGTCTATCCCCACTTGACTCATAATTTCGTCACTATCGAAACCGCTGGTCTCGACATTGACCAGGGCAGAAAGCACCAAACGCCCACGGACCACCAGTTGCTCGACATCAAGAACGGTGACCGGGTGCGCGGCCAGGGTCGCGAAGAGGGTCTTGGTTACTCCTGGCCGGTCAGTTCCGCTGAACGTTAGAAGCAGGGTCTGTGAAGTCATGTCGGTCCAACGCTAGCGCGTGTGGCACCAACGTCAAACAACCAAGGCGACTAAGGTCGCGTTGTGGCGCAAATTTTCAACCAGGCTGAGGTATTCGCCTGCCGCCAGGTAGCGGTTAGACGTGGGCAAAAATTACTGCTTAGCGATGTGAACTGGGTGGTCCATTCGACCGAGAGGTGGGTGCTTCTTGGCCCTAATGGGGCTGGCAAAACCACCCTCTTGCAGCTCGCTGCTGCCCAGCTGTTCCCGACATCGGGCCAAGTTCACCTCCTGGGCGAAGAACTAGGCGCGGTTGATCTGGCGGATCTGAAAACACGGATTGGCTGGGCGAGTAGTGCCGTATTGAATAGCCTTCCAGCCACAGAGAGTGTTGAGAATGTCGTGCTCACTGGGGCTTACGGGGTGACCGGTAGGTGGCGAGAGAAGTATGAGTTGATCGACGAGTACCGCCGTACTCAGCTCATTAAGACTTGGGGGTTGGAGGCACTTGCGACCAGGACTTTTGGCACATTGTCCGAAGGTGAGCGCAAGCGAACTTTGATAGCCAGAGCACTGATGTCTGACCCAGAACTCTTGCTACTTGATGAGCCGGGGGCTGGATTGGACCTAGGGGGCCGCGAAGACTTGGTTCAGCGAATGACGCTATTGGCTTTTGATCGACACGCTCCAGCGCAAGTGCTCGTAACCCACCATGTCGAGGAAATCCCACCGGGTTTCACCCACGCACTCTTGCTCCGAGAGGGTCAGGTGGTCGCTCAGGGGCCAATTGAACAGACGATAACGAGTGAGACACTAACCCAAACTTTCGAGATGCCGATTGCTCTGGAACGAGTTGGTGGCAGGTTTACCGCTCAGCGAGCCAGGTAGCTCAGAGTTCAGGTGCCTTAGTGCTCAAACGACTGGTCATTGCGCTCCTTGGTATTTTATGTTTAATCGTGGGTGCAGCGGGTCTGATATCAGGTGCCTGGATCTACACCGTATTTGGCTCAGATGGTGAAGTAAGTGCTCCGGCGGGGAGCGTCGTCGAAGTTCAAGGGAGTAACGCCGTGGTAATCGATCTTGCGGATGCCAACTTGAGTGTTCCATACCTAACTTTCAAAGGTGAGACAACGATCCAGGCGAAAAACACAGTGGGTGAGATGGGAGCCGCACTGTTCCTAGGTGTTGGTGAGGCCACAGTTATTGATGAGTATTTGGCCCAGACAACTTACAGCGTTGGAGAATTTACTGCTCCGACTAAGCCGTGGAAGATGACATTGGTTCCTGGGCCCGCTAATACACCTGGAGCGCCGTTCGGCCAACCGGCCGAAAAGCTGATCTGGTCGTCAAGTGCGATTGGTGACCCAGCCGTCTTGCAACTTGACTCTCCGGCCGCGCCCTTGACGTTAGTTGTTATGAGATCAGACGCACTAAGCCCGGTGGCCGCAGACCTGAGTGTTCACCTCAAGGTTCCGCAGCTTGTCATCACCATGTGGATTGCGCTCGCGGTGGCGGTCCTACTGCTGCCTGCGGCATTAACTCTATTTTGGATTGCCCTATTCCACTTGCGAAAGCGTGGCCGTCATGAAGGATAACGACGGGCGTTTGGATTCTGAACTTAGTAACCGTATCTGGACCGTACCTAATATCTTAAGTTTCGTCAGGCTACTCGGCATCCCACTCTTCCTCTGGTTGGTCTTAGTGGAGCAGGCCGATGTGTGGGCGTTTGTCGTATTGGTGTTGGCCAGTGCTTCCGACTGGCTAGATGGAGCGCTCGCCCGTGCATTGAACCAAACCAGCAAGTTGGGCGCGCTACTTGATCCATTGGCTGACCGTCTCTATATCGCTGCCACGATAATCGGCTTGGCGCTTCGGGGCATCATCCCGTGGTGGTTGGTTCTAACGCTTGCTCTTCGCGATTTGATGCTCGTGCTGCTTTTGCCCGCCCTTAGGCGCCGAGGCTTACTTGCGCTGCCGGTAACTTTGCTCGGAAAAGCCGCAACATTTTGCCTACTTTGGGGGTTCCCCGCCCTACTTCTGGGTTCAGTTGGTGGGGCTATCGGTACCTTCGCATTGATCTGCGGATGGGCTTTTTCGTTATGGGGAACCGCGCTGTACTGGTGGGCCGGGCTTGACTATGTGCGCCACGGGCTGCGCCTTCCACTGGTAAAGTGACGGCGAGGAAGAGGGTGAGGGTGGCCCAAGGAATTTTGGCCGCGGTGTTAACAAGGAGGCCGCGGGGTTAACAAGGAGGATGGCATGTACCCAGAGGAGTTGCGCTATACCGCCGATCATGAGTGGGTGCGATCAGAGGCTGATGGCACGGTGGTTTTCGGGATTACCTCTTTCGCCCAAGAGGCTTTGGGCGACATCGTCTACGTAACGATGCCGGCGGTAGGTGAGTCTTTGGCTGCTGGAGCTGCGTGCGGCGAGGTCGAATCGACGAAAAGCGTAAGTGACATTTATTCGCCACTTGATGGTGTGGTCATTTCACGTAATGAAGCCTTGGACTCGACCCCTGAAAACATAAATTCTGCCCCCTATGGGGCTGGTTGGTTAGTTACCATGACACCAAGTGACCCCACCCAATTTGCGAACTTACTAAGTGCGGCCGAGTACGCCGAAATTACCCTAAAGGGATAATGCCTACCAGACAGGCAAAAGGAGGTGGTTACCGTGCGCTGTATTAAATGCGACGCCGTGGTCGAGATTGACGATCACTTCTGCGCTGAGTGCGGGGCTTCGCTCAATGTGGGCTTGGATCAAGTCGACATGGAAAACACCGGATCAATTACCTCGATTATCTCGGTGGGCGGCGGCACAAACTCGGGGCCCTTGGCCCCCGTGGGCTCCCCATCGCTAGCAGATCTACCTACCGGATCGGCGCTCTTGGTGGTTCATCGAGGGCCCGGCGAGGGGAGTGAATTCGCACTCAACTCCGATCTACTCACTGTCGGACGCTCACCAGAATCTGAAGTTTTTTTGGACGATGTCACGGTTAGCCGCCGGCACGCTGAAATTCGCCGAGGTAGTTCGGGTTGGAGTATTCGTGATGCGGGAAGCCTCAACGGTACCTATGTGAACCGGCGACGTGTAGAGGACCATCAGCTCAATGGTGGCGATGAGGTTCAAATCGGGAAGTTCCGATTCGTGTTCCTTGTCGGTGTGGAGCCAAAACCGTGAGTGGTTTGGCACGCGGCCCGGTAGTCGGAACCATCAGCATCGGTGAGGTATTGACCTTGCTCAAGCGGGAGTTTCCTGACATCACGATCAGTAAAATTCGATTCCTGGAAACCGAAGGCTTGATCACACCCGAGCGCACCGCTTCGGGTTATCGGCGCTTTGCTGAACGCGATTTGGAGCAACTGCGTTCGGTGCTGACCTTGCAGCGCGACCAATACCTGCCCCTCAAAGTCATCCGTGAGCACTTAGAGGATGCCACCGCAGAATTACCTAGCCAACCCGTTGCCGGTACCGGGTTGCGCGCCGATGATTTTCGCGCGGGGGCTGGCAAGGTACGGCTGACTCGCGGTGAGCTAGCCGAAATGGTTGAGCTACCGGAGGCCTTGATCGCTACGTTAGAAACCATCGGCCTCGTTTGGGCGAACCCGGCCGGTCACTACGACGAGGATGCACTTGCAGTTGCGAGCATTGTGGCGCAGTTGGCCCCCTTGGGCGTAGAGCCGCGACACCTGAGGTCATTTCGAGTTGTTGCCGATCGCGACACCGGCCTAGTCGAGCAAATCGCCACTCCCTTTAGCCAACCCAAGGACCGAGGCCAGCGTGAGCACGCAAATGAAGTGGTCCGTGAGGCTGCGGCCCTCTTAGTGCAGCTGCACGGTGCTTTGCTACGAGCGGAACTCGTTCGCGGGGGCCTGACCTAGGGGTTAAGGTGGTGTCATGCAAGCACTTGACGTTATTGGTGTCCGCATGGAGATGCCGTCCAACAACCCAATTGTGCTGCTGCGCGAAACGGGCGGGGTCCGGTATCTACCAATATGGGTTGGGGCGGTCGAGGCCACCGCAATCGCATTTGCCCAACAGGGAGTTGTACCACCCAGGCCAATGACCCACGACCTGCTGAAGGATGTTTTGGAGGCTACCGGCGCCGAACTCGTGGAGATACGAATCACCGCACTCGAAGATGGGGTTTTCTATGCGGTTTTGGTCTTCGCGTCAGGGATTGAGGTAAGTGCTCGGCCCTCGGACGCAATAGCGCTGGCACTGCGCGCCGGGGTGCCAATCTTCGGAGCTGACGCTGTCCTTGATGAGGCTGGGATTGAACTACCGGACGAGGAGCCCACTTCACCTAATTTGGACGATGGCCAGCCGCGAGTAGCAAGTGATGTTGAGTTGAAACAATTCCGAGAGTTCCTGGACCAAGTCAGCCCCGAGGATTTCGAGTAAAACTCGGTGGTGCGGGCGGACTCCAACCCTCCACATGAGGTTCAGACTTACGTCGCGCACCCACCCGTGTGTCGGGTTGACCCTTCGGGTCTAGGTTCGTAACGTTCGTCATGGCTCCCGTTTCAAAGTTTGGGGTCACTTCTTCCTCAGGAGGCTTCGTGAACGCCGATGCACCGACGGGCCAAAAATCAAGTGGCCAGATCTCCAATGGCCAAATACCCAGTGGCCAAGAAGCCCTGTTCGATGACTCGGACCTAAGGCCATTACCGGCAGATATTGGTTATCGGGGCCCGGTAGCCTGCGCGGCCGCCGGAATCACCTATCGGCAACTGGATTACTGGGCCCGCACCGGCCTGGTGCAGCCATCTGTTCGCGGGGCAACCGGTTCTGGTACCCAGCGCCTCTACAGCTTTCGTGACATCTTGGTCTTGCGGGTCGTCAAACGGCTTATCGACACCGGGGTCTCCCTGCCAAATATTCGGGCCGCCGTTGAGCACCTTTCCAGGAATACCGGCGAGGACCTAGGCCGCATCACGCTAATGAGTGACGGCGCCACCATTTACGAGTGCCGCAGCGCCGACGAGGTAATTGACCTAGTTCGGGGCGGCCAAGGAGTATTCGGTATCGCGGTTGGCAGCGTGTGGCGCGAGGTAGAAGGCACCTTGTCGACTCTGCCGGGGGAGCGCCCCGATGGCGGCATCATTGAGCCAAGTGTTGGCACCGATGAACTCGCGGCGCGCCGCGCCCGCTCGGCAGCCAGTTAACACGGCGGGCTAATGAGCCCTCTTCGCCTGTTTGGCTAGTAGTATTGGGTTGCTGATCGACCCCGGTCGGGAGAGTCTCGCGGAAGCCATTCGCGGGCGCCGAAGGAGCACATCTCCCCGATAATCTCTCAGGCACATGAACCGCCCGGGGAAGGCGCCTCTGGAAAGCGGGTGGGTTCCCACCCCGCCGACGGTGC
>CAFBPJ010000021.1_pt1 | contig 11277 bp, 8 predicted proteins | sample 7269691 | NCBI WGS metagenome assembly CAFBPJ01 (sample SAMEA6814141, study PRJEB35770) | uncultured Actinomycetes bacterium | biome: Freshwater; feature: Freshwater reservoir; material: water | place: Czech Republic | collected 2017-06-27 | depth 30m m | reverse complement strand
GTCACCGGCCGTAACATTGCCGATTTGCGCGTGGTGGTTTCAGGCGCCGGAGCTGCGGGGGTGGCAGTCACCAACATGCTTCTTGATGCTGGTATCGGTGATATCGCGGTGGCCGATTCAAAGGGCATCGTGACAACCACTCGAAGCGACCTAACACCGGTCAAAGCCGATCTGGCGGCCCGCACCAATCGCGCCGGTATCGAGGGGCCAATCGCGGAGGCCATTCGCGGCGCAGATGTCTTCATTGGACTTTCGTCGGGGAAGGTGCCAGCCGAAATCGTGGCTACGTTGGCACCCGGTGCAATCATCTTTGCGCTAGCAAATCCGGATCCCGAAATCCACCCCGACCTGGCAGGAAAGCATGCCGTGGTGGTGGCCACCGGACGTAGTGATTTCCCAAATCAAATAAATAACGTTCTCGCATTCCCGGGGATTTTCAGAGGTGCCTTGGATGTGCGCGCCTCATGTATCACTCCGGGGATGCGGCTAGCCGCAGCTAACGCTATTGCTGATGTCGTAGGAGATGACTTGTCACCTCTTATGGTTATCCCAAGCGTCTTTGACCCTCGAGTTGGCCAGGAGGTTGCTGCCGCGGTGGCAGCAGCAGCACGCGCCGATGGGGTCGCTCGCCTCTAGTTGAGTTCAGTCTTAAGTGCAGTCGTGAATTCTTCAAGATCTGTTTCGGTGGTGTCCCATGAGCAGACCCAGCGGACTTCACTTTGCGCCTCGTTCCAGACATAAAACGGGGTATGTGCTTGTAGGCGGGGGATGGACGCAGGGGGCAACTGTGCAAAGACTGCATTTGCTTGGGTTGGCCGGGTGATTGTCACACCCGGGATTTCCTTGACGCCGGCGGCAAGGCGCTGTGCCATTGAGTTGGCGTGTTTAGCATTTTCGAGCCAGAGCTCATCGGTAAGCAGCGCGATGAATTGGGCAGAGGTAAAGCGCATTTTGCTGGAGAGTTGCATATATTGCTTGCGGATGAAACCTAGATCGCTGCTGATATTAAGTTCGGGGTTCAAAACAATCACCGCCTCGGCCGACATCGCACCATTCTTGGTGCCTCCGAAGGACATGACATCGACGCCCGCATCGGTTGTCATTGCCCGCAACGACACATTGAAACTGGCCGCCGCGTTAGCGATCCGGGCTCCGTCCAGATAAAGGGCCAAGCCACGTGCGTGTGCGGTATCGGCAATCGCACGGATTTCTTCGGGTGAGTAGCAAGTGCCGTATTCGGTCGATTGGGTGATTAGCACTACCTTCGGCTGCGACTGGTGCACGTCACCTGCGCGCCATTCAACCGAGTTGATGTGATCTGGGGTGAGCTTGCCGTCATGGGTTTGGAGGTCGATGATCTTGGAGCCGAGCAACTTCTCTGGCGCACCGCCTTCATCGACGTTGATGTGCGCCGTGCTCGCACAAATCACGGCCTCCCAGGTGCGCATTAGCGATTGAAGGCCAACAACGTTTGCCCCCGTGCCATTGAAGGTCATGAATACATCAACTTGATCACCAAGTTCGCGACGGAATGCAGCAACGGCCTGGTCGGTTGTTGAATCACTGCCGTATGCCGGTGCATGGCCTGCATTGGCAGCGGTAATGGCAGCAAGCACGGCTGGGTGGACTCCGGCGTAATTATCGCTCGCTAATGACCGCATATGGCAAACCGTACCAACGGCACTACGATCAAGCCATGTTCGCTATCTATGCAGGCGCCGTAAGTCGTGAAGACCCACTTTCTTGTCTTCGAGTCGGCGAGATCGAGCTGCCTAGCGCCCCGCAAGGGTGGATCCCGTTAGCGGTGAAGGCCGCGAGCCTAAATCACCACGACATCTGGTCTCTAAAGGGCCAGGCTCTGACAGCAGAGCGGGTCCCGATGATTTTGGGGTCTGATGCGGCTGGAGTGGTCGATGGTAACCGCGAGGTAATAGTTCATGCGGTTATCGGCAATAGCGCTGGCGGCGATGAAACCTTGGACACCAAGCGGTCGCTTCTGAGTGAGGTCTATCCGGGCACGATGGCGCAGCAGCTTTATGTGCCAGCAGGAAATTTGATCGACAAGCCAGCGGAGTTTACCTGGGCAGAGGCTGCCTGTTTACCGACCGCCTATCTCACGGCTTATCGCATGATTGCCACCAAGTCTGCGACGGGTCAAGGTGACACTGTTTTGGTTCAGGGCGCCGCTGGGGGAGTGGCAACCGCGCTCATCGTGCTCGGCAAAGCCCTTAATCGCAACGTCTGGGTAACCTCGCGCACCGCCGACAAACGCGAATGGGCCTTAAGTCTTGGTGCTGACGCAGCATTCGAGCCGGGTGAGCGCTTGCCCGGCAAAGTAGATGCGGTCATGGAAACCGTGGGCGAGGCCACTTGGGATCACTCGCTGAAGTCGTTACGCCCGGGAGGCACGATTGTGATCTCTGGAGCGACGTCTGGTGCAAATCCGCCTGCTGATCTAAATCGCGTTTTCTTTTTGCAGCTAAACATTGTCGGATCCACCATGGGTACGGCCGCTGAGCTTCGCGAGCTTATTGACTTATTGGTGCGCACCGGGGTACGCCCAGTTATTGATCGAGAGTTGCCGATGGAGAAGGGGGCGGAGGCTTTTGCTTTGATGGCCTCCGGTGATGTGCACGGTAAACTCGTGCTCACAGTGGGGTAGTCTTTCGCCCGTCCGCCCAGAGTTTGTGTGTCGGTAAGTTGCCATTGCGCGATCGGAGTTGGTTTGAAAAAGTTCGACGCTCTGGGAATTTCAGGCGCTATTGATCTTGTTAAGAACGAAACCCAGCAGCAGGCGGCGGTCATTTCCTCGTACTGGCGCAAACCTAAAGCCGGCACGCGATTGTCCCTTGAGGTAGATCCTGATGACGACTGCATCACGCGAGTCCTATTGTCTGGTCAGCCGTGGGAGTCTTGGCTCACGCCTTACCTCGTCCGCTTTTGCGATCGGGGAAAGGTAAGCTTGGATGTCGGTGCGAATATTGGCACCCATACGCGTACCCTTGCCCGGCAATCACTTGAAGTACATGCGTTCGAACCCCAACTGCGAGTATTCGAAATCCTCTCGCGCAATATCGCTGAATTCGACAATGTAACTGCGCACAATTTGGCGGCTGATAACGCCCCGGGTACCGCACGGATGAAAGTCCCAACTAAGAATGTTGGGGCTACCGAAATGGCCATTGACGGCACGGGTGAGGTCATTAACTGTGTCCGTATTGACGACATGACTTTCTCCGCGCCGATCGGCTTTATGAAGATTGATGTGGAAAAACATGAGATGGAAGCCCTAGAGGGGGCCCTTGAGACGGTTCGGCGAGATCGTCCAGTAATCATCATGGAAGACCAAGTACATGCCCGAGATTTACTTGAGCCACTCGGCTACCGGTGTCGACGCATCGCTCTCGTTGACTTCCTGTGCTTACCCGCATAGTTTTGCTTGGATAGTTAAAGTCGGTTAAGTGATTTAGTCATCTTCATCTTCATTATCCAGACGTGCCAACCACGTGGCGAATCTCTCGATAGGGGTTTCGAACTCCGGATTCAGATCAACAAATTCGCGAAGACGTTCGGCTAACACTTCGATCGCCATTGATTCTTCGCCGCGTCTGCTTTGCAGTTCTTCTATTCCGCGATCGGTGAAATACATGCACGCTCCAGCTAATTTGACGTATCGAATGCGCGTTCGACAATTGCTGCCTGATCAACTTCATGTCGGTGATGCGATCCGACGGCAGGAGAAGAAGAGCTGTCGCGACTAATTAGTGTTATCTGCCGGTTGATAATCTCCGGTAAGTTCAGGGCAATGAAACTCCAAGCACCTTGGTTTGCCGGCTCTTCTTGCACCCATCGGATTTGCGCACTTGGCATCTTTTCAAGCTCCGGCGGCAAGGTGCGGTAGGGCAGAGGGTAAAGGCGCTCGAGGCGGATCACCGCGACATCGGTGCGGCCGGTGGCGTCACGGTGAGCGATTAAGTCGTAGTAGACCTTGCCACTGCACAGCAACACGGTTTTGACTCCAGCTGGATCAACGGTGGTATCAGGTAACATCGGCTGGAAGTGCCCGTTTTCAAATTCAGATTTACTTGAGACTGAAAACTTTGCGCGAAGCAAAGATTTCGGGGTAAAAATCACTAGTGGCCGCGTCAATTTGCTCAGCACCTGCCAGCGAAGCAAATGAAAGTATGAGGCGGGAGTCGAAGGCATCGCAACGGTCATGTTGTCTTGCGCACATAACTGCAGGTAACGCTCAACTCGGGCAGAGGAGTGGTCCGGGCCTTGACCTTCTTGCCCATGGGGTAGTAACAGAGTTACAGCTGAACGTTGACCCCATTTTTGCTCACCAGAAGAAATGAATTCATCGATAATTGTCTGAGCTCCATCGGCAAAGTCACCGAACTGTGCCTCCCAGATAACTAGTGCATCGGGGCGGGCAACGGAATAGCCGTATTCAAAGCCCAATGCGGCAAACTCACTTAGTAGTGAGTCGTAAACATATAACTTCGCGCCATCGCGGTAACATTGCTTGAGCGGCTTATATTGCCAACCGGTCTCTTTGTCGACGATGACCATATGCCGATGTCCGAAAGTACCGCGCCTGGAATCCTGACCCGCCAATCGCACGGTACGGCCCTCCATCAGCAGTGACCCCACGGCAAGTGCCTCGGCCATACCCCAGTCGATGGCATCGTCGGCGACCATCTGCGCTCTGCGCTGGAGTTGCGGTGCAAGCCGTGGGTGAATGGTGAAGTCTGCAGGCATCGTCAACTGTGACGCGATTACCGTCTCGATTTGCGCACTGGTGATACCTGAAACTACTTCTGCGGCCGGCCCTTGAAGCTCGAGTTCACGCTGGCCACCAATGATGATGTCTTGGTCGTGGGCTCCAAATGCAGTTGTATCCGAGCCGTGGGTTTCTTGGAAGATTTTCTCGAGGTGTTCCTGGAAGTGCTTCAAAGCACTCTCGGCTTCATCAACAGTGATGTCTCCGCGCCCGACAAGACCCTCGGTGTAGTGCTTGCGCACTGATCGTTTGTTGTCGATGATGGCGTACATCAGAGGTTGGGTGAGCGAGGGATCGTCGGCTTCATTGTGGCCGCGTCGGCGGTAGCACACGAGATCAACAACAACGTCTTTGTGGAACGCCTGCCTGAACTCGAAAGCCAATTGAGCAACTCGCACCACGGCCTCGGGGTCATCGCCATTTACGTGGAAGATCGGTGCCTGCACCATGCGGGCAACGTCAGTTGCATATACCGAGGATCGACTGTATCGAGGGCTGGTGGTGAACCCAACTTGATTGTTGACGACGATATGCACTGTTCCGCCGGTGCGGTAGCCCTGAAGCTGTGAAAGATGCAAGGTCTCGGCAACAACACCTTGCCCGGCAAAGGCGGCATCTCCGTGCATGAGTACGGGTAAAATGTCGTAGACACGATCTGCAGGCAGTAGATCCTGCTTAGCTCGCACGATTCCTTCGAGAACAGGGTTAACCGCTTCAAGATGTGAGGGGTTAGCGGCTAGGTAGACCGAGGTTTGCGCGCCACCGGGCGCGGTGTAGGTGCCGGTCGTGCCCAAGTGGTACTTAACATCACCTGAACCTTGAACCGACTCCTCGCCATACTGGCCCTCGAACTCACGGAATATTTGTGCGTAAGACTTCCCGGCAATATTTGTCAGTACATTTAGCCGCCCGCGGTGTGGCATTCCGATAGCGACTTCGATGATGTTCTCATGTGCGGCCTTATCGAGAACTGCATCTAGGAGTGGGATTAGGGATTCAGCCCCTTCCAATGAGAAGCGCTTTTGACCTACGTATTTAGTTTGCAAGAAAGACTCGAGAGCTTCGGCCTCATTCAGTTTATGGAGTATTCGCAGCTGTTCGTTGCGTTCAGGCTTTGCGTGCGGTATCTCGACTCGATCTTGAATCCACTGGCGTTGCCCGGGATCTTGAATATGCATATATTCAATCCCGACGGTGCGGGTGTATGAGTCTCGCAGCACGCCAAGAATTTCACGGAGTTTCATCAACGCCCTGCCACCGAAACCGCCCGTGGCAAATTCACGGTCTAAATCCCAAAGGGTCAGGTTATGTGAGAGCACATCGAGGTCGGGATGGTTGCGCTGCCGATATTCGAGGGGGTCGGTATCGGCCATGAGATGGCCGCGTACCCGATAAGCGTGGATTATTTCCTGAACCCGCGCAGTTTTGCCGAGGTCGGTTTCATGACTGGCCGAGATGTCCTTGGCCCAGCGTACCGGCTCATATGGGATGCGAAGGGACCTAAAGATCTCGTCGTAGAAATCGCCTTCGCCCAGCAGTAGCTGGTGGATTCTGCGCAAAAACTCGCCGGATTGGGCACCTTGAATGATGCGATGGTCATAGGTTGAAGTCAATGTGAAGATCTTGGAGACCGCGTTTCGGGCGATGGTCTCGGCCGATGCGCCTTCCCACTCCGCTGGATACTCCATTGCCCCAACGCCGACAATGCAGCCTTGACCCATCATCAATCTTGGTACTGAATGAGTTGTACCGATGGCGCCAGTATTAGTCAGCGAGACGGTGGTGCCGGTAAAATCTTCTACCGTTAACTTGCTGCTACGGGCTTTGCGAACAACCTCTTCATAGGTGGCCCAGAAACTGGCAAAGTCCATATCTTGCGCCCCTTTAATATTCGGGACAAGAAGCTGTCGGCTGCCATCGGGTTTTGCGAGGTCAATTGCCAAGCCGAGATTAACGCTGGTAGTGGTGACAATCGCGGGTTTGCCATCGACCTCTTGGTATGCGGCATTCATGGCCGGTACCTCTTTTGCGGCCTGCACTATCGCATAGCCAATGACATGGGTGAAGGAGATTTTTCCACCGCGGCCGCGGGCTAAGTGGTTATTAATGACAACTCGGTTATCGATCAACAACTTTGCGGGGACCGAGCGCACGCTGGTGGCAGTTGGTACCGCCAGGCTGGCCTCCATGTTGGTCACTACGCGCGCGGCTGGGCCTTTTAGTGTCGAGGTGGTTGAGGTTGCTGAGGTTGCTGAGGTTAATGGAGCCGTTGGCGGCACCGGGGAGGCCTCGGCGGCAGGGCCAGAAATAGCGGTAGGGGCAGCGGAAGCGATAGGTGATGGGGATTGGTCACTTGGCGAATAGCCCTCGAAGAACTCCCACCAAGCAGGGTCAACACTTGATTTGTCGCTGATGAATTGCTGGTAGATCTCGTCAACCAACCATTCATTAGGACCAAAGCTGGCTAGACGGCGATCGGGGTTGGCGCGTCCGTCGTCGTTAACCACGGTGTCCTTTCGGGTGGATGCCGGCTCGCAATTGCGCGGCTCCGACGGTTTGCATTTCGACAACCTAACTTTAGTGCAAGGGGCAGGAGGCGGGGTCAGGCCGGATCAACCACGTACCAACTGATCAGGTGATGTCGCGGCGCAGCGTGGTGAGCGAAGCCAAAGTGCCAAAGAGCACGGCGTAGCCGATGAGCACGATCACCCCAGCCGCGGTGGGCAAAATATCCTCGCCGCCACGGCCGGTGACATTGGTGGTCTGGAGTACCGCATCAAGCGCCCCTCCGGGAAGCCATTTGCCAATCCAGTCCACGAACACGGTGATCAGGGCCTCGAAGATCAGTACCCACACCAGTGCGCCGACGACCGCCGCGACCTGAATACGGATAAGGGCGCCAACCGAAACTCCCACGATCGCATAGATCGCAAACGCTAGGACGACTCCACCTAAAATCTGAAGTGCGATGATGGCATCGATTGGCGCGTGCGCCTCGCGTGAGAGTGCGATCAAGGTGACCACGAAACTTGACGCGAAGGCAATTAGGCCAAGGGCTGCGCCCAGAAGTGCGTAGGCAATGCCCTTTGCGATCAGCACCCTCGGGCGTTTCGGCGTAACCAGGAAGGTCGATGTGATCGTCATGTGACGGTATTCACCAGTCATGCCGATGATGCCAAGAATCAAGATGAAGATCGAGGATGAGCCGGCGGCTCCGAGAATATTTGTCACATAGGCGGGATCAAGCAAGAAGTTCACGTCGGTGCTGGCATCCATGGCGCGCGGGGTCAAGAAGACGAGCAGCACGACATTCAGGGCGCTGAAGGCCACGGTGGCGATAGTTAGCCAAAGCAGCACCTTGGTGGTGGTGACTTTGCGGAACTCAGAACGCACCAAGGCCATCATGCGGCACCGCCTGGGTTGCCACCGGCGGTGAGATCAAGGAAAAGGGCCTCGAGGTCATTGCCAACGGGTGTTAGCTCATGGAGTTCGACGTGTTCGCGTAGGGCAATGTGGCCGATCTTGGCCGCTTCGATACCAATAACCAAAATCTCGTTTTCACTGACGATCTCGATGCTGGATTCAATGTCGTGTTCTGTAACTGCTGTCAATGCCAATCTCAATACTTCAGCCTTGGGAGTTCGCACCCGAACCTTTGAGATTCCGGTGCCGGTCAGTTCGTCCAGTGTTCCGGTCTGAATCAACTTTCCTTTGCTGATGATGACTACGTCGTCGACGGTTTGTTGCACCTCGGAAAGCACATGGCTGGACACCAGTACCGTGCGGCCTTCTTGGGCCCGCGCCCGCAGGAAGCTGCGAAGCCAGGCGATGCCTTCGGGGTCAAGCCCATTTGCCGGTTCGTCCAAGATAAGAACGCCCGGGTCACCGACCAATGCTGCAGCCAGGGCTAGCCGCTGGCGCATGCCAAGAGAGAACCCACCCACTTTGCGGCCGGCGGCCTCGGTCAGGCCCACCAGTGCCAGCACTTCATCGGCGCGAGCCGCGGGTAGCGCTGCGGCATCGGTAATCACTTGGAGATGCCCGCGCGCGGTGCGGCCGGGATGGAAACCGCTTGCTTCCAGAGCCGCTCCAACAACCGTGGCCGGATGCGAAAGCTCTCGGTAGTCATGCTCGCCCACTCGGGCGGACCCACTTGTGGGCTGCACTAGGCCAAGTAGGCAGCGCAAGGTCGTGGTCTTGCCCGACCCGTTGGGTCCGAGAAACCCGGTAACTCGTCCTGGTTGCACCTTGAATGACAAATCAGAAACTGCCTGCACCTTGCCGAACACCTTGGTGAGGCTCGTGACTGTGAGAAGTTGCCCCTGAGGTGACATCTGCACATCGTATCGGGCTAGATTCTGCCCATGGAACAACTCATCCCAGGAATCCAAGTTACCGAAGTCACCCCCGTCCCATTATGTGGTGAACTGACCGCGGGGGCCGCCGTCATCGAGGTGCATTCACCATTTGATGGCGCCCTTCTGGGCCAGGTACCAGCACTGACGGCCGCCGACGTTGACGCCGGCGTTGCGTATGCGCGTAAGTCGATGGAGGAGCGCCCGTTGGCGCAATGGCAGCGCGCCGAAATATTGGATAGAGCCGCACTCTTGATGGCAGAGCGCAGAGATGACTTCGCGATTGCCATTGCCCGCGAATCCGCAAAGCCGATCAAGACGGCTCGTGGTGAGGCCGATCGCGCAATTGCGACTTTCCAGTTCTCCAGCGCGGTAGCACGCACGCTAACCGGAGACACCGTTCCACTAGAGGCGGCAGCTGTCGGGGGCGGCAAAATTGGATTTACGCTCAGGGTTCCCGTTGGTGTTGTGGGAGCGATTTCACCATTCAACTTCCCGCTGAACCTCGTGGTGCACAAAGTTGGCCCGGCAATTGCTGCGGGCTGCGCAGTGGTTTTGAAGCCGGCTTCACAGACCCCTTTCTCCTCGATCCTGCTCGCCCGCTTACTCGCTGACGCCGGTTTACCTGATGGTTACCTTCAGATCGTCACCGGCAGTGGTGGCACGGTCGGAAACGCCCTTGTTGATCACCCAGGCGTTGCCTTGATCAGTTTCACCGGCTCACCGGATGTGGGCTGGGGTATTCGGGCGCGGGCACCGCGTAAGCGCGTCGGACTCGAACTTGGCAATAACGCTCCGGTGATTATTGAGGCCGATGGTGATTGGGCCACCGCGGCGACGAAGATCAAGTTAGCCGGGTTCGCCCATGCCGGCCAATCCTGTATTTCCACGCAACGGGTTTTGGTGCATCAAAGTATCGCTGAAGATTTTGTTGCCAAGCTAGTTGAGAAGGTAGATGAGTTGGTTGTGGGTGATCCCATGGATGAGGCCACTGATGTTTCAGCCCTGATCTCGCGGGCTGAGCGGGATCGAGTCGTCAGCTGGATAGCAGAAGCGGTATCAGCCGGCGGAAAGGTTGCTTGTGGCGGGGAGCTAGATGCCAACGGCGTGTTACGTCCAACCGTTATCGTCAACGCTAAGCCTGAAATGAATATTTGCGCCCTAGAGGTGTTCGGCCCGGTGGTAGCGGTCCAGACCTATGAGTCCTATGACGAGGCCCTTCGGATCGCCAATGACACCAGATATGGCTTGCAAGCGGCGGTTTTCACCTCAGATATTGCTAAAGGTATGCAAGCAGCCCGAACTTTGGACTTCGGCGGAGTGTTGATCAATGAGGTACCAACTTGGCGAGCCGATCAGATGCCCTATGGCGGGCTCCGGGATTCGGGTAACACCCGGGAAGGTCCGGCGTACTCGGTTCGCGAGATGACCGAGGAGCGGTTGGTCATCATTTCGGGGTAGCCGGTGGTTTGTGGCCCGGGAAAAGTGTTTTAGAGTAGGCGGGTGCTTCCCCCACGTCGCCTCGCCTTGACCGTAGCCACCAAGCTGGCGGCGGGTGCAATTGCCGCCAGTGCCATTACTGTCATTGGTGCGACTACCGCCCTAGCGGTCGAGCCATACCCGTCAGCCCCAACCATCACCGCGGTAAATTCCGGCCCCGCGGCCACCGAACTGCAGGTTGTCTACACCGCGCCGCTAGCAGCTGGCGGTTCCCCAATTACGGCCTATCAGGTTTCAATTGACGGCGGCACCATCTGGTTTACCTGCGCTGGTACCTCGGGGTTATGCCCACTGGGCAGTTTGACGAGTGGGCAGACCTACTCGGTGATACTGCGTGCGGTCAATGCGTCGGGTGCCGGCGAGATAAGCAATACCGGGGTCGGGATCCCCGCCGCCGCGGTTACCGAATCGGCCGATAAACCGAAAGTTCTTCCAAAGCCGCGCGTTCGAGCAAGCGCAACATTTAACGCGGCAAGCAATAATCTCGGGGTAAATAGCCCGACCGTACGCCTTGGGGTTGGCGCTTTACCAAAATTTCGATTTAGTCGCGATATCTCCAACAAGGCTGCCGTAGAAAGAAATCTGGCGGTGACCGCCACCAATCAAGATGGCGTCGTGCGTGGTGTTCCGGGCGCATGG
>CAFBPJ010000015.1_pt1 | contig 12216 bp, 10 predicted proteins | sample 7269691 | NCBI WGS metagenome assembly CAFBPJ01 (sample SAMEA6814141, study PRJEB35770) | uncultured Actinomycetes bacterium | biome: Freshwater; feature: Freshwater reservoir; material: water | place: Czech Republic | collected 2017-06-27 | depth 30m m | reverse complement strand
TGAGCCAGGAGTTAAATGTCACTACTCCGGTTGACGTTGCCATGCTCCTTGACGTAGCACGTATTGCGGCCCATCAAGTTGAACGGCCGGCCGCGCCACTAACCACTTACCTTCTCGGATATGTGGTCGGGCAGGGGATGGACCCGGCGGTGGCTATGGGGAAAATCACTGAGCTGGCGGCAAATTGGCCACCTGGCGGCGAAGTAGCGAAGTGAGGGCGATCCCTTGGCCTTGATGGGTTAGCCAAAGGTTTTGCCAAATGGGGGACGAGACTCGCCGAGGCGAGCACCTTGCGTTCCGGCCAAATCCCCGATACCTTCAGGACCCCAAGATGTAGTAGTTACAGCCCGGTGATTCCTCCACAGGTTGTGGTTACAGCTCCACAGGGTATCCACAGGACGTCCCCAAGATCGGTCCCGCGGATGGGTGGAGTATCAGGCCAGATGTTACTGAAGTGAAACAAGGGAAGGGAGGTACACAAAATGCGTTGTCCATTCTGCAAAGAAGATGACTCGCGGGTGGTGGACTCCCGCACCACCGACGATGGGGCTGCAATTCGCCGCCGCCGCGAGTGCTCCACGTGCGGGCGGCGTTTTACCACCGCTGAGAACACCGTGTTGCTGGTAGCCAAGCGCTCAGGTGTTCAAGAACCATTTAGCAGAGCCAAAGTCATCGGCGGGGTTCGCAAGGCCTGCCAAGGCCGCCCGGTTAGCGAGGATGATCTCGGCAGGTTGGCTCAGCGCGTTGAGGATTCAGTACGCGCCGCCGGCATCGCCGAGATCCCCGCTATGGAAGTTGGCTTGGCAATTCTTGGGCCATTGCGCGAACTCGATGAGGTGGCCTATCTGCGCTTCGCTTCGGTGTACCGCTCATTTGACAACCTTGAGGATTTTGAAGCCGAAATCGCCTTGCTTCGCGCCGAAGGTGAGCCACTAGGTCAAGAACCAGCCAGCAATGAATCCAACACCAAGTCTTCCCAATCCCGATAACCGCTCGATACGAAAGGCACCATGATGACTATCACGACCAGCACGCCAACCGGTTTCATTCACAATACCGTGAACAAGCCCGGGTTGGTGATGGAGCGCGTCTACACCACCGAAGGCGTGCACCCATACGACGACGTTACTTGGGAGCGGCGCGATGTGGTGCAGAACAACTGGAAGACCGGTGAGGTGGTTTTCGAGCAGCGCGGGGTTGAGTTCCCGGAATCATGGAGTGTTAACGCATCAACAATTGTCACCACCAAGTACTTCCGCGGCGCAGTTGGTACAGAGCAGCGCGAGTGGAGCCTGAAGCAATTAATCGACCGAGTGGTGCTGACCTACACCAAGGCCGGCAAAGAGCACGGTTATTTTCGCACCGACAAGGATGCGGAAATCTTCGAACATGAGTTGACGCACATGTTGGTAAATCAGGTTTTCAGTTTCAACTCCCCGGTCTGGTTCAACGTTGGCACCGTGTCACCGCAACAGGTGAGCGCCTGCTTCATCCTGAGCGTTGATGACCGCATGGAGTCCATCCTTAACTGGTACCGCGAAGAAGGCATGATCTTTAAGGGTGGCTCAGGGGCAGGGCTAAATCTTTCGCGCATTCGCTCGAGTAAGGAGCTACTAAAGTCATCGGGTGGCACCGCGTCAGGGCCGGTCTCTTTCATGCGCGGCGCTGATGCATCCGCCGGCACAATTAAATCTGGCGGCGCAACCCGCAGGGCCGCCAAAATGGTGGTACTTGACGTCGATCATCCAGATATCGAAGAGTTCATCGAGACTAAAGTCCGTGAAGAAGACAAAATCCGTGTCCTGCGCGATGCCGGCTACGACATGGATCTTGGTGGCAAAGATATTTCAAGCGTGCAATATCAGAACGCGAACAACTCGGTACGCGTTTCGGACTTGTTCATGCAAGCGGTCGAAAATGGCGAACCGTTTGGTTTGACCGCTCGCACAGATGGCCATGTGGTCGAGACAGTTGATGCGAAGACGCTATTTCGTACGATGACCGAGGCGGCTTGGGCATGCGCTGATCCGGGTATCCAGTACGACGACACCATCAATGACTGGCATACCAACCCCGAAACGGGGCGCATCAATGCGTCAAATCCATGCTCGGAGTACATGAGCCTGGACAACTCATCCTGCAATCTAGCCAGCCTCAACTTGCTGACCTTCCTAAAGGACGACGACACTTTTGACGCCGAGCGTTTTGTAAAGGCTGTTGAAATAATCATTACCGCCATGGATATCTCGATTTCATTCGCAGACTTTCCAACGGAGCCGATCGCCGAAACCACACGGAAGTACCGTCAACTGGGTATCGGCTACGCGAACCTCGGTGCACTATTGATGGCTACGGGATTGCCATATGACTCAGACGGCGGTCGTGCGCTGGCGGCGGCAATCACTTCGGTCATGACCGGAACCGCCTATAAGCGCAGTGCCGAACTTGCGGGCATCGTGGGGCCGTACGAGGGCTATGCGCGTAACGAGAGCGGGCACAAGCGCGTGATGCGTAAGCACGCGTCAGCTAACGACAATGTGCGTGGAGTTACCACTCTCGATACTTCGGTCATGAAGGTCGCACATGGTCAATGGCAGCAGGCACTCAAAATCGGCGAAAAGAACGGCTGGCGCAATGCGCAAGCTTCAGTTCTCGCACCGACCGGCACCATCGGGTTCATGATGGACTGCGATACCACGGGGATTGAACCCGACTTCTCGCTGGTTAAGTTCAAGAAACTTGTGGGTGGTGGCTCCATGCAGATCGTCAACCAAACGATCCCGCGCGCACTCCGCCGCCTCGGGTACACCGAGGAGACGATCGAAGCCATCGTGGAGTTCATCTCCGAGAACGGGCACGTAGTCGATGCTCCAGGCCTTAAGACCGAGCATTATCCGGTCTTTGACACTGCAATGGGTGTTCGCTCCATTACTCCAATGGGTCATGTTCGGATGATGGCGGCCGCACAGCCCTTCCTATCGGGAGCGATATCGAAGACCGTAAATATGCCGCAGTCGGCGACGGTCGAAGAAGTCGAAGAGATTTACTTCCAAGGCTGGAAATATGGACTCAAGGCGTTGGCAATTTATCGCGATAACTGCAAGGTCGGTCAACCGTTGTCAGATGGCAAAACAGCAAAGGTAGATGAGATCGTTGACGCCACTGCTGAAGCCATCGCGCACCTTGTTGGGCAACCAACCCGCCGACGGCTGCCAAAGTCTCGCCCGAGCCTGACAACAAGCTTCTCGGTGGCCGGTGCTGAGGGGTACATGACCGCGGGAAGCTACCCAGATGACGGTCTTGGTGAAGTATTCCTCAAACTCGGCAAGCAAGGTTCGACCCTCGCCGGCGTGATGGATGCGTTCTCGATAGCTATCAGTATTGCGCTGCAGTACGGCGTACCGCTGGAAGCCTTTGTCAGCAAGTTCGTGAATATGCGCTTCGAACCGGCCGGCATGACCGATGACCCCGATATTCGAATATCGCAATCGATCATGGACTACATCTTCCGGCGCCTGGCGTTGGATTATCTACCTTATGAAAAGCGCGCTGCCCTTGGTATTCACAGCGCCGATGAGCGGGTGGCAACGGTGGAAGCCAATTATGCGCAATACGCTCCAGCTGCATCGGCTGATCTTGATGTTGATATTGCTGAAGTACTTGAAGAGGCAGTGGCAGAAGCGGCCCCGGCAAAGGTTGCTAGCAAGGCACATTCGAGTGCTGAGCTCCTAGAAGAGATCACCGGTACCGCCTCTGATGCACCACTTTGCATGACCTGCGGCATCAAGATGCGCCCGGCGGGCAGCTGCTACGTCTGTGAAGGGTGCGGGAGCACTTCGGGTTGTAGCTAATCGGGGGTCGTGTCACAGACTAGACATGCTTGCTAGGGTTGGAGAACACCTAAACTAAGGGAGAATCAATTCCATGAATCTCGGAGAGTCCATTTGGACTTTGCTCGTAATCTTCCTCATGATCATGTTCTTCATGATCTTCTTCATGGTGGTGCTGGATCTGTTCAGCGACCATGAAGAAAGCGGCCTAGCCAAGGCGGTCTGGATCATCTTCTTGATCTTGTTCCCGCCGATCACGGTGCTGATCTATGTGATCGCACGCGGTAACGGCATGGCCAAGCGCCGCCAGAAGCAGGTAGAGCAGGCACAGGGTGAGCAGAAGGCCTACATCAAGTCGATGGCGGGCACCACCTCACCGGCTGATCAGATCGCCTCAGCGAAGGCACTACTTGATGCGGGCACCATCTCGCAGCAGGATTTTGATTCACTTAAGGCAAAAGCACTGGCTTCATAGTTTCAATATCACCAACAGGTGCGGCGGGCGAGAATAATCTCGTCCTCCGCTCCTGTTGATTGAACCACCTAAAGAAATAAGTCAATGAAGAAGACGCCAAAAATAGATGCGCAGGTTCGCTGGGCCGCACTTAAGTTAATCCCCAGAATCGGTCTGTCAAAGCCCCTTCCAGTTGGCGATTGGGCCGGTCGGCGGGCGCTCTCGGCGGCTCGGCAAGTCAAATTGGCAAAACTGTCGGCAAAAATCTCGCCGCCACCAAGTGATGTTGAGATATCCAATTTCAATTGTCCACGGCCCGATGGCACCTCGTTGCCGCTGCGCCTCTACCGAAAGCGCGGCAGCAGGTCACTCGCACTCATCGTGTACGTGCATGGCGGTGGGATGATCATGGGCACGGTTGACTCTTATGACTCAGTGTGTTCAAAATACGCATCATTCGCCAACATTGCGATCTTGTCGGTGGACTATCGATTGGCGCCTGAGTATCCGTACCCGGCAGCCATAGAAGATGTGAGTGCTGGAGTGCAATGGGCGCGTGAAAATTGTGTTGAGCTTTCCATTGAGCCTAATCGAATTGGTATCGCGGGCGATAGCGCTGGGGGAGGCATTGCCGCCGGAGTACTACTGAAGGCTCGCGATGAAGGAGTTGGATTAAATGCCGCGATGCTTATCTACCCGATGCTTGATGATCGCACGATTGCTTCTCCAGCCGATGGGCCAAAACTTACCGGCCCATTCATCACGTGGTCCTATAACGACAATATTACCGGCTGGCGGTGCCTTTTAGGGGAGATGGCGCCAGGGGAGGTGTCGGCCTATGCAGCCCCCGCGCGAGCGACAAACTTAGGGGGGCTGCCGCCCATTTATCTGGAGGTTGGTGACCTCGATATCTTCCACGACGAAGATGTCGTTTTCGCCTCGCGTATTCGTGATGCCGGCGGCAATGTCCAATTGCACCTGCGCCCTGGGTGCCCACATGGCTACGAGGTATTCGCACCGAAATCGCGGGTTGCGCAACTAGCGATGGAGCAAAGATACGGATACCTGCGTACGTTTAGCTAGTTACTCTTGGGGTCAATCGGCGCATCAGCCAAAGCGACACATAAACCAAGGCAACTAACGCGGGCACCTCGATCAGTGGCCCGATGACGCCCGCTAAGGCTTGCCCGGACGTTACGCCCCACACACCGACTGAAACGGCAATAGCGAGCTCGAAGTTATTGCCGGCCGCGGTAAATGCCAAGGTTGCAGTCTTTGGGTAGCCCAGTTTGCTTTTGATCCCAAGAAAAAATGAAATCCCCCACATGATTATGAAGTAGACAAGCAGGGGGATCGCAATATTAAGAACCGAAATAGGGCTGCTGATTATCGCATCGCCTTGCAGTGCGAACATGATGATGATCGTGAAAAGGAGCCCGTATAAGGCCAAGGGGCTAATACGTGGGATGAATTTCTCCTCGTACCAAACGCGGCCTTTAGCCCTTAATCCGATGCGCCTGGTCAGATAGCCGGCGACCAATGGGATACCAAGGAAGATGAGGACGGCCTTGGTTATATCCCATGTTGAAAATTGCACATCCTGGGTATCAAGACCTAACCATCCTGGAAGTATCTTCAGATAAAATGTTCCAAGTACCGCGTAGGCAAGAATTTGAAAAACAGAGTTGATCGCAACTAGTAATGCGGCTGCTTCGCTATCCCCACAGGCGAGGTCATTCCAAATCAGCACCATGGCGATACAGCGAGCCAGACCGATAACGATTAGTCCGGTACGAAATGCTGGCTGATCGGGCAAGAAAGTCCAGGCGAGCACGAACATCAAGGCCGGGCCGATCACCCAGTTAAGCAGCAGTGAAAGCCAAAGCAACCGGCGATCCCCGGCCACCTGCCCCATCTCCTCGTACCGAACTTTGGCTAGCACCGGATACATCATCAGCAGCAGGCCCAGGGCAATTGGCAGTGAGGTTTGGCCGATCGTTACCGAATCTAGGGCGCCTTGGATCCCAGGGATCGACTTGCCCAGCCCCAGGCCCAGAGCCATGGCCAAGAGAATCCAGACCGGCAAGAACCGGTCCAGTAGCGATAATTTACCTAACACCGTGGCATCAGCGTTTTCCGCGGTCACGGCAGGAGCCGATCCTCTCTTCAGGAGTACTTTCTCGACGTTGGGGCTCCCGAAATCTAGCAGTTTCGCGTAAGGTTACGGGACACGGGTGCGCGCTTTTGGCGCCGCGGCGAAGGGAGCGAAAATGTGGGCAAATTCAGCAGTTAAAGCTCGGGTGCTAGTGCCGGTTGCACTTGCGAGTGCCTTGTTCTTGTCAGCGTGCTCGTCCGAGCCAGACGCCGTCCCTGCTCCGAGCCTGTCTTCGGCGTTGGCCAACCCGAGCGCAGATGCTGTCGTAACCTTCGATGCGCAGGCAACTTGCGAGACCTATTTCCAGTTGGATCTTCTCCGCAGCACCGTCGCCTCCGGTGTCAAAGACCTATCTAAGAAAGAGCGCAGAGCGCTACTGGTTGAATATCAGCAACTGGTCGCTGACTTGTCGGCGACCGCTGGCGATGCGGCCAACTCGGGTGAGTTGACTCAGCAAGTTCTTACGAACGCCGAGAAGATGCAATCGCTCTTGGATAAATTCGGTAAAAAGGACGGGATCGACTCCTTGTCTAAAAAACAAAAGAAGCGTCTCACCTTGCAGGCCAACCGGATTGAGGCTCAGTGCGCTAGCGCTGAATATGCGTTGCCGCAAGAGAATATCGATGCCCGGGAGTTGATTCCGTAAGTCATGTCAGGTACCTATCGACCAGACCCTGCGCGCTATGACGGTCGGATGCCGTACCGGAGAACCGGAGTAAGTGGCCTGCAGCTACCAGCTATTTCACTTGGTTTTTGGCATAATTTCGGTGACGATAAACCGCGAGAGACGCAGCGCGCAATCATGCAACGTGCTTTCGATCTAGGGATAAACCATTTTGACTTAGCTAACAACTACGGCCCCCCGGCAGGTTCTGCTGAATTTAATGTCGGGCAGATTTTACGTGATGATTTTTCCGGCCTGCGCGATGAACTAGTGATCTCGAGTAAAGCCGGGTGGGATATGTGGCCTGGGCCTTATGGGGATATGGGTTCGCGCAAGTACCTGCTTGCCAGCCTTGACAAAAGCCTCGCCCGGTTGGGGCTGGACTATGTGGACATTTTCTATCACCATCGACCCGATGCCGATACGCCCATTGCGGAGTCCATGGGGGCCCTTCATTCCGCTGTCCAGCAAGGCAAGGCACTTTATGTCGGAATCTCTTCCTACTCACCCTCTCGCACCTTGGCAGCAGCGCGTATTCTTGCCGATCTTGGCACCCCGCTATTGATCCATCAGCCTTCATACTCAATGTTCAATAGGTGGCTAGAAAATGGCTTGCTTGATGCATTGCAGGAGGTAGGAGCGGGCTGCATTACCTTCAGCCCACTTGCCCAAGGAGTATTGACTAATAGATACCTAGAGGGCGTGCCCGCTGATTCACGGGCCGCTGCGGGTAAGAGTTTGTTCGACTCGCACCTAACCGAAGAAAATATTGATCGGGTGCGGGCACTGGCCGCAATTGCAGCGCGCCGCGGCCAGTCGCTAGCACAACTTTCGGTGGCCTGGACACTTCGCGATGAACGAGTGACAACAACGTTATTGGGTGCCAGTAGCGTGCGCCAACTGGTTGAGACCGCAAGCGCCGTCGATAACCTGAAATTTACGGAGGCCGAACTTGCTGAAATAGATAATTACGCGATAGAAGCCAACATTAATTTGTGGGAGGCGCAATCCCTTATTCCTTAACTCTGGCATAAAGTTCACTAATGAATTAATTATCTAATCACCTAAAGAGCACAGTTAGGTCATGCGGAATGATTTCACAGGCCCAGGTAACTGACGGTACGAACATGCTTAGGCAGTTGCAATTTCCAGCTGGTGCTTTGATCACGATGGAAGATCTCCAAGATTCGGGCCGTGAGCACGTACTTGATCGGTTACGGGAGCAGGAGCCGGTAACTTGGCTTCCAGCTCTGGGCGGCTGGCTGATCACCAGTCGTGAGGGTGCCCGCGAGATGTTGTTGCCAAAAGCTGGTGCAACCGTCGAGGTATCCGAAAATATGGTGCGCGCCTCACTAGGGAAAATGATGCTTACTGTCGATGCGCCCGCACATGATCGACTCCGAGCGCCCTTCGAGCGCCCATTTCGAGCCCGCGAGGCCGAACATGCCTTCGGTGATTTCATTCGGGGGCAGGCAGATGCGCTAATTGACCGGTTTGCTGATGAAGGTAAAGCGGAATTACATTCAGCTTTCGCTGCAGAGTTTGCCGTCGCCGTTGCCGGTCACGTCATTGGGCTACCACTTGGCGAGAGCGCGAAAATCGACGCATATTACGCAGATTTTGCCGCCGCAATGGTTTATGACGGAGACCCGGAGCCGGTTAAGCGGGCGGAATTAGCTAGGGAGCAGTTAGACAAACTGCTACTTGCCGGCCTAAATGCTCATCGATCGTCGGGCGCAGCATCATTGACAAATGAAGTTTTGGCGAGCTCAGACAACGAACTGTCCGATGAAGAGGTGGTAGCGCAACTTCGGGTGGTGATGTTCGGGGCCGTTGAGACAATACAAGCTTCTGTGATGTCAACTCTGCTCTTGCTTCTGACCCACCCTGATGCCTTGTCGCAGTGTTTAACCGATCGAAGTTTAATACCGGGTGCCGTTGACGAAGCGATTCGACTTATTCCACCGGTTGCCTTCATCGAGAGGTGGATGGGGAGACCATTTACCGCCTGCGGGGTCACTATCGACGCTGGCGAGTTTGTTGGGATCTCGGTTATCGCCGTCAACCGCGATCCTGCTGTTTTCGCTGACCCACTCACCTTCGATATTCATCGTGCCAACGCCAAACACGGCTTAGGTTTTTCCGCGGGTGAACACCATTGCCTTGGAGTGCACCTAGCCCGAACCCAAACTGCCATAGCGGTTGACAAACTCCTCAGCCGGTTACCCAATCTCACCTTGGTAGCCGCGGTACCGCCAGCTGGTTTCGCATTTAGGCGGCCGGGGTCACTAGAACTCTCCTGGCGGGTGTAGCCACCAATCACTACATGAACTCGTCGGGGTTCGGGCCGACGCGCTTGCCATTCTCAAGTGAACTGATTGTCGCCATGTTCTCCAGAGTCAGTTCAAAATCGAAGACATCAATATTTTCACGGATGCGAACCGGCGTTACTGATTTGGGTAGGACCACGTTGTCCAACTGAAGATGCCAGCGAATTAGCACCTGAGCGATGCTCTTTTGGTGTTCAGTGGCGATTTTTCCAATAACCGGATCGTTGACTAATTCGCCTGACGCTAGTGGGCTCCACGCCTCTATCAACATTCCGAGATCGGCTGCAAGGGCCCTGAGCGGGGCTTGAGGCAGCCACGGGTGCAACTCAATCTGGTCAACAGCCGGCACGACGCCAGTCTCGGCGATGATTTTTGTTAGCTGCTCTTGGTGAAAGTTCGACACCCCAATCGATCTAGCGCGGCCCTCAGACTGAAGTTGCACCACTGCCCGCCAGGTCTCTAGGTAATTTCCAGTAGCTGGCGCAGGCCAGTGCACAAGATAAAGATCCACTTCAGAAACTCCGAGTAGCGAAATGCTCTCGTCAAAGGCGCGCATGGTCTGGTCATACCCATGGTCGGTGTTCCAGACTTTCGTGGTCAAGAAGATGTCATCACGTGGCAAGCCAGAGCGTGCGATCGCTTCGCCCACCCCGCGTTCGTTTTTGTACACGGCGGCCGTGTCGACGTGGCGGTATCCGGCCGCAAATGCCTCAAGGGTTGCTGCGGCCACTTGGTCATCGGGTACCTGCCAAACCCCAAACCCGATCTGCGGGATCGCTCGCCCATCATTCATTATCAAATTAGGTGCGAGGGGCATTAGGTCTCCTTTGCCGTTTGCTCGAGGTAGATCTGGAGTGGCCAACGATACCCATATCCAGCACGACCACGTGAAGCCAACCGATCCGCTGATACCGATCTTGATACCAAGCGGGCGGTACCCCGAGGGGGGATTGATCGGCACGGTAATTGCCGGGCCTTGTACCTGCTCGAACCGTCATCGTGGGGCCTTGTACCTGCTCGAACCGTCATATCTGGGCCATTTATTGACGGTTTCAGCAGGTTGAAGGACCGGGCACCTGATGAGAGTTAATCCTCGTGCGCCGAATGCGCCAAGGTCTCAGCCCGTAGGGAGCGACCCGATGCAATTAGATCAATCACACACCAGATGAGCGCGCCTGGGCCGTTTATTTTGTAGGCTGCACTCGAGGTCGAATCACCCCGTTGCTCCAGGCCTTCATCGACAACGTGAAAGGGCGCAATATGAGGTTCGTAAGCCGCTTGGCAGTAAGTGCAATTATTGCCACTGGTTTGATTGTGCCATCAATTAATGTGGCGCAGGCCGCGCCCAAGGTCACCGTGGTGAAATCGATTCCGGCGACAGGGTCGCAGACGGTTAAAGTCCCGGCGGGTAATAGCGTCCGCTTCCGAGTGGTTTACAACACGAGTGATTGTTTCGGAGCATCAGGGCCCTGTACCTATAGCATCGCTACGTCAACGAATACTGCGGAATCAACTGTTGGAGCGCTACGGCAATTACCCGACCCATCGCCAGCGGGCGGCAGTAGCTATGGCGCCTACATTGCTTTTCCTGTAGTGCCAAAGCATTCAGGGATTACTGTTATTCAATTTACTTACGGAACAACTGTAAGTAGTGTCCGACTGAAGTTCATGAACTAATCATGGCTGAGATCCGGTACGTATTTGATTTCACCGAGGGCGGTCGCGAACAAAAGGATCTCCTTGGCGGCAAAGGCGCAAATCTTGCAGAGATGACGCGCCTCGGGTTGCCAGTGCCTCCTGGTTTCACTATTACCACCGATGCTTGCAGGTGGTTCCTGCTCAATAACCAAGAGCCGGCAAACCTCCGGGTGCAAGTCACGGCGGCCCTGCGACGCCTTGAAGACCACCTAAATCGACGACTTGGTGACGTCCATGATCCGCTCCTTGTCTCCGTGCGATCAGGTGCGGTGTTCTCGATGCCAGGAATGATGGACACCATTCTCAATGTCGGCCTAAATGATGCTTCGGTGAAAGGTTTGATAGCCATCTCGGGAGATGCCCGCTTTGCGTGGGACTCTTATCGCCGGCTAATTTCGATGTTTGGGCGCACTGTGCTGGGCGTCGACCCTAGATTTTTCACAAATGAGCTTGAGGCGGCGGTCCATGCCGCGGGCGTTCAGAATGAAAGCGCTCTCGACTTTGAATCCTTACAGGCGTTGGTGGAAAGGTACAAGGCCATCATCCGCGAGCAAACCGGAAGAGAGTTTCCGCAGCACCCCCGCGAGCAGCTCGACCTCGCAGTACACGCGGTGTTCGAGTCTTGGAATGGAGACCGCGCCAAACTTTATCGCCGGCGCGAGCGCATCCCCAATGACCTTGGTACAGCCGTCAACGTTTGTACGATGGTGTTTGGTAATCAGGGGGAGGATTCAGGAACAGGTGTAGCTTTCACGCGCGATCCGGCAACCGGGTCGGCTGGCCATTACGGTGACTATTTGCCAAATGCCCAAGGCGAAGACGTTGTTGCTGGTATCCGCAATACCTTAACTTTGGCTGATCTGGCCGTGCAAAACCACGAAGTAGCCGAGCAACTATCACTTACGATGCGGCGCCTTGAGACCCACTACCGCGACCTATGCGATATCGAGTTCACCGTTGAGCGCGGCAAGCTCTGGATGCTACAAACACGAGTGGGCAAACGTACGGCGGGCGCTGCTTTTCGAATTGCCTGCGAATTCTTGGACGAGGGTTTGATTACCGAGGACGAAGCACTTGCGCGAGTC
>CAFBPJ010000014.1_pt1 | contig 12220 bp, 12 predicted proteins | sample 7269691 | NCBI WGS metagenome assembly CAFBPJ01 (sample SAMEA6814141, study PRJEB35770) | uncultured Actinomycetes bacterium | biome: Freshwater; feature: Freshwater reservoir; material: water | place: Czech Republic | collected 2017-06-27 | depth 30m m | reverse complement strand
GCAACGCCGATCTTGATGACGCATGGCCCAACCGACGAAGTACAGGAGGTTGGGAGCGTCAAAGTGCCCGCATCATTGAAGCCGACCGTCACTGATGCACCCGGCGCCAGCTGGCCATTCCAGTCGGTATTGGCAGCGGTTAATCTGCCGCTGGCAAGAGTGCCTTTGGCATTCCACATTTCTATCGCGGTGCCCGTCCACGGCATGGATACTGACCAAGCCGATACGCGTGTCAGGCCCGTATTAGTAATAACCAAGTCGATAGTGCGACCAGTACCCCAATCCGAAGACACCGTGACGTTGACCCCAAGGGTCGAAGTGCCGGTTGGGGTGCTGGGGGTGGGAGTTGCGGATGGAGTAGCTGTGGGAGTGGCCGTCGGTGTTGGATTCGGCACTACTTTGCCATCCAATGCCGCAAGGAACGCTTTTGCGAACGCCCACTGAGGCTCATTTACCTTTGTGCACAGGTACAGGCCCTGGCTACTTGAAGTGCAGGGCGTATCGCGGGTCATTTCCCACCAGCCCAGCATGCCGATTCCATTATCCTTCACGAACTTGGCAACCTTCGTCGAATCAGCGATCGTGAGGATCTCGCTCGCGACGTCATTTTGACCGATCATCGGGGTGAGACCAACAAGTGCCAGCAATGCAGAATTCGAAAGATTCGAATAGGTTGGGATAGTTTTTAATTGACTTGCGGTGCCTTGGGCCGCCGTAATGGCATGGGTGCCCATGTCGGTGTACTGCGATCCATAGTCCATCGCCATTACATTCACCGAAGACAAATTCACTCCTGCTGCCGCAAACTCCTTGACAGTGCGCAGCCCGTTGTTGTCGAGGCCGTCTGGCATTACGGGCACGGTCAGCGATACCTCTACATTTTTGCCGAGGGCCGCATAGTCCTTTTGTAGTTGTGCAACAACTTTTGCGCGGCGCTGGTTTGAACCAGCATTGGCAATATCTGCGCCTTCAATGTCGAAGTCAATTCGATCCATTGAGTAGCGGTCAATGACCTTTTTGTATGCGGCGAGCAGGCTGGTTTCGGAAGTGCAGTTATTGGCTAGTTCGCTACCAGATGCACCACCAAATGAAGCAATGACGCGACCGCCCTGGCGCTGGAAACCGCCGATGACATCGATGAAGTCTTCTGCACCCCCGACGGTGTATGCCGAGTAGCCACCCCATGCAGGTGAGCAGGCTTTTCCAGCCTCTTGCACCACGAAGGCGGCGGTGAATGCTTTAACCCCGGTGGCTGCCGACATGTTGATGAGGTTGGCTGTGGGCCACAAACCCATATCGACATATGGGGCAACCAAAGTCTTGCCAGGAGTACCGGTAACGGGTGCTGTCGCAGTTGGTGTAGGTGCAGGAATCGTTGGTGATGGTGTAGGCGGAGCTTCCGTTGGCGCGCTGGTTGGCACAGGGGAGGGCACAACAGTTGTGGTGCGATTTGCGCAATAGCCAAACGAAGTTGGTTCGCCCGCCTTGACCGTGGGATTCCACGAGGCCCCTTGCGCGATGATTGATCCGCTGGCACCAGTTGACTGCTTCGCATTCCAGATACTGCCCATACTGATACCGGAAGGCAGCACGGTGCTCCATGTTTTCGCGAGGCTTGATGTCGTGGAGATTGCTACATCCGCACAATATCCCGAACTCCAGTCCGTAGTAATCGTGGTGGTCGCGCTCACCCCATCAGTTACCAAAGTGCTTGATCCACTGGGTGTTTCAGCGGCTGCCGATACGGCTGGGATAGCAAGTAATGCAGTTAATCCTGACGCAAGAACAACTAAAACCACCGGTTTTGAGGCTCGGCTTTTTTTCGGGGACATCGAAACTTCCTTAAGTTGGGTAAACCCATAGAGGGTTTACTTGGCTGCTTATCTGAACTCGGTGTTAGGACGGTGACGATTACGTCAGAGTTCCGATTTGCGGTAAGTCGCGATGAAAATCTTTGTTGGAGGTGGCAAAAGGTGGGGCCATCCCCACTTTCGAAGTACTTCCTGAAAAAAGGTCGTACTTTTGGGTGGATGCTTAACTCGCTGAGCTCTGATTGCCGCGTGAAATTGAGACAGTAGGCCTGACTTACGAACTTGCAGGTAGCACAGTGAGGCGGAGAGTTAAGCGCACCGGGCTCCGAGCGCCGCTTCACGGGTACCAACCACGGTGCCGATCCCCGTGTCACGGCAAGGGCTGAGCCTTCGACTCGGAGTGTGAGCTCGGCGCCGTCTGCGCCAGTGACAGTGTTGAGATTGGTTCCGCTGCTCGTGACAGTGGCTTTAAGGACTATGCGGATTGGGTCGCTAAGTTTGCGTGTCAGGTATCGAGACTCCCACAAAAGGTTCGTGGATTTATCCGTTTAATGCCTTGAACGAACCTCTGAATTGTAATTCGTATACCCCATGGGGTATCCTTCGAGAGGGAAGCCACCGACTGACTCAGGGAGGTTCAATGCCGACTAAAACGGTTGTTGCAAAGAAGGTAACTGCACCCATAGCTCATGTGTTAGCCGACCAAGTTCGGCTCGACGAGATCATTAAGCGGTTAAATCGGGCGCAGGGCCAGCTCGGCGGAATCGTCAAAATGCTGGAAACCGGGCGTAACTGCGATGAAGTAATTACCCAAATAGCGGCCGTTGGGAAAGCAATAGATACCGCAGCCTTCACCTTGATCTCTGCGAGTCTTAAGGAATGTATTCAAGAGGGTGGCTCAGATGCCGAAGCGGTCTCGGCTCAACTTCAACGCCTTTTTCTAATTTTGGCCTAAGGAGCAGTAAGTGCGAAAAATTGTGATCGTAGGTGGGGTCGCAGGCGGGATGTCCGCGGCGACTCGGCTGCGCCGTCTAGATGCGACCGCATCAATCGTGGTGCTTGAGCGCAGCTCATACGTTTCTTATGCTAACTGCGGTCTGCCCTACTTCGTCGGCGGTGTCATTTCCCAGCAAAGCGATTTACTGCTGCAGACTCCGGCTAGCCTGCACGCCAGATTTGAGTTGGATGTGAGAGTAATGAATGAGGTAATCAGTATTGATCGTGGCGCCAAAAAGGTTTTTGTCCGCGATCTTGAAGCAGAGCATGACTATGAACTTGAGTACGATGCACTGATTCTGAGCCCGGGGGCGCAACCGGTGGTGCCACCAATACCGGGGATTGAGCGCGCATTGACACTTCGCACCGTTGAAGATGTCGAACGCATAGTCACTGCAGTCAATGCGGCACCAAAGTGTGCGGTGGTGATTGGTGGGGGCTTTATTGGAGTCGAGACAGCCGAAAATCTTGCACACCGTGACATCCCAACCACCATCATTGAAGCAATGGATCAAGTACTTGCGCCGCTGGATCCTGAAATGGCGATCCCGGTCGCAAATGAGATCCGCCGCAATGGTGTTGATTTACGCTTAGGGGTTTCAGTTGCCGCAATCCGTGATGGCGGTGTTGAGCTTTCAGATGGCAACATAGTGGCTGCTGAAATGGTTATCCTGGCAATCGGGGTCCGGCCGGATGTCACCTTGGCTCGTGATGCGGGTCTAGAGATTGGCCCCCGCGGCGGCATTCACGTTGATGAGGTGAACCGAACGAGTGACAAGGACATCTATGCGGTCGGCGACGCCGCTGAAAAAAGTGATGCGCTCGACGGCGAGTCGGCACTAGTGCCTTTGGCCAATATTGCCAATCGCCAAGGTCGGGTCGCAGCAGACCACATTATGGGGCGCCCGGTTCGTTCGGTACCCACAATCGGAACCGCCATAGTGAAAGTGTTCGATCTGGCCATCGCCACAACCGGCTGGAATGAGAAACGGCTTAAAGCTGCGGGGCGCCCGTTTCAAATAATCCATACTCATCCAGGTTCGCACGCCGCTTATTACCCCGGAGCTGAAACCATGGCGCTTAAATTGATCATGGATCCAGCGGACGGTTCGATTCTCGGAGCGCAAGGGGTTGGGCGCGACGGAGTAGATAAACGTATTGACGTTATTGCCACGGCAATTCGCGCCGGAGTCACTGCCCCAGGGCTTGCTGATCTCGAGCTGGCTTACGCACCACCATTTGGCTCGGCCAAAGACCCGGTGAACATGCTCGGGTACATAGCCGAGAACCTCTTGTCAGCTCTGACCACAAACGCGCAGTGGAGTGACGTAGCAGGGTTGTGTGATGCCGGTTACCAGATCATCGATGTGCGCTCGGTAAAAGAATTCGCGTCCGGGGCGATCCTAGGGTCCGTCAATATTCCGGTTGACGAGATTCGCGCAAGGTTTACTGAGATCAGCGCACCGAATGTCCTAGTCACCTGCCAAGTCGGCCAGCGGGGCCATACGGCCACGATGTTCTTGCGGGAGCAAGGGATAAACGCGGTAAATCTAGATGGCGGTTATCAGACCTGGAGTCAGTCACCTGCGTATGTGTCCGGTGCTAAATTAGACGAAGCCAGCCCAACAACCGAAATGGAGCACGCCGGTGTGTAGCCCAGCAACTTGCCCAACCTGTAAGAAGATGACCTACTCGGGCTGTGGCGAGCATATAGAGCAGGCGCTCGAGGGTTACCCGGCCAGTGCGCGCTGTGACTGCCACGTGGGCAGCTCAGCGAGGTAGAGTCACGACTGCTCAAGTACCTATCAGGAGGGGCCGCATGAATTCAGCAGCCGAAAGCCTGCGCGGTAAGCGCGCCATCGTGACGGGTGCCTCACGCGGTATCGGTCGCGATATTGCCTTGCATTTCGCGAGCGCCGGGGCCGATGTAGCCATTGCGGCTCGAAATACGGAAGCACTGCTGGCCCTGCAAGTTGAGATTCTGGCGCTCGGACGAAAGTGCATTGTCATCACCACCGACGTAACAGCAGAGGGTGCTGCCACAAAAATCATTGAGCAAGCAGAAAGTGGCCTTGGCGGTCTCGACATCTTGGTTAATAACGCTGGTGGCAATAGTTTTTCAGTTGCTCTGCAGTCGATGAAATTTAGTGGTTGGCAAAAAACCATGGCGCTGAATCTCGATTCCATTGTGCATTTGATTCAAGCTGCGCTCCCTGCCTTGCTTCAAAGCGGTAATGCCTCAATCATTAATGTTTCCTCAGTTGCTGGGCTGCGTGGCGCACCTTTGATGTCGCATTACGGTGCAGCCAAAGCCGCACTGATCTCACTCACGCAGAGCCTGGCAATCGAAGTCGCAACTCAGGGGGTGCGAGTCAACGCGCTAGTACCGGGGTGGATTGAAACTGATCTCACCGATTTCTTGAGAGCAGAAGACACCGTCGAGCAAGGGTTGCTCAGCCAGGTGCCGATGGGGCGCTGGGGCAGGTCCGATGAGATCGCGCAGGGCGCACTCTTCTTGGCGAGTGACGCATCTTCATTTATGACTGGGCAGGTACTTGTACTGGACGGCGGGCAGAGCGCTCGGGGATAGCACCGCCGTCCGCGGCTCACATGCGGCTTGAGTAATCCCAGGAAGTAATCGATAAGTTGTCAATCCGAACTGCAACTTCTTGATCGACCCGTGAGAGCAGCCACGCGGCTAGCTGTGAATTATGGGAGATCGAATAGCGATCGAGTAGCTTCGGTAGCAGCTCAGCTGCGGCGGGCGCCATGAGTTCAGCACGACCGCTGCCCCGAATACCCCGGTAAGGCGGTTGGTCGGCGGAGATTTCAAATGCGCAATGCGGGTCCTTGCGCAGGCGTTTAGCCACGACGGCATCATGTTGGGTGCAGAACCAAATGGCGTCATCGGCGAATAAGAACCATAGAGATTGAACAAGCGGGTTGGTCTTGCCGTTAGTCGCCAGCCGAAGTGGGATGATGCTCGCGGCTATAAATTGCCGGACCGAGGACTCGTCCCACGGCCCTGAGATCAAATTTAATGCGCGATTGTTATCCATGCTACTGGCTCCGCAACTTGCGTTGGGTGAACAGAAAAGCAGCAATAACCAATACGAGTACTACGGCGAACACGATGCTCCAAATATCAAACATTTGGTTGGCGAGTCGGACACCGAGTGCAAGGGCGATCATGAGTGCGGCAAATCCCTGCAGGAATAGCGAGAAGCGCAGTTGCCTTCGCGTTGCTGGATCCATGGGATCAGCGTACTTCGTTGATGTCACTGCGCTGACTATGCCGGGGGTCAGGTGTTCCACTTTTTGATCACCTTTTGCTCATGTTCGAACCCAAGCGCAGACAGGCAAGCTGGGTCAAGCGCAAATAGTCGCCCAGCGATTGGTGGTAAGCCTAGCCATGTTGCGGTCAGGATTCGAAGGACATGGCCGTGCGCAATCAACACGCAATCACGACCCGCCAAAACTTCGGAGAGACACTTATCAATAACGCGGGTCACCCTGTCGGCAACGTCGGTCAGTTGCTCACCCGGCGTATTGCCCGGTGGTATCAAATGCTGCCAGACCACCCAATTTGGATCATCAAGTTCTACGCGGATCTCTTTAGTGGTTCGACCCTCCCACGCACCGTAATCCCATTCCAGCAGATCATCGGAATAGCTGTCTGGTTGCAGTCCGGCAAGTTCAGCGGTACGCCGACTGCGAGTTAGGGGACTACATATCACCAAGCTGGGGGTGATATCGGTGAGCCTTTGTCCGGTAATACGCGCCTGCTGCTCCCCAATTTCGGTTAGAGGAACGTCAGTACGCCCGGTATGTAACAGGTCGCGGCTCCAACTGGTTTCACCATGTCGAATCAGCCATATATTGCCCGCCATGGGGATAGCGTTCCATCGTGGAATACGCAACCGCAAGTGACCCTGCGCTAACACCGAATGAGCCAAGGCTCGAGGCTGTCCGATTCACCTTTTTGGTACCGAAAGCCATGTGTTGTTGATCTAGCTTTGGCACCCACCAAACACGGTGGCACAAGGGATCAGCACGCCATATAAATGAGCGGATTTCGTTTTTTCGGCTTGATGCCGTACATTCATGACTCCGCAATACATCTACATGCGAGTCTTGGCACCATCGAGGTCGAATCCGGACCACAATCGAGACGCGCTTGTCGTCTCGATTGGATTTTTTTGATGAGTGCTGTGCAAAATTCGAAGAGGGCTGTGCAATTTTCCGACCTGGGCGTCGCCTCGGTGTTGGTTGACGTCCTTAAACGTGCTGGGATCAAAGAGCCTTTCCCGATTCAAGCCGCGACTATCCCTGATGCAGTAGCCGGTCGCGACGTCTTGGCACGCGCCCAAACCGGCTCCGGAAAAACCCTCGCATTCGGTCTGGCGATGCTGACTAAACTTGGGGGGCGCCGCGCGGAGCCGCGAATGCCGTTTGGTCTTATTTTGGTCCCGACGCGTGAACTCGCAATGCAGGTCAGCGACGCGTTGCAGCCACTTTCTGATGCGTGCGGTGTGCGTGGGCGGCTGATTGCCGGCGGAATGCCCTACATCAAGCAGATCCAAGCTCTTGATCGCGGTGTTCATTATTTGGTGGCAACTCCAGGGCGCCTTGTGGACCTCGTTAATCGAGGCTCGGTTGACCTTTCGAACGTCACTTTCACGGTGCTGGATGAAGCAGACCAGATGGCTGACATGGGGTTCATGCCAATCGTCCGCGAAATCCTTGACCTCACCAGCCGCGGCAGTCAGCGACTGCTATTTAGTGCGACTTTAGATGGCGACGTGGATGCGCTGATCAAGCGATACATGAAGGATCCTGTTCGCCATTCACTTTCACCGGCACAGGCTTCGGTCGACACCATGGATCACCATGTGCTACTCGTTCATCCGGCCGACAAGAATGAAGTTGTTACCCAAATCGGCGCACGTGATGGCCGCACCATTTTCTTCGTGCGAACCCAAGCAGGTGTTGACCGCCTGGCCGAGCACATGACTTCACAAGGTGTTGCAGCCGGGGCGCTACATGGTGGTAAATCCCAAGCGGTGCGCACCCGCACCCTCGCCGACTTCAAGGCCGGTATAACTCCGGCATTGGTAGCAACCGATGTTGCGGCCAGAGGTATACACGTTGATGGCATTAGTTTGGTTGTCCACGTCGATGCTCCGAATGATCCAAAGGATTACCTGCACCGCGCCGGCCGCACCGCACGCGCGGGTGAATCGGGCACGGTTGTCACCCTTGGCTCACCACGTCAGCAGCGGCATATCAGCGCCTTGACATCTAAAGCTGGTGTTAAGCCGGCGGTTGCTCGCGTTCGCCCAGGTGATGCACAGTTGATCTCCATAACCGGTGCACAAGAGCCCTCGGGTATTGCCTGGTTCCCGCCAAAGGAGAAGCCGGCCAAGCCGGCATTTCGTCAAGGGCAAGGCCGGGGTGGTCCGCGTGGGCCGCGAGGTCCGCGTCAGCACACAAGTGATCGCCCGGGGCGCCCAGGAGGGCATCGCAAAGCCGCCAAGAGTGGAACCGCCCGCAGCAGTAAGCAGGCTGCTAGGTAAGGCTTTCGTCAACAAGGCGGTGACCACGTTGTTGGCGTCTGCGATCCCACCAGTACAGCCCAAGTGCGCCAAGCCCGACCAGTAACTGGGGCAGAAACCAAGCTAAGCGCCAAATTAAGTCAGCTGCGATCGCGGTTGAACTATCGAGCCCGAAACCGATGAGCAGAGCGACAAGCGCTGCGTCAACGGTGCCTAGGCCGCCGGGGGTAAGTGGTACCGCGGTTAGCAATAGTGCGATCGAGAATGTTGCGAAAACCTCAAGAAATGTTAGTTCGCCGGGGAATGCCCCAAGTCCCGCCAGTGCGACAATCAGTACGCCCATCGGGGCCAATTGCGCACCAAAGTTTGCGGCGGCCAACTGTGGCCAACGAGTAGCAACCATTTCGGAGGCTTGGGTGTGGAAAGTAACTAATGACCCGGTGATATCAGGGGTCGGCTTCTTCAGTTTGGTGAAAATCGCGCCAATGGGTTTGCTGGCGAAGGCACCGATTCTCCGGGCCCCATCTTCACTTCGCAAAATAATAATGACCCCGATGAGGGACACAATCACGACGATGAGGCCGACAATCGCTAATACGTTGTAGGCGGCCGCCGACTTACCGTTGATATTCAAGAGCAGCAAAGCGATGGCTGGAGTACCGAAAGTAAATAGGTAGGTGAACACTGCATCAGCAGAGACCGCGGCTGCCGCCCTAGCCGTGTTGACTCCGTACTTAGCCAAGATTGCGTATTGCGTTGCTACTGCAACCGCACCTCCACCGGGCACAACATTCGAAAGTAGAAATCCAGATTGACGTGACACAAATGAAGCGCGGTAAGACAACTTTGGGATCGCGGCGATGCCCGTGAACGGGTAAATAATTATATTTGCTAAGGAGGCGGCGCCAAGGGCGGCGATCCACCACGGGCCCATCGCGGCAACCTTGGTCAAAGCTGTTTGGTAATCCCCGAACTGCGGAAACAAAAATGCGAAAACTAAAACCATTACGGCAATACCGACCAAAGCAAAGACGACTTTGCGCCATGGCGCTCGGCGCACAGATTTAGGCATCGAGTTCGGGGAATTCATCGTCGCTAATGTCCTCTGCTGGATGTGTGCGGTCGCGCCCAAAAGTTCCGACCAACATTAGGCCGTACCCGACCGATGGCCCAATAAGTAAGGCGAAGAGCACGGTACCTAACCCAACTATGCCACCTAGCAGCCAGCCGATCGCGAGAACTACAACCTCAATTGACATTCGCACCGCGGGCACCGGCCAGCCGGTGCGGTTATGAATTCCGGTCATCCAGCCATCGCGAGGTCCTGGCCCTAGGTTTGTTGTTAGGTACAGCCCGCTGCCAAGGCCGATCGCTGCAATTCCGAAAAGTACTTCCAAAAGTTGCATGGCGAATGTCTGTGGTCGCGGCAAGTACAGCAGCGAAACTTGCAAAGCGATTGCGATGACGATTGCATTGCTGATGGTGCCAAGACCGGGGCGTTCACGCAATGGGATCCAAAGCAGTAATACGAGCACACTGACGAAAAAGGTTGCGAGTCCGATGGACATCGGCAATTTAGTTGACAGCCCTTGCGCAAGCACCGTCCAAGGGCTGACCCCCAGCCCGGCTGCCACCAACATGCCATCACCGGTGCCGAAGAGCCACAGGCCGATGATGAGGATGGCGAAGGTGGAGGGCTTGGAGCGCCAACGTGAAGGGGCTCGCCACCGAGTAACCGGGATAGTCCTTGAGGGCTTCAGCCAACTCATGATGTCGGAAATTGCGAACACCCCTTTATCGGTGGCCTAAACGATGTAGCGTTTGAAGGGTTGGAGGTCTGATGAAAGCATATTGGCGAGTAAGGGTTTTGCTGGCCCCTGGATTAGTTACCGCGCTGCTGTTGATTGCTGGTTGCGGCTCAGGTGGCGAAGCGGCTGTTTCGTCAGCCCCGAGTGCAACCGCCGCGGCGACTGCCGCGGCGGGTGAGCCAGATGTGCTGCTGGATGCACAGTCGTTAACGGTGCTTGACCAGCCGATTCGGTATCCGAAGAAGAAAGCTGCACAAATCTCGAGTTCGATCCTGGCCCTCGATCCAGGTCAAGAGACTGGCTGGCATAAATACCGAACACCTATGTATGCCTACATCCTTGAAGGCACGTTGACCGTTGAATATGACGCGGGAGTGACCAAGGAGTTTGCGGCGGGCACAGCGCTCGTTGATGCAATGAATGTGTGGCTTAACGGCTCAAACAAGACGGATGCACCGGTCCGGGTGTTAGTGGTGAATATGGGGGCGGCCGGCATCGCAAACAGTGTCCAAAGGCCGTAACCGCTAAAGGCGGCCGGCCAAGGCATTGCGCATTTACTCGAAGCCCTTTAGCCTGCACGAGTGATTGTCACTGCGGGGCTACTTGGAACTCAGGGCGCGAGGAGAGTTCTACTCCTCATCATGTGCGCTGTAGCACTGGCTTGGGTGGCTTTGGCAATCATCCCGATGAGCCACAGTCAATTGGGCTTCGTGCTGATGTGGACTTTAATGTCGTTGGCGATGATGATTCCGACCGTCCTGCGTCCAATGCTGCGAATTGCTGGTGGATCGGCGATGCGGGCATGTAGTTTCGTGGTCGGTTACCTGACTATTTGGATCGCGATGGCGGTGCCGGCAATCATTCTTGTGAATGCCGTCCCATGGTCTGGCCTGCTCATTTCGTTCGGGTGGATCGTCGTCGGCCTTTACCAACTAACGCCGTGGACCCAAACGGCGCTGCGCCGATGCCGGTCCATGCAGGCAAGTGACCCGGCATTTCAGTTGGGAATTAAGGAAGGAGTTGCCTGCGCAAGTGCCTGTTTCCCGCTGATGGTGATTGGTGTGGTCACGATCGCCGGTATGCAGCCAGCACTTTCCTTGCTTTCAATGGTTGCTCTCGCCGCATTTATGATCTGGGAGAAATCACCACGAGTTGGTTCAGTAGCGCTTCGTGCCAGTGGCATTGCCGTGATACTTGTCGCTAGCACCATGTTGGTCCTCGGTGGCGCAGAAACCGGGCACATGCACAAAATTAGTGCGCCTAGTTCATGGGTTGAGTGACTTAGGCTTCATTCAGTTTTGAAATCAAGATCCTCACCCGATGCGACATCGGACAGTTCGATGAGTTCGATATCACCGCGGCCGCGTAAGAATTCGCGGGCTCCCTGATCACCGTCCGCAGCATTTATCACTTCTGGCCAGTGCGATCGGCTGAATTTCACCGGGTGCCCCCTCACGCCGGAGTAGGTCGCAGCTGCAATTTCGGCGGGTGACTTAGCGACGCGGGCACAACCAAGAGCCGTCAGCCCAGTTAGGTCTACCAATGTTACGAGCGCACTTTGTGCTGGTGTGGTGAGCAAATACTCAAGCCCTGCACGCAGCGAGGTGCCCATGCCGGCTGCCCACTCTTTGTTTACAACAGTGATTGCATCCGGCACCTCGCCGAGCCACGCTCCCAGAACCACCACAATCGGTGCGCAGCCGGCTTCGACGAGTATTCGCACCGAGCGATCGACAAGTCGCTCGCCATCGATTACCACAGGGGCTTTAGGTTCGCCGTATCTTTTTCCTTCACCGGCGGCAAGTATGAGCCCCGCGGTGGAAGTGTGTGCGCCGGTCAGCGGGGAGCTCCCGGGTGGATGGGGCCGCTGCGGGTTGCCAGCGAGGCGCCCGTGCCACCCCATCGACTTTGTACCATCTGCGCGGCTATCGAGATCGCAGTCTCCTCCGGCGTGCGTGCCCCTAGGTCAAGGCCAATCGGTGAATACAGCCGTGCCAACTCGTCGTCGGTGAGTCCGGCTTCTTTCAGGCGGGCCAGGCGATCCTCATGT
>CAFBPJ010000013.1_pt1 | contig 12475 bp, 14 predicted proteins | sample 7269691 | NCBI WGS metagenome assembly CAFBPJ01 (sample SAMEA6814141, study PRJEB35770) | uncultured Actinomycetes bacterium | biome: Freshwater; feature: Freshwater reservoir; material: water | place: Czech Republic | collected 2017-06-27 | depth 30m m | reverse complement strand
TGCTTCTCGGTCGCATCTAAGTCCAAGAACAGTTCGTAAGTTTCGTCAACAACTTCGCCAATGCGGGAGTCGGGGCGGTCAACTTTATTGATAACCAAGACAACCGGCAGGTTCTTCTGCAGCGCCTTGCGCAGCACGAAGCGAGTCTGTGGCAGCGGGCCTTCAGATGCATCCACGAGCAGCACTACGCCGTCGACCATCTCTAGGCCGCGCTCGACCTCACCGCCGAAGTCGGCGTGGCCGGGAGTATCGATGATGTTGAAGGTGACACCGCCCTCAGGAGCCCCGGGGCCCGAGTAGTGAACCGAGGTGTTCTTCGCCAAGATCGTGATGCCCTTTTCGCGCTCAAGATCCATGGAATCCATGACTCGGTCATTGACATCCTGGTTCTCGCGAAAGGCCCCCGATTGCCAAAGCATGGCGTCCACCAAAGTGGTTTTACCGTGGTCGACGTGGGCAATAATGGCAACATTTCGAAGATCTTCGCGGAGGGTCACCACGGCAGCCTATGTGGTGCAGGGCCGATCAGTGAAAACGCTGACATTGAGCAACCGCGTGAACGCGCGCGTTTTTGTCGTGAAAAAGCCAAATTCCGGTGCTTTAACGACAAAAACGCGCGCACTCAGCAGCGATGGCTCCTTTGCTACCTAACGGGCGAGCTGGAGGAGCACCACGATTATCGATAGCACCAGCAGCACTAGGGCCGGTGCCATTTCCTTACCTGATTGCTTCGCGCGCAGGTGCGCGATGGCTGCTCCCAAGAAATAAAGAACGAACCCAATAGCGGCGAGTAGGCCCAATATTGGGAGCCAGATACCGACGAGTAGGCCCAAAGAACCGAGTATTTCAATCGTTCCCAGCAAGCGGATCTGGCGATTATCGAGGCCAAGGCCCCCCAGCATCTCTACTGTTTTGGCGTTACCTGAGAACTTCCCAAATGCCGAGAATGCTCCGATCAAACCAAGAAGGGCCGTAAAGACGATTAGTGCGATGCTCATTGATTCCTCGTCGGCTAGTAGTTGGCGAAAACTCGACCTCTGCTCGTCACCAAAAAAGAGAGCCAACGGGTGGACACAGTTTACCTATGGGTCTTCTTCGACGATCAGCGGCTAGTTGAAAGTTATACGATTGTAGTTGAAAACCCAACTAAAGTCAATTGTCGGCGATTCGGACTTCGATGGTTGTGGCTTCACCATCTCCAGGACAGAGCGGGGTGAGAACAAAGTTTCACTTGGGCACTTGTTTTTGGGCAGCGGTGATTTATCATGAATTACCGGTGCCAATTTGAGTATTGGCACGTTGATCGATTGGAGCATTAAGTGCCAGGTATTGATGTGAATTCGCCAGTTAGTTCAGCGCCAACTGATCGGCTCGCCCTTGGTGTTGGTTGGGTGCGCCCAGGAGCGGCCGGTATCGGCGGCACCCTAGACCCATCTAATGCGTCACAATTCGCGTGTCTGGGGCGGTGCAGTTCGGGGAGTTGGTGTTTTGAGGGTAATGAGGAGTAGCACCCTGCCCCACAACTAGGTGGGGTATTTAACCCCTGTTGCTGGCCCATGACCGCTCTCGGTTCGGGGCCAGTTCTTTTCCAGGCGTTGAAGTTTCACGTAGTTAGAGTTTCAAGAGTTTGAAGTCAATCTGATATCGGTAGAACTCGACGACATCGCGTCACCGACCACCATGATCGCCAAGATCGCCAACAGGTTGGATGAGATCGCCAACAGGTTGGATGAGATCCCAGCGGTTGCCATAGCGGTCTTCAAACACGACAACGGTGCCGTAGGACTCGAGGCGAGGCTCTTCGGTCATACGGACGCCGCGCTCAACAAGGTGCGCGTGATGAGCCGCGAAGTCGGTCGTGTGAAGAAAGAAACCAACGCGTCCACCAGCCTGCCTTCCGATGGCGGCGCGCTGCTCGGCAGTGGACGCAACGGCGAGGAGCAGCGCCGGTCCGCCTTCGGGATCAGGCGCGACCCGGACCCAGCGCTTTCCACCGCCCAGGTTCGTGTCCTCGATGAGGTGGAATCCCAGATCACCGACGAAGTGCGCTATCGCCTCGTCATAGTCATCAACGAGGACAGTCACTCCGTGCAACCACGTCGTCGGGCTAAACATTAAAGCGGAACTCGACCACGTCGCCGTCGGCCATGACATATTCCTTGCCTTCAATGCGAACCTTGCCTTTGGCCTTGGCCTCAGCCATTGAACCGGTTGCCACTAGGTCATCGAATGAGACAACTTCGGCCTTGATGAAACCCTTCTGGAAGTCGGTATGGATAACGCCGGCAGCTTCTGGTGCTGTTGCACCCACCGGGATCGTCCAGGCGCGGGCCTCTTTCGGTCCGGCGGTCAGGTAAGTCTGTAGACCCAAAGTCGCAAACCCTACGCGCGCTAACGCATTTAGTCCTGATTCAACTTGACCGACAGACTGCAACAACTCAAGTGCTTCTTCATCTGGCAGTTCAACAAGCTCGGCTTCGAGCTTGGCGTCAAGGAAGACGGCCTCCGCCGGCGCAACGAGGTCACGCATCCTTTGCTGAAAATCGACATCGGCAAGTTCTTCTTCATCAACATTTATTACGTAAAGAAAGGGCTTAGCGGTCAGCAAGAACAACTCGCGCAACGGCGTGGTATCAATACCCGATGCAAATATGGTCGTGCCACCATCAAGTAGTGCCCGCGCCTCTTGAGCCGCGGCAAGGTTAGTGGCTTTCGATTTATCGGTGCGTGATTCTTTCTCCAACCGCGGGATGGCTTTGTCAAGAGTTTGCAGATCTGCCAAGATTAACTCGGTGTTGATGGTCTCCATATCTTCTTCCGGCGATACTCGACCTTCGACATGCACCACGTCATCGTCGTGAAATGCCCGCAGCACTTGGCAGATGGCCTCTGACTCGCGGATATTGGCCAGGAACTTATTCCCGAGGCCAGCACCTTCACTAGCCCCCTTGACGATGCCGGCGATGTCGACGAAAGTCACGGCTGCCGGCAACTCGCGCTCAGAGCCGAAGATCTTGGCGAGGACGCCCAGGCGCGGATCAGGCACGCCCACGACGCCAGTGTTCGGCTCTATAGTCGCAAACGGGTAGTTGGCTGCCAACACGTGGTTTTTGGTCAGCGCGTTGAAGAGTGTCGATTTGCCAACATTTGGGAGTCCGACGATGCCAATAGTTAAAGCCACAGTCGGTCACCCTATGCGCCGAGCACCTATGCCATTGCTCATGGCCCCACAAAATCGCCTAAAAAGCCTGGGGAAAGGTGTCGAAGCCTGGGAATGTCAGACCCTGCTGGGAGCCTTAGATCATGACTAACTCACTTCCCGCACTCGCAGCAGTCATCATCACCATCGGGCTCGTCCTCGCCCTTGGCATTGCCGTTGGTGCCGCAGCAACTGGCCGCATGGCTCGGCGCTCGGGCCCCGCTCCCGCCGAATGGCAGTCGGCTCTGGCCCCGGTAACCGCCTCGTTAGGGGCACTTGCCGAACAAGTCGCACGACAAGAACGACAATCAACTACCGGCCAAGTCGCCTTGCGCACTGAACTCACAACCCAATTGAGCCAGCACGTGCTAACGCTGCAGCGCTCAACAGAGGAGGTGCGGCGCGAAGCCTCGCGGCTCGCTTCCGTGCTAGGCCGCACCGGCGCGCGGGGGCGGTGGGGTGAGATGCAGTTGCGGCGCCTTGTTGAGGCCGCCGGGATGCTAGAAAGAGTTGACTTCGATGAGCAGTCCACCCACCAAGGCGACGACGGTGCACTACGCCCTGACATGGTCATTCGGTTAGCCGGTGATCGCTCCATCGTGGTCGACGCCAAAGTGCCACTTGCCGCATTTCTCGAAGCCGAACAGGCAACCGATGAGGCCGCTGTTGAACAGCACCTGCGCCAGCATGCCGCTGACGTAATCCGCCACATCGACTCACTCCATGGCAAGGATTACCGCCGGCACGTGCCACAGAACGCAGAGTTCGTGGTCCTGTTTCTCCCGTCAGAGTCACTCCTTGAAATAGCACTACAGATGCGTCCTGATCTCCTGGACTATGCCTTTAGTCGCGATATCGTGCCGGCCACTCCAACCACTATGTTCGCGCTCATGCGCACCGTCGCACTGACCTGGCGCCAAGAGCGGCTGGCCAAAAATGCCGAGGAGATCTCCCGGCTTGGGCGCGACCTGCACTCACGCATCAGTACTTTGGCCCAGCATTTCGCCAAAGTTGGCACCGCCCTTGACTCCGCGGTCGGGCACTACAACAAAGCCGCAGCCTCACTCGAAACTCGCGTATTGGTCACCGCTAGAGCGTTCAACGAGTACGGGGTGAGCGATGATGAGCTCCCCGAGGTCACCGTGGTCACCCAGCAAGCACGCGCATTGACGGCGCGCGAGTTCATCTGCGACCCGGTGACCGCAAATCACCCGGCTAGATGAGTACCGTACATCCGTGAGCGACGATATAAGCCCAGCCGAGGACGAGGCCTACAGCGCCATGTTCCGACCGGTCGACAGCGTCCCGTCGGCACCGGTTGCCGCTCCAGCCCAAATCCGTGAGCCGGTTGACACCGGCCGACTCTTTCGCACCAACCGAGCCGAGACTCAAGCGGTCGCGATAGTCGCACTTGGTACAGATCAAGGATCCAAGTTGCGCACCCTGCAGGTCAGCAGCAGTGAGCTACCGCCGATTTCGACTGCATCTGCTCCCCTCGCCGGGCTGCTCCCACCTACTTCCGGCCGCGTTGCGCCAGCTGTCATTGCGATAACCCCCGACGCGCAATCACCAGCCGTAAGAGTGCTCGACGAACCTAGCGGGCGCAAAGCCCGTCGAAGCTTCCGCAACTCGGATTCCGCACCACGGGCTCGCGGGCTTAGGCCGGTCGGGGTTTACTCGGTGGTCATCGGAGCAACATTGCTTTTTGGCCTCGTCGATATATTCGTTGGAGGCGCTGGCCTAGGTCTGGTTACCGGGCTAGCTCTGTTAATCGCAAGTGCATTTGCCGCATTGACCGTCCGCGCCGGTGATCTAGCAGTAGCAGTCATCGCACCGCCGATTGCCTTCTTTCTCGCAGCTATCACCATTGGCCAAATCGGTGTCACCATCACCGGAGGCGCGCTCATCGGCCGAGGCGTATCGGTGTTCTTCACACTGGCTGATAACTGGCTCTGGGTCATTGGCTCGACCCTGCTTGCTCTAGCAATAGTGATCGTGCGCGCACAGCGTCGCTGATGTACCTATCAGGATTTTGCTTGTTGAGCCGCCTTAAGATCGCGGCGCAACTCCGGCGGCAAAGAGAAGATCAGAGTCTCTTCAGCAGTTTTCACTACTTCAACCGACCCATACCCGCGAGCGGCCAGCCAGGCCAGTACTTCTTCCACTAGTTTTTCAGGAACCGAAGCACCGCTGGTAACTCCAACGGTACTGGTTGAAGTGAACCACTCCTCTTGCAACTCAGTGGCATCATCTACCCGATACGAAGTCTTAGCACCTGCATCTAAGGCCACCTCGACCAGGCGCACTGAATTCGAAGAGTTCACAGAGCCAACAACAATGACAACATCACATTGATTAGCCATAGCTTTTACCGCTAGCTGGCGATTTTGGGTGGCGTAGCAAATATCGTCGCTAGGTGGGCTCAGCAGATTCGGAAATCTTGACTTCAAAACGTCAACAGTCGCCATGGCTTCGTCAACCGATAATGTTGTTTGCGAAAGCCAGATCAACTTCGATGAATCGGCGACCTCAACTGTGGCCGCCTCGTTTGCATCTTGCACAACCGTGATGACGTCAGGGGCTTCACCGGCCGTACCCACGACCTCCTCATGATCGTTATGTCCGACTAGCAGGATTTGAAAACCTTCGCTGGCGAACCTCTTGACTTCAGCATGCACCTTTGTAACGAGCGGGCAGGTGGCATCGATGGCTTTCAAATCCCGCTCAGCGGCTTCTACATGCACACTCGGCGCTACCCCGTGCGCCGAGAAAACCACGGTTGAACCCTCGGGCACTTCATCCAATTCATCGACGAAGATGGCACCGCGCCCTTGTAAATCTTGCACCACGTACTTGTTGTGAACAATCTCCTTACGCACATAAACCGGGGGGCCATAAAGTTCAAGCGCCTTTTCGACGGTCACCACCGCGCGGTCGACACCGGCGCAATAGCCGCGTGGGGACGCCAGCAGAATCTTCTTCGTCGGGTTATCCACCCCTCCATCGTACGAGGCCGCGGACAACCCTGCTTAGGCTGCTGCTGGCAAAGGAGGCCGAATGGCACTGCAGACCACCCCGGAGGAACCGGCGGCAGTCCGCACTGTCTCGCGGGCGGTTGCTGAGTGGGTTGGCCGCCTAGGGGCAATCTGGATAGATGGCCAGGTTGCCGAGTACCGTCCGCGCCCTGGCGCCCGGCAGTTCTATTTGACATTGCGTGACCCCGACGTAGAAATGTCGATCACCATCGTGGCCGACGCGAAAGTGCTCGGGGCCGTGGAGCCACCGGTAGCAGCCGGGCAACGGATCATCGTGTTCGCGCAACCGGAGTTCTATACCGGCAAGGGGAGCCTCCAGTTTCGGGCCAAACAAATTCGCGCCGTCGGGATCGGAGACCTCCTAGCCCAACTCGAGCGCCTGCGCGCCTTGCTCGCCGCCGAAGGGTTGTTCGCGGCAGAGCGGAAGAAACCGCTGCCGTTCCTGCCCCGTAAAATTGGTCTGATTTGCGGACGCGGAAGCGCGGCGATGCACGACGTCACAGTTAATGCCAACGAACGTTGGCCGGGTATCGAGTTTGAGATCCGCGAAGTCGCGGTGCAAGGTGTGCAATGCGTACCTGAGGTGATCGGCGCGCTGCAAGAACTTGAGGCTGTCGCAGAGGTTGACGTAATCATCATCACCCGCGGTGGCGGCAGCGTCGAAGATCTACTCCCATTTAGTAACGAGAGCATGATTCGAGCGGTCAGCACTTGCCGTACACCAATTGTCAGTGCGATTGGCCATGAGCAAGACGCGCCACTCTTGGATTTCGTCGCGGACTTACGCGCATCAACCCCAACCGATGCCGCCAAACGAGTAGTGCCTTCACTAGTCGAACAGGAGTCGATAGTTAATGGCCTGCGCAATCGAGCAAGAGTGTCGGTGGCAAATCAATTCGAACGTGAAGCAACGCAAATTCGCGATCATCGCCGCCGGATGACAACGGTGATAAGCCATATCGTTGAACGATCGGGCGCTCAGGTAGCGCACCTAGCCGCACAGGTTCGTTCACTATCCCCAGCTGCAACCCTTGATCGCGGCTACTCCATCGTTCTTGCTGCTGACGGTTCGATTGTTCGTGATGAAACACAAGTAAAGGACGAGCAAATCGTCGACATCCGCTTGGCCAAGGGGCGCTTCGCCGCGACTCGAATTAAGGAGATCCGATGACCGCAAAGAAGTCAGATGAAGCCCAAGCCCCAAGTTTTGAAAGCTCACGTGATGAGCTCGCGAAGATCGTGCAGCAACTCGAGGCCGGGGGGCTCACTTTGGAAGAGTCATTAGCACTCTGGGAACGCGGTGAAGCGCTGGCAGCTGTGTGCCAGGGCTGGCTCGACACCACTCGCGCACGACTCGATCAAGCCAAGGCGCCCGACTAGCCAGCGGTCAACGAGCTCGCCACTCGCTCAAGTTCACCTTGGGCAGTGGTGCCACTGATTACCGTGGTTACCCCGTTGACTGTGCGCACCAATGACCGACGCTCCGGGGATTCGTAATGCTGCCAAATCTGACCGTCCAGCGTGACTTGATCAGTCAGGATTCCACCGGCTGTTTGCTCATCAATAAATTTCGGGTTATCAGCAGCGGATTGGCTAAATTGCACATACTCAGTACCCGGGGTCACGTAACCGAGGTGCAGTACTGGATCACCCGCCGACGCCGAAGTCTCCTGCCACCTCGCACTTGTGACCTGATACCCCGCTAGGCCTTGAGGTATCTCCACCGCAAAGGGCGCCAGCGCCCTGGCTGAAATCAGCACCTGCGTCGGATCCACAACTTTGACCGCATCGGGTTGCGGCCGGAGTGTCACCAGTAAAATCACCGCAATCAGGGCAAGCACCAGGCCCATCGACCGAACCATGTCGCCCACTGTTTGGCGCATCCTTGCATTGGGGCGCCCGGTCGGCTTAGGGGTGGTCACCGCTTAATGATGCTGCATTCAGAGTTCAGGCGCGAACGCACCGCTCCAAACCGCTAGGCTCACCGCGTGGAGCCCAATATAAGCGGTCCGAGCGCCTTGGTCACTAGCGGCGACGTCCCTGACCGCAACCTTGCACTTGAATTGGTGCGCGTTACCGAAACCGCTGCTATCGCCGCCGCCAGGTGGGTTGGACGTGGCGACAAAAATGGCGCCGACGCTGCCGCCGTCAACGCTATGCGCTCTTTGATCGGAAGTGTGTCAATGAACGGCGTCGTCGTCATCGGCGAAGGCGAAAAAGATGATGCCCCGATGCTTTTCAACGGTGAGCGCGTAGGCGATGGCACCGGTCCAGAAGCCGATGTTGCCGTTGACCCAATCGATGGCACCACTTTGGCGGCAAAAGGAATGCCCAATGCCATCGCGGTTATCGCCGTGGCAGAGCGCGGGGCCATGTTTGATCCAAGTGCGGTCTTCTATATGGACAAGCTTGTGGTCGGCCCCCAATGCGGAGATGTCATCGACATCACCGCTCCCATCTCCTGGAACCTAGAACAGTTAGCAAAACGCAAAGGTGAGAGCGTCGCAGACTTGACCGTTTGCATACTTGATCGCCCGAGGCACGAAAAACTTGTCGATGATGTTCGCAAAGCGGGTGCCCGAATCAAATTCATTACCGACGGTGACGTAGCCGGCGCCATCATGGCCGCGCGACCAGGTACCGGCGTTGACCTACTTGCCGGGATTGGTGGCACTCCCGAAGGAATAATCGCAGCCTGTGCGATGGCCTGCCTCGGAGGCACGATCCAGGCTCGCCTGTGGCCGCGCGATGACGCAGAGCGCCGCAAGGCCCTTGATGCCGGCCACGATCTTGAGCGGGTACTGACCACCGATGATTTGGTCACCGGAGACAACATCTTCTTCTGCGCAACGGGCATAACTGATGGGGATCTACTCCGCGGAGTCCACTTCGGCCCGAACGGTCCTACCACCCATTCAATCGTCATGCGAAGCAAGAGCGGCACAATCCGTGAATTACAGTGTGAGCACCCCAAGCCTCCAAGGCGTACAGGTCTACTCTGAGGGCATGGACTTTCAGTACCAAGACCTCTTGCCCATCGCCGAGGACACCACCAAGTACCGGCTAATCACCTCCGAGGGCGTTTCGACCGTGTCGGCCGAAGGGCGCACTTTCTTGCAAGTGGATCCTGGAGCCCTTCGACTCCTGGCGTATGAAGCCATCAAGGACATTTCGCACCTGCTCCGGCCCGGGCACCTCGAGCAACTTGCGTCGATTTTGAAGGACCCAGAGGCCAGCCCCAATGACCGCTTCGTCGCCCTGGATCTCCTCAAGAATGCAAATATTTCAGCTGGCGGAGTATTACCGATGTGCCAGGACACCGGCACCGCGATTGTCATGGGTAAGCGCGGTAAAAATGTCTGGACCATGGGCGAGGATGCCGAGCACCTTTCCGCTGGCATCTTCGACGCCTACCAAAAGCTGAACTTGCGCTACTCCCAGCTGGCGCCAATAACCATGTGGGAGGAACGAAATACGGGAAACAACCTTCCCGCACAAATCGAGATCTATACAAATGATCATGCCGGCCACGAGGCCTCATACGAGTTTCTTTTCATGGCCAAAGGTGGCGGTAGTGCGAACAAAAGTTTCCTGTATCAAGAAACGGCCGCCTTATTGAATCCTGAGTCCTTTGCGACTTTCCTGGATGAAAAACTCCGCAGTATCGGTACCGCCGCCTGCCCGCCGTATCACCTAGCCGTAGTTGTGGGCGGCACGAGCGCAGAGTTTGCGGTCAAGACAGCCAAGTATGCGAGCGCCCGCTACTACGACTCCCTGCCCGTCCATGGTTCACCCACCGGACATGGTTTCCGTGATCTTGCGATGGAGCAGGAGATCTGGAAGATGACCCAGGAGTTCGGGATCGGGGCGCAATTCGGCGGTAAGTATTTCTGTCATGACGTCAGAGTTATTCGACTGCCACGACATGGCGCGTCGTGCCCGGTCGCAATTGCTGTTTCCTGTTCAGCCGACCGCCAGGCACTAGCGAAAATTACCCCCGAGGGGGTGTTCCTTGAGGAGTTAGAGCGTGAGCCAGCGCATTACCTACCGGAAATCGAGGAGAAGGCGCTCGACAACGAAGTAGTGCGAATAAATCTCGATGTGCCAATGGATGAAGTCAGGGCGCAACTACATGCACTCCCGGTCAAAACCCGGGTGTCGCTCACTGGATCCTTGATCGTTGCGCGCGATTTAGCACACGCCCGGATTAAGGCAATGCTGGATCGTGGCGAACCACTACCTGAATATTTCAGGAATCACGCGGTCTATTACGCGGGTCCAGCAAAGACTCCCGAAGGCTACGCGTCGGGGTCATTCGGTCCAACAACTGCCGGCCGCATGGATGGGTACGTAGACCTTTTTCAAAAAGCAGGTGGCTCATTCGTCATGCTTGCGAAGGGCAATCGAAGTAAAGCCGTTACCGAAGCCTGCAAGGCCAACGGAGGATTTTATCTCGGGTCAATTGGTGGGCCGGCCGCGCGCCTAGCCCAGGACAACATCACCAAAGTTGAAGTACTCGACTTCCCTGAGCTTGGCATGGAAGCCGTGTGGCGTATCGAAGTCGTTGACTTCCCGGCGTTCGTCGTCGTCGATGACAAAGGCAACGACTTCTTCGCGGAAACCATGCGGCCTATATCGGCCCGAATACCGGTCGGGCCTCCTAAGTAGTTACCGACGCTGCAGGCAGCCGTGGGCGCCGCCGCGCCAGTGGCTCTTGCCCTTGCCGCCCCGCCAGATGGTCCAAAAGGCCCGATCTTGCCAGTAACGGTTCCACTGCTGGGTTGGCTTCTTACGTAAGGCCTTGACAATTTTCACGGCCTCGGCGCCAAGTTCTTTGCGGACTTCGCCCTGCATCATCCACGACGCGCCAACGGCTAGGCGCCGGTTCATTTGGTACGCGCCGCGGTAGCGGCCACCGGCGCTGACGGCCCTGTAGTTGGCACCACTCTCGCGTTTCACTATGCAGCGGCGCACCTTCTCGCGCTTGGGCATGAACCATTTGCCCTGGTACAGGCTGATCATTAGGCCGTGGCGATCGGCTGCCTTGAAGTCGCCTTGGGCTAAAGCCAACTCGATCTGCTCGCGGTCTGAAGCGGTGGGTTGTCCCTGGTTATCCCCTGTTGGCGCTTCATCAGCCAGCGCTACGGGCCCAGAAGCCAACAGTGCGAGTGCTACCGCAACTGCAACTCCCAGCACACCGATTCTTTTCCCTCGCATATTCACCCGCCGATCCCCTAGTTGGCCAATGTCTAGGCTCTACCGTGCCCTGTGATCGCCAAACTGTCACGTTAACCCGAGGTGTTAGATCTCACCCTTAAATAGGTCCAAAACGGTCATAAGTATGAATTTCCCACGTGCTTCCGCTATGGCGTCTGAGCTGTGAGTGACGGGGATCACATACATATCCACAGCCGTGACCCAGCCGTGACCCAGCCGTGACCCAGCTGTGCCCCAGTCTGCGAAACCAGCATTTAGCACAGCAGTGACGCCCTAACATATGAAAAGTTCCTCAGTTGTTAAAGTAAACAGACTCAAAGGGGGCTGTCATCACTAAACCGTTGTACGAAGCCAAAGCTGATTTCTTCCGCACCCTCGGACACCCTGCTCGAATCCGAGTCCTTGAATTACTTTCTGAACGCGAGCATGCCGTCTACGAACTTCTCAATGCAATCTCGATTGAACCCAGCAATCTTTCGCACCAATTGGGAGTGCTCCGCCGGACCGGATTGGTGTCGCAGACCCGCCGAAACGGCGACGTCTTCTACGCCATCGCCGCTCCCGAAATTCGCGACCTCTTATTTGCGGCGCGCGCTATCTTGCTTGATGTATTAAATGACCAGGACGGACTAAAACGCGAATTAAGGGCTGGTCAGGCAAAGGCCTCTTGAGCGCCGCCGAAACAGACCAAAAGGGTTGGCTGGGTGCAGCCACACATGAGGTCTTAGTACGAACCCGCTCACTGCTTCCCACCCGAAGTGATTTCACCGCGATGCGCCGTAACCCAAAGCGCGACGTGCTAGCTGGTGTCACCGTGGCAATTGTCGCTTTACCATTGGCTTTGGCCTTCGGCATTACCTCTGGGATGGGTGCTGGACCCGGCCTGATTACTGCAATCGTTGCTGGGTTGTTCGCCGCTTTCTTTGGCGGCAGCAACCTCCAGGTCAGCGGGCCAACCGGCGCGATGGCGGTTGTGCTGCTTCCAATTGTTGCACTCTACGGGCCCTCTGGGGTACTCGTGGTC
>CAFBPJ010000012.1_pt1 | contig 13091 bp, 13 predicted proteins | sample 7269691 | NCBI WGS metagenome assembly CAFBPJ01 (sample SAMEA6814141, study PRJEB35770) | uncultured Actinomycetes bacterium | biome: Freshwater; feature: Freshwater reservoir; material: water | place: Czech Republic | collected 2017-06-27 | depth 30m m | reverse complement strand
TATCAATTAAGGGTGCCGCCGGTGCGATTACCGCTGCGGCGACCAGAGCTGAAGGTGCATCCTCCGCGATTGACAACTCGGCCCGCAGTACCGCAGCGGATCCAGGCTCGGCGACTACTAGCTCCTCCCATGATCGTTCCAGCAACTTCGTTGCTTCCGCCACCGTGCGGTCGTGAACCGGTAGGTCAAATAGTAACTCCAGAGCTCGATGCACCATGGTTCCGCGCAACGCGGCCGGCGATGGCTTTTGCGGCAATAGGTCAATTGACCGAAATCTGAAGAGCAATGGGCAGGTCATGAAGTCGCCTGCACGCGAGGGAGACAGGGAGGTGGGGTAGTCGGAGAGTGCACCGGCTCCCTGTATTTGTGTCATGGCCGCAGCCTAAGCCCAGGAGCACCTACTAGTGTTCGACGAATGGCACGCGCCCACGCACCGTTTTCAACCGAGCCAGTCTCGGTGACCAATAGCGCCCGCAGCGGTCCGTTTATCGCTGGCGATCTTGTGCAGTTGACCGACCCAAAAGGGCGGATGCATACGATCACTTTGGTGCCCGGTAAATCTTTTCACAGCCACCGCGGTGCGATCGAGCACGACGAACTCATCGGTCTGGCACAAGGGTCAGTTATTTCGAACTCCGGAAGCACCGAGTATCTAGCTTTACGGCCGCTACTCGATGACTTTGTTCTGAGTATGCCAAGGGGTGCAGCGGTAATTTATCCAAAGGATTCTGCGCGAATCATCGGTTTAGCCGGACTCGGTCCCGGAATGTCGGTAGCCGAGGCTGGAGTTGGCTCCGGTGCCCTCACCTGTTCGCTTTTGCGCGCCGTTGGTGACAGCGGCCAAGTTCACAGCTTTGAACGTCGCGCAGATTTTGCAGAGGTCGCTACTCGAAATGTCGCCACTTGGTTTGGCGGCTTACCAACTTGTTGGCGTTTAACCGTGGGTGACCTTGAAGACAATCTTGCAGACACCGGCCTAGACGCGGTAGTCCTCGACATGCTGGCCCCGTGGGACTGCCTGCCGATGGCAGCCGCAGCACTAGAGCCAGGCGGCGTGCTAGTCGGTTACGTAGCCACTGCTACCCAACTCTCCAAACTCGTTGAAACCATGAGATTGGCCGGTGACTGGACCGAACCAAGGGCCGAGGAGTCACTGGTTAGGACATGGCACCTAGATGGGCTTTCGGTACGCCCTGACCATCGCATGAGTGGGCACACGGGCTTCTTAGTGGCTGCTAGGCGCCTGGCCCCGGGGGCGCTCATGCCGATCCGCCGCCGCCGGCCGGCCCCTGGTGCCTACGGCGCGGACTACACCGGGCCGGGCTCAGCCAGCGACCAAGATGAAACGTTGCCATAGGTCCCAGATGTTTCCTGTTTCCGCTCGGCTCGCGCGCCCTGCTTCCTCCTAACTCGCGCGGTGCCTATACCTGCTGGAAACGTCAAAAATCGGCCTAAATTTGACGGAATCAGCAGGTTGAAGGGTGTGGGATGACGGAACGAGCAGGTTGTAGGTCAGGCGATGAAATTTTCTGCGCGGCCTCGACGCGACCCGCCGTGTCGCGGTATAGCGCTAAATGCGGTTAAAGTCGGAGCCGGAAGACGAAAGTTAAGGCAATGACGAAGGAGTGAACATGTCAGAGGCAACGGGATCATCCGCTTCACCTGCTGACCTAGCGCACCTGCGCGGTGAACTAGCGGCGCAAAAAGACCATAACGACCGCCTCATCGGTACTTTGCGCGATGCCCGCGAGCAAATCGTCACCCTAAAAGCTGAAGTCGATCGGCTAGCCGAGCCCCCGAGTGGTTTTGCCGCCTTCTTGCACCTTCATGAGGATGGCACCGCAGACATCATGGCCAGCGGTAAAAAGATGCGGGTTGGGGTCAGCCCGGGGGTTGATGCCGAAGCACTACAGCCGGGCCAGGAAGTAATGCTTAACGAGTCGATGAACGTGGTAGCGGTCCGCACCTTTGAAGACATCGGCGAAATCGTTACCTTCAAGGAGTATCTCGGCGACGGTGACCGCGCACTTGTTGTCGGGCACACGGACGAGGAGCGCGTGGTCCGCGTTGCTGGGCCGCTGCGCGCCTCAAAGATCCGCGCGGGTGACTCACTTCTCTTTGATGTGCGCGCTGGGTACGTATACGAGAAGGTGCCCAAGGCTGAGGTGGAAGAGTTAATTCTTGAAGAGGTCCCAGATATTGACTATGGTGATATTGGTGGCTTACGTGAGCAGATTGAGTCCATCCGCGACGCCGTTGAACTGCCATTTATGCATCCCGAGCTATATGCGGAGCATGCGCTGAAGGCACCCAAGGGCATTTTGCTTTATGGGCCACCTGGCTGCGGTAAAACACTCATAGCTAAAGCGGTCGCGAATTCGTTGGCCAAGAAAGTCGCCGAGCGAACCGGGCGCGAGGAAGGCCGATCGTTTTTTTTGAATATCAAGGGACCAGAGCTACTAAATAAATATGTCGGTGAGACTGAACGTCATATCCGTCTTGTCTTCCAGCGGGCGCGCGAGAAGGCATCGGAGGGAATGCCAGTAATCGTTTTCTTTGACGAGATGGATTCGCTATTTCGCACCAGAGGCTCGGGGGTGTCGAGCGACGTTGAAAATACGATCGTTCCGCAGCTTCTCAGCGAAATTGATGGTGTAGAAACTCTCGATAATGTAATTGTAATCGGTGCCTCAAATCGCGAGGACATGATTGATCCAGCCATCCTGCGTCCTGGTCGCCTTGATGTCAAAATCAAGATCGACCGGCCCGATGCCGAAGCCGCTCGAGAGATCTTTAGTAAATATCTAGTGCCGACCTTACCGATTCACGCCGAAGATTTGGCTGAGCACGGCGGCGATGCTGCTGCGGCCTGCACTGCAATGATTCAAAGGTCGGCTGAGTTTATGTATTCCGACGCCGAGGAGAATAAGTTCTTAGAAGTCACTTACGCCAATGGTGATAAAGAGATCCTCTACTTTAAGGATTTCAACTCTGGCGCGATGATAGAAAACATCGTCTCCAGAGCTAAAAAATCCGCCATCAAAGACTTTTTAGCCACCGGTGAAAAAGGGATTCGAGTGCATCATGTTTTAGATGCCTGTGTCGACGAATTCCGCGAAAATGAAGATCTCCCTAACACCACTAACCCTGATGACTGGGCCCGGATCTCAGGTAAGAAGGGTGAAAGGATTGTGTTCATCCGTACCCTCATCCAGGGTAAGAAGGGTAGCGAGGCGGGGCGCTCAATCGCCACCATCGCGAATACCGGCCAGTACCTTTGATCCGATGAGAACAAGGTGAGCGTTCATCGGATTATGGGGATCGAAACCGAATATGGGATTTCGGTGACCGGACTCCCTATGGCTAATCCAATGGTTGCCTCCTCGCAAATCGTTAATGCGTATTCGAATTTTGCATTGCCGGGAGTGAGGCGCGGTCCAAAATGGGACTTCAATACCGAATATCCGCTGCGTGATGCCCGCGGATTCGACATGTCGCGTGCTGAGGCAGATCTATCGCAATTGACGGATGACGACCTTGGCATGGCGAATGTCATTTTGACCAATGGCGCCCGCCTGTATGTCGATCATGCCCACCCTGAGTACTCCGCGCCTGAGGTAACGAACCCAAAGGATGCGGTGCTTTGGGATCGAGCCGGCATGATGGTGATGTACACCGCCGCGCGTTTGGCTTCCTCCAGTCCGGGGGGTCTTCCGATACTGCTTTACAAGAACAACACGGACAACAAGGGGGCCTCCTATGGGTGCCACGAGAACTACCTCATGCACCGCTCGACACCATTTTCCGACATCGTCCGCTCGCTAATACCGTTTTTTATTACCCGCCAGATTTTCGCCGGAGCCGGACGCCTCGGGATAGGTCAGGATGGACGCGAGCTTCGTTATCAAATCAGTCAGCGAGCCGATTTCTTTGAAGTTGAAGTCGGTCTTGAGACCACATTAAAACGACCGATCATCAATACCCGTGATGAGCCCCATGCCGACCCAGAGTTTCACCGCCGGCTCCACGTGATCGTAGGGGATGCGAACCTCAGTGACACCGCGACTTACCTGAAGATGGGCACAACCGCGCTGGTGCTCTCAATGATCGAGGATGGATTTCTTGACGGGCACGACTTCATGCCTCTTAACTCAGTACGTGAAATCCACAAAGTGAGCCATGACGCAACGTTGACACATCAATTGACACTCGAACACGGACGCCGGCTCAATGCCATCGAAATCCAACGTGCGTTTTGGCAACTAGCTAGCAAATATTGTGATGAGAAATACGGCGCTGATCTCGATGAGCAATCACGCGACGTGTTGGATCGCTGGGAAAGCATGTTAAATCGTCTAGCCACGGATATCTGGGCCTGCGCCGATGAGGTTGACTGGATCGCAAAACTGCAGTTGCTCGAGAGCTACCGGAGCCGCGATAACCTAAGTTGGGACTCAGCAAAGTTACAGGCAATAGACCTACAGTACGCCGACATTCGCCCCGATCGCGGGCTTGCCGCGAAGCTTGAAAGCCGTGGCCGGCTAACCCGGATGTTTACCGACGAAGAAGTCGTAGCCGCGGTCACTGACCCACCGACCGATACCAGGGCTTACTTTCGTGGTGAATGTGTCCGCAGGTACCCAGAGTCCATCGCTGCTGCATCATGGGACTCGGTCGTTTTCGATATTCAGGAAAGCCAATCACTGCTGCGGGTCCCGACTCTCGAACCAAATCGCGGCACCAAGGCACATGTCGAAGCGCTGCTCGATTCCTGTCCGACCGCACAAGAACTTGTTAACGCCCTAAGTTCAAGCTCTGGTGATTAACAATCAAGCATTTGCCACAAAGTTAAGCGGAACAGTCCCTATCAGTTGATGTGGATCTTGATTCTGGGGCTCGAGGAGGTCGAAAGAGCGCCTGGCAGGCAGGGAAGTGCGCGATGAGCCCGCCATGCGGATAACCTATAGCCATGCCCAAGCAGGAGAAGGCCGAGCGCCGCACCGGACGTGAGAATGCGCCCGAAGAGATCGAAACCAAATCAGCCGAGCCGGCTAGTAGAGCTAATCTCGATGCTGATGTGGACTCGATCTTGGACGAGATTGACGAAGTACTCGAGGAGAACGCTGAAGATTTCGTGAAATCATTTGTCCAAAAAGGTGGGCAATGACCGCGCATCTGGGGCTCCCGCAGGCGTATCTGGTAACCGGGTCATCATCATTTGCCGACTTCCTCGCTGATCTTGCCCCTGATGTGCTCCCGGGTCGCATGACAATGAGCCCTGCCGATGCTAACGCTCTGGCGCCACACGGCACGACCATCGTTTCGCTACGGGGAGAATTTGGTGCAGTCATGGCCGGTGATCGACGAGCAACCATGGGCAATGTGATTGCTCAGCGTGATATCGAGAAGGTGTTCGTTGCCGATGAGCACTCGATGATCGGGATAGCCGGCACCGCCGGCATCGCGATTGAGCTCGTCCGGCTGTTCCAAGTTGAACTTGAGCACTATGAAAAAATCGAAGGTCTTCCCCTCTCCCTTGACGGCAAGGCTAATCGGCTTTCGACCCTACTTCGGGGCAACTTGGGGCTCGCAATGCAAGGTTTGGCGGTGGTGCCTCTACTTGCGGGGTATGACCTCAGCCGCAGTCGCGGCCGCATATTTTCCTATGACGTCACAGGTGGTCGCTATGAAGAACATGATTTCTACGCTGTTGGGTCAGGCGCTTTCTTTGCTCGCGGATCCTTGAAGAAGCTTTACCAGGCCAGTGTTAGCGTTGATGATGCGATCGCCATTGCACTTCAAGCGCTTTATGACGCCGCCGACGACGACAGCGCAACGGGCGGGCCAGACCTTGCAAGGCGTATCTTCCCGGTAGTCGCGGTGGTCAATGCCGATGGCGTACAGATCGTTCCGGAGTCAGATATTGCAGCCAAGTCAACACGGATAGTGGCGCAGCGGATGGACCGTCCGGACGGCCCAATTGCCAAAGTCACGGGCGGTGATGCCACATGAGCGTCCCGTTCTATGTTTCGCCTGAACAGATAATCAAAGATAAAGCTGACTTTGCGCGAAAAGGCATCGCCCGCGGTCGGAGTGTAATCGTCCTTGAGTACGACGAAGGCATCTTGTTCGTCGCGGAGAACCCCTCGAGGGCGTTGCATAAGATCAGCGAGATTTACGACCGTATCGGATTTGCTGCGGTCGGTAAATACAATGAATTTGAAAATTTACGCGTGGCTGGTGTTCGTCTTGCTGATATGCGCGGATACGCATATGACCGAAGTGACGTCACAGGTAGGAGTCTGGCAAATGCCTACGCGCAAACCCTCGGGACAATATTCAGCGAAACTCCAAAGCCCTATGAAGTGGAGATCGTCGTCGCGGAGGTCGGTGTAACCGAAGATCTAGACCAGTTGTACCGGTTGAGCTTCGACGGTTCGGTGGCTGACGAACATGGCTATGTGGCGATGGGCGGCTCGGCTGAAGCCATCAGTGCAGCCTTAGCCGGCTCCTGGCGTGCTGGGCTCACGTTGGCGCAAGCAGTTCGACTGGCGGTTGACCTATTGGAGAAATTTGGGTCCGAGGAAGTTCGCGCCCTCACAGCGGCACAGTTGGAAGTCGCGGTACTTGATCGCAATCGTCCCCGACGGACTTTTAATCGAATCAGCGTCAACAAAATGAGTGAGCTCTTAGGCTGATCTTGGCCTATGGTGATCACATGGATCGGCGAATATTCGGTATCGAAACTGAGTATGGAGTCACGTGCACATTTAAGGGGCAACGGCGCCTTAGCCCGGACGAAGTAGCCCGTTATCTTTTTAGGCGCGTGGTGTCGTGGGGCCGTAGCAGCAATGTGTTTTTAAGCAACGGGTCTCGACTATACCTAGATGTTGGTTCGCATCCAGAGTATGCGACGGCAGAATGCGACAGCATCGAGCAACTTGTTGTGCACGATCGCGCGGGGGAGCGGATCCTTGAAGGTCTGGTAGCTGATGCACAGCAGCGATTGCATGATGAGGGCATCAGTGGTGATATTTATCTTTTCAAGAACAACACTGACTCAGCAGGTAACTCCTATGGCTGTCACGAAAACTATTTAATCGAGCGGCACGGAGAGTTTGCCAAAATGGCCGACCAGTTGATTCCATTCCTCGTCTCGAGGCAGATAATCACCGGCGCTGGAAAGGTGCTGCAGACCCCACGCGGAGCACAATATTGCGTGAGTCAGCGCGCGGACCACATCTGGGAAGGGGTGTCCAGCGCGACTACCCGCTCGCGCCCCATTATTAATACCCGTGACGAGCCGCATGCTGATGCGGAGTTGTACCGCCGGTTGCACGTAATTGTGGGTGATTCAAACATGAGCGAAGTAACAACGCTACTAAAAGTAGGCACCGCGGATCTAGTCCTTCGAATGATCGAAGCTGGTGTGGTGATGCGCGACATGTCCTTGGAGAACCCGATCCGGGCAATACGCGAAATGAGCCACGATCTGACCGGCCGAAAGACTGTCAAGTTGAGTACAGGCCGAGAGTTGTCCGCCCTCGAAATTCAGTGGGAGTACTACGAGAAAGCCGCTGATTTCGCTGATCGTCGTGGGCTGGCCACCGATGTCACGATCTCCCGGGTGCTTGAACTTTGGGGACGAGCGCTGAAGGCCATCGAGGGCGACGATCTCTCACTTATCGACCGTGAAATTGACTGGGCGATCAAATTGCGTCTCTTGGAGCGCTATATGGCCAAGCACGACCTGACTTTGGCCTCCCCGCGAATCGCCCAATTGGATCTCGCTTACCACGATATTTCACGGAACCGCGGGCTCTTCTCGATTATGGAACAAAGGGGTCTAGTGGATCGAGTTTCTCGAGATATCGATGTTTTTGCGGCGAAATCCATCCCGCCACAGACCACCCGCGCTAAATTGCGCGGTGATTTTGTGCGGCGCGCCCAAGAAAAACACCGTGATTTCACCGTGGATTGGGTGCACCTGAAGTTGAATGACCAAGCCCAGCGAACTGTTTTGTGCAAAGACCCATTCCTGGCGGTGGATGAACGCGTTGAGCGCCTGATGGCCAGCATGTGACTACAGGTTAAGGTACTCCAATGCGCACATCAAAGAAGTTTTTTTCACTCACCGCAGTTGCTGCCCTCGGGATCAGTTTGATTTTGTCCGGATGCTCAAGTGGTACATCGAGTGATCCGGTAACGAGTAGCGCGCCGGCCACCGATGCAGCGTCTGCACCCTTTGCAACCACCGATTGCGCCGTGGCGCAGCCCCCGGTGCCAGAACAGTCAGCGCCAATGGATGGGCAAGAACTCGATGGGGTAGTAGTGCAGTTGGATCCGGCTGGAGTACCGACCGTCACCGTCGCCGCGACTGCAGCCGCAGCCACAGAACTTGGGTCCGTTGATCTAGTTGTTGGAGATGGTGCGCCGGTTGAACTAGGTGCAACAGTCGAGGTCAACTACTGCGGTATTGGCCTGAGCAGTCGTAATATGTTCGACTCCTCGTGGGCTCGTGGTGCACCGGCCGCTTTCCCGCTAACTCCAGGTGGCTTAATTCAAGGCTGGACAGATGGCTTACCAGGTATGAAAGTTGGTGGAGAGCGGCTCTTGCTGATCCCCGGATCTCTCGGGTATGGCCCCACCCCTCCGCAAGGCTCTGGGATTGAGCCCGATGAAACCTTGATCTTTATTGTGCAAGTTACCGCAGTTTCTTAAACGACCCTGGAACGGAGTTTAAAGTGAGCACCAAGCCTGAGATCGATTTCATTGAAGGTCCTGCACCCACTGAACTAGTAATCACTGACCTAATCGTTGGCGATGGCGCCGAGGCAGTGGCGGGTGGTCGCGTCGAAGTTCACTACGTCGGCGTCGAGTTCGAATCGGGCGAGCAATTTGATGCCTCATGGGATCGCGGTGAGTCAATTACCTTCCCGCTGAACGGTCTAATCGCCGGTTGGCAGGAAGGTATTCCCGGGATGAAAGTTGGGGGCCGACGTCAACTCGTGATACCACCGGCACTGGCATATGGTGCGGCAGGTTCCGGGCACCGGCTTGCCGGTCAGACTTTGGTATTTATCATCGATCTGATTAACGTCGGATAGCACTTAGATGGCGTCAACGCGAATTGACCGTACTGAACGCCTACTGAATCTAGTCTTTTGTCTGATGGCGAGTCGTCACGCCGTACGCCGTTCGGATATCCAAGTAAGTGTGCCGGGCTACTTAGATGCCCCAAGCGATGCTGCCTTCGAGCGGATGTTCGAGCGGGATAAGGATGAACTGCGTGGAATGGGTATTCCCATTGACACCGTGACCGATTTCAATGGTGAAGTCGAAGGCTACCGAATTTCACTCGCCGATTATGAATTGACGGGATTGTCTTTTACCACCGAGGAGCTCGCGGTGCTCAGCTTGGCCGCAAGCGTCTGGGACGAGGCAATTATCGGCCCAGCGGCTACCACAGCACTTCGGAAGCTCGAAGCAGCACAAGGTGCGGCTGCTACGCCTTCGAATGGTTCACCAGTTATCAACGTTCGATGGTCCGAAACCGATGCCGCCATTTTGCCGTTGTTCACCGCGGTGCGCGAGCAGAGGGTTGTCGCCTTTGATTACCGGTCGGGGAATGCACAGCTTGCATTCAGGCGCCGCGTTGACCCTTGGGCTGTGGTTGCCCAAGAAGGGCACTGGTATTTGGTTGGGCATGACAACGACCGCGCCGCGAGCAGGGTCTTTCGGCTATCCCGAATAGTCGGAACAGTTCAGGTTTTCGCCGAATCACAGGAAAATCCAATGCCACCTGATTTTGAGGTACGAGCGATGGTCGGCGCTCACGCACCTGATACCCCTTTTGAAATGAGAGTCTTTGTCCGCGCTGGGCAAGGAGCTGAGCTCAGGCGGTTTAGCAAAGTGGGCAAAAAACTCGACCCATATGCGGATGGTGAACTTTTGATCGGTGCACGCACTAGTGAGCAATTACAGTCGCTGGCATGTGCCGCCGGTGCCGGTGCTCAGGTGATAGAGCCGAAAGCTGTGCACGATGATGTATTGGTCTCGCTGCTGCGTATCCACCAAATTCACGGTGGTGAAACATCATGAGTGCAACAGCAAACTCAATAGGCAGACTCTCGCGCCTACTGGCCTTAGTCCCTTGGTTAAGTGTTAACGACGGAGTTAGCGTTAAGGAAGCCGCAAGGCACTTCGACGTATCACCCGAGCAACTTGAAAAGGACCTCTGGCTTCTTATCGTCTGTGGCCTCCCAGGTTACGGCCCCGATCAATTGGTAGATATTGACTTTTGGGACGAGGGACGCATCCACGTACTAGATCCACAAACTTTGCGAAAACCCCTCCGCATCTCACCGGCTGAAGCCATGTCACTTTTAGTCGCACTTCGACTACTCGCGCAGGTACCTGGATCCCATGATCGTGCTGCCCTCGTGTCAGCAACCCATCGTCTGCAGTTAGCGGTCGGTGAAGTTGATGCCCCGGTGATTCTGGAAGAAAGTGAAATTGATTCAGTACTATCAAACATCGCTTTAGCTCTCGAAGAGAATCGACTTCTCCACCTACGTTACGGAGGCGCAGCGGGTGACACGGTAACTGATCGAGAAGTCGAACCCCTACGGATGGAGTCGACCGATGGCCGGACTTATCTCGAAGGATTTTGCCGATCAGCCGGCGCAGTTCGTACTTTTCGCATCGATCGTATAGTCCAGGCAAAAGTCGGCGAAGTCATCGTGACAACCGCTTCCCCTGGTGGCAATCTTGCGGCCCTGAACCAAGTTTTTACCGCAATGATCGTCCTCCAACCTCAGGTGAGGTGGGCCCTGGATGTCCACACGATGCGGGTTGTAGCGGAGCACCCGGATGGCAGTGTTACGGCAAGTATCGCCGCCCATGACGGTGCCTGGCTGGTGCGGCTGATCCTGTCGCTGCGCGGCTACGCCGAGCTTATTGAGCCTGAGGAATTGCGCAATAATGTCAAAATCCAGTCGGCCGCTGCCCTGGCAGCGTATGATCTTCCAAGGCTGGTCGGTTCCGCCGACGGGCAAGACCAGGAGGTTTAAGTATGCCAAATCTAGGTGGCGCAGAGTGGCTAATCCTCATTGCCATTATCGCTCTACTGTTCGGCGCCAAGCGGCTGCCGGATGCGGCCCGGGGTCTGGGTCGATCAATGCGGATATTCAAGGCCGAAACCAAGGGCTTGGTCGGCGGCGAAGTGACCGTTTCGGCCACAGAGCCGGAAGCACCCGCAATTTCGGCCGCACCACCTGCAGCGCCATCTTTGGTGGAGCCGGAGGCCCAGCCTGAGCAGGTTGCTGAGACGAAAGGCCAATCCGCAAGCTAATTTCGTAGGAAGTTAGCGGGACACCTTTTTGATGGCAGGCGAGAAGCAAGTTAAATCGGGAGCGATGCCGCTCACCGATCATTTACGTGAGTTGCGCACGAGGCTGCTAAAGGCCGGAATCGCGATCGCGCTCGGCATGGTCGTCGGGTGGATCTATTACCCCCAGTTATTTGGCTGGCTAAGTGCCCCTTTCGAATCCGTGGTAGAACAAGCGCGGGCAAATGGTCAGACAGTGATTTTGGCACTTACCGGCGTTGCTGACCCATTTGTTCTACAGATGCAAGTTGCTGCCGTGGCCGGGATCATTCTCAGTTCACCAATCTGGCTCTATCAGCTCTGGCGCTTCGTTACTCCAGGGTTACGTCGAAATGAAAAATACTGGGCCTTGGGCTTTGTCGCTGTAGCGACACCACTTTTTGCGGGTGGAGTAATGCTCGCCTACACCGTCCTGCCTTACGGAATGCAAATTCTATTTGGCTTCACTCCCGCAGGTGTCGAAAACATCGTCTCAGTAGACAGATACCTGTCGTTCTTCATTCGAACCATTCTTGTTTTCGGGGTGGGATTCCTCGCGCCGCTAATGATTGTGCTCCTCAACTTCGCTGGAATGCTAACGGGTGCGCGTCTAGTGTCTTGGTGGCGTTGGATTATTTTTATCGTCTTCATATTTGCGGCGGTGGCCACCCCAACCGGGGATCCCATCAACCTGCTCCTTCTCGCTGGGCCTATTTTAGTTCTGGTAATCATCGCGATTCTCGTCAGTCTCGCTAATGATCGACGACGCGCCAAACGTCGCCCTAAGGACGAAGATTTTAGTGAATTGAATGATGATGAGGCATCCACCATCGATGGACTTGATGAATTGAGCTCGATAGATGAGGTTGATGCGGTAGATGAACTTGATGCGGTAGATGAACTTGATGCGGTAGATGAACTTGATCCGATAGCTGAAATTGATCCAGTAGACGCACTAGATCCGGTAGCCGAAATTGATCCGGTAGCGCCAGTGGATCCGGTAGCGCCAGTGGATCCGGGCGATTTGAAGTCGTGACCCTGCGTGCCAGCTTCATTGTCAATGCGAAAGCCGGTAACGGTGCTGGATTGGCAGCTGCCGGCGCCGCTGCGCAAGTTTTAGTGGCCGCAGGTATTGAAGCGAATATTTTGGTGCCTAATTCGCAAGCCGACGCAGAGTTGGCGAGCCATGAGGCAGTACGTGCAGGGGTCGATATGGTGATTGCCTGCGGTGGCGACGGCACCATTAACACCGTATTACAAGCGGTTGCCCAATCATCGATAATTTTGGGAGTCATCCCTACCGGCACCGGCGACGACAATTCACGCACGCTGGGAGTGCCTCGGGGTGATCCAAGGGCCGCAGCAAGTTTCATCGTCGAACAGGCTGCCACCCCCAAAACCGTTGATTTGGCACAGGTGACATTGCCCGATGGGCAAAAGCGTTGGTACCTAGGTGTTTTATCGACTGGGTTTGATTCTTCTGTCAATGAGCGCGCCAACCAGATGCGCTGGCCGTCGGGTAAATCGCGTTATCTTCTCGGAATTTTGGGCGAGTTGCGCGCTTTTTCGCCCGTTGCCTACCGCGTGGTAATTGATGGGATTTCCTATGAGGACACTGCGATGTTGGTATCAATTGGTAACGGCATCAGTTATGGCGGCGGCATGCGGGTATGCCCGAATGCGCTAGTCGATGATGGCGAGCTCGACATCACCTGGCTGCATG
>CAFBPJ010000011.1_pt1 | contig 13896 bp, 13 predicted proteins | sample 7269691 | NCBI WGS metagenome assembly CAFBPJ01 (sample SAMEA6814141, study PRJEB35770) | uncultured Actinomycetes bacterium | biome: Freshwater; feature: Freshwater reservoir; material: water | place: Czech Republic | collected 2017-06-27 | depth 30m m | reverse complement strand
GGGCCGGCCCCGGTTTCTTTAAATCGGGGTGCGGTAACGGACTTTTGCCCCTATTCTCACAATCCTTACCTGTGAAGTCGATGCCGGGGGATACGGCGGGCCAAGCGGGCCACAATTGGAGGTTACGTGGATTTACAGAACTCATTCACGGTGCCAGCGGATATTGATACTGCCTGGAAAACATTGTTAGACGTTGAGTCAATTGCACCTTGCATGCCAGGGGCAACCTTGGAGTCGGTAAATGGTGATGAGTTCACCGCGAGCGTGAAAGTTAAACTCGGACCGGTTTCGATGACGTACAAGGGCGAGGCCCGTTTTTTAAGTAAGGACGATGCAAGTCACACCGCGGTAATCGAAGGTACCGGAAAAGAAACGCGTGGTGCCGGCACGGCTCAGGCCTTGATCACTACTAACTTGGTGGCCGAAGCCCCGGACCGAACCCGAGTCGACGTGACCACGGCCTTGACGATAACCGGTAAAGCTGCGCAGTTTGGCCGGGGAGTCATGCAAGATGTCGCGGGGCGAATCATCGACCAATTTTCGAACAACCTTGAGCAGGTAATCGGTGCACGCGGCGATCATGCGGCGGCGGTGGCAGCAGGTGAAACCACGACCGAGACTGCGCCACCTGTCATTAAGGCGGCCGACAGCATCGATCTGCTGGGCACCGCGGGTGCTCCGGTGCTAAAGCGGGCAATCCCGGTGATCATCGGGGTCGTTGTCGTTGTTGCAATTATTTGGTGGCTAATAGCTCGCTGAGAAGTAACAGCTTATGCAGTGTCAACCCATTGGAACTAGCCGAACAGGGAAAGGGGTAGGGGATGCAAACACCTGCGCCAGTTGAATATGCGCGAGCCACTTCGGTGGCCGATGCCATCAAATTATTGGAACAGCACGGTGAAGATGCCAGGTTGCTAGCCGGCGGGCACAGCCTGCTTCCGATGATGAAATTGCGCCTTGCGCGACCAGAAATTCTGATCGATCTCAATGATCTAGATGAGCTGCGCGGTATCAGAATCGAAGGCGATGAAATCGTTGTGGGCGCCATGGTTACCCACGCCGAAATTCTCTCCTCTGCGGTGCTCGCTGAGCACTACGCCATCTTCCGGGAAGCGGAGAAAGTTATCGCCGACCCAATCGTGCGCAATAAGGGCACCATCGGCGGATCCATGTGCCAGGCGGATCCGTCCGAAGATCTTTCGGCTGTTGGGTCCGCACTCAAAGGTTCGGTAGTAATCCAAGGTAGTAATGGCAAGCGCACGTTGGCGATTCGCGAATTTCATGACGGCCCGTACGAGACCAAAGTCGCCGACGCTGAAATCCTCACCGAAGTGCGTTTCCCGATCCGTCCGGGCGCTGGCAGCGCCTACGAAAAGGTGGAACGACGGGTTGGTGATTGGCCGGTAGCTTCCGTTGGCGTCTTTGTGGTCGTATCCGGTGGTGTGGTGAAGGATTGCGGTATCGGGCTCACGGCTGTTGGGGCCGAGCATTTCTGCGCCCCTGAAGCTGAAGCCTTCTTGATTGGCAAAGCCCCTTCGGAAGAGAACCTTGCCGCGGCTGCCAAGTTGGCCGCCGATGCATGCACCCCCTATGCGGATCAACGGGGCCCGGTTGACTACAAGTTGCACCTAGCCCATGAGCTCACCGTCCGCGCGCTTCGTCGTGCCGCCGCATCTAGCCAAGGAGCCTGAAATGGAAGTAACTATCACGATTAACGGAACGCCCGTAACAAGTGAAGTAGAGCCCCGGAAGTTGCTGGTGCACTTCGTCCGTGAAGACGCTGGCCTTCGTGGCACCCACTGGGGCTGCGATACCTCGAACTGCGGAACTTGCGTGGTCTGGGTCGACGGCTCACCGGTCAAAAGCTGCACGATGCTGGCCGCGCAAGCCGATGGTCATGAGGTAACCACGGTTGAAGGGCTAGAAAAAGGTGGAGAACTCGATCCCATCCAGAAGGGCTTCATGGAGTGCCATGGGCTCCAGTGTGGTTTTTGCACTTCCGGAATGATGATGACCGGACGCTGGCTTTTGGATAACAACCCGAATCCGTCAGAGGAAGAAATTCGGGAGTGCATCTCTGGCCAAATCTGCCGGTGCACCGGGTACAAAAATATTGTTGCATCAATCCAATGGGCTGCCGAGCATCCAGCGACAAGTGAGGTGACAGCATGACCGCAGTAGAAGAGGTGCCGCTGAGTGCGGCTGGAAACCCGATCGGGTTTGGTTCCATGCGTCGAGTCGAGGACGTACGTTTTGTGCGTGGCCAAGGCAACTATGTTGACGATGTAAATCTGCCAGGCATGCTGCACAGCGCCATCTTGCGAAGCCCGCATGCTCACGCGCGGATTATTTCAATCGACGCCTCTGCCGCAGAAGCACTGCCAGGGGTAGTGGCTGTAATTACCGGAAAAATCCTGGAAGGAATTCCGCGTCCATCGCTTCTCGGTGACAACTTCGCCTGGATGCCTACGCTTTCCTACGACACGCAGGCGGTTCTTGCGACGGACAAAGTTCGTTTTCAAGGGCAGGAGGTGGCTTATGTCATCGCTGAAACCCGGTACATCGCCAAGGATGCACTTGAGTTGATTGATGTTGAGTACGAAATATTGGAGCCGGTCATGGATGCCAAGCGCGCCATGGATGCTGGAGCACCGATTATTCGTGACGATAAGGGTCAAACGGATAACAGCATTACTGACGTTCATGGGAACAAAACCTGGGAATCCGGTAATGCGGAGTCGACAGCCGCGGCAATGGCCGCTGCTAAGGCAGACCCCAATTGCGTAGTTGTCACTCAGGAGATCATGTACCCGCGGGTGCACCCATCTCCCATGGAAACTTGCGGTTCAGTGTCATACCTCGACAAAGTGACCGGGCAATTGACCATGTATACGACAACACAGGCACCACATGCGCACCGCACGGTGTACGCGATGGTAGCTGGGCTCCCAGAGCAGAAAATCCGGATTATCAGCCCAGATATCGGTGGTGGGTTCGGCAATAAGGTGCCGGTCTATCCCGGTTACGTGCTTTCGGTTATCGGCACGATCGTCACCGGTAAGCCGGTTAAGTGGATGGAAGATCGCAACGAGAATCTAATTTCCACGGGTTTCGCTCGCGACTACCACATGACAGCCTCCATCGCAGCCACCAAAGAGGGCAAAATTTTGGCTGTTGATGTAGATGTTCTGGCCGATCACGGTGCATTTAATGGGGTGGCCCAGCCGACTAATTACCCGGCAGGTTTCTTCAATATTTTCTCAGGGTCATATGACTATCCAGACGCACATTGCAAAGTGACGCCGGTATACACGAATAAGGCCCCGGGAGGGGTCGCATATGCGTGCTCGTTCCGTATTACTGAGGCTGCTTATGTAATTGAGCGGGTGGTGGATTGTCTAGCTCAGGAATTGCAGATGGATCCGGCCGAACTTCGCTTGAAGAATCTGTTGCGTCCAGAGCAGTTCCCGTACACCTCACCGACCGGTTGGGAGTATGACTCAGGTCAATATGAAAAGACGATGCGGGTGGCGATGGAGATGGCCGGTTATGACGAACTTCGTCGTGAGCAAGCCGAAAAACGCACTCGCGGCGAATACATGGGTATCGGGATTTCTTTCTTCACCGAAGGAGTAGGCGCGGGCCCCCGCAGGGACATGGACATCCTCGGCTTAGGTATGGCCGATGGCATTGAATTGCGTGTACACCCGACCGGCAAAGCGCAACTGCGTTTGTCGGTGCAGAGCCAGGGGCAAGGTCATGAGACAACTTTCGCGCAAATTGTCGCCCATGAGCTGGGTATTCCACCTGAGGATATTGAAGTCCTTCATGGCGATACTGATAACACGCCATTTGGCCTCGGTACCTATGGTTCGCGGTCTACTCCTGTCTCGGGCGCTGCAGCATCGGTGGTGGCGCGCAAGGTTCGTGATCGCGCTCGCATCGTTGCGGCGGCCGCTTTGGAGTGTGCACCAGATGACCTGGACTGGGAGTTAGGTCGTTGGTACGTGAAAGGCGATAAGGAGCGGGGCAAGACAATTGCCGAAATCGCCCTGCTTTCGCACAGTTCACTCGAACTGCCCGAAGGGGTTGAAGGCCACCTTGACGCGACGGCGGTTTACAACCCACCAAGCCTCACCTATCCCTACGGCTGCTATATCTGCGTTGTGGATGTGGACCCAGGGACCGGGCAGGTCAAAGTGCGTAGATTCATTGCGGTTGATGACTGCGGCACGCGCATTAACCCGATGATCGTCGAAGGCCAGGTCCATGGTGGCTTGGCTGATGGTGTCGGGATGGCCTTAATGGAGCTAATTGCCTTCGATAACGATGGCAACAATCTGGGTGGTTCCTTCATGGACTACCTGCTCCCGACGGCCGTAGAGTGCCCAGACTGGGAGCTTGGTGAAACCGTCACCCCATCACCCCATCACCCGATCGGGGCAAAGGGCGTTGGTGAATCAGCTACCGTTGGATCACCGGCGGCTGTGGTCAATGCGGTAATAGATGCGCTGAGCCCATTTGGGGTAAGGCACGCGGACATGCCGTTGACCCCATCCAATGTGTGGCGGGCGATTCAAGGCAATCCCATCCGCGTGGATATGGCAATCGAGTAACTGAAGAAAGTTGAGCATGACAAGACGGGCAGTGCGCGAAAGGGCCGATCAGCTAACGGCTAGTCGGATTCCTTTCGTGCACGCCCGTGTTGTATTTGCGGAGAAGCCAACTTCAGCCAAGCCCGGTGACGAAGCACTGATCCTTGGTGACGGGACTATGGTGGGTTTCGTTGGTGGGCAATGTGCTGAGGCGACGGTGCGAGCCCAAGGGCTTTCGGCTTTGGACACCGGCGAATGTGTACTACTGCGTATCGCACCAATCCCTGAACCTGATCAACACGGGAAGTTAGTGGTCCACAACCCCTGCCTTTCCGGTGGCACCTTGGAGATTTTTATGGAGCCGGTTTTTCCAGCACCGCTCGTGCGAGTGCTTGGTGATAGCCCAATCGCTCAGGCATTAAATGCAATCGGCTCCACCTTGGGCTATGAGGTTGCTCCATGGGTAACAGGGCCGCTAACCAATGTTGATGCGGTAATTCTTGCCTCGCACGGTGATGATGAGGAAGCGGCGATCATCTCAGCGCTAAAAGCGAATGTCCCTTATGTAGGGCTTGTCGCCAGCCCCAAGCGAGGGTCGGCCGTACTCGATTCGCTCGATGTCACCCCTGACATGCGGGCTCGCGTACATGCCCCGGCCGGGTTAAATATCGGCGCACAAACCCCAGAAGAGATCGCCCTATCTATTTTTGCTGAGATCATTGAAGGTAGGCGAGCTCCGAAAAGGATCCGAGAATTGCCGTTACTTGGGGCCGGGAAAGGCGATGTGGTCTACGCCGGTGACTCAGCCAGTGACGCAGCATTGGCAAATGACCCGATCTGCAACATGGTGGTCGCCGCGGTCGAATCCAGTATTCATGCAGATCATGACGGTTCTCGCTGGTACTTCTGCTGCCTTGGATGCAAGGAGAAGTTCCTAAGTGATCCAGCCAAGTTCGCAGGAGTCGCGTGAACATCGCCGACCAAATTTCATCACCACAAGATTTGATAGCAGGGCTTGCCGAGCATGACTACTTGACCGAAATAGGCCTGGCCACGGCACTATTTTGCGCGGTTCGTCTCCCACAACCTTTGTTGCTGGAAGGTGAAGCCGGGGTGGGCAAAACTCAAGCGGCCAAAGCGCTCGCGACGATGCTCGACACCCCGCTCATTCGACTGCAATGCTTCGAAGGGATTGACGCCTCTGAAGCTTTGTACGAATGGAACTACCCTCGGCAGCTACTTGGGATCCGACTTGCGGAGGCTCGCGGATCAGATCTTGCCGAAGAATCCCTTTTTAGTCGCGAGTATTTAGTCGAGCGCCCGCTCTTGCAAGCATTGGAACACCAAGGCCCAAACCCTGCGGTGTTGTTAATCGACGAGATCGATCGCGCTGATGAGGAGTTTGAGGCATTCCTTTTTGAAATGTTGGCCGAGTCGACCGTCACTGTTCCAGAGCTCGGCACGCTGCGGGCCACAATTCCGCCCGTTGTGATCTTGACTTCTAATCGCACCCGCGATCTGCATGACGCCCTGAAGCGGCGCTGCCTTTACCACTGGATTGACTACCCGAATCTTGAGCACGCCATATCGATTGTTCGTTTGCGGGTCCCGGAGGCCTCACCGGAACTAGCTGCGCAAATAGCAGGAGCAGTGCAGCGGCTTCGCAGCTTAGACGTGCAAAAACCACCGGGTGTTGCAGAAGCGATCGACTGGGTACATGCGTCAATGCTGTTAGGCGTTGACCGGCTGAGCGCTGAAGCGGTTTCGCAGACCTTGGGTTCAGTGCTTAAGTACCGAGAGGATCAGGACTTAGTGCGAGAGCAAGGCTTTGACTGGGTCGCCGGTGCCTGAGCTCGCGCAAATTGCGGGGTCTTTCGGTCACTTGCTCCATGAGGCAGGAGTGCCAGTTACTCCCGAGCGAAGTGCAAGATTTGCCACCTCCGTAACCCTCGCAGAACCGCAGAGTCTGACCGATTTGTATTGGCTGGGCCGGGTCAATTTGATCACCGCGCACGACCAAGTTGATATTTATGATCGGGTCTTTGCTCAGGTTTTTCGCGGCATTGTCGACATGGCTGACTTTCGAGGTGACAGTTCACATCAAGCGCCAGCGTCGGCCGCGCCCACCGGTGAACGCAGGCCGGGAGACCCCGAACGTACCGGGGAGTCGAATAACAACCCCCGCGGAAGCAGCGCCACTCCTGGAGCGCGTGATGAAAATGAAGATGGCACGGAGGAGGCCAGCATGATCGCTGCTATGAGCACCGACGAGCGCCTTTCGAATAAAGATTTCGCTGCGGTGACCGAGGAGGAGTTAATTCTCATTCGGAAATTGATCGAACAGTTGCCGTTGGTACCGCCTATGCGCAAAGGGCGACGCGAAAGGACGAATACTGCCGGCAGGCGCTTGGATATTCGTAAGACTTTGCGAGCTTCTTACCGAACCGGCGGCGATCCGGTAAAGCTGGTCAAGCGCGCTCGCGTTCCACGCCCAAGGCGCATCGTCTTTATCGCAGATATTTCCGGGTCCATGGAGCCATACGCCCGGGTGTATTTGCATCTGGCTCGGGGTGGGGTGCTCGCCATTGGTGCGGAGGCATTTGTTTTTGCAACCCGGTTGACGCGGCTAACTCGGGCTCTGTCAATAACTAATCCAGATATTGCCTATCGAAAGGCGGCCTCGGCTGCGCCAGACTGGTCCGGTGGCACTCGGATAGGTGAGACCTTGAAACGTTTCATTAATGAGTACGGCCGGCGAGGGATAGCGCGGGGGGCCGTACTCGTGATTATTTCTGACGGGTGGGAGATCGAGGACCCAGCCTTGGTTCGAACTTCGATGGAAAGACTTTCACGGCTAGCCCATCGCATCATTTGGGTAAACCCACGAAAAGCAGTGGCGTCCTTCGAGCCATTGACGGGCGGGATGGCAGCGGCCTTGCCCTATGTCGACACTTTTGTGAGTGGGCATTCGGTGCAAGCCTTAGAGGATGTGGTGAGGGCGATTCGCTCCTCGGCGGTCGAACGAGCACCGAAACTTGAGCCCACCGCTAAACCCATAGGCTTGTCACATGCTCAGCGTTGAGGAGTACCGAGCGCAGGTACTTGAAGGCGTCCACGCCCTTGCCCCAATCGATATGCCACTTTTAGATGCGCATGGTTGTGTATTGGCGACCGAGGTCTCGGCTCCGTGGCCGCTGCCATCCTTTGATAACTCATCCATGGACGGCTACGCGGTAATTGCCGGTGATCTGGCCGGCGCGAGCAGTGAACACCCGGCCCGGTTGACGGTAGTGGACGACGTACCGGCGGGCTTTCGAGCAACCGAAGTGGTGACTCGTGGTGTTGCGATTCGCATCATGACGGGAGCACCAATGCCCGATGGTGCTGACTCGGTGGTGCCGGTTGAGAAAACCGATGGCGGAACCGACTTTGTGCAAATAAGTGAATCGGTGAGTTTCGGCGCAAATGTTCGATTGGCCGGCGAGGATGTACTGATGGGTGAAGTGGTCATGCTCCCGGGTACCTACCTGACCTCGCGGCAATTATCGCTACTTGCTTCGGTTGGAAAAGGCTCAGTTCTGGTGCATCCGAAACCGCGTGTGGTGGTGATCTCGACCGGCAGTGAATTGGTGGAGCCTGGCACTGAGCTACGTAAAGGTCTGATTACCGATTCGAATAGTTATCTGCTGGTTGCGGCGGCGCAGGAGGCTGGGGCGGTGGCATTCAGAGTGCCGCCGGTGATTGACGATGAAGAAATTTTTATGACCACCCTTGAAGATCAATTGCATTTCGCAGATCTGATCATCACCAGTGGCGGGGTGAGCATGGGTGCGTACGACACCGTTAAGGCCGTGCTTAGCAAGTTGGGGACGGTCACATTTGCGAAAGTGGCCATGAATCCGGGTATGCCTCAGGGCTACGGGCACATTGGGCCGAATAACACCCCGATAATTACGCTGCCGGGCAATCCGGTGAGCGCTTATGTTTCCTTTGAGACTTTCGTGCGTCCGGTGATTCGGACAATGCAAGGGCATGAAGATATCGATCGGCCATATGTGCAAGCAATATGCGAGGTGGAGTTAACTTCGCCGCCGGCAAAGCGCCAGTTTGTGCGGGCTAAGTTCACCGGTGCGGATAAGGCTAAGGTCACGCCGGTACGCGGGCAAGGCTCGCACTCAGTAGGAGGGCTCTCGCAGGCCGATTGCTTCATTGTTATCCCATCAGGGCAAAGCGAGGTAACGGCGGGCACTGCCGTTGACGTCATCGATCTAAGGAATTGGTGAACATGGCGGATAAATCCTTCACCCACTTAAATGAGCACGGCGATGCTCACATGGTTGACGTCTCCGCAAAAGAAGTTACTGTGCGCTCTGCAACCGCGCACGGAAAGGTTTTACTCTCCGCTGAAGTGGTGGGCATGCTTCGTGGCTCCGGTGTGCCAAAAGGTGACGCACTAGCGGTCGCTCGAATCGCGGGCATCCAAGGTGCTAAGCGCACCTCGGATCTCATTCCGCTTTGCCACCCGCTTGCCATCCACGCGGTTGAGGTGGATTTAGTGGTGGCTGAAGGCGGTGTCGAAATCACGGTCACTGTACGCACGGCCGATCGCACCGGAGTCGAGATGGAAGCCTTGACCGGGGTAGCGGTGGCGGCCCTCGCACTTATCGACATGGTCAAAGGCGTGGATCGGCGAGCGTCGATTTCCGATATCGAGCTTCTCGAAAAGCTCGGGGGCCGCTCGGGGCATTGGGTGCGCGGCCAGTGAGTTACCGAGCCCTCGTCATTACGGTATCTACGCGAACAGCAGCAGGTATCTGGACTGACACATCGGGCCCGATACTTGTTGCAGGTCTTAGCGCTCTCGGAATTGATGTGACGGGGCCAATCGTGGTTGCTGATGGTGACCCGGTGGGTGTTGCCCTGCGGTCGGGTATCGACTCGGAATTCGATTTGATTATGACCACAGGAGGCACGGGTCTCAGCCCAACTGATCACACCCCTGAGCAGACCCGCCCGCTTTTGGATCGCGAAATCCACGGGCTTCCCGAAGCTATCCGGGCGCAAGGTATTGGCGGCGGCGTGGCCAATGCGGTTTTATCTCGAGGTTTAGCCGGCATGGCCGGAAAGACCTTAATAATTAATGCTCCGGGGTCAGCCGGTGGTGCACGTGATGCGGTTGAGGCCGTTGCGCCGACCCTGCTCCATGCCCTTGACCAGATGGCTGGCCACCAGCACTAATCCGCTCAGCGGATTAGTGGATCCTGTTCATCTCCTGTTAACCCAGCCTTATTGTCGTGTACAGATCGTTACTCAACAAGCAGGCGAAAACGAGACCATAATTTAACCAAGGGGACATCCAGAAATCCCTTGAGGAGCATCGCAACCGTGGACATAGTGCTCATCAGTGTTATCGCCGTCATTGTGGTTGCTTTTATCTTCGATTTCACCAATGGATTTCATGACGCAGCCAACTCGGTGGCTACAGTCGTGGCAACTCGGGCACTGCCCGCCAAGTGGGCACCAACCTTTTCAGCCGTATTCAATTTCTTGGCCTACTTCGTGGTGGGAACCGCGGTTGCAAACACCATCGCGAAAACGGTCAAATCAGATTACGCCGGTGTCTCAGTGGTGTTCGCCGCATTATTTGCGGCAATCGCCTGGAACTACCTAACTTGGCGTTTTGGCTTACCGTCCTCATCAAGCCACGCCATTATCGGCGGCTTGGTCGGCGCCGGTATCGCGGCCGGTGGCCTAGCTGCAATTTCGTGGGAGAGTGTCCAGAAGGCCGCGATTGGAATAATCGCTTCTCCCGCGGTGGCCTTCTCAATAGCTTTCTTAGCAATGTTCTTAGTGCGCGGCCTTCAGCGTGCATTCAAACTGCGCGATAATGCACCTCTTTTCAAAGGTCTTCAGTTGATTACTGCCGCTGCCGTGTCCTTTGGCCACGGGGCGAATGATGCCCAAAAAACCATGGGGGTTATTGCCGCCCTGCTGCTGGGCGCTGGATACACCACCATGGCAGAAGATGGCTCCACCGTGGTGGTGCCTGAGTGGGTAGCCCTTTCGGCGTACGGCGCGATCGCGATCGGCACTCTTTGGGGGGGCTGGAAGATCATCGAGACTATGGGCTTGAAAATCACGCTCTTGCACGCCAACTCTGGTGCCGCCGCCAACATTGGTGCCGCGACAGCGATGTTTGGCGCCACCGCAATGGGTATGCCAATTTCGACCACCCATGCGGCCGCGACTTCGATCGTGGGCGCGGGTGTGGGGTCAGGTATGGGTGCCCGCTGGCGGGTAGTCGGCCGGATGGTGATCGCCTGGGTGGTTACGATCCCAGCAGCAGCCACAGTGGCTTTCATAATGTTGAAATTGACCTTGCTTCCTACCTTCTTTGCCTTCTTGTCGGTTGGCCTGGTGGTAGTGGCTTTTGCCGCTTGGGCAATTTGGGCCATGATTCACACCATTCACGCCAAGGACGTTGAAGCGGAGATCTTGCCTGAGGCAGATTTGGCCAAATCCACTGACGGGCACCCGCACGTCTTGCCGCACGGGATGCCCGAGTAAGGCCTGTTCACCATTCGTTCATAATCTGTTTAAGTCCCCGTTTCCAATTGCGGGGGATTCTGAAACGTCGGATGACGAGACTGTGTCCATGGCTGATGTGTCTCAGATGGGAAGGCGCGACCTTCAGTCGGCGGCTACTTCACATCGCGGTGACCGAGTTTTCACTAGGACTGTCGCGGGTGCTGCATTCACCTCCCTGGCGGTACTAGCTGGCATTGCCCTTTTCCTTGGCTTCCAGGCAATCCCTGCTTTCCAGAGCCAAGGATTGTCGTTCATTACGACCACTGGCTGGGACATTAATACCAATCCACCTACCGTGGGTATCTTCGGGATGCTTTACGGGTCGGTGTTACTGGCATTTGTCGGCTTAGTGATCGCCGTGCCGGCGTCCATCCTGCTAGCCATTTTCATGGTGTTTATCTCGCCACCACGGCTTTCCAAGATCCTCACTAACCTTATTGACTTGATGGCAGCAATCCCCTCGGTGATTTTGGGGCTATGGGCTTTCTACATTCTCAATCCAACCGCTGAGGAGTGGCAGGTACTGCTCAATAAGTACCTTGGCTGGATCCCGATCTTCGAAAACACTTCCGGCAACTTTCTAGGAACGCCCTTCATCGCCGGATTCGTGTTGGCGATCATGATGATTCCGATAATCACCGCGGTGACCCGCGAGGTTTTAAGCCGCACACCGCCAGACCTAATCAACGCATCAGAAGCCCTGGGTTGCTCGCTTTGGACAATGCTGCGTTACGTGGCCCTGCCATATGGCCGCGGTGGGGTCGTAGGCGGCATCATGCTCGGCCTCGGCCGCGCACTTGGTGAGACGATCGCAGTCTTCTTCGTGCTAAAACTCGTATACGAGACCAACTGGGACAAAATAATTGAATCAGGTGGCGGTTCGGTGGCAACTCTCATCGTTAGTCGCTTCGGTGAAGTCTCGGGTCCTTCGGAACTGCAGTTACTTTTGGCTGCGGGTTTCTTCCTTTTCATCATGACGTTGGCCGTAAATATGATCGCCAACCTGATCGTCAGTCGAACGGGACGGTTGCAGAAGTGAGCACCATTAGTTTTGACGAGGCGGCTTTGGAGCAACTCCAGCAGCAAAAATCGGGGCGGCCGTGGCGCAAGAAGCCAGCCCGGTTCACAGTTTCGGTGTCCTTGGCGGTTGTAATACCCGCCCTGCTTGTCGCGGCACTATTTTTGACGAGTGATATCCCGGTACCTATCCTCCTCGTGGTTATCTATCTGCCACTTCAGTTGATCGCTTCCGGCATCGCGGCCTGGGCCACGAAGGGCACCCGAGGTATTGCTGACTCGGTGATCATCGTGAATGCCATTGGCGCGAGTCTTTTTAGTGTAGTTGTGCTGGTGTCGGTGATCGGGTCATTAGTCGTTCGAGGACTTCGAGCGCTCAGCCCGCAGTTCCTCTTTCAGAACAGCGTCTACATCAGCCCGAGTACCCCATTGGATTACGGCGGTATTGGTCATTCGCTGGTCGGCACGTTGCTGATTGTTTTCATCGCATCGCTAATCTCAGTCCCCATCGGAATCGCCACCGCGGTTTACATAACCGAGGTTCGCGGCCGCGCTGTTCCTTATGTCCGCTTCTTCGTTCAAGCGATGAGTGGTGTCCCATCGGTGGTGGCTGGGCTTTTCATTCTGACAATCGTCGTCGCCACTGGCGCTTTCAACCAAAGTGCATTCGCCGGCGGGCTGGCGTACGCGATCTTGATGCTGCCGACCGTTGCGAGGACGGCGGAGGAAGTACTCAAATTGGTTCCAGACGAGCTGCGCACCGGGGCCTTGGCGCTTGGCTCCACCAGGGCCAGGACGGTACTAAGGGTGGTAATCCCAGCTGCACGCACGGGCATTATCACCGCGGTTATCTTGGGGGTGGCACGGGTTATTGGCGAGACCGCACCCTTGCTCTTGGCGGCCGGGAATAATGACCAAACCGTGGTTAACCCATTCGGGTCGCCGATTTCTTCGGTACCAACATACATTTTTAATAACGTCGCGCTTCCGTATCCGGATGCGGTTGCGCGGGCTTGGGGATCAGCACTTGTCCTCATCATTTTGGTTGCCGTTTTGTTCACCCTTGCTCGCGTTCTCGGGCGCGGGCGTGCCGGCCGATAGGAAGAGAAGACCATGTCCACTACTGAGTTTGAGGGTGTTATGGAACTAGATACTGAGGGTCTCGAGCAGTCGACTCTGCGCCAGGAGGGTCCGACCGAGATGGAGACACGCGACCTCAGCGTCTGGTTCGGGCACCGCAAGGTCTTGGAGGGGGTGAATATCTCGTTCCCGAAGAAAACTGTCACCGCACTCATCGGCCCTTCAGGTTGCGGAAAATCAACTTTCATCCGAACCTTAAATCGCCTCCATGAGCTCATCCCCGGAGCGGCGCTTGCCGGTTCAGTGCTCTATGAAGGTAAAGATATCTATGAGGCCGATGTTGACCCGGTTCACATCCGCCTGAAGATCGGAATGGTATTCCAGAAGCCAAACCCGTTCCCCAGTATGACCATCCGCGGCAATGTGCTCTCCGGGTTGAAGCTTTCCGGGATGAAGCGCGATAACCATGACGACATTGTTGAGCAAACCCTTACTGCCGCGGGCCTCTGGAATGAAGTGAAGGATCGGTTAGGCAATACAGCGGGTGATTTATCCGGTGGACAGCAGCAACGGTTGGTTATTGCGCGCGCGCTTGCGGTACAGCCGCATGTGCTGC
>CAFBPJ010000008.1_pt1 | contig 14894 bp, 10 predicted proteins | sample 7269691 | NCBI WGS metagenome assembly CAFBPJ01 (sample SAMEA6814141, study PRJEB35770) | uncultured Actinomycetes bacterium | biome: Freshwater; feature: Freshwater reservoir; material: water | place: Czech Republic | collected 2017-06-27 | depth 30m m | reverse complement strand
CTTCTCCTTGCTCATCATCCCTTGGAGGCCGCTCACGCGGTGCCCTCAATCTCAGTCATGATGCCCTAATTCCAGAGGACAAATAGTGTCGATACCCCTAGGGTCGCCAGAGCAGCCGGTGCCACCAAGCGTGACCTGAAGGCGGCGGCAACTATTACCCCAGCCCACAGAATGAACATGATTACCACGTGAATATGATAGCGAAGGGCAGAGGCCCCCGCGATCCACTATCCAGCAATATTGGCGAAGCACCCCGGTAAGTGCAGTTGGGGAAGGGGAAGGGCATGAAATACCGTGCTATCTGACCTTGATGCTGCCCTGAAGAACTACCTTCAAAATGAGACTATTCCGGGCCAAAGCGTCCAAGTCGCACTGGACCCACCAACCAAGGATTGGGCAGCCCGTCGCACCGGGGCGGTTCTGAACCTCTTTTTGGCCGATATCCGTGAGGATGTGGATCGGCGCGACGTCAATTTGCGTGAGATCACCAATGACCAAGGGGTGGTCGTCGCCCGTCAACAGGCTAACCGGTTCTACCTAGTTACTTACCTGTTGACGGCCTGGACTTCAACCCCAGAGGATGACCACCGGCTACTGGGTTTGGCCCTGGTGGCGATGCTGCGCCAGGATTATTTGCCATTTGAATATGTGACCGGTGACCTATCAGTATTAGTTGGGGCGGGTTTTCCGCTCACCACCCGGGTGGGTCTGCGGGCGATGAATGAGCGCACCTATTCAGAAATGATGACCGCGGTGGGAGCTGAATACCGGCCACCTCTTTCTATCATCATTTCGATGCCGGTACAGACCGGCACGCCCGAAGCAGCTGGGCCCCCGCAAACAGTTCCCCCTGTTGTCAGTATCGGAGATACCCGATCTGGTGCCTCGACGACCGCACAAGGTCCGGATCCAGAAGATCCCGGAGCCGGATATCGCACTCGAACTCGGCCCACAAGTGATGTCAGTGCTCCGGTAAAGCCGTAAGTGGTTGCCGTGAACGCTGAAGGAAACTTGGAGCAGGAGAATTCATACGCGATGCGTCGCGTACTTGACGTTCTAGCTGAACGCATTGCAATGATCATTGAATTTGAGCGAGCTGACGATGACGTCTCAGATCATCAACGAGGTCATTACTTTCCACCACACCTAGTAACTCGTGATGCTCGCAAAGGCGCGCCGCAAAGCTTTAAGGACGTCATACCCTTTGCCGATTTACCGGAGAGATTGATTCACTTAGCTAAGAGTGCTGATCTGCTTGATATTGATTTAGGCATCCTTTTGACGGCAATGTCGGTGAACTTGCAGCAGCGCTTTGAGCATTTCTTTATTGTCCTCAACAATGAAGTTGATACTCGTGGGCCGAACGTCGCAACTGCAATTCGCCTTGCTGGGTATGACCCAGACAGCGCCGAGGCGCGAAGTCGACTCCGCCCTGATCGGCCGCTTCTAGCTCTTGGTCTCATTGAAATCACAAACTCCAAAAGGTCCTTACTAACCCAAGTGTTGACCGTGCCCGAACGCGTGGTTGCGCATTTACTTGGTGACGATGAGTTCGCGCCAGGCACAAGTTCTATCGCTTCGTTCATGGGTTCACCACTACTCCCGGAGGAGTTGCTTCCGAAGCTTCCGGATGATTTGGAACTACCTGTTATTTTTCGGGCAGGTTCAGGCACCGCGGGGCGTGAACAGGCTTACGCCCTCGCCTATCGAAAGACAGGCAAGGCCCCGTTGCTTATTGACGGATTAGGTTTAAGTCGAGTTGAGGATGTCTGTTCGTTACAGATCCGCGAGTGTGTTCGCGAGGCGGCACTTGCTGGTAGTCCGATAGTTCTAGATGTTCGGCACGCTGACACCGGGATGTCGGTTAGCGAAATCGCGCGGCTATTTGGAACTCTCTCGGTTGCCTTCATCATCCTCATTGAAGCCAAGGCGCATGTCGAGCTCTGGCATGGTTCGACCGTAGATCTGCCGCTGCCGACCGCGGGTGTGCGTCGCAGTTGGTGGGAGCACCTAGGTGATGGGACCGAGCGAACCGCGGCCGCAGATGCTGCTATTCACGTTGACCCCCAGGAGTTGCACGCGCACCTAACCAATGGGGGCCCACTCGCCCCAAGAGCGATCGAAAGCGGAACCTTGACCCAGGCGGTCGACCCGGAGTTCACCCTCGAGGATCTGGTGGCCTCACCCCGGGTGACCGAAGCCCTACGGGAACTTCGGGATCGGGTCAGGCACCGCACCGTGGTTCTTGATGAATGGCGAATGCGGCCCGGTGGTGGCCGCGGCCGCGGGGTTACCGCCCTATTCTCGGGCCCATCGGGCACCGGGAAAACCATGGCCGCTGAAGCCTTGGCCGGTGAGCTCGGGGTACCGCTATTTCGGGTCAATTTGGCCAGCGTGGTCGATAAATACATAGGTGAGACCGAAAAGAAGCTGGATCGGGTCTTTACCTCGGTCGAAGATGTCGATGGGGTACTCCTTTTTGATGAGGCGGACGCCCTATTTAGTAAGCGTTCAGGGGTTTCTGATGCCCGAGACCGGTACGCCAACCTAGAAGTGGCCTATCTCCTGCAGCGGATGGAGTCATTTGACGGGCTCGCCGTCTTGACCACGAACCTGCGGGCTAACCTCGATGAGGCCCTAATCCGGCGCCTGGACGCTGCGATTGATTTCCCGGAGCCCCAGGCCGAAGAAAGATATCTCCTGTGGCTGGCGTGTCTTAAGGGGAACATGGGGCGGGTGGGGCAGAATCACGTCCAACGGTTATCAGTGCTTCCCCTGACCGGCGGGTCTATTCGGGCGGCATCGGTGTCCGCCGCTTACTTGGCTGCCGCTCAAGGGGAACTTCTAGGCCCCGCACATCTCCTCCGCGGCGTGCAGCAGGAGTGGAGCAAGCAAGGTCGGCTTTCCTTCCCCACGACCGAGTTTGAAGAGAGCTTCACGGAGGCTGCACATGACGAACCTGATAAACGAATTTGATGCCCTTGGGCAAAACAAATATGTGACTCAGGGCAAGACCGCTGCAACGAACATGCGCCATAAGGGCGGAAGCGCCAGCGATGACCAAATCGGCGACGATGTAGAAGATATTCAATTTGATACCACGATGGATCCGCAGATCGATCCTGATCGCGTTGATCCTCCAATTGACCCTTCCAGCGCCTCGCTCGCTACCCGCCCGCTTATCTGGATGTCGGACGCGTTAACAGACGTAGTCCCCGGGCAATCTGTCCGAATAAAGGTAAGCGTGCGAAATGTCGGAACTATTGTTGAGACTTACGATTTAAGTGTTTTGGGTCCGGCCCGCACCTGGGTTTCAGTCGCACCATCTGAGATATCGCTTTTCCCGGGCGACGAAGGCACAGCTGTTGTCACGATTAAGCCACCGCGAAGCCCAAATATGCTCGCCGGTAGGTATGAGGTGGCCATCAAAGCTACTTCACAGGTCTTGTGGGCCGAAAGGGCTGTCGCGGAATTCAGCGTGACCGTTGCGCCTTACCATCAATTTAAGGCAGTTATTGCGCGCAGCACCTTGGAGCTTAAAACTAAGACATCGACTTACCTTCAAATTGTCAATGAAGGAAACTCTTCGACGAAGTTTTCTGTTGACGTAACAGACCCCGATGGCGTCTTTGAGGGCACATTAGATGCCCCCACCTATGTATTAGATCCTGGACAACCAGCCTGGCTAAAAGTGGAAGTTACGTGTCCGGTTCACATTATTGGTAAGCAAGTACATGGGGCCGTATTCGCCCACGTCAACCAAGTACTTGACCTGGTTACTAATACGCCGGTGATCGGGTCAAAGCCCTTTGTCCAGCGCGTAGCAGTCACGCAAAAACCACTCCTTCGTTTCAGGCTCGGCTGGTTCGGACGGATACTAATCATCTTCCTCCTCCTCGCTTTGGTCGCTGCATTCATCCTCTCTCGGTTTTTCAGCACAGCGCCCACGTCAAGCGCAGGGGCTCCTGCGTACCCAACTAACTTCGCCGCAGTAATGAGCGGAAACACTAGTGTCGTTCTCACTTGGGACCCGGTAGCTGGGGCCACTGGTTACCACATCTATGCGGTGGGTGAAGCCGGGAGTTCTGCCTCCCCTTCTGCGGCTCCGACTACCGCACCAGCACCCGCGACAACCGCACCAGCACCCGCGACTACCGCACCAGCACCCGCGACAACCGCAGCGGCCCCGGCAACAACCTCACCAGCCCCGGCAACAACCTCACCAGCCCCGGCAACAACCGCACCGGTGAACTATGTGCAACCTGCCGCTGCCACCAACCGGACGAAGGCTGTGATCTTGTCAAGGACGTACGCATTGGACTCATCGGTTTTCGTGTTTGAGCCACAATCCAAAAACGGGAAGAATTCTAAGAATAACGCAAAGAAGCGAAGTCAAAAGTTCCAAGAAATTGCAGCTCGACTACCTATGGTCGCACCACAAGGTGGATCGGTATCGTCCGCGTCCGCGTCACCGAGTGTATCGAGTTCATCGAGTTCATCGAGTTCATCGGGCTCCGCTAACGGGGCGTCAGGTTCGCCGACACCGTCGTCGACAATTTCCTCGTTGAGTTCGGCGTCTACCGCATCATTGGATTTGTCTAACCCAACTTCAGCCTGCCAAAACTGCACATCGGTGAACTCGTTGCCGTCAGGATCGACTCGGTATGAAGTTTCTGGAGCTAAGGCTGGCATCTTGGCCTGCTACCGCATTGTGGCTCTCAACGGGAGTTACAGTTCCCTTTACAGCGGCGCTGCTTGCGTGCAGGTGCCAACTGTCGAGCAGGCCGCCGCTGCCGACAACGCCGCCGCCGCGGCGGCGGCAGCCAGCGCCGCTACAGCATCACCTTCGCCAACAGTTGTCCCGGCGTGCGCACCGGTGAAATTCAAGGTGACCGCAATGTCTTCAAGTGCAATAGGCATTGTGTGGCAAGCTCCAACGAAGTTACCAAAAGGTGCGGCAGATGATTACTGCGATCTGGCAACTCCAATTACTGGATGGGACATTCAACACCAAATTCTTACCGGATGGTCATCGGTTTCGCCAGCACCGCAATTAAGTGACACTGCTCTGCAACTTAGCGGACTATCCCCAGACACCGAATATTGCTTCAGAATGAATAGTGTTACGGCTACTGGCCCCTCCTTGTTTAGCAAGGAAGTCTGCGCAACTACAGATGCGGAAGTAGTTGCATCACCTTCTGCGTCACCGTCCAGTAGTGCATCCGCAAGTGCTTCAGCGAGTGCGACTGCGGCAACCGGTGATACTGCCGTGCCTGCTCCTACTAGCTAATATCAGCAAGTAGGTTTATCGGCTCAAGATTGTGGAGTTTTAGTTGCTGTTGCGCTAGCTGTTGAAGGTGCCGGAGTTGCGCTAGGCGAACTGGTCGTTGTTGGTGATGCAGAAGAGCTGGCTGATGCGCTTGGCGTCGGGCTAGGGGTGGTACCCGGTGCCGCGCAAGGTACCACCGTGGAACTCGGAGTGGCACTTGCAGATGCTGACGGGGAACTAGTACCAGAAGGCGCCGGTGCTCCCGAGGCCGCTGAACTAGGTGCTCCCGAGGCCGCTGAACTAGGTGCTCCCGAGGCCGCTGAACTAGGTGCTGCTGACGCGCTGCTGCTTTCGCCCCCAGATCGAAACGGATTGAATACCTCGACTGTGCTGACACTTGGACTCTGCAGGAAGTTCAGTGAGCTGATGGCCACCGCACCAAAATTTGGATCAGGGGTAATCACGTAGCGCGACGGATACACCGAGTCAATTGAGACCGTCACGCTCGTCGCGTAAGTGGCCGGGAAACTCATTATTTGTGTGTAAAGCTCGTTACTTGTCGGCGCCTCAAGTAATTCAGTTTGAATTGTTCCGCTAGGCGAAAATGTCATGCTGATATCTTTCGGCTGGGCAAGGGCTTGGACGTCGAGATCACTGTCTTGGATGCCAGGTGCGACGATAATTCTATCTATTGGGTAGCACTGCGTGAAGGTAAATGTAATTGTGGTTCCAACGCCGAGGCCGTTCATCTCCTCGCTAGCCCAGTAATCGACGGAGCTGGCTTGGTTAAGGCTAGTTGGAGTGGTCCCCGGCAATGATGAGCTGGCGGTAATACTCGCAACCGACGTTTCTTCTCCAAGTTTTGGAAAGATGTACTCGGAGATCTTTTGGCCCGTTTCCTCAAAAAAATCCCTTGTAGTTGTTGCCATTGGCCCCCAGAAGAAAAACCAAATGAGGAACACTACGAGTGCAAGAATTATGTAGAGCAGGTAGCTCTTTCGCCAAGCCTGACGAACCGGTGATGAAGTTGAATCACCTGACCCACTTGTCCCGGTGGCCTCTTTTATTACTGGCGGCACCGGCGCGAGGCGATAAGTGGAAAGGTAGGTCCCGCACCATTCGCAGTAGGCGTGGTCAATTGGATTTTGGTGGCCGCAGTGGGGGCACTCTACGGCGGGGCCGCGGGTGTTTTCCTCGGTAAGAATCGAGCGCCGAGTGCGTTGTTGTTTCTCTTCTTCTTCTTGTGGGAGTTCTGCAACAACGTCAACGGTGGGATGCGCAGGAATAACATTGACATTCGTCTCTTCTTGCGTGACAAGAGCGGCCGCAGGTGATAGATCACTGTCGCCGGTGGCCGCTGCTGGGTCGGTGCTTGCAGTTGTCGCACTCGGGTCGGCGGCTTTTGGAGCTTTAGGGTGCCGCCAAAATGCCCACCAAGGTATGGGCTTGGTGTCGACCGGCCCAGATCCGTCGTCAACTGAGTCAGCGTCAACTGCGTCGTCGTGGTGATGACCAAGGTGCAAGCCGTGGCGGCGATGATGGGGTGCGTCCGCTGGCAGGGGTTCAGCTTCGACAGGCTCCTCAGATGTTTGCGTCACCGCTGGTTCGACAACCACGACAGGTTCGGTTGGCTCAGGTGCGGGCGGCTTTGGCTCGGGCACCGTGGAGGTTACTTCTGTGGGGCTCCAGGATGGCACGCCCATGAACTCTAGGTAGGCACCACATGTGGGGCAGTAAGGGTTCCAGTTGGTTACTGTTCCGCAACGCTTGCAGGTGATATTCGGGTTACTAGGAGGCGCGCTCGGCGCGGGGTCAGCCTCTGCCGCGGGCGCGGGGTCAGCCGCGGGCGCGGGGTCAGCGTCTGTCTCTGGTGCAGCCGCGGGCGCGGGGTCAGCCTCTGCCACAGGCGGTATCGCGGGTGTCGTTACTTCAGCATCGGCGGGGGCATTTTTGTCACCCTCATTTGGCAGGGGCGAATCACTCATGTTGCAATCACAACAGTCAGCTGCAAATGAGCAGGCGCATAGTCCTTGATCAGTTGGATGATGTTGTCTAGCGAGTTCACACTGTCTTTAGCCGGGGTGATGGTCACAGTAGCGACCATGGGTGCCGCATCGGGCCAAGTCTCGGGGTCGGTCGCGGTGGTGCTCACTGTCACCCCACCGCCTTCCTCCAAAACGATGCTGTCTAGATCAAATGGGAAAAAACGATCATGCAGTGAAGAAACCGTTCCGCGCCATGCTGACATTGCCACGGCGGTGGCGACCGAATGCCTAAGCCCCGGTATCGACAACTCATTCTCAGTATGAGAATTCACCCAGGTGGACAAGTACCGGAGGAAATCATCGGGGGTAATCTCCGGGTCAAAGTATGAGTCAAGGCAATCAAGAGTGCTGATAATAGGTGCTAGGACTTCGTCAAATGCCGGCATCATACGTTGAACAAATGTGTCCTGCGCCAACATCGGAGGGACGGCTTCAATTAACGGGAAAGGGGTTTCTAAATTTTCTATGTGTCCGCGATGACCAGTCGGAACAATTTCTGTGCCCATGACTTGCATGGTGCCGCCACTGGACTCGCTCACTCGATAACCTCAATCTGGTTATCCATGTTGAAAATCAGTTGTAGGGATTCGGGCTGAATGCGATCTCCAGGCTCGCCTCTATCACCGGTTACCGGATCAACCGCAACCAACCTAATTAAGTCCGTGTAGGCAACCCCCGGCACATTTTGCAGGATCCCGTAGATGTCGCCGACCACGAGTGTCCTGCCGAAGGGCCACCCCGTCCCGGCGTAGCCGCCATTTACCGGGTGGAGAAAGTTAGTGATCGCGGCGTTCGCGTCTGCGGTGACGCGGGCAGCCATGCTGTTGTCTTTGGCGGCTAGCCGGACCATTACTGAGACACCAATATATTTCGGTGGTTCGATTCTTATGGTAGTTCCGATGAGGCGCCGCAAATCTAGGTAGTCCTTAAGCTCATGCAGTACCTCGATCGGCGGCTGCAAAGCTTCGAAAGTAAAAGTATCGGCAGGCACCTGAGGGACCACAAGGACCAAGATGGTGCCCGGCTTGCCCAACTCAGTGGCGTCGACACATTTGGTCCGCACTATCCCGGGGCTGGCCGCGCGAACTAATTGTTCAAAATCGAGACCCGTCACCGCTCTATTTCGAGACCTTACGGTAAGTGCGGCCCGGTCTTTAAGGCTATCTATCGACTCGGGGTCGACGCCGCCAACAGCAGGTTCGATGCTCTCAACCTTGGCAACTGAAGCGATATTGGTTCGCATAACTGAAATGGCACCGCGTTCGACGTTGCCTTGGATGCCACCGCCAACAAGGTATTTAGGTACGCGTACCGTGCTGCCGCTAATCGGGGTAGCACCGTAGTATCTCGGGCTCCCATCAGAATTTCTAATCATCGGGCCGAATCGCAATTGACCCTTAATATCATCGACTGTGAAGCATAAATCCGTTGAGACTGCCTCCGCAAAGCTTTCTACGCGCGTCCAGGTGGTCCAACCCTCGGGGCCGCTGACTTCGATAGTGAGGGTGTCCTGTCCGGAAACTAGTGGGAACCGATTCAACTGAAGGATTTCGCCGGGAGTTCCAGTAACGGTTCCAATTATTTCGTTGATAATTGGTGTGCACTGAGAAACGTTAGTTATACCGCCGATCGTTGCAATATCGATGCTTTTTATTTGGGGGGAGGATGTGTAGCGAGGTTGGTCATCTACTGCATCTACGACTCGGACTCGAATCCACCCTGATGACAAACCAGAAAATGTGGAAAGTGCATGTTGATCGATGTAGATCTCAATGGTGCCTCGCTGGTTCAGCCCGCCCGTGGTGTCCTTGATGAGGTGGATTCTTGTCCACTGCTGACCATCCCAACCTTCGGTGATTAGTGGTGGGCGAAGCGGATCCACTCCAATACCTTCGATGCGGCAATCAACCGATATTCGAACAATACAATTTGGAGCGGCTTGGGTCAGGCCCACATAGAGCGCATCTCCAACTTGTGGCACGTCAGAGAAGCAGGAAAATTCTGAGTGCTCTGCAATGCTTTGGCCCTGAGGTACAGCTTCTTGCCCAACAGCTTGGGTGAGAATATGCTGAAGTGACACGCTAACTAGATCAAGGTCGATCTGCGTTGAAAAACTAATTGGCGGCTCTTGTCCGCGGCGAGCCGTTGAAACCAGTGTTCCAGCAGGGATCAACACGTTGGTCGCCTTGGGCACGGCGAGCGAGAACCTAACCGGAGCTATCGCTGCTGATGGCGGTCGAAGCTGTTCGCCCAACAGGTCTAAGAACTTTATATAGTTCAGGTCTGGCACCCTGTTGAGTCGATAGATGAGTTGATCGACCATGAAGGCGAATGTCTCGATCAGTGTCACGCCGGGGTCGGCCACATTGTTATCTGTCCATTCAGGGCACCTCAGTTGAACAAGACGCTTCGCCTCATCCACTAAGTCCTGAAACGACCTATCGTCGAGATTTGGTGCTGGAAGGCTCATTGGTCTTCCTCCCTGGGGATCACATAGAACGGAACGAGAAGGTTACGGGGGTCGTAATTGCCTTTGATTCGGTAGGTCACCTGAATGTTAATCACAGTTGGGTCGTCTCCGTATGTGGCGCTGACATCCAGTATGTCAGCCCTAGTTTCCCAGCGGCGCAATGATGCAACGACCTGTGCTTGCACCTGCCCGAGGAGTTCTAATGAAGTGGAATCAAACAGTAGGTCATGGATACCGCAGCCGAAATCAGGGCGCATGGGGCGTTCGCCGTAGGCGGTCCCCATTATTAGTTTGATTGAGCGGTCTATGTTGTCGGTGCCGCCGACCATACGAATGCCGCCTTGGTCGTCAATGCCCATCGGGAAGTCGAATCCGCTACCGACGAAATCCTGCTGTGCCATTTGACTCACGCACCCAAACTTACGATGCCACCGGCAATATTGATTTCGCCGGCAACCAGGCTAATCATGTCGGCTTCGATCGAAACTGAACCTTCAGAAGCCAGATTTATATCGCTGCCAGTTAGAGTGATGGCGCCTTCTGTAGTGATCTCGACGGCACCCTCGGCGGTAATTGAAACGTCAGCACCATTTATTTCGACAGCCCCTTCACCACTCAGAGTGACTTCGCTTGCGTTGATGACCACCGCACCTTCAGAATTTACTGTCACTTCGGCGTCACTATTAATAATGATTGGCTGACCTTCAATCGTGGTGATGCTGATCCCGGTTTCAGGTGACAATCTAACAATGCAGCTCGCACCGAAAGTTGTTTGAATTGTCAAGCTTGAGTCATCGGGATTGTCATTGAAAAGCAGTTGGTGACCTTCGCGCGAAGTGAATGCGCGCACCATGGTCGTACCCTCAATTAGTTCGGCGGCGGGTACAGCTCCCAGTCGATCGGCGCTATACAACCCACCCAGAACGTATGGCGAATCGAGTTGGCCATTTTCGAAAGCTACTAGAACTTCATCGGTTGGCTCCGGCATTATTTGCATGCCGAGGCCCTCGCCAGCGCCCTGTTGAACAACGCGCGCCCAAGTGCTGACGAAGGTTTCAGACAGCCATGGAAAGCTAAGTAGCACGCGGCCAAGGAACTCAGGGTCTTCGACATCGGTGACAATTGCCGGGTAAACCCCGTTGAGTTTGAATGTGGACTCCGCTGCCCCTTGCAAGCCCATTAGGGTTCGGTCTTCATATCCCGCACACATTATCTGCGTCCGATAGCCGAAGCTTCGTGGCTCAAAAGTATGGGTTGATGAGGTGACCGTGTACTCACCGGTGAGTACGCCTGCCTTGCTAATGCTGATTGCCGAGTTGGGCATTAGAAATGGGTTGCCCCGCACAATCGCTTCGATGTTTGAGTATGAGCCCGCCAGTCGAAAACCTAAGCCGACAGATGCCGCCTCAGTCGCCGCTTCATTCTCGGCAATTCGCTCCAGGCTCACGAGCTGTGCGGTGGGGCCACCTAGCTCGGTCGCCAGTTCCACCGGGAGCAGGACGTTTGCCGAGGCATCACCAATTGTCGGTCCTTCGCCAATGGCCGGTATCGCAAGTGATTGATCCCAACCTCTGGTGGAGGCACTTGCCGTTAGGCCAGATCCTGAGACGGTGGCTCTGAGGGAGATGAGCCCGTCGTCGCCGATCACGATGGCCCTTGGCGACAATTCGACACCTACGGGGGGAGGGGCAGTTTCGGCAGGCGCCATTAAACCCCAATACAAACTGGGCAGGCCGACAGCCGGGTCAATTGAGATAAAAGTGACGTAGCCAACTTCTCGAGCGAGGCGCACAATAAAATCCCAGTCGCTTTCATTTGACTGAACCACCATTGTGTAGGGAACTTCGGTTGGCTCGGCGAGAGTTGCAATGCCATGTTCGAGGCCAATTGCCTCAACGATTTCTGAGTACAGGCTGAGTGGGAACCCGGTGGTCTTTCGGCCGTGCAGCATCTTGTGTGCAAGGTCGTATGCACGAACAACACTGCGCACCCCAGCGGTATGGTCAAATCGGAGTTCGATGGATTCGACTTGACCGCTAAATAGCGGTACGCCAATAATGTCTTCGCCGGAAATCGCGCGAATTTCGATTAGGACGCCGGCGACAAGGCCATTTTCTAGGAGAACTCCTTGCCCTGAATCCACGAGTTCAATCTCGCAAAGCGAAGGCAAAAAAAGTTGCGACTCAACAGTGATGTTGCTTATCAACATCGCGCTTTGCTCTAGAAGAGGAACTCCGTCTACCAATACGTGGAGTTGTACGCCAGCGGTGTTAAAAGGGTTGGTACTCATTTCCCTTTACCCGGCTTATTCTTCGCGGATAGCGGATTTCGCATGCGCGAATCAGGTGAAGAACGTGCCGAAGTCTTTATGAGCCCAGTTTCAGTGCGCTGCGGTAACTCGTCAGGTGCCGGAATAAGTAGTTTGCGTCCCGGACCGACACGCAGTGGGTCGTCAATGTCATTAGCCATTGCTACATCGCGCCAGCGGCTAGGGCTTCGGTACGACCGGTAGGCGATGTGCGCCAGAGTGTCTGCCTCGTGGACCAGTGCACTCTTGCGAGGCATCTCGCCGCCGGACGTGGGATTTTGTAATGCGTCGTAAACGGGGTACTGCTGCAGTTGTATCGAGCCCTCAGCTCGAATCGGTTGCCCACCAGCATTAAACCTCGTGAATTTCAGATTTATGTCAGTTACATAAGAAACGGGCGAGATGAAGTCGCCCCAGACGAAGACAACGAGAGGTGAACTTCCGAAGCCCAATAGCTCACTCATGACTTCAACTTCGCAAAGGGAAAGTAACCGTTCAGTTGTTGGTAAAACTGATTGCCCAGCGGGGCCGTTACCAAGTGTTTCGCCGGCTGTTGAAGTATTTTCGGTAAAGTTTAAGTCAGAACTGGCGCCGTCCAAGATAAAGTTAAAGCTCAGGTTTGTTGGATTTGTGCCATTCCAAGAAGCTGGCCCGGACCCAGATGCCGTGGGGGAGGGGTCGACGGTCCACGCGGCTGATTTCGTTACGGTCATCGAATCTGGTGGCACCCAGAACGTAATTGACGGGAATGGCCCAAGCATCCCGACAGCTTGCGCGGTAACACTGTTTAGTGAAGTGCCGAGGGCGGCGGTTGTCGGGAGGGTCCACGAGGTAAGAGCTGCGAGGGCACTTGCGAGACCAGTTGATTCGCCGCTGCTACCGGGCAGGATTACTAATTTGCAAGGCTGAACGGCCTCGGCAGTATCGATGCCAGGGGCCAAACCATCGGTATCGAAGTAACCAGAATGGCTAAATGTGATGCTTTCGGTAATAACCGGTGGCGTTTCAGTGCCAGTAACTGTGCTGAATTGCGGTTGAGTCCAAGTTACCGGGTAAGCATTACGAAAGTTGTAAGTTGCCTGCTGGAGAGTGCCGGAAGGGTTTATGTAATTTATTGAAATGCCGACGGTCGTTCCACCGTATTGCTGGGCCAGTGCGAACCACTCGGGAATCCAACCTGACTGATTCGGTGTCCAAGGCCGAGAAAGGGTGACGTTCCCGTATTGCAACTGGCCAATCATCTGGAATCGCGAGAGTTGATACCCGCCCACCTGCGCGTCTACGGCAGGAAGGGTCGTGTCACCCATCTGCAAACTGTTCCAGTTGGCACCGAGGTTCTTATCCCCACCAACAAGGTCAACGCTCAGGCTGAACCCAGCAAAATTGGTTGCTGTGAAACCTGGATCAAATGGCATTGGACTAGTCATCGTTTAATACTCCCGCATCAATTTGGAGCGGCGCTCGCGATCTTTGAGAAGATCGGCACGAAGCATGTTTCTAATTAGTGGATACAGCGCGTTGGCATGCTGCTCTAGCCAGCGCGCATCGGAAGTGAAACTTGTCGGCTGTGGTGCAACTGTTGGCGAAGCGCTCGGCGCTTGCTCCTTGTTCTGCTTAACGGGCGCGATTTCCTTAGCGGCAGTTTGCTGTTGGGTACCCTGCGCGCGCGATCTACGCTGCACTTGTTCAGGAGCTGAAGGCTGGCCGGCTGGCGCTGGTGGCGCGTAGTTGAATTTATTAGGTGCACCTTGGCGCACTTGAGTTTCGCTGCTACCGCTATTGCCGGCCCACATCGGCTGACTTCCCAGCGTGCGGCCGAGGGCGGCCGGTGCAGGAACGGCTGGTAGTCGCCGTGGTGAAAGTACGATTTCAGCGGGCTGACTTTGTCCGCGCGCCACCGTTACCTCCGGTGCTCCAGCGGCGCGAAAAGTATTGGTTCGGCTCTCGCGTCTAGCCGGGGTCATGTCGGATGTGGTTGCTAAAGCCGCCGAGGGCATGGCAGGTGCGGGCGCCGACACCGAAGCTGACGTTGACGTTGACGGGATCGTTGGTGAAACTGAAGGCTTAGGTGAAGAGGAGACAAGAGTTTCTGCGTGCAGCGCGCTGGCTTCAAGTTGGCGCCCAAGTGGAGTGTGCTCAGGTGGCAAGGTCTTTCCGTACTGCTGCTGTTGAACCACGTGTGTTAGTTCATGGGCGAGTATCTGGCGAGACTTATCTGAGATCAGCGGGGTTGTTCCGGGAATGTGTATCGCGCCTTCATGGGTAAATGCATCGGCATTTAGCGCCTGGGCCTTCTTATCTACGGCAGCCCCACGATGCAAAGCTACCGATGTTGGGCTAGTGCCGGCCACCGCTGAAACTGCAGCCCGCACATCGGCTGACACCGCATGCTGCTTTGGCGCTGGAGCTTGGCCGAAAGATTTAATGTTGTCCTTGGTAATGGTTGCAGTTTCACTTGGCGAATCTCTAAGGGCTGTTGGTAACTCGGATTGCCGCGAGGGCGCAGCCATCGGCGTCGACGCTACGGCGGCAGTTGCTGTGGACGCAAACGGCGTGCCTGATGCCCGACGTTGCACACCAGTAGTTGGTGGTGAAGTCGACATGCTCGAGCTAGGGGCGCTTGAGCTAGTCGTGCTCGAACTAGACCCGTTGCTTTGCTGGCCCAGCGCGCTGACACTTGCCGGCACCGATGAGCCGTTGTTATCCGAAGGCGCGGGTGTTTTTGGAGTTAGCGGAATTTCCAGTGAGTCTTGGTCGACCGTCGGCGATGGGAGTTCGACTCGTGCGGGTGGCGAAACGGGT
>CAFBPJ010000006.1_pt1 | contig 15603 bp, 15 predicted proteins | sample 7269691 | NCBI WGS metagenome assembly CAFBPJ01 (sample SAMEA6814141, study PRJEB35770) | uncultured Actinomycetes bacterium | biome: Freshwater; feature: Freshwater reservoir; material: water | place: Czech Republic | collected 2017-06-27 | depth 30m m | reverse complement strand
CGATCCCGTTAGCTCGGTAATTCGACTACACGGCAAGGGGCACTTTCATGAGACGGTGCCTGTGCTGGATGACAAAGGGAATATGACTCCGCAAGAAGTTGAACGTGAATTGGGTGTCGATATCGCTTTGCGTTGGGATTCCGGTTACGAATCCGATATTCGTTCTTTCGTGAACGTAATCGCGACTCCCAAAGGTGGTACGCATCTCACTGGATTTGAAAGGGCGATCGTCAAGACCGTCAATGACCAAGTGCGGGCCGCGAAGATTCTTAAAGGTGCAGAAGACGCCATCATCAAGGATGACGTTTTTGAGGGCCTAACCGCTGTTGTTACCGTACGGCTCGCCGAGCCACAATTTGAAGGGCAAACTAAAGAGATTTTGGGAACCCCCGCCGCCACTCGAATAGTTGGTAACGTGGTCGCAAAGGAGTTAACCGCTTGGTTCACCAACCCGCCCAGGGGCGAGAAAGTCGCAGCGAAGTCGGTTCTGGAGAAAGCCGCGAATGCCATGCGTGCCCGGGTGGCTGCGCGAACTCACCGCGATACCCAAAGGCGAAAAACAGCACTTGAGTCCTCTGCCTTGCCAGCCAAGTTGGTGGATTGTCGAACCGACGATGTCGAACGCAGCGAATTGTTTATTGTTGAAGGCGATAGCGCGCTGGGTACGGCAAAAGTGGCCCGCAATGCCGATCACCAAGCGCTGCTGCCTATCCGCGGCAAGATTCTTAATGTGCAAAAGTCGTCCCTCGCTGACATGCTTAAGAACACTGAGTGCGCCTCGATTATTCAGGTAATCGGCGCTGGTTCAGGTCGATCATTTGATCTTGAGCAAGCGCGCTACGGAAAAGTGATTCTGATGTCCGATGCCGACGTTGACGGCGCACATATTCGATGTCTGTTGTTGACCTTGATCAACCGGTACCTGCACCCGCTGTTGGAGGCCGGGCGCGTCTATGCAGCGGTGCCACCCCTTCATCGACTCGAAATTGTGAATGCCGGGAGCAAGCCCAATGAACTTATCTACACCTACTCCGATGGTGAGATGAAGTCGGTTTTAGCTGACGCTAATAAACGCGGTAAGAAGGTCAAGGATCCGATCCAGCGATACAAGGGCCTTGGTGAGATGGACGCGGGCCAACTGCGTGAGACCACGATGGATCCGGCTCACCGCACCTTGCGCCGAATCACTATGAAGGACGTTGCCGGTGCTAGCGCCGTATTCGATCTACTAATGGGCGGTGAAGTTGCCCCCCGCAAGGAGTTCATCGTCGAAGGTGCCTCCGGGTTGGATCGGGCGCGAATCGATGCCTAGCAATACGCCCTGCGGCAAAATGGGCTCAGTCAATCAAACACTTGTAACCAGCCACTTTTAACTAGCCACTTGGAGGTCACGGCATGGCTCGACCGTTACGTGTTGCAGTGGTGGGTTCTGGTCCATCAGGTATGTATGCGGCCGATGCGCTGGTTAGCCAGCAGGATGTCCCGGTCACTGTCGATGTCATTGACAAATTGCCGGTGCCATTTGGCTTGGTGCGTTACGGCGTAGCACCTGACCACATCAGTATTCGTTCGGTGCGCGACACCCTTGACAAAGTTCTCGAAAAGCCGGGTGTGCGCTTCATCGGAAATCTCGAGATTGGGGTTGATATTTCTGTTGCTACCCTGCACGAGTATTTCGATGCCATCGTGTTCACCTACGGAGCCTCGCGTGACCGTCGACTTTCGATACCAGGTGAAGATTTAGATGCCAGTGTGGCCGCTACCGACCTAGTGGCCTGGTACTGCGGGCACCCAGATGCCGATCGGGATACTTTTGAGCGGATAATTCCGACAGCAACCTGTGTCGTTGTGGTGGGTGTGGGAAATGTGGCAGTTGACGTTACTCGCGTGTTGGCGAAGACAGTCGATGAGCTCACTCATACAGATATGCCTGAATACGTATTTGACACTTTACGAAAGTCGGTGATCACCGATATTCACGTACTGGGTAGGCGGGGGCCCGCGCAGGCCACCTACACCACAAAAGAGTTGCGCGAACTAGGTGAACTAATTGACGCCGACATTGTGGTCGACCCGGCGGAGTTGGTATTTGATGCCGCGAGTGAGCAAGTCATCGCTGACGATAAGGCGGTTGCTCGCAATGTCGAAGTGGTTAAAGCGTGGGCGGCGAAGCCACAGATTGGAAAATCACGGCGTATTCACTTGCACTTCATGGCTCGCCCGGTAGAGCTACGCGGCGATAATCGAGTGCGCGAAGTGGTAGTCGAACGCACCGAGCTAGATGGCTCAGGCGGCGCCAAAGGTACCGGAGAGACTTTCGTAATTGCTGCAGATTTGGTGGTTCGCAGTGTCGGTTACCGGGGATTGGCTCTGCCCGGTGTGCCATTTGATGAAGATCGAAGCGTTATCCCACACGTGGACGGTCGCGTTCAGTGTGATGGTGCTGCGGTAAGCGGTGAATACGTGGCCGGCTGGATCAAGCGTGGTCCAACCGGGATCATCGGCACGAATAAGAAAGATGCGGCAGCAACCGTTGCCTCGCTACTAGCTGATTGCGATAAATTGCCGGTCGCACCAATGTCGAGTCCAAGTGATTTTGACGCTTGGCTGACGGAGTCCGGGAAGCAGGTTGTTGATAATTTAGGTTGGCGCGCCATTGATTCGGCTGAGCGTGCTCTTGGCGCCGGCAAAGACCGGGATCGAACCACTATTCAAAACACCGAAGACTTACTTAAAGCTGCCAAGCTAACTCAGGCTTAGCAGTTTAACCCTGGCGCCATGGCGTGGATTCAGCTAGGCCGACACTCCGCCAGATGGCCGCGTTGGTGGCTTCGACCCCGCATGACTGAGGTCGCGGTTGGCTAAGTTCTTCGCACCTAAGATTCACCTGCCACGCCCGCCCGTCTTCGTGTCGCACCTCAGCAACTAGTGATTCTCCAACCGCTGGTAGCTGCGCCAGCGCTGGCATGGGCAAGGCGCGATCATCAATTACTCGAAGTACATCCAAAACATCACGCTCGTAAATACCCATGTGTTGGCGGACGACAATTTCAGCTACCTGCAGTGGTGGCGAATAGCAGGTGCGGCCGCGGTAATTCTCTAGAGTCAGCAGACATCGCTGCGAGCCTGAAAATACCTCGATCGCATTGTCGACCGCGAGTCGACCGAAAACGGCTCCGCAGGGCAAACTCATTACTGTCGGAGCAAAGCGATGGCCGCCAATGTGGCTGGATTCCCAGATGAATGCTCGATCCTCGAGGCTGATCTTTTCCAGAAGCTCGGTAATCAGGGCTCGACCATGTATCGCGCAGCAGGCATCCCTGCCGCTATGGGTGCAAACCAGGAGCAGCGGCTCGCTAGTAGATACCCCAAACGGTGGGAGAGCGCCCGCGGCGAGCTCAGAAAAATCCCAGTCCGCGATAACTGAGACATCGTGCATAATGCCGTGGCGCATGCGAGTAGCGCCAGGGGAAGTATGGACAACCCAGACATTTTTACCCGCGTTGGTTGACGCCGGGTCTAGACGGTCTGGATGGCGCACCAGCAAAATCGAAACCCCGGTGCCTTCTGCTCGACCTTTTATTAGTTCACCGACTCCAGGCTCGAGGCGCGCATCAAGAAGGGCATTCTTGCCCCATGGACCCGGCTGCTCGATCAAAATCCAGCAGGTGGCAACCGGTGCGGTACCGGCGAGTGGTTCACCAACCTCGCGCGCCGCACTGGAACAGTCGATGCTCACAGTTGCCCGCCAAGCCCAGAAATAGGTGTGGTGCCCGGTGATCCGGTGCCATCTCGTTTACCCAGAACCGTTGGCAAGTCCGCTGGAACTCCCGATGCGGTCGCGGCGCGTGCTGGACCTATGCCGGCCCAAGCCAAAACCAGGGTGTCTTCGCCGGAGCGGAATTTATGGCAACGAACCCCACCGGTTCCTCGGCCCTTGGCGGGGTATTCGGATAGGGGAGTGATCTTGATACTCCCTGCGTCGGTACCTGGTAGTGCATCGGCAGAACCGGCGATAGTTACCACTACTGAGCTCGCTGCAGGAGTTAATGCGGTGAACGAAGTGACTCGGGCTCCAGGGGTAAGGCGAACCCCAGCCATGCCGCCAGCGGCGCGGCCTTGCGGACGTACCGCACTTGCCGCAAACCGCAGTAGTTGGCCATCAGAGGTGACGAAAACTAATTCGGAGGTTTCTGCTGTTGCCTCGTCGAGGCCGATGGCGCCGACGACTTGATCGCCTTCATCAAGTCGAATGATCTCCCATGAATCCTTGTTGGCGGGTATGTCTGAGAGAACTCTTTTGACGACCCCATTGGCGGTCGCTAAGGCAATGCCACTGGTTTCATCAAGGGTGGTTAAACACAGGGCCGACTCACCAAGTGGTAGGTCGACGAAAGCGCCGATCGGCGCCCCGGCGGATAAGGCGGGAATGCCATCCACCGCCGGCAGGGCGGGTAGGTCTACTACCGAAAGGCGAATGACGGTGCCGGTGCTGGTAACTAACCCGATTGACCCTCGATTGGTGGCGGGGACGGCGCTAATGATCACGTCGTGATTAGCGCGCGCGGTATCACCCACTTGTTCAAATTGCTGGTCCGCGGTGCGGGCCAAAAGCCCGGTGCTAGACATCAAAACCACACATGGCTCATCATCAACCTCTAGCGGAACCGCGGCTGAGATCGGAGCGGTACCTGCTTCCATGAGCAAGGTGCGCCGCGGAGTTGCATGAGCCTGCGCAATCGCCGCTAGTTCATTGGAAACCAACGCCCGAAGCTCGCTGTCGTTATCAAGGATCTTGGTGAGTTCTTCAATCTCACCCCTAAGGACATCGGACTCTTTCTCCAGTTCAATTCGTGAAAACTTGGTAAGTCTTCGCAGCGGCATTTCGAGTATGTAAGAAGCCTGGATCTCACTCAGATCGAACACTTCGATCAAGCGTGCCTTTGCGGCAGCGGCATCATCAGATTCACGAATAAGTTGAATTACCTCATCAATGTCGAGTATTGCCGTGAGTAATCCGGCCACCAAGTGCAGTCGATCTTGAGCTTTTGCGCGGCGAAACAGACTGCGGCGGCGAACAACTTCGAGTCGGTGATCAATGAATACGTGCAATAAAGTGAGTAACCCCAACGTCTGCGGTTGACCCTCAACAAGTGCGACCGCATTTATATTGACCGATTCTTCCATCGGGGTGAGTTTGAAGAGGTTCTCAAGGACGGCCTCAGCGTGAAAACCGTTCTTGATATCGATAACCAAATTGAGTCCGGAATCACCGTCGGTTAGCTCGGTTACATCGGCGATGCCCAATAGCTTTTTGCTTTGGACAAGATCCTTAATACGCTCGATAACTCTTTCTGGACCAACGTTCATCGGCAATTCGCTGACGATGATGCCGCGGCGCCTCGGGGATACTTGGTCGATTCGAGTGCGGGCTCGAACCCGAAAGGTGCCCCGCCCGGACTCATAGGCATCGCGGACGCCACCCAGGCCAATAATTACTCCGCCACCTGGTAGATCGGGCCCAGGGATGAACTTCATGATCTCACCAAGTGCAGCATTCGGATTCTTGATGAGGTGTCGGGCAGCACCGATAACTTCACCGAGGTTGTGGGGCACCAAAGTGGTTGCCATCCCAACGGCGATGCCGGAAGCCCCATTTACGAGAAGATTCGGAATCGCCGCAGGTAGGACCGTCGGTTCGGTTTCACGGCCGTCATAATTTGGAACGAAATCAACGACGTCTTCGTCGAGACTCAAAGTCATATCTAGTGCGGCTGTGGCAAGGCGGGCTTCGGTATATCTCATAGCGGCGGGGCCATCATCGAGTGAGCCAAAGTTGCCGTGACCGTCGACCATGGGCAGTCGCAGAGTAAATGGCTGTGCCATGCGCACGAGTGCGTCATAGATCGCCGAATCACCGTGTGGGTGAAGTCGGCCCATGACCTCACCAACGACACGTGCACTCTTTACGTGGCCGCGCTCAGGTCGAAGGCCCATCTGCGCCATCTGGAATAAAATTCGTCGTTGCACCGGCTTGAGGCCGTCGCGGGCATCGGGTAGGGCTCGCGCGTAAATGACCGAATAGGCGTACTCCAAAAAAGACGCCCGCATTTCATCGGACACGTCAATATCGACGATGCGTCCGTCACCGGGTGTATCCGCCTTCGTCGAGCGCCTAACCATCTTCAACCCTTCTTGCCAAGCCCCGAACTCCAGCCCAGGTGCAGAGTGCACCGGCGGGTAAAACCTTCTAAGTGTGGACGATTCTCGCCGGTCACCGGGCCTTCGGGCCTGCTCCGACACGGCTTATTGCCTGTGTGGCTTCTCGCACTCCAGCCGTAACGGCCTCGACTAGGGGCGCCCCGGCCCGCCAAGGCGCCCTGTAGCCCGCATTTGATTACCGCCGTGTCAACAACTTCGGCAAGGGCCGCTAGGGCCTGAGCGGGGTCGGTAAAGCCGGTAAGGGCGGTGGCTTCATCGGTGTTAGCCAAAAGCACGTCGATTTGGCCGAGAGCTTCTCGAATATCCAACGGATTTGCCCAACTTCTCGGGTGGCTGGATTGAGCAGCGTATATCCAGACATATGAAGATGTGCTCCGGCACGAAAAAGTGAGTCGGTTATTTGATAAGGCGCCAGGAATGAGTTCGCTCCAGGATCTGGCAGCATCGTGCGCTCACCGGTGGAGTCAAGAATGACTATGCAGGTGCCTGTTGGGGCACCTGAGATCTCAGTGGCGTGTAGGTGCACATTTTCGCCTAGGTGCGCCAGCCACGTGGCAGTGTTGGCACTTGCGCCACCTAGATGCACACTGATTTGCGCCCGAGTGTCACTGGCATAGTTGACAGGACCGTTTGTTACCGCCGTAATATCAATCATTAGGTCACCGATCAGCACGAATTGAGTGTTCATTTATGAACTGTGCTGACGTACGCAACCGCGATCCGGGCAGCTAAATCGGCATTGCGCAAAATTATGTTGGTATTGACAGCCAAGCTGGCTCCGTGTGTTGAGCGATGAAAGTGATCTAGTAGGAACGGCGTTACATCTTTTCCTAGGACGCCGCGCTTAGTTGCGAGGTGCATTCCATCTTGCAGTACTTGATCGTGCAAATCTGGGTCGAGCTGCTGATCTTCGGGGAGGGGATAGGCCACGATCAGCCCGGTGGAAATCTGCATCGCTCGGCGGGCAGTCATGATGGCGGCGACTTCCTCGGGGCTGGTAACTGACCACGTAACCGGGAATCCGCTATCGCTGAGATAGAAGCCAGGGAAGCGCATGGTGTCGTAGCCCAGCACGCCGACATTTAGGGTTTCCAGCCGTTCGAGAGTTGCTCCAACGTCGAGAATCGATTTCACCCCGGCACAAACCACGGTGATGGGGGTCTGGCCCAGGGTCGTCAAATCTGCTGATTCATCCCAACTTTGTCGGGCGCCTCGATGTACACCACCCAAGCCTCCGGTGGCGAATACTTCAATTCCGGCCAATTGGGCTATGTGGCTGGTGGCCGCAACCGTGGTGGCGCCACTGCCACCTCGGGCGATGATCGTCGCGATATCACGCACTGAAACTTTGATAACGTCGTCGCGATTAGCCACCTGATCTAATCGCCCTTCATCGAGCCCGACGTGAACAGTGCCATCGAGAATCGCAATGGTGGCTGGGACGGCGCCGTAAGTTCGGACCGTGGCCTCTACTTCGAGCGCCACCCGGAGGTTCTCTGGGCGCGGTAAACCATGGCTGATGATGGTGGATTCAAGGGCTACGACGCCGCGGCCGTCGGCGAGGGCTTGGGCGACTTCTGGGGAGATGACTATTTGTGGGTGGTTCACTCGGTAACCGTATCTTGGTTTCTAGGAACCGTGTCTGGGTGTCAAGTCGGCTGGCTACGGTTGTTAATCGCAGCCCCATGTGCGGTCCAAGCCATCGGCAGCGAACATATGGCAGGATAATCAAGTGATGAGCCTTGACCAGCAACTCCGCACCGATATTCAGCGCAGCGGCTACTACCCAGATTTGGTCGCAGATGCGCTGGATACGGCATTGGCGGGGGAGCCGCTTAAGTCATATCTGGTGCACCACGAAGCCACTTTTGACCATGACGAGTTGAGACGCCACGTTACGGTGCTGGCCCTAACGCCAACACGACTAATTGTCGGCCACACTGATGAGCATGGTATTGACGAGATCAACCCAATGCCATTCGCGACTGCCTCAACTGAAGCGGTGCGTCTTGAGCGGGTGGACTCGGTGGTTGTCACCCGAGTGGTAAGTGAGCCTGCCAAGTATCAACCAGGTGGAGCGACTTCGGAGGTTGTTTTAACCATCGGCTGGGGCGCCGTAAGTCGAATCGATTTGGAGCCAGCTAGTTGTGGTGATCCGCAGTGCGATGCAGAGCACGGGTACACCGGAACATCTAGTAATGATGACCTTTCAGTACGGGTATCCGAAGTTGCGGACGGTGCCGACGTCGTAGCCCAAGCACTAGCGTTTGCTTCGGCTCTGTCCCAGGCGACCGCGGCACGGCTGCGTTAGTAATTGCTGACCTTCAAGTCCGGGGTGACCCCGACGAGTTTGGCCGAAGTCGGATCATCCGCTGCTGCCAGCGTAGGCGTCCCCGGCTACACGGACGTTCTTAATCTCGGTGATCTGCAACATGTTGTTATCTGTCTCATAGATGGCTTGGGGTGGCGGGCACTTCAAGAATTCGGGTCCTTCGCTCCCGCATTGATTGCGTTAGGGGGTACTCCGCTGCATACCGTTTTTCCGACAACAACCCCAACCGCGCTTGGCTCCCTTGGTACCGGGCAGTTACCCGGTGCCCACGGTCTGGTCGGAGCAACATTTTTCTTGCCCGAATCTCGGGAGTTGCTGGCCCCACTACGGTGGAAGAAGGACCCGCTACCGGTAATGGTGCAGCCAGAGACCACCGTATTCGAGCGGGTGGCTCGCCACGGGGTGCGCATGACTTCGGTGGCACCAGCCAAATACGAATTTTCCGGACTGACGGCGGCAGCCTTGCGGGGTGGGATTTATCAAGTTGCCGAAGACACGGCTCAGCGCGTAGCTGCGGTGCAAGCCGCGGTCCGCGGGGCGGGGAAATCATTTACTTATGTCTACTGGTTTGAACTTGACCGGATCGGTCACAAAAGTGGAGTCGGTAGCGCACCCTGGCTGGCGGGGCTAGGCCGAGTTAATGCCCTGGTGGATTTTCTGTCTCAGCAATTGCCACCCGAATCGGCAATGATCGTGACTGCCGACCACGGCATGGTTAATTGCGAGTCCGCCGGGCATGTCTCGATAGAACGCCACCAGGAACTAAATTCGGATGTTTTCTTGATCGCAGGGGAGCCACGGGCCAGGCACCTCTATGTGCGCCCGGGTTGCGCTGAAGCGGTGGCGACCAGGTGGGCGCAGTACTTGGGAGCGAGGGCGCAGATATTCACTAAGGAGCAGATAATCGAATCCGGGTGGTATGGACCAACCGACCCGGATATTGCAGATCGAATTGGCGATGTGGTCGCGGTTGCTGACGGCACAACGATGCTAACAAGTTTGGTAGACGCGAAGTCGTCGGCCCTCCTTGGCCAGCATGGCGCCTGCACTGCGGATGAACTTGAGATCCCAGGGCTCATAGTTCGGACGTAAGCGAAGTTCGGCAGCGCCGGTATGGCAACATGTCGCCGTGGCCGAACTCATCTTCTTCGCGGGCACGATGGACTGCGGTAAATCAACCCTGGCGCTGCAAACCGATCACAATCATTCGTCTCGAGGCAGATCCGGCTTGGTATTCACGCGACTTGATCGCGCTGGTGAGTCGGTCTTATCAAGTCGGCTCGGGTTGAGTGTCAGTGCCCTCGAGGTTACCGAATTACTCGATATCCGACAGCATGTTGTTGAGGCCCTGTCACATGGTGAACGCATTGATTATCTCATTTGTGATGAGGCCCAGTTCTATACCGAACTGCAGGTTGAGCAACTTGCGACGATCGTTGATGAGCTAAATATCGACGTGTACGCCTTCGGCATTATGACCGACTTTCGAACCAAACTGTTCCCTGGTTCTGCGCGGCTTGTCGAACTAAGTGATCGGGTGCAGGTTTTGCAGGTTGAAGCTTTGTGCTGGTGCGGTGTTCGGGCAATTCACAATGCAAGAACAGTAGATGGAGTTGTGGTCGTAGAAGGCAGCCAGGTGATGGTAGGTGACGTGGGCGATGGAGCAAGTGCGCGTGATGATGTTCCGATCGTCTCCTACGAAGTGCTCTGCCGAAGGCACTACCGAGCTCGTAAGACTGCGCTGACTGCCGGGGCTGAACATATGTCACGTGAGCCGCTACCTTTTGAGGCTTAGCACTCGAACGCATGCGACCGAAGTCCTAAATGCCAGGGTGAAAGTTAAACGTCATCCCCACGGGTGGCACCAAAGAGGATCTCGTCCCAGCTAGGAACGCTAGCGCGCTTGCCTTTGACCTTCGGCTTTGGCGCAGGCTTGGCGGCCGGCCGATCTTGAGGCTTCTCTGTTAGCTCAGGTATCGGGATAAGCACATCAAGTACATGAGCGTGCTCTTCTACGGCAAAAATCTCCGCCGGCGGAGCATCCGGCACTGCGACTAGACGCGGTCGGTCAATTTCTACCTCTACCTCTACCTCTACCTCTGCCTTGATCGCGGGTGCCCGATCATCGGTGATGTAGTCAAAAATCTGGTCATCGCTGACGCCCATGAGGCGGCGTGCTGTTTCATCAACAGGATGCACGGTGCGACCGACGTTGTCATAGGTCCAGGACGCATATTGGGTGTCACCGCGGCTGGTGAAGTAAACAAGCACCACCCACTTACCATCTGCGCGCCGGGCGGCATCCCACGAGATGTCGGCGGCCGCGTCAGCGCTTAAAGCCTGGGCCACGGTCTCACCTAGGGTGACTGAACTACCCGTGCGGCGCACTTCGACGAGTTGGGCTCGGCCAGCAACGTATTCGCGCTCAGCAAGGGGTGGCCCGGCGTAGCGCTGGACTTTATCCAGTGGCCACCCGGTCTCGGCAGCGACGATCTCCGCAGAGGCTCCGGCGCGAACGCGGGCCTGAATCTCTTTGGCACTGAGCGGTTCCAGGGCGAGCTCCGTAGGTTGGTGGCGGGTAGTAATGCTCAGAACTTAGCGCGTTATGGGTTCGGGGTGGGGATACCGGTCATAACGTGTGTCATTGCCTGTCGTCGATATTAAAGCCACCGGGGGCTGGCCCAGGGATTGGCTCGGTGTTTAAGGCTGAAGTTGGTGGTATTGACCCATCGGTTCGCACCGAGCGCTGAAGGCGTCTTTGGCCAATAACTGCGACCAAAAAAGCGACGGCGGCGGCAGCAACACCAAGAGCAAAGCCAAAAGCGGCCCCCGAAGCGTCAATTAGGTAACCACCGGCAGTAATGCCAAATGCGAGGCCCACCGTGAGCCCTGAATTCATAAAAGTCAGGCCCTCGGTCAATTGGGCGTTGGGGACCAAGCGCTCAGCAAGGCTGAAGATGGTTATCAAAAGCGGTGCCACCAGCGCCCCAGAAATGATGCTGGCAAATGCCAGAGTTGTCAAGGAATTCAAAAATGGTGTTATCGCTAGCGCAACCGTCAATGACCCGGTTATTAATACTAACTGGCGCGATAGTGGTGCGCGAAAATGTCTGGAGCCAAACCACAGTCCGCCACACATTGACGTCAGTGCCCACGCCGCAAGAAGCAGCCCTGATGCCTCGGGCGCGCCTTGTTCGGTGGCGAAAGCGACGATCGATACTTCGTAGGAACCAAATATCGCCCCGGTGGCGATGGCCGACATGATCGTCAGGAGCACTCCAGAGTGTCGAAAGGCCGCAACGTGCGGAACTTTCGACTGGTGCAGTGGGGCCGGCGTGGGTTCAGTTGATCGCTGTCTTATCAAAACCAGAGTACCGGCAACACCGATGACTATGGCCAAAAGGATGGGGGCTGGAAGGGCTAATGAAATGGCCAACCAGGCGGTGATAAGCGGGCCGATCGTAAAAATCAGTTCTTCGAAAATACTTTCTAGAGCAAAGGCGGTGCGTAGTTTTGGGGATGAAGCCGAGTCGACCCGAGCGATAACAAATGTCCAGCGCGCTCGAACTGCCGGCCCGATGGCCGGGGAGCAAGCGCCGGCGCCGACCACGATTACAGCCGAGATTCCCATGGGCCACGACAACTCCATACTTATGACGAACAGGCCCAGGCCCAAACTCTCGGCGGCGATTAACCAGCCCAAGACTTTGTGCTGCCCGAGGCGATCGACTAAGCGGCTCGAGATAATCATTCCCGCGGCAGCCGAGAGCGAGAAAGCCGCCGACATCAATCCGCCTAGCCCATAGGAGCCGGTGACACCACTGGTGAAGAACAAGATCCCCAAACCCACCATGGCCATTGGTAAGCGGGCGAGTAGTCCACTCGATGAAAAAGCGAGCGCCCCGGGAAGACGTAACACCTCGCGATAGGTACTGAGCACCCTGTGACGTTACCGTGGCCACCTGTGTTGGCAGTTATGCAACCCGGCAAGATAGGAAAATGCAACTCAGGCCGGTACCACCGCTCGCAGAAGTGCTCAATGCTCACGCACTGTTACCGCTCGCATGGGACGCGGCCTGGGAGGCGGCTCGTTTTTTGCGTGATGCACGTCCGGCGGACCTTTTTGTCGATACGAAGTCAACGCCATCAGATTTGGTTTCGGAGATGGACAAGGGTGCTGAAGAACTGCTGATCGCAAATTTGCTCGGCGCGCGCCCAAGCGACGGGCTGCTGGGGGAGGAGGGCGGCGAGCGCTTTGGGTCATCAGGGGTGCGCTGGGTGGTTGATCCACTCGATGGCACCGTAAATTACCTCCACCACATGCCGACCTGGGGAGTCTCGGTTGCTGCCGAGCAAGACGGCCGATCGGTTATCGGGGTGGTCGTGACGCCCGAGTTCGATGAGGCTTACATCGGTGTCAAGGGTGATGGAGCTTGGGTTATCAATGGCGCTATTGCAACTCCCATTCGAGTGAGTGAGTGCACCCGATTAAGTGCCGCAGTAGTGGCCACCGGTTTCGGTTATGCAGCAGAGCGTAGACGCGCACAGGGCCGGGTGGTCCATGAATTGATCTCGCAGGTGAGTGATATTAGAAGGATTGGCGCGGCGGTAATTGACTACTGCTGGTTAGCCCGCGGTCGCCTCGATGCGTATTACGAACGCGGGTTGAATCCTTGGGACATTGCAGCTGGAGCCCTAATTGCCGCCGAGGCAGGCGCTGTGGTGACCGGCTTACGTGATGAAGATATTTATGGATCGATGATGATCGCGGCCGTACCAGCGATAGCGGATGAATTGCGCGAATTCCTATTGAACGCCCAAGCCGATCGCGAGTGAAATCAAATTAGCAGCCGGAGTTCGGCCGAGTACTGATGGACGTTGCGCACGTATGTTTCTACCGCTGCAAGGAATGCACCATCTGGGATCACGTCTAGGCTAATCGTTGCGGGCACCCCGAGGGCGCGCGCATTGGGTGGAACTATCCGGTCATTTGGCACCAAAGCGCAGGCACCAACCAGCGCATTTGGCCCGATTAGCGCCCGATGTAAGACCACCGACCCTGACCCAATCAGCGAATCGTTATGTACTGTGCAGCCCTCCAGGTGAGCATTGTGGCCAATGACGCATCGGTCACCCACGGTCGTATCGAGCTCTGCGGTGCAGTGCAAAATTGCACCGTCTTGGATTGAGGTTTGGGCGCCAATGACAATCGCCCCGTGGTCGCCGCGAAGTACCGCACCGGGCCAGATACTAGATTCTGGCCCCACGGTGACGTCGCCGATGATTACTGCTTGGGGGTGGACGAAAGCGCGCGCGTCGATCTTTGGGGTGCGGTCACCTAGGGCATAAATGGGCATAGAGGGCACGCTATCGCGTGGAGCGCCATCCCACCCTCGGACGTCGATACTCAATAAGGCACAATCTGCGCACGAGGCGCCTAGGTCCTGAGCCCGGGAATACCGTTGTGGCAGCTTGGGTTAAGGAAAGTGAACCAAGAAGGGAGAGCAGGTACCGTGGCTACAGATTACGATGCACCGCGCAAAACGGACGAAGAACTCGCTGAAGACAGCCTTGAAGAGCTAAAGGCGCGGCGTGTTGATAAGTCATCCTCGGTTATTGACGTTGATGAGACCGAGTTAGCGGAAAATCACGAGCTACCAGGGGCTGATCTTTCGGAAGAGAGCTTGACCGTGCGGGTAGTGCCGCGACAGTCTGACGAGTTTACCTGCTCACGTTGCTACCTGGTGCAGCATCGCAGCCAAGTTGACCATGAAGGCAAAGCCGGACCTATCTGTAAGGACTGCGCCTAATTTGCCGACTCGGTTGAACCAAGGTGATTGGTAACCCGGTAGGCCATAACTTCGACACCCGCTGCAATCGCCGCCGTTGCGGCCGCCCAAAGCAGAGCTTTAACGAGTGGAACAGTTGCATCATTAACTCGAGGGGCTTCCCTGCCGGTAAACCCACGATAACTTGAATTTACTATTTTGCGGACAATCATCGTGGCACCAATTGCGGCTATGGGTGCGATTAGATGCACGATGGGATTGACATTGACTTCGCGGGTGAGTGCCTCTTGCTCTGCCATTTGCTCGCCGGGTGAGTTTGCGTTCATGCATTCATGCTAGCCAATCGATGCGGGCGGCATTAATGCGACCGCAAGTCTGGCTGGGTTCTTGCTGGTGAGCAGCCATCCCGGGTGTGGGTCAGCACTATCGTTAAGCGCGATCAGTACGCCCCCGCGGGCACGCCAAGGGCGCAGCACCATGAAGCGCTCGGCCACGTTCTGTGCGGATCGCATTTGGTCGCCGTCTAAAATTTCAATTTCTCCAAGGAATTCTCTCGAGATATGAGCGCGACCAGCACCAAGGGCTTGCTCAGTTACCGTAATTACCGGCGACCCAAATGTTAATCCGACAATGCAAAGGACACTTAGCCCAAGGAAAGCCAGCCAGCCGTAAATAGCCAAGTAAGCTGCTCCCACGGCGATTGCCAGCATTGCAGCGAGCGCCAACACCACAATGAAGACCCAAATCGACGGGAGCAGTCTCTCGCGGTAAGTCAGGCCGGGGGCTTTCATGCTCCGAGTCTGCCATGTATCGCCGGCGATAGAGTTCGGTTATGCGTTCAACCCAGCTGCCAGAGGGCGCCTCGATGCCAGAGCGGCTGGCGAGCGCTCCTGAGCCGGGTGAATCAATTCCCTCGCATTATCGTTGGTGTTTTGGGTGCGGAGTCGATCATTCGACCGGTCTTCACATGGTCATCACCGCCGGCGAGGGGCTTGGCGTCACGGGCAATTTCACGGTCACCGAACATCACCAAGGAGCACCCGGCCTGGCCCATGGAGGGTTGCTCTCAGCGGCGATTGACGAAGTCCTCGGATCATTGAATTGGTTGCTGGGTGAGCCGGTGGTCACCGCTGCCCTAACAATGCAGTTCCTTCGGCCAGTGCCTGTTGGCTCGATTTTGCATATCGAGGCCAAAGTTACCGGCGTAGTGCGACGCAAGGTCTATACCGCCGCGGTCGGGCGACTGACCGACGCTAACGG
>CAFBPJ010000005.1_pt1 | contig 16814 bp, 15 predicted proteins | sample 7269691 | NCBI WGS metagenome assembly CAFBPJ01 (sample SAMEA6814141, study PRJEB35770) | uncultured Actinomycetes bacterium | biome: Freshwater; feature: Freshwater reservoir; material: water | place: Czech Republic | collected 2017-06-27 | depth 30m m | reverse complement strand
TTTATATGGGCACTCATGTAAACAATCCGAAAGTTCAAATGTTTCGCGGAAAATTGATAACCGTCGAAGCTACTGGGCAAATTGCCTACGCTGATGGCGAACGCCTTGGGCCTTTACCGGTAGAGGTGAAGGTTGTGCCCGGGGCCCTGCGAGTCCTCGCGCGGTAAGTCCGTTTACTGCGTAGCCTTGCCATATGTCCTCTCCTGCGGAGCGCTACGCCGCAGCGGTGGGTAGATCGCGAGCCAGCTCAAGTGCTCTAGCCCAGTTCAACAAGTTATATGAGTTTGACCTAGACACTTTTCAGCTCCAAGCCTGCGAAAGTCTTGAAGCAGGACGAGGGGTTCTAGTTGCCGCTCCGACTGGGTCCGGCAAGACCGTAGTAGGCGAGTTCGCGATTCATTTAGCACTCGAGAGCGGGCAGAAGTGTTTCTACACGACACCAATTAAGGCGCTGTCGAACCAGAAGTACCACGATCTAGTTGATCGGTACGGCGCCGAACGCATTGGGCTACTCACCGGCGATAACACGATCAACGGTGAAGCACCCATAGTCGTCATGACAACTGAAGTTCTCAGAAACATGATCTACGCGAGCTCTTCAACTTTGACGGGTTTGTCATATGTTGTCATGGATGAAGTTCACTACCTTGCGGACCGATTTAGAGGGGCGGTCTGGGAAGAAGTCATTATCCACCTTCCCGAATCAGTGACCGTGGTTGCGCTTTCGGCAACAGTGAGTAACGCTGAGGAGTTTGGGGCCTGGCTTGCAACGGTGCGAGGTGACACCGACATCATTGTTGAAGAGCACCGCCCAGTACCGCTGTGGCAGCATGTCATGGCGGGTACCCGAATGTATGACTTATTCGTCGATGACCAACAGTCGTTAGTGAATCCAGACCTTGAACAGATCGCCCGTGATGAAGTCAAAAATGAGCGTATGGGTGGTGGGCGTCAACATAATGGCCGACAACCTGGCGGCCGTCAACCTAATGGCCGCCGACCTCGCAGTGCGCACACGCCATGGCGTAGTGATGCCATTGACCGACTTGCGCGAGATGGCTTGCTTCCATCGATTTACTTTCTGTTCAGCCGCGCCGGTTGCGACGATGCCGTCAAGCAGTGCATGAATGCCGGTCTAAAACTCACTAGCCAATCAGAGCGAGTGACAATTCGAGCTGCAGCACTCGAAGCAACGCAGAACCTGCCGCCGGGTGATCTGGCGGCACTAGGTTACGAGGAGTGGCTCGCTGGCCTTGAGCGCGGGATTTCAGCCCACCACGCCGGGCTCCTGCCACTTTTCAAAGAGGTAGTTGAGGACCTATTCCAGCAAGGATTGCTCAAAGTAGTTTTTGCAACCGAGACATTGGCACTTGGTATTAACATGCCGGCGCGTTCGGTGGTGCTGGAAAAACTTGTCAAATGGAACGGCGAGATGCACGTAAATTTGACCCCGGGGGAGTACACCCAATTAACCGGTCGCGCCGGGCGACGTGGCATTGATATTGAAGGTCATGGAGTCGTGCTTTGGCACCCAGGGCTCGATCCACGGGCACTTGCTGGTTTGGCATCAACAAGAACCTATCCGCTCAAGTCTTCGTTCCAGCCGTCCTACAACATGGCGGTAAATCTAGTCTCGAGAATCGGGCATCACGCCGCCCGTGAAATCCTCGAAACGTCTTTCGCGCAATTTCAAGCGGACCGATCAGTCGTGGGCTTGGCGACGTCATTGCGCAAGCACGAGGATGCTTTGGAAGGCTATCGCGAGGCGATGCAGTGCCACCTGGGTGATTTCGAGGAGTACGCGCAGATTCGCGAGGACGCAAATAGGCGTGAGAAGGATCTAACCCGTGATGCAGCGGGGCAAAGGCGTGAGGCGGCATTTACCTCACTGCGCTCTCTTCGGATTGGGGATATATTCATCATCCCAGGAGGGCGCCGCTCTGGCCCCGTGGTAGTCCTTGACCCCGGCAGTTCAAATCCGCGGGATGAACCGCGCCCGATGGTGCTAACCGCGGATCGGCAAGTGCGCCGAATTTCAACGGTCGAGATCACCGCACCGGTTGAGGCGATCGCAAAAATTCGTATCCCAAAAGGTTTCAACGCGAGAAATGCCCAGTCTCGTCGGGATCTCGCAGCTTCCCTTAGAGATTTAACCGCCGACTTGTCACATGAACGAACTCGACGTAAGTCAAGTGGCGATGACGCTGAAGTCCTCGAAATGCGCGCACGGATTCGACACCATCCCTGCCACGGTTGTTCCGATCGTGAGCAGCATGCCCGCTGGGCCGAGCGGTACATGCGAGCCAAGCGCGAGATTCGAGATCTTGAACAGCGAGTTGAAGGACGCACCAGTTCTATTGGGAGGCGTTTTGACCAGGTTTGTGAAGTTCTCTCTGAGTTGGGCTACCTGACCAACTCGGGTGGCACTGCAAAAATTACTCCGCCAGGCAAGATGCTGATGGGTCTTTACACCGAATCAGATTTGCTCGCGGGGCAATGCCTCCGTGAAGGTACGTGGCGTGGGTTGAGCGCGCCAGAACTTGCCGGCGCTGTCTCAGCGATTGTGTACGAGTCAAGGAGATCTGAGGATGACGAATCACCAAGACTGCCGGGTGGCGCGGTACGTGAAGCTTTGAGAGAGATGGCCGCTATCTGGGGCATGGTCCACGACGCCGAGGCCCGGCATGGTCTAAGTATCACGAGGCCACTGGATGCTGGATTTGTTTGGGCGATGCACCGCTGGGCATCGGGTGCCACCCTGCAGTCAATTCTGGACTCCACTGATCTGACCGCTGGTGATTTTGTGCGCTGGACCCGACAGGTAATTGATGTGCTGGGGCAGGTAAGCGTGGCCCTTGAGTCCGATGATCCTATGCGCTTCACCGCCTATGAAGCCGTTGACGCGATTAATCGCGGGGTAATCGCATACACCTCACAATTGGAGTGAGCCAATTCTCAGGTAGCGTTCTACGCCCCATGTACTTGCTAACTCTCTTAGTGCGGCTTCATCCTTTGGAGTGCTCGGAATTTTTAGATCACCTTCGAACCGAAGATCACGAACCACGGTGGCAACTTTTCGGGTCGCATGAATCTGTTCAAGATTATCGCGGATCAACCCCGCGAATCTCGGGGTTAACGGCTTCACGATTTCTTGCCGATCGACGGCGAGCAGCAGTTCATCAATTGAGCCGTATTTTTGGATCAGCGCGGCGGCCGTTTTGGCGCCAATTCCAGGTACACCGGGTAAACCATCGGATGGGTCACCGCGCAATGTAGCGAAATCAACGTATTGCGATGGATGCACTCCAAAACGTTCTTCGACGGCGGTTGGGGTCAGTAACGGCCATAATTCCATTCCGCCATTTACCGTCAACAAAAGGCGCACGTTTTCATCAACTAACTGCACCAAATCGCGGTCACCCGACACCACGATTATGGGGGCGTCTGTGCTTGTTGCCAGCGAGGCGATGACGTCGTCGGCTTCATGCTCCTTCGCACCGGGGCGGGCGACCCCCAAGGCATCCAATAGTTGGGCTATCGCTGTTATCTGTGGAGTGAGGGTGTCGGGGATTTGGGCGGCGCCCGATGTCTGGCCAGCGCCGTCCACCTCCAGCCGGTGGGTCTTGTAGGAGGGCAACAGGTCAACTCGCCACTGTGGGCGCCAGGAGACATCCCAACAGGCAGCCAGTCCACTGGGTTGATATTTCTCAACCAGGCGGTTCACCGTGCTGAAAAAGCCTCTGATCGCATTGTGGGGGGAGCCACTAGGGGCCGTCATGGTGTCCGGCAGTGAATAGTAGGCCCGGTAATAAAGCATTGCGGTATCAAGTAGGAGCACGGGAGCCGGCATGGAGCCATGGTGCCAGATGGTCGATGTTCTACGGTGGGGTCATGACATTTGCACAACGACTGAGCCTCGTACAAGCAGGTTTACTGGCGGCTGGCATTGACGCGGCGCTAATGACCCCCGGGGCGGACTTGCGGTATCTGACGGGCTACGACGCCAAGCCTTTAGAGCGCCTGACCTGCCTGGTGGTTCGCGCCAACTCTGATCCAGTGCTGGTGGTACCCGCACTCGAGGTGCTGGCAGCCCAGGCGAGCCCGGTTATGGAGTTGGGGATCGAGATAAGCAGCTGGCAGGAGACCGAAGACCCCTATGCGCTCACCGCGCACCTAGTCGGTGCGGCCTCGGTGGTAGCACTAGATGATCACATGTGGGCTCAGAAAGTACTGGACCTTCGTTCCGTAATGCCGGCCACGCGCCAAGTACTCGCCGGAAAGATTATTGCGCCGATCCGCATGCGCAAAGATGCCAGCGAAATTGCTTCTCTTCGTCGTGCGGGCGCGGCTATTGATGAAGTTCACGCGAAAGTCCCCGGCTGCCTTCGACCCGGACGCACTGAACGCGAAGTCGGTGCAGAAATTAGTAATTTGATTATGGCTGCTGGTCACGTGGCCGTGGATTTCGTGATTGTGGCAAGTGGGCCAAATGCCGCCAGCCCACATCATGAGGTATCGGATCGGGTTCTTGCTATCGGTGATCCAGTAGTCGTTGACATCGGCGGAACAATGCCTGATGGCTATCGAAGTGACTGCACCCGGACCTACAGCCTTGGTGCACCTGGCGCTGAATACGCAGATAGTTATGCGATCTTGCTGCAGGCTCAAAAGGCTGCCTGCGCGTCGGTTAAACCTGAAGTAACCTGCGAGCAGGTTGATGCAACCGGTCGAGAGGTGTTGGTGGCAGCGGGCCTTGGTGAACTGTTTATCCATCGCACCGGGCACGGCATCGGCCTTGAATCCCACGAAGAGCCGTATATCGTTTCGGGCAATGATTTGCCGTTAGCAGCAGGAATGGTATTTAGTGTTGAGCCCGGTTTTTATCTTGCTGGCCGCTACGGGGCCAGAATTGAAGATATTGTGGTGTGCACCGATAGCGGATATGAGTCACTTAATCATCAGCCCCGCGAACTAGCGATTGTGTAGTAGCAATGAGCATTTATTGGCAGGCGAGCGGAGTGGTAAGGCGGCTTCCCGATGCCGAGTCTGTGGCACTGCTAGATCTCACCCATGAAATCGCTACCAAGGAGTTACTACCCAAAGCGGCAGATGCTGAAGCACGTGCCTATTTCCCTCGCGAGATTTTTACCTTGATGGGCGAGCTTGGATTGATGAGCCTTCCATACGCCGAAGAGTTTGGTGGCGGTGGCAGGCCATACGAAGTGGGCTTGCAGGTACTTGAAGAACTGTCGCGCGCCTGGATGAGTGTCGCGGTAGGGGTTAGTGTTCACAACCTCGCCTGCTTCCCGCTAGCGAATTTTGGCTCGGCTGCTCAAAAGAGCAAGTGGCTACCAGATTTACTCGGCGGCAAACTTTTAGGCGCCTACTGCTTAAGTGAACCGGAGTCTGGATCCGACGCCGCGGCGCTGACCACGCGTGCGGTTGCCGATGGCGATGACTACATTGTGAATGGCACCAAAGCGTGGATAACCCATGGTGGAGTGGCGGACTTTTATAACCTGATGGTGCGCACCTCAGATGACGGGGCCAAAGGCATTAGTTGTTTGTTAGTTGACGCTGAAACTCCCGGGCTCAGCGCGGCACCACCGGAACACAAAATGGGTGGTAACTCCTCACCCACGGCGCAGATCCGCCTTGTTGATGCGCGGGTATCGGCGAACAGGTGTATCGCACCTCCGGGTCAGGGTTTTACCGTCGCACTCGCAGCACTAGATGCTGGACGACTCGGGATCGCTGCCTGTGCGGTAGGGCTCGCGCAGGCGGCACTGGATGCAGCTGTTGAGTACTCGGGTGTTCGCATTCAATTCGGGCGTCCCATCCGCGACCTGCAAGGTGTGTCATTCATGCTCGCTGACATGGCCACCAGTATCGAGGCCGCCCGCGCGCTGTACCTCGAAGCGGCACGACGCAAGGATGCCGGCATGGACTTCTCATCGCTGGCGGCGATGGCCAAGTTGACTGCAACTGACAGCGCCATGAAGGTAACAACAGATGCAATTCAAGTATTTGGGGGAGCCGGGTACACCAGAGACTTTCCGGTTGAGCGCTACTTCCGCGAGGCCAAAGTTTTGCAAATCGTTGAGGGCACCAATCAAGTTCAGCGCCTGGTGATTGGTCGCAGTCTAGGCCGTGGGCCAGGTTTGTGAACCGAGCTTTTAAGCCACCGACCTGGCAGGGCAACCGGCGCTTGCTCATCACCGGTGCCGTGATCTACACCCCGCAGTATCTTTTCAGCGCGGCGGCGCCTACCTCTTTGCTGATAACAGACGGCATCATCACTTGGATCGGGAAAGATGCAAGTAAGCACCATGACTTTGCCGACGCCATCGTTGATGTTGACGGCGCGCTAGTGATGCCTGGATTCGTTGATGCACATGTTCACACTACGAATACGGGCATCATTTTGATGGGTTTAGACCTGAGCACCACCACATCACTAACTGAAGCGTTGACACTGATCTCGGAGGCGGCAAAGACCGCTCGTGGAGGCGTACTTATCGGCCATGGTTGGGACGAAACCCGTTGGCCCGAGGGCCGGGCCCCAACTCGCACAGAGGTGGATCGGGCGACCTGGGGCAGTGTCGCCTACCTCTCGCGTATTGATGTGCACTCAGCGGTTGTCAGCAGCGCGCTATTAGCGTCATTACCGGGAATAGAGCAAGTGGCCGGGTTTCGAAACGATGGCCTTCTAAGTCGAGCTGCTCACCATTTAGCACGTGAAAAGGCCCTTGATTCAATTGGTAGCGGGCAGCGAGCCAGCGCCCACCGCGCCACTCGCACGCACGCCAGCACGCACGGGATTGTGTCGATGCATGAAATGGCCGGCCCGACAATTTCCAGCTCGGACGACCTGCGGGAGTTACTGGAGTTAGCCGCGCACGAGCCTGGCCCATTGGTCACCGGCTACTGGGGCGAGCTTGCGAGCCACGGAGGTATTGAGCGGGCGATAGAACTTGGTGCGATTGGTGTTGCCGGAGACCTTTTTATTGACGGCGCCCTCGGATCTCGAACCGCGTGCCTTCGTGCCCACTATGAGGATGAACCCGCGACCGATGGGGCGCAGTACCTAAGCGCGGAAGATATTGAAGACCATGTCATAAGAGCAACTGAAAACGGATTGCAAGCGGGGTTCCACGTAATAGGAGACAAAGCAACCGACATTGTGATGAGTGGCTTTCGTGCGGCCGCAAGTCGATGTGGCGCAGATTCGATCCGAGCAGGTGCGCACCGGCTTGAGCATGCGGAAATGCTAGATGACGATCACATCGCTGCGATGAGCGAACTTGGCGTAACCGCAAGTATGCAATCGATGTTTGACGCACTTTGGGGTTCTCCTGGTGGCATGTATCAGCAACGGTTGGGCTCAATCCGCGCGGCAAAAATGAATCGACTCGCTGATATTTCTGCTGCTGGTGTTTTACTGGCACTCGGGTCAGACAGCCCCGTGACCGTGATGGATCCATGGCTTGCAGTGCGCGCGGCAACGCAGCATCATCAAACCCACCAACGCCTCTCCATAGATGCGGCTATCGCTGCCCATACGGTGTCGGGATGGGTAGCCGCTGGCACCCTAGGTGTTGGCCAGCTGGCTGTCGGAGCCCCAGCCCACCTCGCGATCTGGGAGCCCTCCGAATTAGCTGGGCCGATTCTTGACCTAAGTTCTGGGGGGCCAAAGTGCCTGCGCACGATTGTCTCCGGCGCGACAGTTTTTGATAATGGATCGCTGGTGGGCCAATGAGGGCGCCACTGGTATCTGCCCGCGTGGGCGTGCTCTACGCCAGCGCCGCGGGCGCCTGCTTCTACCTAGCGTTCCCGCCGATCGCAATTGGATTGCTAGCCCCCGTTGGCGTGCTGTTACTTACGATCGCGATCTACCGGTCTTCCCTGCGGCGCGGATTCAGCCTGTCATTCCTAACGGGTCTGATCTTTTTCTTACCCCTGCTTTCGTGGATGGCAACGCCCGGCTTTGATGCATGGGTACTACTCACCTTGCTCTGCGCATTATGGGTTGGGCTCATGGGCATTGGCATTTCACTAGTTACACGGCTGCCCGGGTGGCCAATTTGGGTGGCCTGCCTTTGGGTGCTGCAAGAGGCACTTCGCGGACGAGTGCCGTGGGGTGGGTTCGCCTGGGGTGACCTTGCATTCGCTCAAGCCGGAACAATGCTAGGGAAATACTCAGCACTTATCGGACGACCAGGGGTCACTTTTGTCGTTGCCCTGTCGGGCGCAATGTTGTTGGCAGCTGCCATGGCCGTCAAATCTAGAAAGCTAAGTGGGGGAGTTGCCTGGGCTGCTGTTTTTTTGTTGGCTTTGATCGTGGGCTGGGTGGCCCCGATTGGGCAAGGTACTAATTCATCAGGTTCGGTTTCCGTTGCAGTTGTGCAGGGAGGCACACCGCAACTTGGTCTTAGTGCGATGGATGTCCGCCGCGTAGTACTTGAGAACCACGTGGCCCAAACTCTGTTGCTTGCTCGAAAGGTAGCTTCCGGTGAATTAGCGCAACCAGCGTTTGTGCTCTGGCCCGAAAATTCCACTGATATCGATCCGTTTATAGATCCAGCGGCAGCCGCCGTGATCAACAGGGCCGCGGTAGCGATAAATGCACCGATTCTTATTGGCGCGGTAGTAAATGTCCCGGGTAATCCAATGGGGATTTGGAATATGGGCGTGGTGTGGGATCCGGTCACCGGGCCGGGTGCGCGGTATATAAAAAACCACCCGGTGCCATTTGGTGAATATGTGCCCATGCGCAAGGAATTGACGGCGATCTTGGGCCGTTTCGATCAGATTCCACGTGATTTCTTAGCCGGTGATGAACCCGGGCTACTTTCGATCGGGGGAGTGCTAGTCGGAGACTTAATCTGTTTCGAAGTTTCTGATGACCAGGTGGTGAACGCTTTAATCGCTGGTGGTGCCGAATTGATCACAGTGCAAACCAATAATGCGACATTCGGCGGGTCAGCCCAACCAGAGCAACAACTTGAGATCGAGCGGCTACGCGCAATAGAAACCGGGCGAACGGTTGTAGTTGCAGCAACCACAGGGGTTTCGGCCTTCATCACCCCAAACGGTGAAGTTCGAGCAGCGATGCAGCAGGGTGAGGTTGGCTCACTTGTTGCCCCGGTGGCCCTTACCGAAGGGCGCACTTTATCGGGTCGATTGGGGGCCGCCCCAGAATATTTGCTCTCAGTCCTCGGGGGGCTAGCAATCCTTGCTGGGGTCATTTTAAGTATCCGGCGGCGCAGCCGCCGAACCCGAGAACATATGGTTGGCGCGTGACGTTCGAGGATCTGGGCCGCATAGTCGTGATAATCCCGACCTTCAATGAGTGCGAGTCGCTAGCAGCCATCGTGGCACGGGTGCGCACTTCGGTGCCCGAAGCCGATATTTTGGTTATTGATGACAATTCTCCTGACGGCACCGGAGATATTGCTGACGGTTTAGCAGCCGATGACTCTCAATTGCATGTCATGCACCGGCTCGGCAAAGAAGGCTTGGGAGCGGCGTATCTTGCCGGTTTTTCTTGGGCTCTCCAGCACGAATATGCGGTTGTAGTTGAGATGGATGCCGACGGCTCACATCAACCTGAGCAACTCTCTCGGCTTCTAACGGCGCTGCGAGGTGCTGATTTAGTTTTGGGCTCGCGCTGGATTGCGGGCGGTGGTACCGAAAACTGGTCCAAGAGCCGCGAGATCCTCTCGCGCGGTGGCAACTTCTACACCCGCACGATGCTCGGCGTCCCACTGCGTGATGCAACCGGTGGCTATCGGGCATTTCGCGCGGAAACGTTGCGCAAACTTGATCTCCATAATGTGGCATCGCAGGGTTATTGTTTTCAGGTAGACCTTGCATGGCGAGCAGTGCAGCGGGGCCTAATTGTTACCGAAGTCCCGATTACTTTTGTTGAGCGCGCTGTGGGAACAAGCAAAATGAGCCAACGCATTGTCGTTGAGGCGTTATGGCGAGTCACGGTCTGGGGATTCGATGATCGAGTGACACGTGTAAGGCGCACCGCCCAAAAGAAGCGGCTCCTCAGTCGGACCCAAAAAGACTAGGCGCCTTGATGCGTTGGCGGTTTATTTTCTTCGGTTATCCGCTACTTGAGATCATTGCAGCGTGGGTGGTTGCGCAACTTCTTGGCTGGGGTTGGACTCTGCTATTACTACTCGCGGGTATCCCGATTGGTTTTTATGTAATGCGCCGGGCTGGATCAGCGGCATTCGCTAGCGTGCGGCAAGCCACTAACAGCGGCGGCCTACCTCCGGGGGAGGCTGGCTCACACTCACTCACTTTCATCGCCGGGTTACTCATCACCATCCCGGGGTTTTGCACCGACCTCTTAGGTCTAGTGCTCTTGGTGCCACCCATCAAGGAGCGAATTCGCAAACGAGTGGCGCGCCGGATAATTGCAACGGGATTCTCTAATCCAGTGACTTTCTCCGAATCAACTGCTGCGCAGCCAAATTATGGCGAGGGCGATGTTGTAATAGGTGAAGTCATTGAGGATGACGAAAATGCGCGGCCTGATCAACGTGGCCCAAAGCAAACTGGGCCCTCGTTAGAAGGCCCAGTTTAAATACTGCAGGATTTTTCATCCGTCTATGATTAAGCGGACAAGCGATCTTCTTCTTCCTGATTACGGAGAACTGCTAACCGCTCAGCCAACAGCTCTTGTAAATCGGCGATAGTGCGCCTTTCCAGCAACATATCCCAGTGGGTGCGAAGCACGCGCTGGTCGGCTGTTATCACAAAGGCCATCTTCGGCACCTTGTTAACCGCAGCGGCCTCACGTCCACAGCGACACATCCACGTCAGGGGTATCTCCTCTGCTTCGACTGAGAAAGGGATTACCGACTGATGCCCAAGGGAGCACGCGTAGCGCACCACTTCACACTCAGGTGCCTCGGCATGGCGTTCACTCTCATAGCTGATGGCTCCGAGTCCGGTGCCACGCATCGTTGCTGATTTCACGGCCGGTCCTTCCACATAAGCCGGCCGCCCGTATGCCCGAGTGGCCGAAGTTGTGATTTGGACGTAGGGGAGGTGCCGGAGGTTCCCTAGATCAAAAGCCTAGATTTGTGGCAGGAGCCCTGCGGCCGCTAGGTTACGGGGCCCCAACCTAGGAATCAGAACCGAAGCCCCCGTAAAGGTCAAAGGCGTAGCCAATCGCACGGGTTAAAGCTGCCTCCTGATCCGGAAGCAACCAGCCGACCTGCCGGCCGATGGTGCTAGCTGGAATCGTCAGTACGTTGTCGCAGGAGATCACGCTGGCGATTTCGAGGCCGTTTGTGGGGCCAACCAGTACTTCAGTGGGCAATCCCTTAGCCCTTGAAGTGATCGGGGCGACGGTGACCCGCGTCATGGCCCCCCGGACCCCCGTCCGGGTCAAGATGACCACGGGACGTGATTTATCCAGGCGCGCAATATGGATAGGTCGCAAGTGGGTTTAATCCGCCTGGGCCGCAGTGCCGAGGGCAAACTCATGCATACCGGCAAGGTCTTCGTAAGTGTCTCCAGTAGCGACGAGCCTTTGAACCTCGCGCTCCCAGAGGCGTCGGCGAAGTTCTCGGCGCAAGGCCTCTTCGACGACTGAAGCTCGGCTGGTATCTAGGCCGGCCGCTATCAAAGTATCAAGTTCATCGACCAACTCTTCGGGCAAACGGACCGCAATTTGGGTAGTCATAGCGTCATGATACCAAATTGGGATGCAATATACTGACTCACGCATAATGATTAAATGCCGATAATGCACATTATGTCATTTACGAATCTAAGATCGTGCGGCCATCCCCTGCTCGTGTTTCACTTGTTTTTTGACGGGTTTGGTGTTGCAATGTAGTTGGTCGCCCATCCTGGCGCCGCTAGCTTCTCCACAATTAGTAATACTGACGCAAAGGACGTAAATCTGATGCCAAGCATTGATGTTAATTCGCCAGTTAGTTCTGCACCAACTGATCGGCTCGGACTCGGTGTTGGTTGGGTACGGCCCGGTGTTGCCGTTATCGGCGGCACCATAAACCCCTCAGGCACCCCGCGCCCGACACCCCGTGGAGGCATTACTATGTGTGGGTGCTTTGAGGGTAATGAAGAGTAGTAACTTTCCCGCCACCACGAGATTGGGTGTTTAAACCCTCTTGGTGGCACCTGTAACGGGGGCTGAAGCTACTCCTCTCGCCCCTAAACCACCGCGTTGGCATCCTTGACATCCTCTTTGGTCAATGTATATTGACTCAATGGGTACTGAACTATTTCTTAGTCGGGTAGCAACATTTGCCGCCTTGGGCGATCCCGTGCGCTTGGCCATCGCTGATCTTCTACACGATGAGGATCTCTCGCCCGACACATTGGCCGCAAACCTTAAGATCCCGGGCAACCTGCTGGCCCATCACCTCAAGATCTTGACTGACGTGGGCCTGGTAACCAGAACACGATCCCAGGCCGATGGCCGGCGCACCTATCTGCACCTTGAGCCAGGCGGTTTCGATGGTCTCTTGCCCGCTGCCTCGATGATCAATACTCGCCGCGTGGTTTTTGTTTGTACCGAGAACTCCGCCCGCTCGGTAATGGCTGAGGCAATCTGGCGTGACGTTAGTACTGTTCCGGTGAGTTCTGCTGGCACGGTCCCGGCAATGCGTATAAATCCACGCACACGAAGTGCCATTCTCCGGGCCGGTTTAGTACTTGACCAAAGTGAGCCACGTGACCTCGATGGAGTCTTGGAGCCATCGGATTTGGTCGTGTCAGTGTGCGATGGGGTTAATGAGAAGCTAGTTAACCGGTCAAACTGCCGCCTACATTGGTCTATCGCAGATCCGGCAAGAGTTGATAGCGACGCAGCATTTTCGCAGACATTTGACGAGATCCGAAGCCGTGTGTTGAACCTAGTCCCCCATGTTCGTACTCCTACCCGACAGAAGAGGAAATCCGCATGAATGACAGTTATCACCGAGAGGATTTATCGCTCGAACATCAGCTAGTGTTGCGCGCTGCAGCATCTCGTTTACAGCATGAGTTTGATGGTGAGTTCGCGGCAGAAACAATTGAGCGGTTCTTGCACACCTCATACGATGACTTTGCAGGCCGTTTCACCGTGGTTACGTGGCTGCCATTATTTGCTGAGCGCTTCGCTCGCGAGAGACTTTTTGCCCTCGCTCGAGTTGAAGGCAAATCGACAGACAAACGGCCAATAGTGCTATTCCTTTGCGTTCACAATGCTGGGCGTTCCCAAATGGCTTTGGGCTTCTTCCAGGCCCTAGCTGGCGATCGCGCGATCGCTTGGTCGGGTGGTTCCGAGCCCGGTAGCCAGGTGAACCCTGCGGCCATCGAAGTAATGGCCGAGGTGGGTATTGATATTTCAGGTGAATTTCCGAAGCCCTGGACCGACGAGATAGTTCGCGCCGCAGATGCGGTAATCACTATGGGGTGTGGCGACGCCTGCCCGATCTTCCCGGGCAAGAAATATGAGGATTGGATCCTCGAGGATCCAATGGGCCTCGACCTCGATGCTATTCGCCCTATTCGAGATGAAATCAAGCAGCGAGTAACAAAGCTACTTGCTGACCTTGGCGTCTTCGTGTAGCACTCGCTAAACCGAAGCCAGCTCTTCAAGGCTTGGGCAGGAGCACACCAAGTTGCGATCCCCGTAGGCACCATCGACGCGGCGCACCGGTGGCCAGTATTTGTCCATGACTTTGCCTCCGGTGGGATACGCACCGAGTCGCGCGGGATAAGGGTGCAACCAAGGCCCAATAAGGCAGTTGGCGGTATGTGGTGCATTGCGTAACGGGTTGTCGTCGGGTGGCCACACTCCGGCGCCCACCTGATCAATCTCGGCCTTGATCGCAATCATGGCATCGATGAATCGGTCAAGTTCGATGAGATCTTCGCTCTCGGTGGGTTCAACCATTAAAGTGCCAACCACTGGAAATGACATGGTTGGTGCGTGGAACCCGTAGTCAATTAGTCTCTTTGCCACATCATCTACACTCACACCGGTCTCTGCACTGATCTGGCGCAGATCCAAAATGCATTCATGGGCCACGAGCCCACCTGCACCGGTATAAAGAGTCGGGTAATACGCCGCCAGGCGCTTGGAGACGTAATTCGCCGAGAGTATCGCCACCTGAGTCGCCTTGACCAAACCATCGGGGCCCATCATTTGGATATAGGCCCAGGGAATCGGCAAAATGCCGGCACTCCCCCAAGGGGCACCACTTACCGGACCCACTCCCCCATCAATGTCACCGCGTCCAAGTGGCCCCGCCTCTGGGCGCAGCGGATGCGATGGCAAGAAAGGTGCTAGATGCGACCGCACACCAACTGGGCCAACACCCGGACCACCACCACCGTGTGGGATACAAAATGTTTTATGCAGGTTCAAGTGCGAAACATCTGCGCCGAATTTGCCTGGCTTCGCCAGACCAACCAGGGCATTTAGGTTTGCCCCATCTACATACACCTGCCCACCAGCTTCGTGAACGAGGGCGCAGATGGTGGCTACCTCAGTTTCAAAAACTCCGTGGGTTGACGGATATGTGATCATCAAGGCCGCTAGCCGATCAGCGTGCTCAGCGATCTTGGCTTTAAGGTCAACGAGGTCGACGTTGCCGTTCTCATCGCAGGCAATAACAGCCACCCGCATACCAGCCATGATGGCACTGGCCGCGTTTGTCCCGTGGGCGCTACTTGGAATGAGACACACATCGCGATCATTATCACCGCGAGATAAGTGGTAGCCACGTATTGCCAATAACCCGGCAAACTCACCCTGTGACCCCGCGTTTGGCTGAAGTGATACCGCGTCGTAACCGGTGATTTCCACCAACCAAGCCTCTAAGTTAGCGATGAGTTCGAGGTATCCAGTAACTTGATCAAGTGGTGCAAAGGGGTGAATACCCGCGAATCCCGGCCAGGTGATCGGCTCCATTTCGGCGGTGGCATTCAATTTCATGGTGCATGAACCGAGTGGAATCATTGATCGATCAAGTGCAATATCGCGATCGGCGAGTCGGCGCAAATAGCGAAGCATCGAAGTTTCACTGTGGTGAGTGTTAAATACCGGGTGGGTCAAATATGGGGTCGCTCGAAGTACACCCACGGGAACACCACCCCACGCATCAAGCAACCCATCATCGATATCAGCTACTCGTAGATCACCCAAGGTCGGAAGTGCAATAGCAAGGGCGCCCCAGACACCTTCGAGATGTTCAGCGCACGTCAATTCATCGGTTGAGATTGATATTGAGTTTTCATCAACGAATCGGATGTTGATCCCGCTCTCAGCGGCACGATTGAAGACCGCTTGTGCATGACCAGGGATGACAACTTCAACAGTGTCGAAGAACGACGCGTGCTGAATCGTGCCACCGGCCGCCGTCACCCCAGCTGCGAACACACTCGCATAGCGATGTGCCCGATTGGCAATATTTTGTAGGCCCTTTGGCCCGTGGTAAGCGGCATACATGGAGGCGATCACGGCAAGTAGGACTTGGGCAGTACAAATGTTGCTGGTGGCCTTCTCGCGCCTAATGTGTTGCTCACGAGTTTGCAGTGCCAAACGATACGCGGGGGCGCCATCGGCGTCAACGCTCACACCGACTAGACGACCAGGCAAGCTGCGCTCTAGCCCCGCCCGCACGGACATGAAACCAGCATGGGGCCCACCAAAACCAAATGGCACACCGAACCGCTGCGCTGAACCCACGACCACATCGGCTCCCATCTCACCGGGTGCCTTCAGTACCGTCAAGGACAAAAGATCAGCAGCAACAATCGCCAGGGCCCCGCGGGCGTGCGCCGCGGCTATCAAGTCGGTGGGGTCGATAACTCGGCCCGATGTACCGGGGTAACTGATTAGAACGCCACTGAATGCACCATCAGGCAATCCGTTATCTAGGTCACAAACCACGAGATCAATGCCCAGGGGCTCGGCACGAGTTGCCAAGACGGCGAGGGTCTGCGGGTGGGTATCGGAGTCGACAATAAATCGCAGCGCATCCTTAGGTCCATGTCGCAGCGAAAGCGTCATCGCTTCGGCGGCTGCCGTCGGCTCATCAAGGAGGGAGGAGCCCGCAACCGGAAGCGCGGTTAAGTCCTCGATCATGGTTTGAAAATTAAGCAAAGCTTCGAGTCGGCCCTGTGAAATCTCTGGCTGATAAGGCGTATAGGCGGTGTACCAGGCTGGGTTCTCGAGGACATTGCGCAAGATGACACCCGGGGTTTGCGTATCGCTGTAACCCAATCCGATCATGCTCACCATCGTGATGTTTTTGGCAGCGAGCTTCGCGAGAAGGGTCAAGGTGGTGCGTTCGTCGGTTGCTGGTGGCAGGTCTAATGCTGCGCCCCACCTGATCACGGCTGGTACCACGGCCTGGCTCATCGTCTCGAGGCTGTCGTACCCAACCACGGACAACATTTTTGCAATCGCATCGGAGTCAGGGCCCACATGTCGACGCTGGAAAGCGTCATCTTCGTGGAGTGACGTCAGCGAACTGGAAAATTGACCTACATGGCTCATCGATTCGCCTCGCGCTAGAGCACCGAGTGATCGGCGCCGGGGTACGCGGCCACGGTTGTGACCACCCTCCCCCTCTGTCTTTTGCGAGAACTCACAGCCTGAGAGCTTCACCGTTTGCGCGGCTTGCACCGTCGGCGGGGTGGGAACCCACCCGCTTTCCAGAGGCGCCTTCCCCGGGCGGTTCATGTGCCTGAGAGATTATCGGGGAGATGTGCTCCTTCGGCGCCCGCGAATGGCTTCCGCGAGACTCTCCCGACCGGGGTCGATCAGCAAC
>CAFBPJ010000004.1_pt1 | contig 16994 bp, 20 predicted proteins | sample 7269691 | NCBI WGS metagenome assembly CAFBPJ01 (sample SAMEA6814141, study PRJEB35770) | uncultured Actinomycetes bacterium | biome: Freshwater; feature: Freshwater reservoir; material: water | place: Czech Republic | collected 2017-06-27 | depth 30m m | reverse complement strand
GTCTCGCCGCGCACGCTGACAATGTGACGGTCAATATCTAATCGCACGGGCCCGGCCTCGACCACAAGCGGGAGCATTTCTTCAAAGTCACCTTGACGACGCAGGACCGCGCGCACTCGGGCAAGTAGCTCACGCGAAGAGAATGGTTTAGTCACATAGTCATCGGCCCCGAGCTCGAGCCCCACAACTTTATCGACTTCACCATCCTTTGCGGTAACCATAATGATCGGCACCACTGACTTGGTACGTATTTGTCGGCACACTTCGGTGCCTGAAATTCCAGGAAGCATGAGATCCAGCAGAATCAAATCAGCCCCATTTTTATCAAACTCTTCAAGTGCCTTATGCCCATCACCTGCTACCGCTACCTCGTAGCCTTCGCGGCGCAGCATGAAGGAAAGCGCCTCCGAGAAGGACTCCTCATCTTCTACTACCAATATCCGAGTCACGAACTCACCTCTTCTTCGGGAATCGCCACAGTGTTCCAGGCGAAATCATCCGTCGATCCAGATTGTTGAACAATATACGCCGGCAATCTCAGAGTGAAGCTCGAGCCGACGCCGACTTCGGACCACACGGTGCATTCGCCGCCATGGTTTTGGCAGACGTGCTTTACGATCGCCAGCCCAAGACCCGTACCGCCGGTTACGCGCGAGCGGGCCGGGTCGACGCGGTAGAACCGCTCGAACACTCGGTCAAGCTCATGTGAGGGAATCCCTATCCCTTGATCCTTGACGATGATCTCGATTAGACCTCCGACGACTCGCGTATCAACCGCGACTTTCGTCGAATTTGGCGAATACGCAATCGCATTAGCCAGCAGGTTTCGAACCGCTGTCTGGATTTGGCTGAGATCACCGTAAACAGCGCCATCGCTATTTATGGATTCGATGAACTCAATTTCACTATTGGCAGCTACGGTGCGGACCTCATCGATCGCACGATTGACAATCTCATCGACGTTGATCACCTGGGCGTGAGTGAGTGGATCATCTCCCTGCAATCGGGAGAGGTCGATAACGTCCTGAATTAAGTTCCCGAGACGACCGGCCTCAATTTGCATGCGCTCGGCAAAATGACGTACCTGCGCGGCGTCATCACTCGCCGCTAGCACCGCTTCGGCCAAGAGAGCAAGCGCTCCAACGGGTGTCTTCAACTCATGGCTAACGTTGGCCACGAAGTCTCGACGCACCGCATCAACTTTGCGTTCTTCGGCCAAGTCATCAATTAGCACGAGCAGCGCACCGGTGCCAAGGGCCGCCACCCGTACTCGCAACTCGAGTAGTTCACGACCAAGTGGTGGCCGACGCACTCGCATTTCTTGCTCACGCGGAGTGTTGTCTTCCATCACACGTTCAATCAGGTGCGAGATATCAGGGATCGTGACCAAATTTCGACTAACCAGGCCAAGTGCCATGCTGCGGGAACTAGCTCGGAGCACCGTGCCATCGGGGGCCACCACAATCGATGCGGATGGGAGCACACTAAGTACCCGCACGACCTCCTCGGGCACGCCCATTATCGCATCGCGCTGGGATGCCGTCGCTAGGCGCGGGGTACCCGCTGCCGGAGCCACACGTTGACCTGCCACCCTCGCAGGATAGGCCGAAATCGCCCAAGAAACGAATAAGGCGGCCGCCGGTCGTCGTTAGTTCGCGCAGCATTAACCTCGGGCGCGAAGTATTAACCTTTTCGTCGCCTGTAGTTCACCATTGCGACGTAAATCCAAGCGACCCCTTACGCTGGGTGTCCGGACACGCCGGGCGCCGCCGCGGTCTAGGAGGGATAGTGATGTCAACCGCCAACCCAGGCCCTCTGACGCTGGTCAATAACGACCTCGTGGCCATCACAACTCTGGTTGGTTCGGCCATGAACCTAGCCACCCAATCGCTGCTCGACGCGGATCTTTCATTGGCCGAGAAAGTAATCCAAGCGGACGCCAACATCGACACCCTGTGCAGCGCTGTAGAGGATCGATGCCTAGAGCTACTGGAAGATAAGCGGTCTACGGGCAGTGAGTTGCGCTCGATTATCGGTGCTCTGCGAATTGCCGCCTCACTTGAGCGCATGGGCGATCTCGCCGAACACGTGGCCAAGCAAGCAAGAATGCGTTACCCAAATGCAGCCGTACCCCAAGACCTCCGTGAAACCTTCGCGATCATGGGTGGTGTAGCCGAAGCCATTGTTTCTAAATCCGGCGCAGTAATCGCCACAAAAGACGTTTCCTTGGCAAGTGAGATCGCGATCCACGATGCTGAAATGGACTTTCGTCACCGTGAACTCTTTACCATTGTGCTGTCACCCTCCTGGGCGCACGGTGTAGAAGCGGCGATCGATGTCACTCTGCTGTCTAGGTATTACGAGCGGTACGCCGACCATGCCGTTTCAGTGACCCGACGCGTGATAAACGTCGTAACCGGCGAACCTTACGTCGCTGTAGACATCACTTCATAACAACTTCTCGCCCCTGGCCGAAGGGAGATACTGCACATGCAACACCGTATGCAAACCCCGCGACGCATTGCAGTGCTCTCCATTCACACTTCGCCACTTGATCAACCCGGCACCGGCGACGCAGGCGGCATGAATGTCTACGTTGTTGAGACCGCGCGCCGACTTGCTGAAAACGGTGTTGATGTTGAAATTTTCACGCGTGCTACCTCCTCAGACCTAGCACCGGTAATCGACTTTCTGCCGGGTGTGAAAGTCCGCCACATCACTGCCGGCCCCTACGAGGGACTACTCAAGCAAGATCTACCAGCCCAATTATGCGCGGTTTCAGCCGGTGTAATGCGTGTTGAGGCGGCCCACCCCGAAGGTTGGTTCGATTTGATTCACTCGCACTATTGGCTATCAGGGCAAGTCGGCTGGCTAGCCGCAGACAGGTGGAATGTGCCACTAGTGCATTCAATGCACACGATGGCGAAGGTAAAGAATGCCGAACTAGCCGAAGGCGATACTCCCGAACCTACAATGCGGGTAATCGGAGAGGAACAAGTCATAGCCGCCGCCGATCGCCTTGTGGCCAATACGATTGACGAAGCGGATCAACTGATTACTTTGTACGGAGCAGACCCACGTCGCGTAGATGTTGTACACCCTGGCGTCGATCTCGATGTTTTCACCCCGGGCGACAAAATGCACGCACGTACCCGATTCGGCTTGCGACAAGACCAGGTCGTCCTCTTGTTCGTGGGCCGCATTCAGCCACTTAAAGCCCCAGACATTTTGATCAAGGCGGTAGCCCATCTCGTTCAGGCTGACCCGGCGCTTCGCGATCGGTTAGTTATAACGATTTGCGGCGGTCCATCGGGAAGCGGGCTTGACCAGCCCACCGCCCTTACCGATCTCGCTAATGAATTGGGTGTCACCGACCTAATCCGATTTGAGCCGCCAGGTGACCGGCAAACCCTCGCCGACTGGTATCGCGCCGCTGATATTGCCGTAGTCCCGTCATACTCCGAGTCCTTCGGCCTAGTAGCAGTCGAAGCGCAAGCCTGCGCGACTCCGGTTGTGGCGTCAAGTGTCGGAGGCCTTCGCACCGCCGTGGCCGACGGCGTGAGTGGAGTGCTGATCGACAGCCATGATCCCGCTCAGTACTCGCAGGCGATTGGCGCCTTGATAAACAACCCGGAACGCTTACGTGAACTTTCAGCCGGCGCCCGAATGCACGCATCAACTTTTGGATGGAACGCAACCACCACCGGATTAATGGCTACTTATGGTGCAGCGCTAGCCGACCGGCAATCTTCCGCGCAACTTACCGCACTACCCGGATAAGAATCATGAGCGAATTATGACAACCAGCGATTCCATCACTTTCATTCGTCAATATCTTAAATCGTGCGAACTTACCTATGAGGAATCTGGTCAAGACACATTTGTGATCACTTTGCCAGGGGAACAAAAACTACAGACCAATATGTCCTTGACGGTTGGCACCCACGCCATAACCATAAATGCATTTGTATCCCGCAACCCTGAAGAAAATCACGAGGGCGTTTATCGGTGGCTACTCGAACGCAATAGGCGCATGTATGCCGTCGCCTTTGCCATCGACCACCTCGGGGACATCTACTTAACGGGCCGGATACCCCTTAATTCCATTACCTCGGCTGAACTCGACCGAGTGCTGGGCTCGGTCCTCGAGTATTCGGACGGCGCATTCAACACCATCCTCGAGTTAGGGTTTGCCGCTTCCATTAAACGCGAGTGGGCCTGGCGAATCTCTCGTGGTGAGTCCACCGCCAATCTTGCGGCCTTCGCTCACTTAACCGAAGTCGATCAGGCGCGCAGCCCAAAATAGCTATCCGGCAGGATGTACCCATGAGCAATGCGCCCTACACCCTCATCCTGCTACGCCACGGCGAGAGCGTCTGGAACGCCGATAACTTATTCACGGGGTGGGTCGATGTGGATCTAACCGATAAGGGGCGGGCTGAGGCGACACGTGGTGGTGAGTTACTAGCAGCAGCAGGTATTTTTCCCGATATTGTCCACACTTCAGTTTTGCAGCGCGCCATCAAGACTTCGCAGCTTGCCCTCGATGCATGCGATCGGCTTTGGATACCAGTGGTCCGAAATTGGCGTTTGAATGAGCGCCACTACGGAGCCCTGCAGGGTAAGAACAAGAAGGAAACCCTCGAGCAATATGGCGAAGAGCAATTCATGTTGTGGCGGCGCTCATACGACGTCCCGCCACCGCCGATCGACCCACATGACGAATGGGCCCAAACCGGTGATGCGCGTTACTCTGCGCTACCTCCGGAGGCGCTACCTGCCACCGAGTGTTTGGCCGATGTGGTTGAGCGCTTGATGCCCTACTGGCAGGATGTCATCGTCGCCGAACATCTTCGCGCCGGCATGACAGTAATGGTAGCCGCGCACGGTAATTCACTTCGCGCCATGGTTAAGCACCTTGACGGAATTTCAGACCACGACATCGCCGCACTCAACATCCCCACCGGCATCCCACTTGTGTACCGACTTGATGAAGAGCTAAAGCCAATCGTGCCCGGTGGCCAGTACCTCGACCCCGACGCCGCTATTACCGCCGCCGCGGCAGTTGCAGCTCAGGGCAAGAAATAATGTCCCTTCGAAAAATTTGAGTATCTTCACCGGCTAAATTCACCGGCTGTTCTGAACTGCCGGATTTAATATGCCGTCTCGGGCGAACTAGCGCCTGGTGATATCGATTATTCGCGGCCGAATATCGAAAAGATAAATCAAGGCGATGACGATGCCGGCTATACCAAAGATTGTCAGGGTTAGCTGTGGCAGAACACCGGTGAGTGCCGCTAAGCCGGTGAGAATCACCCATAGCACTTTGGTCTGGCGCCCAACCGCGGCAAATGCATCGGGGCGCCGGCGCAGGCAATCAACAAAAGCAAAAGCTTTCACCCCAAAGGTAATCACCCATAGCGCAAGCATTACTAGGTCCTGCACGGCACCGAACATAGGAGAACGTTATTACAGGGCGGCAAAATGAAGGATGGGCCCGTACCAAATGGCTCGGGCCCATCCTTTACTGAATCTACTTCGCTTAGATACCAACTACCTCGCGCAGCAAAGTTACGCCGTGATTTACCGAATTGCGTACGTCAGTGGTCGTGGTCTCGACCCGCGTGCGAGCACTTGTTGCCATCGAGCTGAAATTCAGGTTTAAGACATCAACCTTTGGGAGCTCGAACTTTGGGAGATCAAACTTGGGAAGATCAAATGGCAGGCTCGCCATCGCCGAGTTAGCGGCCTTGAATGTGGTTGCCTTCGCGGCTCCGGCAGCCTTCGTGGTCGTGGCCTTAGCGGCAGCAGCTACCTTCATGGCCGGTGCGTAGTCCTTACTTGTCATGATTCCTCATCCTCTCGTGGTGTTACTTGCGCCTGGTTCTCAGACTGAAAAGCGGCGTAAATCTGCAACAGCGTCGCTCGCTGCCGCTCGGTGAGGGTGGAGTCTGAGGCGATGGAAGTGGTGACAACCTCATCCCCCTCACGCTGCGCCAAAATGCCCGCCCGTACGTACAAGGTCTCCGCGGAAATTCGCAGTCCCTGTGCGATCCGGCTAAGGATCTCGGCGCTGGGTTTGCGTAGGCCTCGTTCGACTTGACTGAGGTAGGGATTGGAGACTTCAGCGGCCTTCGCCAACTGGCGCACTGACATCTGCGCCTGATCGCGCTGCTCGCGGATGAATCCGCCGATCCCACTCACATCGATTCTCGCCATAAGTGCAGTATGCACCCAAAGTGCTTGCATTTGCAAACGCAGGTGCTAACGGGGGCTAGCGCGTCCCCACTAACCCGCACCAGCCCCGCCGTGACCGCCTAGTGGCACGCTGTCCCCCATGAGAGCGGTGGTGCAACGAGCAGCCGGCGGCCAAGTGAGCGTCGACGGCGAAGTGGTCGGTGCAATTGTCGGGCCGGGCCTGGTGATCTTGATTGGGGTGACGCACTCCGACACTACGGCAGCGGCCACGGCACTAGCCGACAAGATTTATGACATGCGGCTCTTCTCGCATGAGCACGCAAGGGCTGTCGGGGTCGAACTGCCAGCTGATGCGAGCCGCGAACTTTCGGCGGCGGATCTAAAGCTTCCAGTCCTTGTCATAAGTCAATTTACTTTGTACGCAGAAACCAAAAAAGGACGTCGGCCCACTTGGGATCAAGCGGCACCGCGTCCGGTGGCCGAGCCGCTGATTGAAGTATTTATACAGACGCTGCGCGACCGCGGTGTTGACGTTGCTACCGGGCGCTTTGGCGCCGATATGCAAGTGTCGCTGGTCAACGACGGCCCATTTACTATTACCGTCGAAGTTGACGGCTAACGGACGCCCTGACCAGCGACACCTGACAAAGAACTCCTGCACTAGCCGGCGACTACCCCCGCTGGCTCTGCCGCACCGTTCGCATTACTCGACGTCGTAACACAAAAACCAAATGAGGTAACCGTTTGGCCAGGTGCAAGCTGCGCCGCCCACGCAGCCGGATTCACTGTTACTGCGGTACCAGATCGTGTTAGCGTCCCACTCCACGACTGCGAGACAACTGCAGAAGCCGGCAAGCTAAAACGCAATGCCCAACCGTTAATGGCTTGTGACCCGGTGTTCTTGGTTTGCACACTGCGGCAGTAGCCACCATCCCACGTCGAGTCCTTCACCATGGTGACCGCGATGACTGAACCATTCGAAGCGGTTGGTGTCGGGCTAGGTGTAGAGATCGGTGTAGAGCTTGGTGTTGGTACTGGGGCAACCGTCGGTGCCGGCACCGTGCCACCCACCGCATGCGTTGTTACCGTTACCGCGGCCGGAGCTGCGCCGTTTACACACACACCGGTGTCGGTGTAGGCGGTGCCGGCATTAGCGCCAGCCCAACTTGGTGGGGTGACAGTCACGTGATTACCAGACCGCACAAAGGCGCCGTTCCACGATGTCGAGATACTCCCACCGGTAGACAGGTCGAATTCGATTCTGTCGATGATGATCCGGTTGGTGGTGCCATTTTGAACGCCGAGCTTTCCACACCAGCCACCAGCCCACGATGAGTCAGTGACGATTTTTGACGTGATCACCCCGTTGGTGATCCCCGGATTCGACGGAGTTGCTGTCGGTGAAGCTGTCGGTGAAGCTGTCGGAGTTGCTGTCGGTGAAGTCGTTGGCGTGGCTGTTGCTGATGGCGTCGGCATTGGAGTCACCGTGCCGTCAAACGCAATCGCCTCTTTGTTTATCAACGAACGTAACAAAGACATCTTGGCGGTGTTGATCGTCTTCCAATCGTCCAACAGCACACCACCAGTATCGCCGGAGTTAGGATTCCAGGCCCAGAACGTCCAGCTCATATTCTTGCGCCCTAGGTAGTCCGCGAACTGTCTGATCCATCGACCTTCAGTGGTGTCCAAACCGACGTTCTTGGCACCAAACTCACCGATCAAAACTGGAGCAGTACCCGAGTCCACCAGATAACCGAACCCCTTTGTCCAACGGTCGGCCAAAATCGATGCCTGATTCGGATCAGAGAACCAGGGCTGGGCGAATACTCCCGGGCCGTACTCATGTGGTGAATAAACAAGCTTATTCGCCTTTGATAGGCGGACTGGATTCGCGCGCGCGCCCTCAAGGTTGCCGCCCCACCAATGTCGATCAAGTTTTTGCCCGCCAGCAACTTGGCCCTCAATGCCTTCAACAATAATCAACATGTTGGGGTTCTGGGCAAGCACCGCATTGCCAGCAAGCTCTGCAGCACGGCGCCAGTCGGTAGCAGCACCGGTACCCCACGTCGCCGAGCCGTGGGGTTCATTCTTCAGGTCAGCCGCGATGACATTCGGCTTATTCACATAGCGTTTGGCAAGCGCCTGCCAGGTGGTGACCCAATTGGCTTCGGTGTAACCGTTCTGCCCGTACCAAAGGTCATACATAAAGCCGTCATCCGCCTGTGAGTGATTGTCGAGAATGATCATCAGACCTTGATTCGCGGCTTCGTCAATGATTACATCCATCACCTGCTGCGGGGTCTTGCCGGCAAGTGCCGCATTTCGCCCGTTCGCATAATCAATGCCGCTGGTTGTTGAAGACGCCATCGCCTGCAGAGAGAACGGCATCCGGATCGTGTTGAAACCTTGGGCTTTGATCTGGGCCAGCATCTCCTTGTAGTCGCGGCTCCATAAGCCGTGGGGTGCGTGGTTGGCGGTTTCGAACCCAAACCAGTTCACACCTTGCAAAGTAATTGTTGCCCCGGTGGCATCAACGATTTTGCTGCCACTTGTCGATAGCGGCAAGGGCGGTAACCCGCTAGCTGCCGATGCGGTGGGGGCCGCAAGCACACCAACCCCGGCCGCGGCCAAGGTGGTAAGGATCACTCCCAATACGAGTGAAACTGCGGTATTTCGATGAATTCGCGTGTAGGTAGTTGAGTTCATGTCCTAGGTATACCCAGCCGATGAAGTCTTAAACCTAAATTGTCAAAAAATTTTCCTGGGCTGCGGGCACTTCGCCCTCGTCAGTACGAATTGTAAGTATCGCCTCAATGGGAACATTGCGTTTCACTATGGCGGTAGCCACCGGGCCAAGTTCATAGTGACGTGCGCCGGTGCCCACCCAACCTACCTCCTTATCTTCAGCAAATACGCGCGCACCGTGGCCGGGAAGGATTTCAGCCGACCCATCAAGATGTAATAGCACTAGACGACGTGGTGGCTTACCCAGATTTTGCACCCGAGCAACGGTCTCTTGACCGCGGTAACAGCCTTTTTGTAGATGTACCGCCGAGCCAATCCAGCCCACTTCGTGGGGCAGGGTCTTGTGATCAGTCTCAGCACCCATCCTTGGCATGGTTGCCGCCACCCGCAAGGCCTCTAGTGCCCAACTACCGGATTGCGCCGGTGCCTCCTCGAGCCGCGAATTCAAATCTGCTCGCGGGATAATCACCTCGCGACCGATCAGGCCGCGACCGGCAAAAGGCTCGGGAACCAGCCACGTCGGGTGCAGCGCATCAACTGCGGAAATTGGCTCCCACACCACTGCGAATTGAGACGTCACATTTGTGATTTCTACGCGCAACATGAATTGCATTGATTTCAAATAGTTTTCTAGCGAATCTGCGGTGCCCGGCTCAACAATTAGCCACGAGGTCTCGCCGTCGTCCACCAGGTGCAGTTCATGTTCTACATGGCCATGCGGGCTCAAAATCAGGACAAGCGCCGACTCATTTGGCTGGAGGTTTTCTAGATGCTGGGTTGTTAGCGTGTGTAACCAGGTCAGGCGATCGGGACCTGTCACCGTGACAACTCCGCGATTTGAGATATCGACGATACCTACGCCTTCAACGAGTAACCGCTGCTCTCGATGCGGATCCCCGAAATGCCACGCGATTGACTCGTCAACGGTGCCGGCGGGGCCCGCTACCGCCTGCGGCAAGTCCAATGAACTCACAATTCGTCGTCCGTTAAATCTTCGCCTGACTTGCCTTCGCACTTTGCACAATGCCCATGTATCGCCATATGCGAGATATCAGTCGTGAAACCTTCATCACTTCGCAGGCGCTCGACAAAAGTTGATGCAACAGCGGCGGGGACGCTGGCGACCGCAGAGCAGCGATCGCACACCAGGTGTATGTGGAGTTCTTCATCCACCGCGTGGTAGGTCGGGGCCCCATGCCCAATGTGCGCATGGGTAACTAGCCCGACACTCTCTAAGACTTCGAGAGTTCGATAAACCGTCGAAAGGTTTACCCCGGTAGCGGTTCGCTGAACTTCGACCAAGATGGTTTCAGGGGTACCATGCTGTAACCGCTCGACCGCTTCAAGGACTAATTGGCGCTGCGGGGTAATGCGAAAACCGTGTTCATGCAGGCGTCGATCCCAATCTTCACTCGCCACCGAGTTCTCCTTCGCTGACCCGGAACAAAGTGGCCGCTAGGTGATTGGTCATGCTTTGGCCCATTGCTGCCATATCAAATGTCCATAGCAGTTGGCTTTCCACGAGACCATAAAGCCGTTGGCCATCGGTGTACTCCTTCGCGCTTTCGGTGCGCGCAACGACGTCAGTTCGTATTTCGGCCCGAGCCCCGGTAATTACGGCGTCCTCGATGCCCGTGACCTCAATTTGTCCATACCAAACTTCAGCAAAACCCGTCGGGTGTGCAAGTTGTACTTCCAGACGATTATTTGGCCGAGGGCGCCAGAATCCAGCTTCGGTACCCAGCGGACGCACCCGGTTGCCGTCGTCATCAAGTAGCCAACTGCGAGACCAATAGGAAAGAAATGGGCGGCCGTCAAAAGCGAATGAAACCTCTTGGCCAAAACGAAAATCCTCGATCGTTGGGTACTGGCCGGTGCCAACCCCAACCCAACTCCCAACCAGCCACGAAAGAGGCAGTAGCTCGGCAGGTAGCACGCCAACCGGTGTCGCGGCCACGGGTTACTCGCCGCCAGTCACGGGCACGTTAATCAGGCGGTAGACGAGAAAGCACGAACCACCAGCAAGTAGCAGGGTGGCCGCAATGAGCAGGGCGGCGGAGACGACCTCAAGCATATGAGGCAGCCTACTACCCATGAGTGAATCCACGTCGCGTCAATTGCTAATCAAAGTCATGGTCGGCACCGATGCCCCAGAACGCTGTTCGCAAGGCTTTACCGTTGCCGCAGTGGCTGCCGCATCAGGTGTTGGCGTCTCACTTTGGCTAACGGGTGAGGCCGCTTGGTTCGCACTACCTGGGCGCGCGGAAGAGTTTGTCCTCGAGCATGCGGCTCCGCTGGCAGATCTGCTCTCCGGGATTTTGGCCGCGGGCTCCATCACCGTATGCACCCAATGTGCACAACGTCGTGGGATAAGTCCAGAAGACCTAATACCCGGTATCCGAATTGCCGGTGCCGCAGTCTTTATCGAGGAGGCCATCCAACCTGGAGTCCAGGCACTAACTTACTGATTCAGTTTGACTTTGATAAGCGCTTGCCAAGAATGAAAATCTCGCAGCCCAGGCAGAAATTGAACGCAGCATTTAGGAACGCCGCCGCGAGAGCGAAAGCCACCGCAATGGTCGATATCAAAGTGGCACCGAGTAAAGCAGCCACGAGAGCAACGGCCAAGAAACCAAATCCAACTAGTTGAGCAAACCGCGGTGGTGCTGAATCTTCTAACTCAGCCGGTGCAGGAAGCCGTGGCTGAATAAAAGTTCTAAATATCAAGCCATACGGCTGCGCACGTAATCCGACGAAGGCCCCCAAGGCAAAAACAATCGCCTGCCAGGCAATAACTGCCGTACCGAACGTGGTTCCCATGGTGATTAGCGCGATGGCCAGCACCACAGTTGTGATAGCTCCGCCGAACCTGGGGCCACGCGGATCAATGCTGACCCGTGTGCAAATCCCGGTTTCAGTCGCTGGGGTTAGGCCTGCGTTTGCGCCGGTTGAAATCGTCATGACCTTAAGATATGGGCCGATTTGGTGGGCACAAACCGGCCTTTATTATTAGACGGATAGACCTAATTGCGAATCTTTCGCAGACTAATCGAGATCGCCTAGAGCCGCAATTACATCAGCTTTTCTCGGTAATCCACTAGCGCGCTTGCGGATGCGCCCGGCACTATCCAGCACCAACACGGTTGGCGTGCGCCTAATGTCGAGTGCGCGCACCAGTTCAAGGTTCGCTTCTGCATCAATATCGACGTATGCGACTCCCGCGACCATTTCGCTGACTTCCCCGAGAATTTGTCGCGTGGCTCGACATGGCTGGCAAAAAGCGGATGAGAACTGCACAAGCGTGGCACGCGCGCCCAAGGCCACCCCGATTGTTTGCGCATCTATCGTTTCGCCTCCGTGCTCATCCGCCCCTGCCGCGCGCATATCCGTCGTGCGCAGACGTCCATTATTTGCGCGATACCAGAGCCCAAAGGCCGTAGCCAAAATGAGAATGGCAAGAACGAGGTAAAAGCCCTTCATAGTGAATCAACTCTCAGCTGATGATGCTCCACTTGGCAAGGTTTAACAGCCCATTGCCCTATCTCGTCAATCGTCTGAAGAGCAATTGCCGATTCGGCGTGAGCGAATCCGTCAATGATCCATTCCTCAGATTGGGTGCTGCCACCCGCCATGGCAGCGCGGTAAAGGGCATGCGCGTGCTCAACCGGGAAGTACCGATCGATAGTGCCATGAACCACCAGCAAAGGAATTTTACCCAACCTAGCTGCTGCTTCGACAGGAGATATGGGCTCAGGTGTGGGCCACGGCGCCGAACCTATGCGAACACCGCGGGCACGCATTGCGGCTCTACCAGATTTTGATTCCACAATTCGATGCACAAGCCGCATAACTGGCGTGCCGCGGTAATGCCAAAATGCGGTGCCGCTCACGCTCACCACAGCATCAACATTGGCACTGGACTCGCGGTGCAACGCAGCTTCACGAACTACCACCGACCCCCCCATTGAAAAGCCCACGGAAACAACGCGCTGATACCCAAGATCCCGAGCCCAGCTAACCGCTGCTGCTACATCAAGTACTTCATCCATACCCAAAGTTGAGGTGCCACCTGATCTTCCGTGACCTCGCATATCGAGCGCAACAACTCCACCAAACTCGCGCAACTGGATTACAACTCTCTGGACCCGCTCTTGGCGCCACCCACCCGTGAACCCGTGCGCCACCACAAAAGCGCAGGCAGCTGTGTCATCTGAAGCTGCGACATGGGAGGCGCTAATGCGCACGCCGTCAGCCGCGAGCAAGGTTGTCTGCTGATCCGCGATCATCTGGTCATTCTCCCTGACGGTAAGGTGCCGGTATGCGCTTGGTCCTGCTAACCCGAGCTATGGAGCCATCTTCTGAGGTGCTACCGGCCCTCAGTCTTCTCGCCCACCATGTGCGCACCTTGCCGGCCGAGCCGACTGCGTTGCTGTCCGCACCCGATTGCGATGTCTTGATAATTGATGGCCGGCGAGATTTACCTGCCGTCCGAGGGCTCACCCGCCTTATTCGTCAGACCGGAGTCGGCGTACCCGTGATTTTGGTAACCACCGAGGGTGGGCTATCGGCGATTCAGTGGGACTGGGGCATGGATGAAGTACTAGTCGACAGCACTTCACCCGCTGAACTTGAAGCGCGCTTGCGTCTAGCCATCTCTCGGGTCCAAGAAGTCAAGGGCGTGCCCGCGGGTGAGCCAGAAGAAATCCGTAACGGCGAACTCATGATCGATGAGGCAACCTATACCGCCAAACTGCGTGGGCGCACTCTCGATCTAACATTTAAAGAATTTGAACTCTTGAAGTACTTAGCCCAACACGCTGGTCGGGTATTCACCCGCGCACTGTTACTCCAAGAAGTCTGGGGCTACGACTATTTCGGTGGCACGCGAACAGTTGACGTACATGTGCGCCGCCTGCGCGCAAAACTCGGCGTTGAGGATGAGGCTCTTATTGGAACCGTTCGAAATGTTGGTTACCGATTTGTACCACAACGCATCAACGACTCGATCCTCGCGACCTTGGACTCCTCCACTGATCTAAGTTCATCCCATTCGTAAGCCGAGTTCGTGAACCCGTCGAATCAATTATCCGTCACTTCACATCTTACTGATTCTGAAGTCGAAGAAATCAGGCAACTAGTTGCTGTTGTTCTGCAGGCAGACGGCTTGCATCCTTTTTCGGAGCATGTCTGGCTTCACGTCAGCCATGGCGGCGACAATCACGATCAACACTTCTTGATGCGCAAGAGTGGGGTCCTAGTTGGATACGCACATCTAGATGCAACCGACGACGTTGCTGGACCAAGCGCCGAACTAGCCGTACATCCCAATCACCGGCGACTAGGGCTCGGGCGTGAACTCGTTCAGTCAATGCTTAGTACCGTTCCCGATAAGAGGCTTCGCTTATGGGCACATGGCGAACAGTTAGCCGCGATTGAACTTGCCCGTTCAATGAACTTCATCAACACTCGGGTGCTCTGGCAGATGCGTCGGTCCCTGCGTACACCACTTAGCCCACCCGTGTTGCCGCCAGGCATCAGCCTTCGCGCTTTCAGCCCCGACCTCGATGCTCAGGCTTGGCTTGAAGTAAACAGCCGGGCCTTTGCCAACCACCCCGAGCAAGGTGGGTGGCTCCTTGCTGATCTTGAAAGCCGGATGGGTGAGCCATGGTTTTCAACCGACGGGTTCATCCTTGCCATCTCAGATGACACCGGCAATATCGCTGGATTTCACTGGACGAAAGTACATGGGGCAACCGGGCATGCAGCTCATGCACACGAAGCACTCGGAGAGGTCTACGTGGTCGGCGTCGACCCGCTCTGGCAAGGCACCGGATTAGGTCGAGCCATCACCGTAATCGGCCTGCAGCACCTTCGCGATCTGGGCTTAAATCAAGCCATGCTTTACGTGGACACCACCAACAGCCCCGCACTTAACCTCTATTCCAGCCTAGGGTTCACCCGCTGGGACACCGATGTGCTGTACCAGCGGGATACTCGATAGGGATTGTTCACCTGACTATGCGACGATCTGGCTATGACATCCAGCCCGGAGTACCTCGCGAATAAAGACTCTGAGGCAGGCTCAGACCCAACCACCAGCGTTGACCGCTTCCTCGACCGCGAGTTGTCCTGGCTCGCCTTCAACCAGCGGGTGCTGGAGTTATCCGAGGACGACCGGCTCCCAGTATTGGAGCGCGCTAAATTCCTCGCCATTTTTGCCAGCAATTTAGATGAGTTCTTCATGGTTCGGGTTGCCGGACTCAAGCGGCGCATTGCCACCGGCATCGCGGTTCGGGCCGCAAATGGCCACACCCCGCGTGAAGTTCTAGAGGATATTTGGGAACGCGCCCACGCGATGCAGCGAGAGCAAGCCCAAGTCTTTCACGCAGACGTGTTACCCGGCCTACTAGCCGCTGGCATCGAGTTACTTCGATGGCAAGATCTCACCGAAAATGAACGCACCGAGATGAATAGATTCTTTGATGCGCAAGTATTCCCGGTGCTCACTCCACTTGCAGTCGATCCTTCACACCCATTCCCTTATATCAGCGGTCTCTCGTTGAACCTGGCGGTAGTGGTGCGCAATCCCGTCAGTGGCACCGAGTTGTTCGCCCGAGTGAAAGTGCCGCCCTCACTGCCTCGCTTCGTGAAAGTCGCACCACAAAGGTTCGTGCCCCTTGAAGATGTAATGGGTGCGCACCTTGACGACCTCTTCCCCGGTATGCAGATTTTGCAGAATCACTCCTTTCGAGTCACGCGCAATGAGGATGTCGAAGTCGAAGAGGATGACGCCGAAAACCTCCTGCTCGCACTTGAACGCGAACTCATGCGCCGCAGATTTGGCCCACCGGTGCGCCTAGAGGTTGAACAGTCGATGGACCCGCACGTCCTTGAGCTGCTGATGAGCGAACTAGATGTCAACGAACATGAAGTGTTCCGGATCCCCGGACCACTAGACCTAACCGGCCTATGGGATCTGTACTCACTTGATCGCGACGATCTGAAGCTTCGCAAATATGTTTCGAAGACCTCACGTCAACTCGCCGGTGTTGAATCTTCATCCGCGCCCGACGTCTTAGCCTGTATTCGTGAGCGTGACATTTTACTTCATCACCCATATGACTCCTTCTCGACGAGTGTGCAACTATTTCTTGAGCAAGCAGCGATCGATCCGAACGTTCTTGCCATCAAGCAGACTCTCTATCGCACCAGTGGCGACTCACCGATCGTCGACGCGCTAATCACCGCAGCTCAGGAGGGTAAGCAAGTTCTGGCCATCGTTGAAATCAAGGCGCGCTTCGATGAAGAAAACAACATCGCGTGGAGCCGCAAGCTTGAAGAAGCGGGAGTACATGTCGTTTATGGACTCGTAGGCCTAAAAACCCATAGCAAGATATCAATGGTGGTTCGAAATGACGGCGACCAATTGCGTCGCTACTGCCATATCGGCACCGGTAATTACCATCCGAAGACGGCGCGACTGTATGAGGATTTTGGCTTACTAACGCGCAGCACTACCGTTGGAGACGACGTCGCAAACCTATTCAATGTATTATCCGGATATTCAATGAACACCCAGTATGACCGTTTACTTGTCGCGCCCCACTCGGTACGTTCAGGATTACTTGATCGCATTGACCGCGAAATCGAACACCAGGCCCAAGGGCGCCCGGCACGGATTAGATTCAAAGTAAATGCGCTTGTCGATGAGCGAGTGGTTGACGCGCTATACCGAGCATCAAGGGCAGGGGTGCCCGTCGAAGTTTGGGTGCGAGGGATCTGCTCGCTGCGGCCCGGAGTACCCGGACTAAGTGAGAATATCCGGGTGATCAGCATTCTCGGTCGATTCCTCGAGCACTCACGTTGCTACGGGTTCGACAATGGCGGAATACCTGAGCTCTGGATCGGTTCGGCTGACATGATGCACCGAAACCTTGATCGTCGGGTAGAGGCGTTGGTACTTTTGCGCGATCCGGGACATGTCGCGGAGATCAACACGTTGTTCGACCTAGCATTTGATGCGGGTACTTCGGCCTGGGATCTACACTCCG
>CAFBPJ010000002.1_pt1 | contig 20319 bp, 18 predicted proteins | sample 7269691 | NCBI WGS metagenome assembly CAFBPJ01 (sample SAMEA6814141, study PRJEB35770) | uncultured Actinomycetes bacterium | biome: Freshwater; feature: Freshwater reservoir; material: water | place: Czech Republic | collected 2017-06-27 | depth 30m m | reverse complement strand
TGGATCATCCGACTTGGACGATGGGGCCGCTTGTCACCATTAATTCGGCAACCTTGATGAATAAGGGCCTTGAACTAATTGAGGCGCACTTGTTATTCGATCTGCCACTTGAGGCAATAACCGTGGTGGTGCATCCACAGTCGGTGGTTCACTCCATGGTGGAGTTCGTTGATGGGTCAACGCTTGCTCAGGTGAGCCCGCCGGATATGCGCATACCAATAGCCCTAGGGCTGTCATGGCCAGATCGAGTTGCCGGGGCCGGCCCCGCTTGCGATTGGACAACCGCCACGAGCTGGGAGTTCTTCCCACTTGATGACGAAGCTTTTCCGGCGATCGGCTTGGCACGGTTGGCTGGTAGCCAGGGAGGCACGGCTCCGGCGGTCTTCAACGGCGCTGACGAAGCGAGTGTTGCGGCGTTCCTGGCGGGGGAGATCGGTTTCCTGGATATCGTCGATACGGTGGCTCAGGTTCTAGATGAGCACTTAGGTGGTCAAGATGTGACCGCCGGAGGGTCGTGGGTTCCGGGGAACGAAGTAAGCCTCGAAAACGTCATAGCAGCAGATACTTGGGCTCGTGAGCGTTCGCGCGAAATTGCACTGGAAGGTAGGCGCTGATGTTGCAGGTTATCGGCATCCTTATTTTCGTCCTACTTATCGGGGCTTCAATCGCATTACATGAAATCGGCCACTTGGTGCCTGCCAAGAAGTTCGGGGTCAAAGTCACCGAATACATGATCGGATTTGGGCCTACGATTTGGTCGAAGACCAAAGGCGAGACGACATATGGCCTAAAAGGGATACCTCTAGGCGGCTATATTCGGATGATCGGGATGATCCCGCCGGCCAAGGATGATCCAACGGGCGCGCCCCGCAGCATGACGACCGGGAAGTTCGGCGCGATGATTTCTGACGCGCGCAAGCAGTCACTTGACGACGTTGGTCCTGCAGATGCTAATCGAGTCTTCTATAAGTTACCGGTGCGCAAGAAAATTGTGGTCATGCTGGGTGGCCCGACGATGAACTTACTTTTTGCATTTGTGCTCTTTACGATCATGTTGGTTGGTATCGGGCTGCCGCAGCCGAGCTTGCAGGTAGCCGGGGTAGTGCCATGCACGCCCACGCTCGCGCAGCCGACAGGTGAGTCGTTGCCGTCTGGGCAGTGCCCAACAGGTACCCAGCTCGCGCCGGCTGCTGCGGCGGGGTTAATTGAGGGCGATGTCATTACGGCAATTGATGGCCAAGCCTTTGACACTTGGGATCAAGCCACAACTTGGATCAGAGCTCATGGGAGCACAACCGCCACTTTGACTTATATTCGCGCCGACTCAGTTATGGAAGTGCCGATCGCAATCGCCACGATTGATCGGCCGGTATATGACGACCGCGGAAACCCTACCGGCGAGACAGCAACTTCTGGCTACATCGGTATGCGTCCCGAATTTGAGTATGTTTCCCAGTCTTGGGCAACCGTGCCTAGCTATATGTGGGATATCACGGTTGCGTCGGTGAAAGCCTTGATCTCACTACCTGTGCGCCTTTATGAATTAGTTAAAGACACTTTGATTGGTGGTGGTGAGCGCGCTATCGACAGCCCCGTGAGCGTGGTGGGAGTTAGTCGAATTGGTGGTGAGATTGCCGCTATGGATGAACCATTAATGGCAAAAGCCGCTACCTTCTTAGGCCTCGCAGCCTCATTAAATCTCTTCCTATTTTTATTTAACCTGCTGCCGGTTTTGCCTCTGGACGGTGGCCATGTTGCCGGCGCCATGTACGAAGGGTTGCGTAGGCAGTTCGCCAAAGTCAGAGGCCGCTCAGATCCTGGGCCTGTTGATATTGCCCGGTTGCTGCCGGTGGCCTACGTGGTGGCCGCCGCCTTGGTATGCATGGGCGTAATTGTGATCTGGGCGGATTTAATTAAACCAATCAGCTTGGGATGACCACCTTCCAATCAGCTTGGGGTGGCCACCTTCACGCCGGACATTTTTTGCGAGTGCGCGCATTTTGGTCGTGAAAACTGCATTTTCGGGGGATTTCACGACCAAAACGCGCGCACTCAGCGTGGTAACGTTCACTCGTGGGCGTGCTAATTATTCCGTTAGTGCTGGTATTGGCTTGGGTATTCGCTCTCCTAGGTTGGGCGCCACCGGGTGGTCTTGAGACTGATGATTTCGCCGATTCGGCAATGCGCTGGTTGCTCTTTTTGCCGGTGGGCATCCAGTTCATCGTGAGCGGTTTTATGCACACGGTGTTCGCCAAGAGCACCGCCAAGAACATCGGTTGGGTTACTAATGGTTTCCAATATGAAATCGGGTTTGTGTGTTGGGGTATTGGTATTGCCGGATTGCTCGCCATGGTTCGTGGGCCCGAAGCCTGGTTAGTGATTAGCGTCCCGGTAATCGTTTTCTTGGTTCTTGCTGGCGTGCAGCATGTGAAGCAGATGGCGGTCGAAAAGAACTTCAAGCCCGGTAACTCGCTGATTTTAATTAGTGACTTTGGGCTACCAATTTCGCTCACTGCCTTGCTTTTGGCGGTCCAATCGGGGTAGTAGCCCACGTGGCTGCGCGCGCCCAGACCCGAAGTCAGGGATACTAGGTCCTGTGAGCATTGATTTAGGTATTCCGCTACCACCGCCTCAGGTACTCGCCCCCCGGCGTAAAACCCGGCAGATCCTGCTAAAACACCCCACCCATGCGGTGGCTGTCGGTGGTGATGCCCCAATCAGCGTTCAGTCAATGTGCACGACCTTGACGGCTGATGTGGATGCCACCTTGCAGCAGATTGCTGAACTAACTGCCTCGGGGTGTCAGGTAGTTAGGGTCGCGGTGCCGAGCCAAGACGACGCTGATGCATTACCTGAGATCGCTCGCAAATCGGGCATCCCGGTCATCGCAGATATTCACTTCCAGCCCAAATATGTTTTTGCCGCACTCGATGCTGGTTGTGCTGGGGTGCGAGTCAACCCCGGAAACATCAAAGCATTCGATGATAAAGTGGCCGAAATCGCGCGGGCGGCCGGTGACCTTGGTACCCCGATTCGGATCGGAGTCAATGCCGGCTCCCTTGATCCTCGATTACTGAAGAAGTACGGCAAAGCCACACCTGAGGCCCTTGTTGAATCTGCCCTTTGGGAGGCATCGTTATTTGAGGAGCACGGGTTCGGCGATATCAAGATTTCGGTTAAACATCACGATCCGGTGATCATGGTTGAGGCCTACATCCAGCTAGCCGCGCAATGCGACTACCCATTGCACCTTGGGGTAACCGAAGCCGGGCCAACTTTCCAAGGAACCATCAAATCCGCAGTGGCTTTCGGCGCGCTCCTAAGCCGCGGGATCGGCGACACCATCCGAGTTTCACTTTCGGCACCGCCTGTTGACGAAGTTAAAGTCGGTAATCAAATTCTGGAATCGCTGAATCTTCGCCAACGTGGTTTGGAAATTGTTTCTTGCCCATCATGTGGGAGGGCACAAGTTGATGTTTACACCTTGGCTGAGCAGGTGACCGCGGGACTAGAAGGGTTAGACGTCCCCCTGCGCGTCGCTGTTATGGGTTGCGTTGTCAACGGGCCGGGTGAAGCTCGCGAGGCTGACCTTGGAGTTGCGTCGGGTAATGGAAAAGGTCAGATTTTCGTGCGCGGTGAAGTAATCAAGACTGTCCCTGAAGCCCAGATCGTCGAAACCTTGATCGAGGAAGCTCTTAAGTTGGCGGAACAGATGGGTGATGTGTCCGGCGACCCAATCGTTATTACCGCGTAACTGGCTAGTCACATGACAATCGACAACGTAATTACCGGGATGGTGCGGGGCGTTGGGTCAAGTGATCTTGCCCAGGTGCAAACTCTGCTCGCTCAAAATCCCGCGGTGAATTGCTTTGTTGACGCGCGAGTTCATGTTGCCGGTACTGATCCGTGGCGCCTCGGCGGTGACCTCTGGGGTTACTTCACCGCGGATCGCTTGCTTTCCTTGGTCTATGTGGGAGCAAACCTTGTCCCGATTGCTACTACCGCCGCGTCTAGAGCTGCATTTGCTGATCGCCTTCGCCCGCTACCGCGCCGATGCTCATCATTTGTGGGACCGGCTGAAGAAGTCCGAGATCTTTGGCGACTACTCGAACCGGCTTGGGGTCCGGCCCGTGAAGTTCGCACTAATCAACCATTCTTGACTCTTGATTCGCCGCCATTGGTTGCCGCGGACGACCGGGTTCGGCTGGTGGAGTTGAGTGAACTTGACCTCCTTGTTCCGGCCTGCGTTGAAATGTTCACTGACGAGGTTGGTATTTCGCCGGTAGTAGGTGGTGTTGCCGGCGCCTATCGCGCTCGAATTGCCGAAATTATTCACTCAGGTCATGCGATTGCTCGAATAGATAATGGCGAGGTGATCTTCAAGGCTGAGATTGGTTCATCCACACGCTCAGCCTGCCAGGTCCAAGGGGTTTGGGTGGCGCCGGCATTTCGAGGTCGTGGGTTGGCCGCACCAGGGATGGCTGCGGTCGTCAATATCGCCCAAGCGAGAATCGCTCCGAATATTTCACTTTATGTCAATGACTTCAATTTTGCGGCGCGTAAGGCCTATGCCCGTGTGGGCTTCAACCAATCTGAAACCTTCGCCACCGTACTCTTCTGATCAGCGCGATGGGCTGCCGATAGGGTTTAGCGATGCTGCGAATGTCAACACTGTTCCTTCGGACCCTGCGCGAGGATCCGGCTGACGCCGAGGTACCAAGTCACCGACTGCTGGTGCGCGCTGGATATGTTCGCAGAGTTGCCCCTGGGGTTTTCTCTTGGTTACCCCTTGGGTATTTGGTCTACCGCAATATTGAGAACATCGTTCGTGACGAAATGAATCGCGCTGGCTTCCAAGAGGTGCACTTTCCTTCGCTGCTTCCGCGTGAACCATATGAGCTCACCGGCCGCTGGACTGAATACGGCGATACCTTGTTCCGGCTGCAAGATCGGCGGGGTGGAGATTACCTACTGGGGCCAACCCATGAAGAGATGTTCACCTTGCTGGTAAAGGGGGAGTACTCCTCTTACAAGGATCTGCCACTCGTCATTTATCAGATCCAGACGAAGTTTCGCGACGAAGCTCGCCCCCGAGCCGGTATTTTGCGCGGCCGCGAGTTCGTGATGAAGGATTCTTATTCATTCGATATTGATGATGCGGGCCTTGAGAATTCATATCAACGGCATCGTGATGCTTATGTAGATACTTTCACTCGCCTTGGTCTTGAATTTGTAATCGTGTCAGCAATGTCGGGAGCAATGGGAGGGTCAGCGAGCGAAGAATTCTTGGCGCCGACCGAAGTTGGTGAGGATTCATTCGTTCGCTGTTCCACTTGTGATTATGCGGCCAACGTTGAGGCGGTTATCACGCCCGCACCCGCTGCCCTTGATCACGCACTGGTTCCGGCGGCACACGCCGAGCAAACACCAAACACACCCACCATCGCGGCTTTGGTCGACCACTCAAATGAGCGAAGTGACTTGGCTCGACAGGATCGAGCCTGGACCGCGGCTGACACTTTGAAGAATATTGTTTTCATGGTGAAAGCCCCTGATGGCAGTGAGACACCACTTGCGGTTGGACTGCCAGGTGATCGTGAGGTTGACATGAAACGCCTTGAGGCGGTGCTGCAACCTTCAGTACCGCGTCCTTTCGAAGAACCTGATTTCATGAGGTACCCAACATTGATGAAGGGCTATATCGGTCCAGGTGCCTTGGGCACGGCAAATTCATCCGGTATCAAGTACCTGGTCGACCCGAGGGTGGTAACAGGCACGAGATGGATCACCGGGGCTGATGTAAGTGGGTCACATGTTTATGACCTAGTTGCCGGGCGCGACTTCACAGCTGATGGCATTATCGAGGTCGCCGAGGTGCTCGAAGGTGATAGTTGCCCAAATTGCGGGCAGGGCTTAGAGATTGCCCGAGGTATTGAAATCGGCCACATTTTCCAACTTGGGCGAAAATACGCGCAGGCTTTGGGCCTTAAAGTGCTCGATGAAAAGGGTGAGTTAGTCACCGTCACTATGGGCTCATATGGCATCGGCGTCTCGCGTGCAGTTGCGGCGGTCGCCGAACAGTCACACGATGACAAAGGCCTAATTTGGCCACGCGAGGTCGCGCCGGCTGATATTCATCTAATTGCCACCGGCAAGGACGATGCCCCATTTGAGGCAGCCGAGTTACTGGCAGGCCAACTTGAAGCTGCGGGAGTTCGGGTGCTTTATGACGATCGTCGCGCCGTTTCCCCCGGGATTAAGTTTAATGATTCTGAACTTATCGGGGTGCCCACGATCGTTGTGGTTGGTAAACGCCTAGTCGAGGGATTCATTGAGGTAAAGGATCGTCGCACGGGTGAGCGCACCGATATTGCCATCGCCGACGCGGTATCAGCGCTGTTGGCTGTTTGCGAGCAGTAAGTGTCGATCGATGCGGTTATCTTTGATTGGGGCGGCACACTCACCCCATGGCACGACATCGACCTCTACGCGCAGTGGTACGCCTACGCAGAAGTCTACGATCCGGTCCATGCGGGCGCACTGGCACAGCAGCTCCGTGACGCTGAACTTCAGCGCTGGCGATTGCAGCAGGAGTCCGGCGGTGAAACCAGTACCGGGGCGCTCGAAAGTATTTTCATAAATCTGGGAATCGACACGGATTCGGCTAGGCATCTGACCGCCTTAGCTACGTATTTAGATTTTTGGGCACCCCACACCTTTGCTGATCCGCAGGCTCGCGAGTTACTTCAACAATTGCGAGCCGATGGCCTGCTTATTGGTGTTTTGAGTAACACTTTGTGGCCGCGGACCCATCACCATGAAGTATTCGAGCGTGACAATTTGGCAGAGTTAATTGACGCAGCCTGCTACACCAGCGAGATGCCGGTTGCGAAGCCCCATCTTGACGCCTTCAGCCTAATCGCGGGTGAGCTGGGTGTGAAACCGGAGCACTGCGTATTCGTGGGAGATCGCCTATGGGACGACATCTTTGGGGCGCAACAAATTGGTATGCGCGCAATTTGGATACCGCATTCGCGCGTGCCAAAAGAACAGGTACCTGAAGGTGATGCGGTACCGGATGCTGTTGCGAATGAACTAAAAGATGTAATTGGCATCGTGCGCCAGTGGCGATCAGTCTGATTATTCGAAGTGGATATCTTCAGCATCGAAGTTGCCGGGCTTGATCTATTAACGGTGATTTTATTGTGCGTGGCTGCGGCCGCTGCTGGTTGGGTTGATGCAGTAAGCGGAGGCGGGGGCCTCCTGCAATTACCGGCGCTGTTGATTGCGCTTCCGGCCACCGACCCAGCGACAGCTTTGGGTACGAACAAGTTATCCAGCATTATCGGCACCAGCGGGGCGGCCTGGACGTACCTAAAGCAGGTCAAGCCTGACCTTCGAACCGCATTACCGATGTCTGTTGCGGCTTTTATTGGCTCCGGCATCGGCGCCTCATTCGCCAGTCGGATCCCATCGGGCACATTTCGGCCGTTGATCTTGGTGTTGTTGATCGCTGTTTGGTTTTGGACTTTATTGCGCCCGCAATTGGGCCAGGTGCAGGCTCTGCGCTGGCACGGGCAGCGCCGGCACTATGTGATCGCGGTGATAGCTGGATTTGTCATCGGCGGGTATGACGGCCTATTTGGCCCGGGCACCGGCTCTTTCTTATTGATTTTGCTAGTGAGTGTTCTCGGTTATTCGTTTCTGCAGGCTTCGGCGACTGCAAAAATTGTAAACTTGGGCACTAATGCTGCCGCGCTGATTGTCTTTGGGATCACCGGTTCAGTTATCTGGCTACTTGGCTTTGCGATGGGTATATGTAATCTGATTGGTGCTTTGATCGGCGCACGAACTGCTATCAATCGGGGTAGTGGATTCGTTAGAGCCGTATTTTTAGTGGTTGTCGCGTTATTGATTATTCGGCTCGGCTGGGAGGCGTTTGCCAGCAGGTAGCTAAGTTGATGTGGTGTCGTGCGGAAATGCTTGGGAAGGAGCACCCCAAACCACGGCACGAGTCGCGCATTCACTTGCCGCCAGCACGGCGTCAGCGCGCCGCTCGCCTTCGCAGGTGGCGGCAAGATCCGCATAGACCACAACTAGGCGATTTTCAACAAGTTGGGCCAGTGCGATAGCTGCCCCCGCATCTATTACTTGCATGGGAAAGTCGTATGCGATAGCCGGAGTGGGCGCGGTATCACCCGGCATTAGTTGAGCTATTCGCTCCCGCCAAGATTGATGGGCGCGCAGCGCTTCGAGTGCCCTACGACGTGGGCCGGCATTTAATAAGGCGCCAATGACACCATACGCATAAATCGCGGCATCCTCACCAGATACCGCCGCGGCAAGTGCCTCAGGATTATTCACTGGCTTTGCCTAACGGTTTTTAGTGCAGCGACATGTGAGGCTTCGGAGGCCGCGATAAAGGTTAAGGTGCGAACAAAATCTGGATCGCTTGCGAGCAGGCAGGACTCACGACGTTCAAGCGCTGCGGTTAGCTCGGCCTGACTAAGGGCGGCTATAGCCACCAACAATTCACTTGGTGGAGGTTGACCCGGTGGATCCGGCACCTCCACTCCGGTGGCGGCCAGATGCTCTTCATGTTGTCGAAGCAGCGGTTCTAGGCTCGGGGTGAGTTGGGGAAAAGCGCTGATTGTAGAGGTGTATTGCGCAATCAGCGCCCGTTCAGAAGTGGCCACGGTGACATTTACCTGGGCGCCGCTTATGGCCGGGCTGGCTTCGTTGCCACTAGCGGTTGTGGCGCCACTGCCGCAGGCGCTCAAGACTCCGGCACCGGCAAAAACTCCGGCCAATCCCGTTGAGCGGGTCAGTAATTGGCGCCGGGTCAAGGGCGGGATTGGTTGACCAGTCAGCGGCACAGGGACAACTGTGACAGGTGGGTGGGTAGACTAAGGACAGCAACACAAATAATTGGTCTACCAAACAGAATCAGCACTTTCCCGGGCAGGAGGCGCAATGGTCGCGTCAGCGAATGTCTTGCTTGAGGGGATTCGGTCGGCTTTGGCTGAAACTGGTGTTGACGTTGAAGATGTTCACGTTCAGCAGGCCGGTAGGCGCGAGATTGTCCGCGTGATTGTTGATCGCGATGGTGGCGTTGACCTTGACCGAGTTGCCGAGGTGAGCCGAAGAATCTCTGAACTCTTTGATACTCCGCCGCTAGCGGATGAATTCGTTGGCACTTTTGTGCTCGAAGTAACTTCACCTGGAGTAGATAGGCCCTTAACAGAGCAAAAACATTGGCGGCGTGCGGTAAAGCGCAATGTCGAAGTCCATTTGAAGGATAAGTCCATTGTGGTGGGCCGAATTATTGAGGTAACCGATACCGAGGTGATTATGCAAATACCTGGGAGTGAGCCGGTGGGTATTGCCCTCACCGACATTTCCAGGGGCCTGGTGCAAGTTGAATTTACTTCTACGGTTGTCGAAACGGATTGAGGAATAAGCATGGACATTGATGTAAGTGCGCTCAAGGCGCTGGTGCGCGAAAAAGACCTATCACTTGACGTGGTGGTCGAGACAATTGAGCAGGCACTACACGTTGCATACATGCACACCGCGGGCGCGGCGGAGCGCGCGCGGGTTTCGGTCGATCGTAAGACCGGCCATGTCGTGGTGATGGCCAGTGAGCGCGATGAAGAAGGTAATGTCATTCGCGAATATGACGACACCCCCGAGGGCTTTGGCCGCATAGCAGCGACCACCGCGCGCCAGGTTTTACTAACCAGGTTGCGTGAAGCCGAGGACGACGTCACCCTGATTGAATTCACCGGGCGCGAGGGTGATTTGGTGTCCGGAGTTGTCCAGCAAACAAGTAACCCAAAAATGGTGCGAATTGATATCGGCAAAGTCGAGGCAAATCTTCCACCCGAAGAGCAGTCGCCGGGGGAGTCTTACCCACATGGCGTGCGATTCAAGTGTTTAGTAACCGCGGTCCGAAAAGGTTTCAAAGGCCCGCAGGTGACGGTGTCACGCACTCACCCAAATCTGGTTCGAGCACTATTCGCCCTGGAGGTTCCAGAGATTGCCGACGGCACGGTGCAGATCGCCGCGGTGGCCCGAGAGGCTGGGCACCGAACTAAAATTGCTGTTTTTTCAACGGTGCCCGGGGTTAATGCGAAGGGCTCGTGTATTGGGCCGTTGGGCCAGCGGGTGCGCCAGGTGATGGCTGAACTTGGTGGCGAGAAGATGGATATCGTTGATTTCAGCGAGGATCCTGCCGAAATGATCGCCCACGCTCTCTCGCCAGCCCGCGTCTTGGGTGTGGTGATTGTGGACCCGGTGGCCCGCTCCGCCCGGGTTACGGTGCCCGACTATCAACTTTCGCTGGCCATCGGCCGGGAGGGGCAAAATGCCCGATTGGCGGCCCGACTCACCGGTTGGCGCATCGATATTCGCTCGGATGCCGCCCCCGAGGAGGCCGTTGCCACGGTAGAAGCCGGATCGATTGACCCCGAGTGAACCCGAGGTGGCATCGGAACCCCTTGGTGGGGCGCTAGAGTCTGCACTTGGCGGTTCGCCCGGCCCGGTACGAACCTGTATCGGCTGCCGTGGTCGCGCTGCCTCGTCCGATCTCCTTCGGGTGGTCGCGGAAGACGGGAATTGTTACCCCGACCCACGCGCTCACTTGCCGGGTCGGGGCGCTTACATCCACCCAACGGTGGCTTGTTTTGACGCCGCGACATCGCGACGGGCTTGGGTACGTGCGCTACGGGTGTCAGGTCCATTGGACTGCACGGCGGAGCTAGCGGGCCTAAAGACCAGTTTGAAGGGGAGTTAAAAGTGTCCAAGGCAACCGCCGCGGATGTGCGACAAAGAGTTCGGGAGTTTGTAATGAGGACTTTCACCAAATGAACGCGTTCGAAATTACCGCGTTCGAAATGAGTTCAAAGAAATGACGCTGCAATGAGGCGTCTTACGCACTGACGGTCCGGAGCAAGGCCCGGACCAAGACAGGAGAATTGTGTCGAAGGTTCGGGTACATGAGCTCGCAAAGGAGCTCGGGGTTGAGAGCAAGGTTGTTCTCGCCAAACTCCAAGAACTTGGAGAATTCGTAAAATCGGCCTCGTCCACGGTCGAAGCTCCGGTGGTGCGCAAGCTTAAAGAAGCCATGCCTGCACCCGCACCTAGCGAAGCTCCCGTTAAAAAGGCCACGGCTAAGAAGGCCGCCGCGAAGAAGACCACCGCTCCGGCCGCCGATCAAGAGAAGCAGGCACCCGTAGCACCAGCTGCAGATTTAGTACCGGCTGCAGAGACGCCACCACCAGCGCCTCCGGCGCCAGTTGATGCACCAGCACCGGCAGTGGCCGCCGCTACCACCGAAGTTGCCGCCGCCATTCCCCCGGGACGACCCGTTGGACCTCAGCCGGGTGTTCCACGCCCCGCCGGCCCGCGTCCGGGAAATAATCCCTTCGGTGGTAGTACCGGCATGGGCCGAGCACCTGCCCCACGCCCTGGTAATAACCCGTTCGGCACAAGTACCGGTATGGGGCGCCCAGCGCCAAGCACCGGTGCGCCAGCCACAGGTTCTGGTACAGATGGCGGTGTACCGGGTGCACCTCGGCCGGCGGCCTATCCGAGTCGGCGGCCAACCGGCACCGGGGGACCAGGTGGACCAAGTCGTGGCCCCGGGGGTCCCGGTGGATTTGTTTCACGGGGTCCTGGCGGTCCCGGTGGACCGGGTGGACCCGGTGGGTTTGCCGGTCGGTCAGGTGCTCCAGGTGGGGCAGGAAGAGGACCCGGGGGTCCGGGGGGCCCCGGTGGTCCTGGCGGCCCTGGTGGCCCCGGTGGTTTCCCCGGTCGGCCAGGGGCGGGCGGTCGCGGCACCACCGCGGGTGCGTTCGGACGTCCGGGTGGGCGGCCCTCGCGGGGGCGCAAATCCAAGCGCGCGAAGCGTCAAGAGTTCGACAATATGCAAGCACCGTCACTTAGCGGGGTGCGCATCACGCGGGGTTCTGGCGAGATCGTCCGGCTACCTCGGGGAGCAAGCCTGACCGACTTCGCCGACAAAATTGATGCGATGCCGGCAGATTTAGTGAAGGTACTCATCGAACTTGGTGAGATGGTTACGGCCACCCAGTCGATCGATGACGATACGTTGCGCTTACTTGGCAGTGAACTGAACTACAACGTTGAAGTAGTTTCGCCGGAAGACGAAGATCGTGAATTGCTTGGCTCTTTCCACCTCGAATTTGGCGAGGATGAAGGCGTTGAGGCGGATCTAGTTATTCGTCCACCGGTTGTTACGGTCATGGGTCACGTTGACCATGGTAAAACCCGCTTACTCGATGCGATCCGCAAGACCAACGTCATTGGTGGCGAAGCCGGTGGCATCACGCAGCACATCGGCGCCTACCAAGTTTCGACCCAGACAGCCAATGGCGAGCGCAAGATCACCTTCATCGATACACCCGGTCACGAGGCGTTCACCGCCATGCGTGCGCGTGGTGCACAGGTAACCGACATTTCAATTCTCGTGGTTGCAGCCGATGACGGCGTAAAGCCCCAGACAATTGAAGCGCTAAATCACGCACAGGCGGCAGGAGTGCCGATTGTGGTTGCGGTAAACAAGGTTGATAAAGAAGGTGCTGACCCGCTCAAGGTGCGCACTCAATTGACCGAGTACGGCCTGGTTGCAGAAGAATTCGGTGGCGACACCATGTTCGTTGACGTTTCAGCGAAGGCGGGCACCGGACTCGAAGCTCTACTTGATGCCGTATTGCTGACCGCTGATGCGGCATTGGATCTTCGGGCTAATCCGAATCAAGATGCACAAGGTGTTGCCATCGAGGCACACCTTGACCGCGGGCGCGGCCCCGTTGCGACCGTCTTGGTCCAGCGTGGCACCTTGCGCGCTGGCGATTCAATTGTCGCCGGAGATGCTTTCGGTCGGGTGCGAGCAATGCTCGATGACGAAGGCAATGTCGTTGAGATCGCCGGACCTTCGTTCCCGGTACAGGTACTTGGTCTAACTTCGGTGCCGGGTGCAGGAGATAGTTTCTTAGTCGTCTCCGAGGATCGCATTGCGCGCCAGATTGCCCAGACCAGGCAGGCCCGTGAACGTAACGCCATGTTGGCGAAGAATCGCGTGAAGCGATCCCTCGAAGACTTCTTGGAGTCGATTGAAAAAGGCGAAGTTGCTGAGCTCACGCTCATCATCAAGGGCGATGTCTCCGGTTCGGTCGAGGCGCTTGAAGACGCTTTGCTCAAGATCGACGTGGGCGAGGAAGTCTCACTTCGCGTTATTCATCGCGGTGTTGGTGCGATTACCAAAAACGACGTCACGCTGGCGAGTGCGTCCAAGGCTGTCATCATCGGTTTCAATGTGCGTCCCGAAGGTAAGGTTGCTGAACTGGCCTCACAAGAGGGTGTTGATGTGCGCTACTACAGCGTCATCTACCAAGCCATTGATGAAGTTGAGTCGGCACTGCGTGGCATGCTCAAGCCGGAGTACGAAGAGGCGCAGCTTGGCACAGCGCAGGTCCGCGAGGTGTTCAAGTCATCTAAGTTCGGCACCATCGTTGGCTGCATTGTCAAGACCGGCGAAATTCGACGGAACTCGAAGGCTCGCCTGGTTCGTGACGGTTCAGTCGTTGCCGACAACCTGTCAATTGCCACTTTGCGGCGGTTCAAGGATGACGTCACCGAAGTTCGTGAGGGCTTCGAATGTGGTATCAACCTCGGGACTTATCAGGACCTGAAGTCTGATGACATCATCGAGACCTTTGAGATGCGCGAAATCCCACGAAAGCCATAGCGGGAACCGTGAAGGGATGAACAGATGAGTAGCGTGGCACGTCAACGCAAGATGGCTGATCGAATCAAAGTCATCGTCGCGGAGTGCCTGGAAAAAAGGGTGAAAGATCCGCGGTTAGGTTTCACCACTATTACCGATGTGCGGGTCACCACAGATCTACGTGAAGCGTCGGTTTTTTACACCGTCTACGGTGATGATCAGGCGCGCACCGAAACAGCAGCCGCACTGGAGTCCGCCAAGGGGATTATCCGGTCAGAAGTCGGGCGTCAGACCGGCATCAAATTCACGCCATCGTTGGCGTTTTTTCCTGATGCGCTACCCGAGAACGCCCAACACGTGGCAGAGCTCCTCCAGAAGGCAGCCGAAGCAGATGCGCAGGTGCACGCACAGGCCGCGAACGCCACGTACGCGGGCGACGCTGATCCATATCGAGCCCCGCGCGTGGACGACTCCGAACTAATATGACCCCGGTCGGCGTGATAGTCGTCGATAAGCCGAGCGGCATAACTTCACATGATGTGGTGGCTCGCACCCGTAAGGCGCTGCAAACTCGAAAAGTCGGACACGGTGGCACGCTTGACCCGATGGCTACCGGGGTCCTGTTGATCGGTGTTGATCGCGCCACGCGGCTACTTGGGTTTTTGGCCAAACAAGACAAAGTTTATAAAGCCACTATTCGGCTTGGATCTTCTACGATTACTGACGATTCCCAGGGCGAAACGTTGACCACCGTGGGAGCCGATCGCATAGCTACTGTTGATGAGGCGGCGATTAGGGAGGGGATCGCTAAATTGACCGGTGATATTTCCCAAGTCCCCAGTGCCATCAGTGCCATCAAAGTCGATGGACGAAGAGCCCATGCGCTGGTTAGGGCGGGTGAAAGTGTCGAACTTTCAGCGCGGGCAGTAAATGTTGAGCGGTTCGACGTGCATCGCTTTGCTTTTGATTCGAGCTGGATTGACGTTGATGTCGAAGTGACCTGCTCGACCGGCACCTATATTCGAGCGCTAGCTCGCGATCTCGGGGCGGGGCTCGGGGTTGGTGGGCATCTCACGGCTTTGCGGCGCACGCGGGTCGGCCCGTTCACCGGAGATGAGGCAATTGAAATCGATAATGTCGGCGTTGATTCGGTGGTTGCTATGGGCGAGGTTGCCAGGCGTGCGTTTACTACGTGGGCGGTTGATGAAGTAGCGGCCGATGCGGTTGCTCATGGTCGGCGAATTGAGTGGGCACCTGACGGCCCCGGCCCAATAGCCATTACCACTGCTGCTGGCGACCTCCTCGCCTTAGCTGAACGAAAAGATGGCGTTGCTCGCTACCTCGCAGTATTTGTTTGACCTAGAGTGGCCTTGTTATGGCTGATGCTCTGAAGTCTTCGGCACCTGCGGTGGTCTGCCTGGGTGTCTTCGATGGTGTGCACCGCGGGCATCGCGCGCTAATTGATCGCGCTCGGGTGATCGCCGATGAGCTCGATATCGCGGTTTCCGTCATGACTTTTGACCCGCACCCGCTGCTCGTGCTGCGCCCTGAGTTGGCGCCGAAAATGCTCGCCAGCGTGAGCGAGCGTAAAGAGCTACTTCTTGCAGCAGGGGCCGACAATGTTTATGTACTGGATTTCACCGAAGCCACCTCGCATTTGGCCCCGCGGGATTTCGTTGAGCGGATAGTCGTCAATCAACTAAATGCGCGCGCAGTGGTGGTTGGCAAAAACTTCTGGTTCGGCCACGAAGCCGCAGGTGATGTGCAGGTACTTAAGGCACTTGGGGTCGAGTACGGCTTTGACGTGGACTCCATCGATATTCAAGGTGGGGGCGGGGCGCAGTGGTCCTCGACCAATGTGCGCCGCCTGATTGCTGCCGGTGAAGTGGCTGCTGCTGCTGAGATTTTGGACCGTGACTACCGACTTGCAGGTGTAGTGGTGCATGGGGATGAACGCGGCCGCGAACTTGGTTTCCCAACCGCGAATTTGCAAATTGATCAAAGCCGAGCCGTTCCGGCCGATGGTGTTTATGCCGGCTGGGTCACCACGGGTGGGTTGGGCCGGTTGGCGGCCGCGATCTCAATTGGCACCAATCCCCAGTTCGACGGCGCTGAGCGCCGGATCGAGGCATTTGTCCTAGATCGCGACGACCTAGATCTTTATGACCAAGAACTAAGCGTTGACTTCGTGGCCAGGGTGCGCGGCCAGGCGGTCTTCGCCGATTTGGGGGCCCTCGTAGCGGCGATGAACACCGATGTGGCCATGACTAGAAAGTTACTAGCGATCGACTGAAGTTCGGTGATCACGGCGATTCCGGGCAATTTCGCCTAATTGGGTGCTACTGGTAGCCTGCTACCCAAGACGGTCGTGGAGCGGGCGCTTTGCGATACGTGTCAAACACGAAAGTGCCGACCGGTGATGCCGGGGAGTGCGCCCGAGAGGAAGAAATGCCACTTGATACTGCCACCAAGGCAGAAATTATCGCTGAATACGGCTCCAAGCCCGGCGATACCGGCTCACCCGAGGTTCAGATTGCGATGCTCACGCGCCGTATTTCGGACCTGACCGAGCACCTTAAGACCCACAAGCACGATCACCACAGCCGTCGCGGCCTACTGCTCCTAGTGGGGCAACGCCGCAGGTTGCTGCAGTACTTGGCCAAGACTGAGATCGCCCGTTATCGGACGATCATCGAACGCCTTGGTATTCGTCGCTAGCAGCAGCGGCTAAGGAACGATTGGTACAACTAAAGAACGGCACACCAGTACACACATCCGGGGCGCTCGCGCACGCGTAACGCCTGGAGTCGGTCCTCGGTAGTGACCTCCGGGAGCAATCTCCCGTGGGCCTCGATCGAAGACCGCGTCTCCCGGAAACAATGCCGCGCGCGCCCCTGTCACAGAAACAGGAGGCACCCGTGGAGGGTTCCCAGATTGCAACAGCAAAGGCCGTTATCGATAACGGCTCGTATGGAACGCGCACGATCACGTTTGAAACCGGTCGCTTGGCACGTCAAGCAGCCGGGTCAGTAGCTATCTATCTCGATGAAGAAACAATGCTACTCAGCGCGACGACCGCCGGTAAGTCACCGAAGGATCAATTTGATTTCTTCCCACTTACTGTCGACGTCGAAGAGCGCATGTATTCACTCGGTCGAATCCCTGGTTCGTTCTTCCGTCGTGAAGGACGCCCAAGTGAGGATGCAATCCTCACCTGCCGGTTGATTGACCGTCCGTTGCGGCCAACCTTCATCAAGGGTTTGCGCAATGAGGTTCAGGTCGTTATCACCGTAATGGCACTAAACCCCAATGACCTCTATGACGTTGTGGCGATTAATGGCGCATCGGCATCAACTCAGCTTTCCGGCCTACCTTTTAGCGGGCCGATCGGTGGCGTGCGAGTAGCACTCATCGGCGGGCAGTGGGTTGGGTTCCCGACCCATGAGCAACTTGCTGATGCGGTTTTCGACATGGTGGTGGCGGGCCGGATAGCCGGTGATGATGTCGCGATCATGATGGTCGAGGCTGAGGCCACTGAACGCACGATCGAGCTCATCGCAGGCGGCGCAACTGCTCCTACCGAAGCAGTGGTAGCCGAAGGGCTCGAAGCGGCCAAGCCGTTTATTCGTGCACTCTGTGAAGCTCAGATAACGCTAGCCAAGGCAGCCGCCAAGCCCACGGTTGATTTCCCAATCTTCCTTGAGTATCAAAGTGATGCCTATGACGCAGTCGACAAGAGTGCGAATGAATCGGTGCGCAAGGCCCTAACCATAGTTAGCAAGGCCGATCGCGAAGAGCGCCTTGACGAGATCAAGGGTGAGGTGCTCGCCGAACTCGGTGGATCCTTCACGGGTCGTGAGAAGGAGCTTTCGGCTGCGCTCCGGTCGGTCACTAAGTCATGTGTGCGCGACCGGGTACTTCGCGACAAGGTGCGCATTGACGGTCGTGGGTTGACCGATATCCGTACTTTGTCCGCAGAGGTGCAGGTGCTGCCACGCGTTCATGGGTCGGCATTGTTCGAGCGCGGTGAAACCCAGATCCTTGGTGTTACCACCTTGAACATGTTGCGCATGGAGCAGCAACTTGACACCTTGAATCCGGAGAACCGGAAGCGCTACATGCATAACTACAACTTCCCGCCTTACTCAACGGGTGAAACGGGTCGAGTCGGTTCACCCAAGCGGCGCGAAATCGGCCACGGTGCACTAGCCGAGCGGGCATTGATCCCGGTGCTGCCATCGCGTTCAGAGTTCCCTTACGCCATCCGCCAGGTCTCCGAAGCTCTAGGTTCCAACGGTTCCACGTCGATGGGTTCGGTGTGCGCATCAACGATGTCGCTACTCAACGCCGGGGTGCCGCTGCGGGCTCCGGTCGCTGGTATCGCAATGGGCTTGATCTCCGGTGAAGTTGACGGCAAGATCGAGTACGTCGCTCTGACCGATATTTTGGGAGCCGAAGATGCCTTCGGTGATATGGACTTCAAAGTCGCGGGCACCAAAGATTTTGTTACAGCACTGCAACTTGACACCAAACTTGATGGCATCCCAGCATCTGTTCTGGCTGGTGCGCTTACCCAGGCGCACAATGCGCGACTGGCAATTCTCGAAGTCATGAATGAGGCCATCGACAGCCCAGACGAGATGGCGGCTACCGCACCTCGCGTGATTTCCATCAAGATCCCGGTTGACAAGATCGGTGAGGTGATTGGCCCGAAGGGCAAGATCATCAATCAGATCCAAGAAGAAACCGGCGCTGATATCTCGATCGAAGACGACGGCACGATCTACATTGGGGCAACCGATGGACCATCAGCCGAAGCTGCTCGTTCGCAGATCAATCAGATCGCCAACCCGACGATGCCCGAGGTTGGCGAACGCTACCTGGGCACCGTCGTTAAGACCGCAGCCTTTGGGGCATTTATTTCCTTAGTGCCTGGTAAAGATGGGCTATTGCACATATCTGAGGTCAAGAAGCTCGCCGGTGGCAAGCGCGTCGAAAGTGTCGATGACGTGCTCAAGGTGGGGGACAAAATTCAGGTTGAGATCAAGGAGATCGATCCACGCGGCAAGTTGTCACTTGTGCCGGTAATTGAGGATGGTGCCTCGAACGCTGGTAATGAGGGCTAGTACTCGCACCCTGCTCCGGGAGGGCGACGGTAGCACCGTTCGCCGCACCGTCCTCCCGGGCGGATTGCGAATCATTACCGAACAAGTACCCGGCGTTAGATCCGTCGCATTTGGTATTTGGGTTTCCGTTGGGTCCCGTGATGAAAGCGCGGCTCAAATGGGTTCGGCTCACTACCTTGAGCACCTGCTATTCAAAGGCACTTCACGCCGCTCCGCCCTAGACATATCTGCCTCAATTGAGGCGGTCGGCGGAGACCTCAATGCATTCACTACCAAGGAGTACACCTGCTATTACGCTCGGGTATTGGATGTGGATTTACCATTGGCAATCGATGTGGTTAGCGATGTAGTAAATGACGCGCTCATTCGTCATGACGATGTCGAGGCAGAGCGCGGCGTCATTCTTGAAGAAATCGCGATGCATGATGATGACCCAAGTGACGTGGTGCACGATGACTTTGCCGCAGTGCTCTTCGAGGGTGGCGCACTTGGTCGTCCCGTATTGGGTACGGCTGAAACCATCGAGGCGATTCCGCGGGGTGCGATAAACCGCTTCTATCGAACCCGCTATAAGCCGCAGTCCATGGTTATCGCCGCAGCCGGCAATCTTGATCACGACTTAGTCGTAAAGCAAGTCAAGAAGGCATTCGCCGAGTACTTAGATGCGGGCGCCGATGTGCAACCAGCGCGCCGGCGAGGTCAAAAGAAGCAGCACGGCTCGGGTATAAGAGTTAATAACCGCCCAACCGAGCAGGCACACCTTGTTCTCGGGGTGCCTGGCCCTGCACGTAGCGATGAGCGACGGTATGCACTCGCAGTCTTGACCACCGCATTCGGCGGCGGCATGAGCAGTCGGCTTTTCCAAGAAATCCGCGAAAAACGTGGTCTTGCATATTCGGTCTACGCTTTTTCGCAAGGCTTTGCAGATGATGGCTTATTTGGCATCTATGTGGGCTGCCTACCAAATAAGGTCAAGACGGTGCTTGAGGTATGTCGAACCGAGCTTGAGTCCCTTGTCGCTGGTGGTTTAACGCGAGATGAGATAGACCGCGGTAAAGGGCAAGTTCGAGGCTCAACCGTGCTGGGGCAAGAAGATACCGGAGCGCGCATGACTCGGATAGCGCGTTCTGAACTCCATGACGAGCCATTGCTAAGTATGGACCAATTGCTCGCCAAAGTTGATGCCGTTACCCCGGATGAAATAAATGCTGTCGCGAGTGAGCTCCTAGACACTGAGTTGCGACTTGCAGTTATTGGGCCATTCTCGGATGTATCAGTGTTTACCGGATAAGGTCCGGGCATGGGTGAAACCAACATAAAGGTCGGGGTTGTCGGTGCTCGAGGGAAAATGGGCTCGACGGTCGTCGCTGCAGTTGCGGAGGCTCCTGACTGTGAACTCGTTGCCTCGATTGATATCGGTGACTCACTCGACGCGCTCAAAGG
>CAFBPJ010000001.1_pt1 | contig 27399 bp, 26 predicted proteins | sample 7269691 | NCBI WGS metagenome assembly CAFBPJ01 (sample SAMEA6814141, study PRJEB35770) | uncultured Actinomycetes bacterium | biome: Freshwater; feature: Freshwater reservoir; material: water | place: Czech Republic | collected 2017-06-27 | depth 30m m | reverse complement strand
TGATTTTCGACCCGTCGATACTCTGCTAAATCCAGAGCCATTCGACATCAATGCAACTCCGACCCCCGAGCCGTCAGCGAGTGCTTCGGCTAGTGGAGCAGCGTCGCCAACGCCAACGCCTACACCGACCACGACCTTTGTACCCGGTACCTCGTTAGTGCAGTCGACGGATAACTCGCCGGCCTACCAGGGCAAAGTCTTGGCTTTGGACTGCACGAATCCGGAGGCCTACACCGGTGGTATCCCAGATGATCCGGCGCTTTGGCTCGGTACCTGCGAGCGCAACGGTGGAGTTAAATACAACCTAGAGCCGGCCTTCATTAAGGGCAGCAATGTCACCGGCGCCACCGCTGGCCTGCCGCAAAATGGGGTGGGTAGTTGGGTGGTATCCCTAGAATTCGATAGCGAGGGCGCTAAGGCCTTAGCCGCGGCTTCGACTAAATTGTCTTCGCTACAAGATTGCGGTTCCGGGGTGAGCCCCTGTAATGCATTTGCGATTGTGCTCGATGGTGTTGTGGTCTCGGCACCTCGATTTAATGAACCAATTCTCGGCGGCCAAGCGCAAATCGAAGGAAACTTCACCGCGCAGGAGGCAAATGATCTTGCCAATGTACTTAAGTACGGTGCGTTGCCAGTAACCCTGGATCCGGTAGATATCACCAGTGTTTCGCCGACGGTGGGTAATGATCAGTTGCGTGCTGGCATCATCGCGGGGCTGCTTGGCCTTGTTCTAGTCATGATCTATCTGATGATTTACTATCGCGCCCTTGGCATCGTCGCCGTCATTTCATTGATCATGGCCGGAGCGATCACCTATTTGATGTTCGTGGTCTTTAGTAAGACCATCGGGTTGACGCTAACACTTGCCGGGGTTGCCGGCGCGATCGTCGCAATCGGTATTACCGCGGATTCGTTCATTGTCTACTTCGAGCGCATTCGCGATGAAATTCGTGAAGGTAGATCCCTTCGACAGGCTTGTGAGAGTGGTTGGGTACGGGCTCGGCGAACCCTCTTGGCCGCAGACTTTGTCTCCTTGCTTGCAGCGGTAGTTCTTTATCTACTGTCAGTTGGCAGTGTTCGCGGTTTCGCGTTCGTCCTTGGGCTCACAACGCTAGTCGATATCTTGGTGGCCTTCTGGTTCACGCATCCACTGGTAGTGCTTCTTGGGCGCACTGGATGGATGCAGAAGGGTTCACGCTGGACTGGACTCGATGCTGACCGAGTTAGCGGCCACGGTCTCGCTGGTGAAGTAGTCAGCAAATCACGCAGGCGACAAAACACCGACCAAGAGACAGTGGAGGTGCCAAGTCCATGAGCGGACGTATCGGGAGTGCGCAACGGCTCTATAGGGGTCAGGTTTCGTTCAACTTTGTTGGCAGGAGGCGGACTTGGTACGTCATTTCGGCACTCATTCTCTTGGTATCTGTTGGGGCGCTTGTCTTTCGGGGCCTAAATCTGGGTATTGAGTTTCGAGGCGGAGCTGACTTTGCGATTCCAAACGCAACTTGCAGTGTTGAGCAAGCCCGGGCGGTAGCTGAGTCGAAAACCGGATCACAGGCGATCGTGACCTCTGCGGTAAATGGAACGATTCGGGTGCAAACTGAGTCGTTGACAGCTGACGAAAGTTCAGTGCTGGCCGGTGAGCTGGCAAACACTTGCGGGGTACCGAAAGGCGAAATCAAGGTTCAGGTGGTTGGCCCGACATGGGGCTCAGAGATATCGAAGAAGGCCCTCCAAGCCCTAGTGGTCTTCCTATTGCTGGTATCGATATTTCTTTCGATATATTTTGAATGGCGGATGGCAGTAGCGGCACTCGTTGCCCTGGCGCATGATTTGGTTATTACCATAGGTATTTACGCGCTCACCGGGCTCGAAGTTACGCCGGCAACCGTAATTGGTTTGTTAACTATCCTCGGGTTCTCGCTATATGACACTGTCGTTGTCTTTGACAAGGTCAAAGAGAACACCAGAAATATTGCTGGACAATCTGTCATGACATACAGCGAAGCAGCAAACTTGGCTCTTAACCAGACTTTGGTGCGAAGTATCAATACGTCAATCGTGGCCCTATTGCCAGTTCTTGCGATCATTATCATCGGGGCGGGGCTACTAGGTGCGGGCACCTTGCTTGACCTAGCGGTTGCTCTTGCGGTTGGGATGGCGGCTGGCACTTATTCATCTATCTTCATCGCGACACCCTTCCTTGCCCAATTGAAGGAGCATCAACCGGAGATGCGCTCACTCAGTAACCGTGTTAACGCTCGACGTTCGCAGGCAAGTAGGAGTCGTACCGGTGAGGCGCAGGGTGAAGATATTGTTGGCACTGGTGAGATAACAACTCTCATTGACGGTGCGCCACGGCAGCAACCGAAGCGAGTCAGCCGCTCACGTCGGTCCAAGTCCTAACTCTAAATAGATTGCGGACCAAGTGTCGCTAGTCGAGCCAGCGGTTGAGGATGTACTGCGTAGACAAATTCGAGTAATTGATAATTGGCCGCAGGACGGCGTGTCCTTTCAAGATTTGACCGGTTTGATGGCTGACCCGGTGACCTTTGCCTTAGTGGTCGCGGAGATGGCGAAAACGTTGGGCTCGGAGGCAATTGATGATGTCGCCGGTATCGAGGCCCGTGGCTTTCCATACGGAGCCGCGTTAGCGCATTCATGTAATACCGGGTTCGTCACCCTCCGAAAGCCTGGCAAGTTACCCGGGCCGGTCCACTCGGTTGCCTACGACTTGGAGTACGGATCCACAACTTTGCAATTGCACACCCACGCACTTGGCCAGGGGCGTCGAGTCGTCCTCGTTGATGATGTGCTGGCTACCGGAGGTACTGCGGCAGCTGGAATCGACCTTATTCGACGCACCGGTGCTGAAGTTGTCGCCGTCATATTGGTCATGGAAATCCCGGTCCTGGGGGGTCGCGGCAGGCTCGAGGAGCTCGGGGTCAACGTGCACGCGCTGCTTACTGCATAGCACCCGTAGACTGGCGTCGCGTAAGGATAAATACGTACATTCAGATGTACTGCTATTGGGAGCGCCTGTGGCCAAGGAAGCACCGCTGACCACGGAGCTGGCCTCACCGCCGGCTTCGGTCACGGTTGTGTCTGCAGGCTTTCGGTCCAGAGTCGCCCGGCTGGCTGGGATCCAGCGCCGTGCTCACCCAGAACTTGAGCCGCTATTTCGAACGCTACGCCAGTACCACCCAAAATCAGATGTTCGCATCGTTGAGCGTGCGTATGAGATGGCTGAGTATCTGCACCGAGATCAAACCCGCATGTCGGGGGAGATGTACATCACGCACCCCTTGGCGGTAGCCACCATTCTGGCCGATCTAGGTATGACCGCACCAACCCTTGCGGCGGCGCTGCTGCACGACACCGTTGAGGACACTGGTTACTCGTTAGATGCCCTAAGGGAGGATTTTGGCGACGAAATCGCCCAATTGGTAGATGGCGTAACCAAGTTAGATCGGGTCAAATATGGCGATTCGTCTGCTTCTGAGACCGTCCGCAAAATGGTCATCGCGATGGCGCGAGACATCCGAGTGCTGGTCATCAAGTTGGCCGACCGCCTACACAATATGCGCACCCTGCGATTTATGCCCGAAGACAAGCAGCAGAAGAAGGCGCGCGAGACCCTTGAGATCTACGCCCCATTAGCGCATCGGTTGGGCATAAATGCGGTTAAGTGGGAACTCGAAGACCTTGCCTTCGCCACCATGCACCCGAAGATGTATGACGAAATTGAGCAACTCGTAGGGCAGCGAGCGCCGTCTCGAGATCAATTGCTTTCGGTAATTATTGATGAAATCAACGCAGATTTGCGCAAGGGGAAATTGCGTGCCGTAGTGAGCGGACGCCCGAAACATTATTACTCCGTCTATCAAAAGATGATCGTGCGCGGTCGTGATTTTGCGGAAATCTATGATCTGCTAGGTGTTCGAATTTTGGTTGAAAGTGTGCGAGATTGCTACGCGGTACTCGGTGTAATTCACGCCAAGTGGAGTCCGGTACCAGGGCGCTTTAAGGATTTTATTGCAATGCCGAAGTTCAATATGTATCAGTCGTTGCATACAACGGTAATTGGCCCTGAGGGTAAGCCTGTTGAGTTGCAGATTCGAACCCAAGACATGCATCGCTCTGCTGAATTCGGCGTCGCGGCTCACTGGCGTTACAAGCAGCAAGATGTTGGTGGCAAATCCGGCCCTGATGACTTTGGTTGGCTGCGGCAGTTGATGGAGTGGCAGCGCGAAACCGAAGACCCCGACGAATTCATGGACTCCCTGCGTTATGACTTGAGCTCCTCTGAGGTCTTTGTATTCACTCCGAAAGGTGATGTGGTCGCATTACCAAGTAAGGCCACCCCGGTGGACTTTGCCTACTCAGTGCACACCGAAGTTGGCCACCGCTGTGTCGGAGCGCGCGTCAACGGCAAATTGGTGCCCCTCGAGTCAACGTTAGATAACGGTGATGTTGTTGAGATTTTCACTTCCAAAGCTGAGGGCGCCGGACCAAGTCTTGACTGGGTTTCATTCGTCGCTTCTCCGCGAGCCAAAAGCAAGATCAAGGCGTGGTTCTCAAAGGAGCGGCGTGAGGAGGCGGTAGAAACCGGCAAGGACGCAATTGTGCGGGCAATGCGCAAGCAGGGCCTACCACTGCAACGCCTAATGACCAATCAGTCGCTTCAGAATATTGCCGCAGGATTACACCAGACCGATGTAAGCGCCCTTTATGCATCGGTGGGTGAAGGCCGGATCTCTGCGGCCACAATCGTGCAACGATTAGTCGATGCAGCGGGCGGTGTCGATGGCGCGGCGGACGATGCCGCTGAAGGTGTTAATCCGGCGAATTTACGGCAGCGTGCCCGAACTTCGGGTGACGTTGGGGTTGTCGTCAAGGGCGTGGATGACGTCTGGATCAAATTGGCGAAATGCTGCACCCCGGTACCCGGGGATGCCATTCTTGGTTTTGTAACTCGTGGCTCGGGAGTATCAGTTCACCGTAATGACTGCGTGAATGTGCCCGGACTTCAAGGGGAGCCGGAACGAATAGTTGAAGTCACCTGGGCACCAACTGCGACAAGTGTTTTCTTGGTGAACATTCAAGTTGAAGCATTAGACCGCGCGAGGTTATTGAGTGACGTAACGCGAACTCTCTCGGATACCCACGTAAATATCCTGAGCGCCTCGGTTACGACATCGCACGATCGCATCGCGCTTTCACGTTTTACCTTTGAAATGGCCGACCCCAAGCACTTAGGTTCGGTACTCAAGGCGGTCCGAGGCATTGAGGGCGTATACGACGCCTATCGCGTTTGAGCCTAGCAACTAGCCAGCGTGCGTGAGCGACCCGAATTCACTCGCCGCCGCCTGCGCAGCCCTTAGGAGCGCGGTAGTTTGCTCAATGGCCGCGTCGAGTTTGGCAACTTCGCGGTCATTTCCACTAGCCACCGCCTTAGCGCGTTTCATTTCCAATTTAGCGATTCCATCGGAAAAAACGTTTGCGGTGGACTCTGCTCGAGCTCGAGCTTCGGGGTTGGACTTCTTCCACGATTCGGATTCGTCCTTGCGCAGTGCTTCATCCACCTTACGAAGGCGCGCTTCGAGTCGTTCGCGTTCGCCGCGTGGCAGGTCGCCGATTTTCTCCCAGCGCTCGTGAATCCCACGAAGTGCGGACTTCGCAGCCTTATGGTCAGTTATGGGTAAAAGCGCTTCGGCTTGTGCTGCCAATAGCTCCTTTTCAGCCACATTCGGTCGAAGTGAATCCTCGGCCAGTTCTTCAGCGGCCGTTTTGGCGGCGAAGAACGCATCCTGTGCCGATTTAAATCTCTTCCAGAGCTTGTCCTCGTCACTACGCCCAGCGCGGGGAGCGGCCTTCCAATCGTTCATTAAATCGCGAATTTGCTTGCCGGTGGCAACCCAGTCTGTTGAAGATGCCAAAGCTTCCGCTTTCGCGATTAGTTCACGTTTGCGAGTTACTGCAATCTTGTGCTCGGCATCGGCTTCGGCGAAGTGCTGGCGTCGTCGCTTATCGAATCCGGTGCGGGCCGCGCTGATTCGCTTCCAAAGGGCCTGTTCGGTGACCCTGTCAGTACGCGGTAATGCTTTCCACTCTTCAACTATTTTCGCAAAGCGCTCGCTGGACTGCTTCCAAGATGTTGATGGACCGAGCTTTTCGGCCTCGATAGCAAGGGCCTCACGAGCAGCGGCGGCCTCGGCGCGCAGGGCGGCGCGCTTCTCGGCAACGGAGGCACGTACTTCCACGATATTTGCAGCTACTTCATCACATTTAAGCCCTAGGGCGGTTACGTCACCGATAAAGGCGCGCGCGGCAAGACCTTCGCGAACCTTAACAAGTACGGTCTGGGCCTGCTCGTGAGTAGCGCGTCCATCTGTCAATCGCGCAGCGATTAACTCAATTTCCACCACTAAGTCTTCATATTTGCGTTGAAAGAAGGCAAGGCCCGCGGCCGGTGGCCCGGCCGCCCATTGGCCAATTTGGATTTCGCCTTCAGGGGCGAGCAGGTAGACGGTGCCGTCAGCCTCTATCCGACCGAACGGGGATGGCGGGGGAGCCGGTGATGCGGGGACCGGTCGCAACATGGCAGGGGTCGGCATTGGGGTCGGCCCGGTGGGGTCGGCCATAGGTGAACCTGCCTATCGGTTGGCGATCAGGAACGATCGGGTCTCTTTGGTGGTTGGACTCTTGGTACAGACCGTACCGGCCAACTTACCCTGCTTGCGCTGTGGCTGTCTCAATCGTTATCGACCGGCTTGGCGCCCCATCAGAACCGCCACCGGCCACCCCAGCTTCGGCTACCCCGCGCAACAACTCAAGGCCCGAGGTGACAGTGCCCCAAATTGTGTATCCGGAAGGCAAGGTGGTGTCTTCATATACGAGGAAAAACTGTGACCCGCTGGTGCCCGGGCCGGCATTTGCCATGGCCACCGAGCCCGCGGGGTAGTTTGCCTCCCCCTCGCTAGGCAGGTTTTCATCCGGTACCTGATAGCCGGGTCCACCGGTGCCGTCGCCTTTTGGATCTCCGCACTGCAAAACGAAAATGCCCGCGGTTGTCAGGCGATGGCAAGCCACAGAGTCGTAAAAGCCCTGTTCGACCAAGAAAATCTCCGAAGCAACGGTCAACGGCGCCTTGTCTGGGAGCGTTTCAATGACGATGTCACCGCAGTTGGTCGTCAAGGTGATCATGGCGGGCTTGCTCGAAAGTGGTGAGGCGGCGGGTGCGGTGGCCCAGGTCAGGTTGTCGGGGCGGGCGGCTACCGCAGGGGTGCAGGTCAATGCTGCTGGGGCCGCACTGGCCATCGCCGAAGCCAGGGCCGAGGCGGCCACAGCTCCCTCGGCTACCGGCTCGCTCTTGTTGTTCTGGCTAATGAACACAAAAGCCAAGGAGCTGGCCACGAGAACCAACACCACTGCCGTGGCGATGATCTTCTGGCGTCGGGCGCGGCGCTTTGAGCTGACCGCTCGCCGCTCCTGCTGCCGCTCGTACTTTTCCCGGGCTAATTGCCGCTCACGCTGGTTACTTGCCATCCGCGGAGTCTATTAGCCCTCGGTTTGGCACAGCACTAGGCTTCCGAAGGTGTTCATCGCAGGCTTTCCCGCAGGTCCATGGGCGACTAATTGTTATGTGATCGCGAGTGGACCGGGCGAACCTTGCGTAATCGTGGATCCAGGCCAGGGCAGTATCGACGGGGTATCCGAAATCTTGCGGGAGCAGAGCCTTTTGCCGGTCGCTGTGCTGCTAACCCACGGTCATATTGATCATGTTTGGTCGGTGGCGCCGGTGGCCTCCGGGTTCGGCATACCTGCACTTATCCACGCCGACGATCGCTACCGGCTGGCCGACCCGATCAGCCAAACCCCGAGTATGGGCCGCGAGCAACTTTTAGCCATGACTAAAGGGGCCCTGGAGCTGACCGAGCCCGATGAGGTGCGAGTGTTTAATGACCAAGACGTCCTAGACTTCGCCGGTCTGGGGCTAAGGGTTGAGCACGCGCCCGGCCACACCGAAGGTTCGGTCGTCTTCCAGATCGCAGACCTTGAGGCTCCCATTATGTTGAGTGGCGATCTACTATTCGCCGGATCAATTGGCCGTACCGACCTGCCAGGTGGTGATCAGGTGGCCATGGAACGTTCGCTAGCGCGGGTCGTATTGGGCTCTGCTGATGCAACCGTGGTGCTGCCAGGTCATGGGCCGCAAACCACAATCGGAGTTGAACGTGCGACCAATCCTTACCTGACCGCGTTCGCCGAGCCACCAAGGCGAGGTATGTAGTTATGGCGAAGCCCACCCGGCTGTCAGGGTTTCCCGAATTGCTCCCATCGGGTCGAGTTATCGAGCAGCATGTTCTTGACGTTGCTCGTCAGGTTTTCGAGTTGCACGGATTTCTATCACTCGAGACCCGCGCGGTCGAACCGATTGACAATTTGCAGGGCAGTGGGGAGATCGCTAAAGAGATTTATGTATTGCGCCGGATGCATGCAGCAGTTGGGGAAGCCGATCCCGGACTGGGTTTGCACTTTGATCTCACAGTGCCTTTCGCCCGGTATGTACTTGAAAATTCGGCGCAGTTGGAGTTCCCGCTCCGCCGATATCAAATTCAAAAGGTCTGGCGCGGAGAGCGACCGCAAGATGGTCGTTTCCGCGAGTTCACACAGGCCGATATTGATGTAGTTGGCAGCGGAGCCTTGGCTTTTCATCATGAGATAGAGATGGCGGTGGTGATGTCCACCCTGTTGGCAAAACTGCCAATTCCACCCGCGATCATCCAAGTGAATAACCGCAAACTCGCTGAGGGTTTCTATCTCGGGTTGGGGGCAACTGACACTCAAGGGGTGCTGCGGGCAATAGACAAATTCGACAAAATCGGTGCTGACCGCGTCCGCGTGCTTTTGGAGACCGAAGCAGGGCTGACCCCCGAAGCAGCGGCTAAGTGCATTCAATTGGCGTCGATCAAGACCCCGGATGCCTCATTCGTTGATCAGGTACGTGCGCTGGGCGTGCAAAACGACCTGCTGGACGAAGGGCTGAGTGAGTTAGCCGCGGTGGTAACCGGCGCGAACTCGGAGCGGCCCGGCTCGGTCGTCGCTGACCTTCGGATTGCTCGTGGGCTTGATTACTACACGGGTACCGTCTACGAAACGCAACTGGTTGGGTTCGAATCGGTTGGTTCAATTAGCTCGGGTGGTCGCTACGACAATTTGGCCAGCGACGGCAAGCAGACTTACCCGGGCGTGGGGATTTCACTCGGCGTATCGCGCCTCGTGTCTGTCCTTATTGGTCGTGACCTTGTTTCAGTATCGCGGGCGGTGCCATCTGCAGTGCTGGTGGCGGTTACCGATGAGGAGAGCCGTCCCGCGAGTGAATTAGTAGCCCGCCAGCTGCGAGATCGTGGCATCTCATGTGAGGTAGCGCCCAGCGCCGACAAATTTGGCAAGCAGATTCGCTTCGCTGACCGTCGGGGGATACCGTTCGTCTGGTTCCCGGCTGCAGCTCAAGGCGAAAGCCCCGAGGGCGATACGGTCAAGGATATTAGAACAGGTGACCAAGTTCCGGCTGATGCAACGCAGTGGGCGCCGCCGCTAGATGACCGAACACCAAGAGTTTTTTCCACAATCGATACAACAGCTGTTTCAGAGGAGAGTTCGTGATTCGTTCACACGGTGCTGGTTCACTGCGCGCAGTAGATGCCGGTAGCACAGTAACTTTGGCTGGCTGGGTAGCTAGCCGACGCGATCACGGTGGGGTTGCCTTCTTGGATCTTCGTGATGCAAGTGGCGTGGTGCAGGTGGTTGTTCGCGATACTGCCATTGCGCACGCACTACGCGACGAATACTGCTTGAAGGTTGTGGGCACTGTTGAATTGCGACCTTCGGGAAACGAAAACGCTGAACTAGCCACGGGTGAAATTGAAGTCATGGGCGACTCAGTGGAAGTGCTCTCAACCTCAGCGCCATTGCCGTTTCCGATTGATGATCGCGTAACAGTAGGTGACGAAGTCAGGCTTAAGTACCGTTACTTGGATCTTCGCCGGCAGTCGGCTGGCGATGCCCTGCGGATGCGTTCGCGGGTTAACCAAATTGCTCGCGACGTGCTACTCGAGCGCGAATTTGTCGAGATTGAAACCCCAACACTAACAAGGTCGACTCCTGAGGGCGCTCGTGATTTCTTGGTACCCGTACGCCTGCAGCCTGGCCATTGGTATGCGCTGCCGCAGTCACCGCAACTTTTCAAACAGTTACTAATGGTTGCTGGTATGGAGCGCTATTTCCAGATTGCGCGGTGCTATCGTGACGAAGATTTCCGTGCTGATCGCCAACCTGAGTTCACCCAACTTGATATTGAGATGTCCTTCGTTGAGCAAGACGATGTCATCGAGGTCGGCGAGGCGGTTATCCGCGGGCTTTGGAAAGGGATCCTGGATCATGAGATAGGCGATATTCCGCGTATGACCTATCACGAGGCGATGCGGCGCTTCGGTAGTGACAAGCCTGATTTGCGCTTTGGACTTGAGCTAGTTGACCTAACGGATTTCTTCTCGGCGACTCCATTTCGAGTTTTTCAAGCCGAACATGTGGGTGCGGTCATCATGCCCGGGGGAGCAGATCAACCTCGCCGGCAGTTTGATGCCTGGCAGGAGTGGGCGAAACAACGTGGGGCAAAAGGTCTGGCTTATGTAACCATTGATTCCGATGGAACATTGGGCGGGCCGGTTGCCAAGAATTTGAGCGAACAAGAGCGTGATGGTCTAGTGGCGGCGGTAGGGGCCAAAGCGGGTGATTGTGTTTTCTTTGCGGCGGGTAAAACCTCCGATGCACGTTCATTATTGGGCGCAGCCCGTCTTGAGATAGGCCGTCGGCTCGAACTTATTGATGAAAAAGCCTGGTCGTTTCTCTGGGTCATTGATGCCCCCATGTTTGAAGAGATCGAAGATGAGCAAGGCAACAAGGGATGGACGGCAGTCCATCACCCATTCACCTCACCAAACCTCCAGTGGCGAGATAATTTTGAGCAGGCACCCGATCAGGCCCTCGCTTGGGCTTACGACATTGTGTGCAACGGTAATGAAATCGGCGGCGGATCTATCCGTATTCACCAAGCTGATGTGCAGCAGCGCGTCTTTGCAATGTTGGGTATGTCAGAGGCCGAAGCCCACGAGAAGTTCGGTTTCTTACTCGAGGCGTTCACCTTTGGCCCACCACCACATGGGGGTATAGCAATCGGCTGGGATCGCACCTGCATGCTGCTCGCCGGAGCGACATCACTCCGTGACGTAATTGCTTTCCCAAAAACTGGCGCAGGGCATGATCCACTAACAGGCGCGCCCAGCACGATTACGGTGCAGCAGCGCCGCGAGGCTGGTATTGATGCCAAGCCAGAGCGCGCAGCGCGTCCAGACTCAGACACTGAGCCGCCAACTACCGCCTGATGGCATCGGGAAATGAGCAATTAGTCGCTGCCCGACCCAATGATCAATTGATCAAGTTGCGGGTGGTTGATGCTGACCTCGCAAAAGTAGAAGTTGATGGGGATCATGTTGGCTGGCTACGGGTATCTAAGGAGACTGGTGAAGTTTGGGCGACCGCGCTAGGGCCAGATTCAGGACGAGTCACCGCCATTTTGATAGCACTGACAGCAACTACTCAGATCGACGGTATTACCGTTGAAGAGGCGGTGTACGCGAAATTGCCACCGACTTTCCTGAGTCTAGAGCCTCGGAGTTGGTGTCTTTGGATTCTGGACCCTATGAAGTCTGGTAATCGAGAATCAACCGCGATCATTTTGGCACCAAATGACAATCGCATAGCTGAGCTTCTCGTGCACTCTGACTCGGCGCATGTATTTCCGGGTAATGAAAACATTGTGCGGTGGTGTGGGGTGGTGCGCGAGGATGAGTTGCTGTCCGTGGGTGCGCAGGTTCGCAGCGCAAACGGGGCCGCTCACCTAGTTAGTATCTGCACTCACCCAAGTGCCCGGGGCGCTGGTCTTGCACGAGAGGTTTGTAACCTACTCATCACCGAAGCAGTAGCCGATGAAGTGCCGATGATATTTCTGGAAATGTTTGCAGGTAATGAGCCCGGTCGTCGGGTCTATTCCGCACTTGGATTTAGCGAGGTGGGGGTTTATCGATCTGGGCGCCTGAACATGCTGGCTTCGTAAACACTTGGCCAACGCTTGGGTCTGCCCTGAACAAGCTTTAAACACCTCACCTAACGGTAGGGACAGGTACTACTCTTCGTTACCCTCAAAACAAACATATTGGGTGCAATAGGAGGGGGTTAGCTCGTTGCTAATACCACCCGCACCGGGGCGCACCCAACCAACACCAAGAACCATCCGATCACTGGCCACCGAACTAACCGGGGCACTTACTTCACTCTTCGACATGTGCTCTCCCTTATAAGATCAGAAAACTGCTACCCAATGAGAACACTGAATTTGCCAGATAGCAATAGTGAAACGCCTAACAATTCCAGGTGATTACAAACCCCCGACCCCCAACCAACAGCGGTCAGGGGTCAGCAACAGGGTTTAAACACCCCACCTAACGGTAGGAACAGGTGCTACTCTTCACTACCCTCGAAGCAATAGTCACAAAGGAACCCGAAGGCGGTTAACCGCGAGGGGTTTAAGGAGCCGGCAATACCGCCCGCACCCGGGCGCACCCAACCAACACCAAGTGCGAGCCGATCGGTTGGCGCTGAACTTGCTGGGGAACTAACTTCCACACTAGGCATTTAATTGTCCTCCCGATGGGGTAGCGGCCCGGATTAGCTGCCCATCAATGAAAACACCGAAACCGTGTAAATGCAAGAGCAAAACCCCCATTCCAAATAACGGTGCCAGGCACTTTGCCCATTAAACCGGGTTCAAACTCCCCGATTTGCAGGCTAGGTTTTAGTTTAAGGTTGAGACATGACGTTATTCGATGACGGGCTGTCCCCGCAGCGGGCTTCAGCTCCGTTGGCCGTGCGAATGCGTCCTCGAACAATCGATGAGGTCATCGGGCAAGGCGGTGTCTTGCAGGCTGGATCTCCGCTGCGAACGATGCTGGAGGGTTCAGATCATTGTGTGTCCGTCATTTTGTGGGGCCCACCTGGTACTGGCAAAACGACGCTAGCCTCATTGGTCTCCTTGGCTTCGGGGCGAACATTCACCCAACTCTCCGCCGTGACTGCCGGGGTAAAGGATGTGCGCGAAGTCATCGACACCGCCCGAGACCAGTTAGCGATGCACGGACGTGGCACGGTCTTATTTATTGACGAGGTGCATCGCTTTTCAAAGAGCCAACAGGACGCGTTATTGCCGGCTGTTGAAAATGGATGGGTGACTTTAGTTGCGGCCACGACCGAAAACCCAAGTTTCTCGGTGATCGCGCCACTGCTATCTCGCAGTGTGGTGATTACCCTCCAACCTCTGACGGAGCCGGATTTAGAGGTACTAATTCGACGTGCTGTTAGTGATCCGCGTGGGCTTGGTGATCGAGTCACCATCTCAGATGAGGCTGTGGTCGCTTTGGCGCGAATGTCAATTGGGGATGCGCGGCGGGCGCTGACGGCCCTAGAAGCTGCCTCGGCACCACTGCTTCCCGGCGGAGGTGGGGTGCTGGAGCTAGAAAATATTGAACAAGCGGTGCAGCATGTGGCACTTAGGTATGACAAGGATGGTGATCAGCACTATGACGTGATCAGTGCTTTCATTAAAAGTGTGCGCGGAAGTGACGTAGATGCGGCCCTCCACTATTTGGCCCGCATGCTTGAGTCCGGCGAAGACCCAAGGTTTGTGGCTCGACGTTTGATGATCTTGGCGAGTGAAGACATCGGGATGGCGGACTCGAGTGTGTTGCAGACCGCGGTTGCCGCCGCCACAGCGGTCGCTTTAGTGGGCATGCCAGAGGCGCAGATTATTTTGGCCCACGCCACGATTCATGCGGCCCTAGCGCCAAAATCTAATGCGGTGGTGCTCGCGATTGGGGCAGCGACCGGTGACGTACAACGTGGGGTTGTTGGGTCGGTGCCCCCTTGGCTACGAGATGCCCACTATCCGGGAGCGGCGGCACTTGGTCACGGCCAGACCTACATCTACCCGCACGATCTACCCGGTGGCGTCGCCGAGCAGCAGTACCTACCGGATATTTTGCTTGAGTCTCATTATTACCGGCCTACCACGCATGGGGCAGAGGCCCACTGGGCGCAGGTGGCTGCACGTCTGGAGCAAGCGCGGCGCGGGGAGCCGGCCGGATAAGGTTGGGTCGAAAGCATTCATGAGTCGCTATCCGGTTTGGGAGTAGTCGTGCGCAGGTTGTTTTGGACCGCGGTAGGTGCTGCGGGCGGGGTGGTGCTCTACCGCCAAGGCCAAAAATTCTTGGCTGATGCTCGTGAGCAGGGCGTAGTCGCTAGCGCCCAGCAGGTCGGGCTTTCCGCTGCTTCCACTTTGGCCACCGCCCGAGCTCTAATTGCCGGTGAGCACCGAGTCGCCCCGCGTGCGGTGCCGGGGCGAGCCGCGTCAAAGGTACGCGGCTGATGGATTCCGCTGAGATCCGAAGTCGTTTCCTGCGTTACTTTGCAGATCGCGGGCATCAAATCGTGCCATCGGCATCATTGCTTCTTGACGATCCGACCTTGCTGTTTGTTAATGCCGGCATGGTCCCTTTTAAGCCCTATTTCTTAGGCGAGGCACCGGCGCCGTATCCACGGGCGACAAGTGTCCAAAAGGTAGTCCGCACCTTAGACATCGAAGAGGTAGGTAAGACGACTCGGCACGCCTCGTTCTTTCAGATGGCGGGTAACTTTTCATTCGGTGATTACTTTAAGGCCGAAGCGATTCCGTTCGCATGGGATCTGCTAACCAGATCAATCGCAGATGGCGGATACGGGTTCCCTGAGGATCGACTCTGGGCAACGGTCTACCTAGATGATGACGAAGCCATCGACATTTGGCACAAGAGGGTCGGGTTACCACTTGACCGCATCCAACGCCGTGGAATGGCTGATAATTTCTGGTCGATGGGGGTTCCGGGCCCATGCGGTCCATGTTCGGAAATCTATTACGACCGAGGTAGTGAATACGGGTTAGATGGTGGGCCGGTTGTTGATGAAGACCGGTACCTGGAGGTCTGGAACCTAGTCTTCATGCAGTCTGAGCGTGGGGCCGGGCCGGCAAAGGAGGACTACCCGATTCTCGGGGATCTTCCAGCGCAGAACATAGACACGGGCATGGGGCTCGAGCGCATGGCGGCCCTCCTTCAAGGCGTGGAGAATATCTACGAAATCGACACCACCCGCGGGATTCTAGATCGGGCATGCGAACTATCCGGTGCGGTTTACGGCCGAAATGCCAAGGACGATGTCGCTTTGCGCATCGTCGCGGATCACGCTCGCACCTGCGCCTTTTTGATCGGCGATGGGGTGATACCTGGTAACGAGGGGCGTGGCTATGTCTTGCGCCGCATTATGCGCCGAACCATTCGAATGATGCGCCTCTTGGGCGCGGGTGATCCCGCGATGCCTGAGTTGATCGATGCCACCGTGCTGACTATGGCGCCGCAGTACCCCGAACTCAATGATGAAGCCAACCGCATTAGACAGATCGCGGCTGGCGAAGAAGCCGTATTCTTGCAAACACTGAAGACCGGCACGACAATATTTGATGATGCGGTGCAGCAGGTTAAGAATCGCGGCAGCAACACATTGCCTGGGGCCAAAGCTTTCGCGCTTCATGACACCTACGGGTTTCCCTTTGATCTCACCCTTGAGATGGCCGCCGAGCAAGGTCTTGTAGTCGACGAAGAAGCCTTCCGTCAATTGATGGGGCAGCAGCGTGAACGCGCCAAGGCCGATGCCCGTGACCGCAAAGTGGGCCTGACCGCCACCACGGAATACCGCGATATCTTGCAGGCTGGCGGTACCACTGAGTTCACCGGCTACCTTGAAGCTGCGAGTGATGCAAAAGTTATCGGGTTACTTCGTGATGGAGTCACAGTGCCGGCCGCGGGCCTTGGTGAGCACGTTGAAGTCATCTTGAATCGTAGCCCTTTTTATGCCGAGGCCGGCGGGCAATTGGGTGACCACGGCCGTATCGTGACAGCCGATGGCGGGGTTGTTGAGATCTACGACGTACAAGTTCCGGTCCCGGGATTGTTCGTGCATCGTGGTGAGGTGGTAGTCGGTGAGATCGTGCAAGGTGCGGTCGTTACTGGCGAAGTCGACGTCGCTCGCCGCAAGGCCATCTCTCGGGCACACACTGCTACCCACCTGATCCACCGGGCTTTTCGCGAACGACTTGGTGACACCGCAACACAAATGGGTTCAGAGAACGCTCCGGGGCGAATTCGATTTGACTTCCCGAACCCAACCCCGGTCGGTGCATTAGTACTTCAAGAAGTTGAAGCCCGTGTCAATGAAGTGCTTCTGGATGACCTAGAAGTAAGTGCGCAGTTAATGACTCAGCCGGAGGCTCGAGCTATGGGAGCGATGGCACTCTTCGGCGAAAAGTATGGTGATCAGGTGCGCGTGGTTTCGGTCGGTGACTGGGCCCATGAACTTTGTGGCGGAACGCACGCCATGAGATCAGGGCAATTGGGTGTGGTGACATTCTTGTCCGAAGGGTCGATCGGTACCGGGGTGCGGCGCCTTGAGGCTCTTGTAGGTGCTGATGCATACACCTATTTAGCCCGTGAACATGTGCTCGTGAATCGCTTAACGGATTTGATGAAAGCACCGAGTGAAGAGTTGGTAGAACGAATTGAACGCACTGTCACTGCGCTGAAGGATGCCGAGCGCGATCTCACCAAGGTTAAGAGTGCGCAATTGGTGGCCGGGATCGATGCCATTATCGGTGAAGGTCGTTTAATCGGTGAGGTCCGCGTTTGGGCATTTGAGGCACCCGCTGGTACTAGCGCCGGTGAACTTCGCGAACTAGCAGTCAAGGGCCGTGGCCGCAATCGCCCAGAGGTACCCGTAGTCCTTATCGGTAGCGCTATCACTGATAACAAAGTGTCGATGGTTTCTGCTTCAAATCCACGTGCGATTGAATTGGGGCTTACCGCTAGTTGGCTACTTGATATCGCGCTGGCCGGAGTAGGTGGGCGCGGGGGCGGCAAGGATGATCTAGCGCAAGGTGGTGGGCCCGATGTGGCTGGTGTAGCCAAGGCGCTAGGTCTAGTCGAGGCTGCGATTGCGAAGCGGCAAGGCGGCTGAGGGTGACGGGGGTCTACGTGGCCTGCGATGTCGGAAGTGTCCGCATCGGAGTTGCTCGAAGTGACCGGGATGGGATTTTGGCCTTTCCGCTGGACGCGATCGCCGCAGGTCCAGGAGCTATTGCCGAATTAGGTGTACTGATCGCCGAGTACGAAGCCGTTGGGGTCATTATCGGATTACCCTTGAACATGGATGGTACGACTGGATCTGCTGCGCAATCTGCTCAAGCTTGGGCAGAACAGTTGGCCGCTTCTGTGTCTGTGCCAATTGAGCTCTTGGATGAGCGCTTGACAACGGTGCAGGCCCAACGCGGATTACACGATGCGGGGCGCACGGTTCGCTCCTCGCGAGCGGTGATCGATAGTGCGTCTGCGGTGGTGCTACTGCAGTCATATTTGGATAAAGCGCGAAAGGCATCCAGTGAGCACGCTCAATAGCATGATGAGTTCGGGCTCGTTGCCACCGTCTCCTAATAAGCGAAGCATTAGCCGTCGCATTGTCCTGCTGATGATTCTTGCCTGCCTAGCTGGATTAATTTGGGTCGGATTTTCAGTACTCCGAGGTACGACGACCACTTCGGATTATGTTGGTGCAGGTACATCTGAAGTAGTGGTCGTGGTTGAACGCGGGGATTCGCTCCGAGTAATCGCCGAGAAACTTCGAACGGCTGACGTAGTCATGAGCGTGGAATCCTTCTTGGCTGCGGTCAATTCCGACGAGCGTGCGTCTAGTATTGGCCCAGGCAAGTACATCATGCGCGATCAAATGAGTGGTGCCTTAGCGCTTGCGTTGATGTTGGACCCTACTTCGCGCGAACTAAATCAAATGGTTTTACCTGAGGGTTTGACGTTGAATGAAACTGTTGCAATTGCGAGTCGAACCACGGGCCTTGCTAAAGCCAATTTCAAGGACGCGCTCAAGGCCCCTGGAGAACTTGACCTGCCAGCTTACGCCGAGGACCGCCCGGAAGGTTTTTTGTTTCCGGCCACTTATGACTTGTCCGGTGATGAGACTGCGTCTGATGTGCTAAGAGTGCTCATAAATAGATTCTCGCAAACTAGTGCAGATGTTGGGCTTGAAGATAGGGCGGCTGCGGTTGGTCGAACACCTTATGAAGTTCTTACTATCGCGTCGTTATTGCAGGCAGAGGGCTTGCCAAATGATTTCGCCAAAGTAGCCCGCGTGATCTACAACCGCCTTGATGCTGATATGCCACTTCAACTTGATTCGACCGTGTCGTATGCGTTGGGGATAAACGATATTCTGCTCAACGCTGAACAACTGGCGACTGATTCGCCATACAACACGTACATGAATGCCGGTCTTCCCCCCACGCCTATCAATTCGCCCGGTGAAGCAGCAATCGAGGCTGCATTGGCACCAGCCAGTGGCGAATGGCTTTATTTCGTGACGGTAGATCCTGAGGCTGGCGTCACAAAATTCACAAAGTCTTATGAAAAGTTTTTGAAGCTCAAAGCCCAGTTCCAAGCAAATCTTGCTAAGTCATCAAATGAGTAGAGCAAGCGGAATGCGAGCGGCGGTGCTCGGTTCACCAATAGCTCATAGCCTGTCTCCGGTAATCCATCGGGCGGCCTACAAAGCTTTGGCGCTGGACTGGACTTATCAGGCTCTTGATATATCTCCTATTCAACTTCCCGAGTTTCTTGCGGAAATGGATGAATCTTGGGCCGGCTTGTCACTGACAATGCCTCTTAAGGAGACGGTCATTGAGCATCTTGCTGAAGTTGACGATTTGGCTAGGAGGGTCCGATCGGTAAATACGGTGCTCCCGACTAAGCGTGGTTTGCTAGGCACAAATACCGATGTCTACGGGATGATTCAAGCCCTTAATACGGCAGGTCTCGAAGTCTGCGCTACCGCGACAATTCTTGGAGCGGGGGCAACGGCACGAAGCGCGGTGGCCGCGGCGGCGGCACTGGGTGTTACTTCAATTACCGTCTGTGCTCGACGTCAATCTGCTGCTCTGGATGTCTGCGCGGTCGCAACTGAGTTTGGTGTCGCCGCGAACGCACGGGACCTTGAGCCGGTAGCCGATTTACTAAATGCGGACCTAGTAATCAGCACATTGCCCGGAGATGTTGCCGCGCGTTGGGTTCCCTTCGTGGGCGATGGGGTAGGAGCCTTACAAGATGTCTCCTATTATCCGTGGCCAACCGCGCTAGCCGCCGTATGGCCGACAAAGGTCATTGCCAACGGCCGCGATCTTCTTCTTTGGCAAGCTGCCGAGCAAGTGCACTTGATGACAGGGCAAGACGCACCGGTGCCGCAGATGCGGATGGCGCTAGATGCGGCCTGAGCAGAACGCCCTGAGATGACCGTGGCTTGGGGAATCGCAGCTTGGCTTTCATTCGCGGGGTTTGGTATCGCCCTGTCGGTAATTGACATTCGAGAGCATCGATTGCCGAATAAGTTGTTGGCGATCGCGGCTATCGTGGGTTTTGCCGCGGTGGCGGCAAGTGCTTTCAGCTCCGGCGAATTTGGTGGGCTATTGCGCGCGGTGATCGGGTCTTTGGTGATATTTGGCGCCCTTTTAGTGGTGGCGGTAATTGCTCCGACTGGATTAGGAATGGGAGACGTCAAACTTGGTGCGCTCACTGGGCTCTATTTGGGCTGGTTGGGCTGGTCCTGGCTTTTTTGGGGTACCTTCATCGGATTTTGTCTGGGTGCGGTGTGGGCGGTGGCGCTGATCATGCTTAAACGAGCCCAAAGTTCCACCCCGATTGCCTTTGGTCCTTTCCTGATCCTCGGTGTCGTGGTTAGCGCCCTGCTCGCTATCTGAAAGGATGGTCACATGGTGCGATGGCTCACGGCAGGTGAATCCCATGGACCAGCCCTCGTCGCAATCATCGAAGGGCTACCCGCCGGGATTTTGGTTACCACCGCCGATATAGATATTGACTTGGCTAGGCGTCGGCTAGGGGCCGGGCGCGGGGCGCGGATGAAATTCGAACGCGATGAAATGCGCTTCGTGGGCGGCGTACGCCACGGGGAATCAATGGGTGGCCCAATCGCAATCGAAGTTGGTAACAGTGAGTGGGCTAAATGGGAAACCGTGATGGCCCCTGACCCAGTTGACGAAGAGGTACTAGCGCAATTGGCCCGCAATGCGCCACTTACTCGGCCAAGGCCTGGGCACGCTGATCTTGTTGGAATGCAGAAGTATGGATTCGATGACGCCCGACCAGTTCTTGAGCGCGCTAGTGCCCGTGAAACGGCGGCGCGGGTCGCGCTGGGTGGTGTGGCTCGATTGTTCCTGCGCCAAGTCGCTGACATCGAAGTCTTGAGCCACGTCGTTCGAATCGGTTCGGTTGAGGTTGCCAATGGGGTAGTGCCGTCGATTTCTGATGGAAGCCGAATTGATGACAGCCCCGTGCGTTGTGTTGACGATGTTCAAGCGGCCGCGATGGTCGAGGAAATCGCCAATGCGCACCGTGATGGCGACACTTTGGGTGGTGTAGTGGAGGTAGTTGCCTATAACCTGCCACCAGGCCTGGGCAGCCATGTGCATTGGGATCGTCGGCTGGATTCAAAATTGGCCGGCGCGCTCATGGGCATTCAGGCCATAAAAGGAGTAGAGGTTGGAGATGGTTTCGGGCTCGCCGCTGTTCGCGGATCGCAGGCCCAAGATGAAATCGTCAATGAGGATGATCGACTTGTGCGAACCTCAGGTAAGTCAGGAGGCACCGAAGGTGGGATGTCGACCGGTGAAATACTTCGGGTGCGTGCAGCGATGAAACCGATTTCCACGATCCCTAAGGCGTTGCGCACCGTCGATGTTGTAACTGGTGAGGCGGCTCCGGCCATCAATCAGCGCTCAGATGTCTGTGCGGTGCCGGCCGCTGGGATTGTGGCCGAGGCAATGGTGCTGCTTGTGCTGGCCGATGCCATGCTCGAGAAGTTCGGGGGCGATAGCGTTGGTGAAACTAAGCGCAACTATGAATCCTATCTAGCAAATTTACAGATCCGATGACTTCTAGTGCAGCGCCAGCGACAAAGCCTGTGCTCGTGCTGGTTGGAGCGCCGGGTGCTGGAAAGTCAAGTATTGGTCGTCGGGTAGCTAATAGGCTTAACGTTTCATTCGTCGATACTGATCAACTAATTGAAAATTCCGCTGGCATGAGTGTGTCGGACATCTTCGTGACTCTTGGCGAGGCGGAGTTTCGTCGGATTGAGCAGGAGACCGTCGCAACTGCTTTGCGCGAGCAAATTGGGGTCGTAGCACTGGGGGGCGGTGCGGTGATGAACGAAGGCACTGGCGCTTTGCTCGGCCAGCAATGCGTTGTTTGGCTCCGGGTGAATGTCTCGGACGCGGTTAACCGTGTGGGCATGAATACTGCTCGCCCCCTACTTCTTGGGAATGTGCGCGGGCAATTGAAGTCGCTCATGGATGAACGCACGCCTACTTATGAAGCCGTCAGTACCTACGTTGTTGACACATCAGGTAAATCTTTAAAGGTGGTGGCCGATGAGGTTGCGGCGCTCGTTGGAGGCCATGAAAGTGACTGATTCAATTTGCATTACCGTGCGGGCGGAGCACTCCTACGAAGTTCATATCGGTTCCGGGTGCATCGCCATGCTGCCTTCCATGCTGACCGGCGCCGGCCGATTGGCGATTATCTATCAGCGCCCGGTTTTAGAGTGGGTTGAACTTATTCGCGCCCAATTCGTTTATCAAGGCGCGCTGGTGGTGTTAATTGAGGTACCAGAGGGCGAGGCGGCGAAATCAGCAGCCGTGCTCGAGGAGTGCTGGCAAAAGCTAGGGGAGTTGGGGTTTACTAGAAACGATGCCGTGATCGCAGTGGGTGGGGGAGCAGTCACCGACTTAGCGGGCTTCGTCGCTGCAACTTGGTTACGTGGTATTCGAAATGTGAATGTCCCAACAACATTGCTTGGGATGGTCGATGCCGCCGTAGGCGGTAAGACGGGGATCAACAGCGCAGCGGGCAAAAACCTCGTTGGCGCTTTCCATAGCCCAGTTGGAGTCATCTGTGATCTCGACACCTTAATTACCTTGCCGAGGCCGGACTTAGTTGCTGGTATGGCTGAAGTCGCGAAAATTGGGCTGACATCTGACCCCACTATTTTGGCTGACTTACGCCGTGATGTGACGACCTGCTGCGATCCAAGTAGTTCGTTAATGGCTGATCTCATTCGGCGCGCAGTCCAGGTGAAAGCCGATGTCGTGGGGGGTGACTTCAAAGAGCTTTCGTCAAGTGCTTCGCAACCGGCGCTTGGTCGCGAAGTGCTTAACTACGGACATACATTTGGACACGCAATCGAGCGGGTCGAGGATTACCGCTGGCGACACGGTGAAGCCATCTCGGTAGGGATGATCTTCGTGGCTGAGCTGGCCAGGCTTGGTGGTCGATTAGGAGAATCCGAGGTGGCCACACATCGTGAAATTTTGGGCTCCCTTGGGTTGCCAACCAGCTACGCACCAGGCCGTTGGGAGCAATTGTTGGCTGCCATGCAGGTAGATAAGAAGGCCCGGGGTAACACTCTCCGTTTCGTCATTTTGACGGGGATCGGGCACCCGGTGGAGTGGTCCGGCCCCGACCCAGATCTGCTGTTGGCGGCCTACGAGTCGCTAACCGCGTAGGCTCACGTCATGGCTTCCAGCGTAATGATCTTGAATGGTCCGAATCTCGATCGACTAGGCACCCGAGAGCCCGCCATCTACGGCACGGCAACTTTTGCTGACTTAGTTGCGTTTTGTACCGCCGAGGCGCTGACCTTGGGTTGCACCGCTGATGTGCGTCAAAGCAATGATGAAGCAGAGTTAATTGGGTGGTTACATGAGGCCGCAGATGCAAATTCACCAGTGATCATTAATCCAGCGGCGTTTACGCACTATTCCTACGCGCTTCGAGATGCCTGTGCTCTGGTCGAATCACCATTGATTGAAGTTCACCTATCTAACCCAGCGGCGCGCGAGGAGTTTCGGCAAACCTCGGTTATTTCTGGGGTCGCTGACGGGGTCATTGCTGGCTTTGGCATTGAGTCGTACCGACTTGCCCTACATGCTGTTGCGCGCATGACCAAGGGCTAGGCGTTTTGATGTCGGGTAGTCGCCGTGATGAACTGAGAAAGTTAATGCCGGCCGACATGCCTGGGCTTCTTGTCACTCTGTTGCCAAATATCAGGTACCTGAGTGGGTTCAGTGGCAGTAATGCGGCACTGTTCGTGTCACGTGACGATCCAAGTCGAGACCTAATATGCACCGACGGTCGTTATCAAACACAAGTTGCACGTGAGTGCCCTGACCTTCCAGTGCACCAGGATCGATCCTGTGCTGTTGCCTTGGTGGCGCGATTAGCGGGTGAGGGCTTAACCTGCATCGGAGTGGAGGATCAGATTCCGGTTGCGATTGACCGCGAATTTCAGAAATTACTTTCGGTTGTAGCGACCTCAGGTTTGATCGAGCAGCTAAGAGTCGTTAAAGATGCTAGCGAACTTGAGCTACTGACTCAGGCTGGTTTAATCACCGCGGAGGCTATGGCGCAGCTACTCCGCGAACTCCGAGTGGGCATGACCGAGATTTATGCGGCACGACGACTCGAGCAGTTATTCGGTGAATTCGGAGCCGAAGATAGAGCTTTCGAGACGATCGTGGCCACCGGTTCGAACTCGGCAATCCCACATCACCAGCCTACGTCACGAGTCTTGGCCAGAGGCGATCTCCTGGTCATTGACGCCGGTGCGATGGTGGCCGGTTATCACGCCGACATGACACGCACGGTGCTGGTTGGTGCAGATCCCGAGCCGTGGCAGTTACAAATTCACGGATTAGTGGCAACGGCACAAATTGCAGGGGTAAAGGCCTGCGCTACCGCCGTGCCGCTCAAGACCATCGACGCTGCGGCCCGATCGATCATTGCTGACGCGGGGTTTAGCCGTGAATTTGGCCATGGGCTCGGCCATGGGGTGGGTTTGGAGATTCATGAGGCACCGATGATCAATGCCCGGTCGACGGGTACCATTTCACCCAACACCCCGGTAACCATCGAGCCTGGTATCTACTTACCAGATAAAGGTGGTGTGCGGATCGAAGACACCTTGGTGGTGGAGTCGAAGGCAAGCCGGGTCCTTACTGAACTGGCGCGCGAACTGGTCGTGGTCGGATGAACCTGGAATTCAAGGCAACAACAAATAGCGGGAGATGACGTCGTGGCAAGCACGAATGACCTAAAGAACGGGCTCGTCCTGAATATCGATGGCCAGTTGTGGACCGTGATCGAGTTCCAGCACGTTAAGCCTGGCAAAGGGCCGGCCTTTGTCCGCACCAAACTTAAGAGTGTGCTTTCAGGCAAAGTTGTCGATAAGACTTTCAATGCCGGTATCAAAGTCGAAACCGCTAGCGTCGATCGACGCGACATGCAATACCTGTACCGCGATGGAGATGATTGGGTTTTCATGGACGTGGCTAATTACGAGCAAATCACGGTACCCGATGCCGTCGTCGGCGAATCCTCTAAGTACCTGCTCGAAAACCAGGTTGCCAACATCTCGATCCACGAGGAGACCGCAATCATTGTTGAGCTGCCGGCATCGGTTGAATTGATGCTTACTTACACCGAGCCCGGACTCCAGGGGGATAGATCCACGGGCGGCACTAAGCCAGCGACCTTGGAAACCGGTGCGATTATTCAGGTACCGCTTTTCCTTGAATCAGATACTAAAGTCAAAGTTGATACCCGTGATGGTTCCTATCTTGGCCGCGTGAATTAGACGTGTCTGCTCGCGGTAAGGCTCGCAAACGGGCCCTAGATATCTTGTATGAGGCTGATATTCGAGGCGTGCCAGCACTCGAAGTTCTGGAGTCGCAGGTTGTTAGGCGCTCGGAGGATGGTGATCCCGAGTTGAATGTATATGTCTCTGAGATCGTTCATGGGGTTGTCGAGCACGGTGAGTACATCGATGAGGTCATAAGTACCTATTCACTCGGCTGGACTCTACCGCGCATGCCAGCGGTGGATCGATCGATCCTACGGCTGGCCTGTTATGAAGTTCTCTGGAATGACGATGTCCCTGACGCGGTGGTTATCTCCGAGGCTGTGAATATGGCCCAGAGCCTTTCGACCGATGAATCCTCGACCTTCGTCAATGGGCTGTTAGCGCGAATAAGTGAAGTGAAGACTCGACTTACAATCCAGTAGCCTCAGCCAATATTTTGGGTTTTAGTTCATACTTGACGCATGGGCGGCCGTATAACTAGTTGGGTTCTTACCGTCTCCTTGTCAGCAGCCGGCCTGTTTGTCACCGGTGCTGGGATTGAGGGCGCGCAGGCTGGTCCGGCCATTGCAACAAAAGTAGTTGGGTCCCTGACGGTGAAAAGTTGCGATGAAGTTGCGACCCTCGGTTCACTTACTTGGTGTGGAACGATGAAGAGACCTTGGGACCCTAACGATGATTCACTAGGTAGTTTTGATTTGGCATTTGCTTTGGTACTTCCGATATCTGGAAAGGTTTCAAAGCCGGCTGTCGTTGGCCTCGAAGGGGGTCCGGGCTACGGCTCAATTGCCTCGGGCCAACTTTATGCCGAGATGCTGCAACCACTTCTGGCTGACCGTGCGCTTTTGGTAGTCGACCAGCGGGGCACCGGCAAGTCCAACCCGGCGGATTGCGACTACGACGACACGATTTCAGCCTGCGCCAAGGAGCTAGGTGATCGTTTCGACCTGTACGGAACAGAGTTAGTGGCCGATGATCTAGGTGCCCTGATTCAGGCACTAAATCTAGGCGTAGTCGATGTTTATGGTGATTCATACGGCACCTTTGTGGCTCAGGTTTTCGCTAGCCACCACCCAGATCTGGTTCGCAGTCTGGTACTCGACGGTGCCTACCCCGTAACCGGTGAAACAGCGTGGTATCCAACTCAAGGTGCGGCAATGCGAAGGGCCTACACCGTGGTTTGTGAGCGCACCAAGGGCTGCGGTGACGATAACACCGGCACGATGCAGTTGCTGACGCGTCTACTCACGAAACTCCGGAAAAACGTGGTGTCGGTTCAGGCGCCTGGAGCAGATGGAAAAATCATCAACGTTAAATTGAACCCACAGAATCTCAATGATGTAGCTTTTGGTGGTACATACGGCCCGACCACTTATCGGGAGTTCAATGCGTCCCTCCGTGCTGCCTTGGCTGGTGACCCGCTACCACTTGGCCGGCTGGTGGCCGAGTCCAAAGCCACGAATGTCGAAGAACCGGTATCGGTGTATAGCCCGGGCCTGCAAGTAGCTGTCTCCTGCCATGACTACCCGCAACTGTTCGATATGGCCCAATCAAGGGCAATTCGAAAATCCCAGTACGACGCAGCGGTGGCTAACCAAATTAAAGTGGATCCTGACATCTACGGCCCATTTCAAATTCGAGAGTACCTGAAGTCGGATTTCAGTACCCAGCCACTTTGCCTACCGTGGCCGATTGCCACTCGCAACCCCTGGAAGTTACCCGGGCCACCCGACGGTAGGTATCCCGATATTCCCACCTTGGTTTTGTCGGGTGAGCTAGACACAATTACGACGGTTGCCGAGGGTGATTTAGTTGCGGCGCAGTTTACCCGTTCAAGGCACGTAACTTTGGCTAACTCCACCCATGTCACGGCCATGGGTGACGTCTATAAATGCGCGTCGCAACTTGTCCGAGACTTTTTCACGAATCAAAATGTTGTGCTTTCTGGTACTGGCGGAGAGTGCGCGCGGGACATCCCGCCAATTGCGGCAGTGATTGAATATCCGATACGGATAACTAAAGTTAGCCATGGGGTTGGCCAGACTGCGATGGACGCTATAGACAGGTACCTGCAGGCCGCTGGCTATAGGGGTCTTGGCTTACGCGGTGGATCGTGGTCGGCGAGTGGTTGGGGCCCTGTCGTACTTGAACTGCGTAGTTATCAGCTTTATCAAAATCTCGCTGTAACAGGCAGGGTGCGGGTGGACTTCGACACCGGTGCGGTAGAAGTGCGCGCGAAGGCGCTCGAGCGAACTTTCACAGGGAACTGGAATATCTATCAGGCCGGTTCCAGTGCGCAGGTGCAGGAATTGCGCTGACTTGGTAAGATTTTGGCTTAACATAGAGAGGAAACCCCCCTTGAGCATTTCAGTTGGCGATCCGTTACCTAAAACAGAACTTCGAATGATGGCCGACGGCGCCCCCACCACC